>RCMZ01000563.1_pt1 | contig 17815 bp, 15 predicted proteins | sample 2041141 | NCBI WGS metagenome assembly RCMZ01 (sample SAMN09708263, study PRJNA481090) | Wastewater metagenome, whole genome shotgun sequencing project. | biome: sewage; isolation source: Davis station wastewater (DW) | place: Antarctica: Davis Station | collected 2010-03-01
TCGCGGGCGTCGAAGGCGAAGCCCTCTGCGCGCTGATGGGTGAAGTCGACGTAGTTCTGAGTGTCGGGGATCACGGCGATGGTGAAGCGCCCATCCGCCGCCAGCGCAGGCGCGTGTGCCGCGCCCAGCAGCAGGCTCAAGGCCAAGCCCAGGGTTCTGGCGGTCTTAGCGATCATCGTCATGCCCATGTGTCGTGGCCCGTAATCTTTAGAGAGAAGGCGGGGCCTTGATCCGCAGATCAAGGCCCCGTTCGTCAGGGTTCTAGTAGCGATAGCTGACCCTCGCGCCCCAGGTGCGGGGCGGGTTGGGCGAGCCGGTCGAGGCCGAGATGAAGCGGTTGCGCGACTCTTCGGAATAGGAGTCCGTCAGGTTGTTGACGTACAGGCCCACCGCATAGCTCGCATTGGCCGGGCGCAGCGTCAGGTTGGCGTTGACCAGCCAGTAGGAGGCGATGATCGAGTTGGACGAGGTGCTGAACTTCTCGTCGCGATAGGCGTAGTTGGTCTCCGCCTCGACGCCCCAGCCGCCGATCTGCCAGTCATAGGCGACCGAACCCTTGTAGTCCCACTTGGGGAAGGGCAGGCGTTCGCCCGCACGGTCGCTGTAGATGATGGTGTTGTACTCGCCGGTGACCGGGTCCTTGGCGGCCTCGGTCGCGGTGGCGTTGACGAAGTAGAACTCGTCATATTCGCCGTATTTGTAACCGACCGACTGGGTGATGGTCAGGTTGTTCAGCGGACGCCAGCGCAACTCCAACTCCGCGCCCTGAATGTGCGACTTGGGCACATTGATCATCCGACCGACGCGGCCCGTCTGGGTGTAGAGCACGCCCTGAAGCTGCTGGTCGCGGTAGTCGTAATAGAAGGCGGCGGCGTTCAGTTGCAGCTTGCGATCGAAGAAGCTGGATTTGACGCCCGCCTCATAGGCGATCAGCTCTTCGAACTTGAATGGGTTCAGTTGGTCCGGCAGGCCGCTGTTGTAGGTGGTGAAGCCGCCCGATTTCACGCCGCGCGAGACGTTGGCGTAGGTCAGGATGTCGTCGCTGAGCGTGTATTCCAGACCGATCTTGCCGCTCCATTCGCCCATGTGCTGGGACTTGGAGGTGGTGGCGTTGACGCGCGGGACCGGCGCCAAGACCTGGGTCTTGAAGTTGTTCAGGTCGCGGCTTTCGTCCTCGTAACGCAGGCCGCCGATCAGGGTCAGGCGGTCGGTCAGCTTGTAGTCGATATTGCCGAAGACGCCGGTGGTCTGAACCTTCTGGCCGTAGGTGGTGCTCATCCAGAAGCCCAGGCTCTTGGCCTGGGAGAAGTCCGAATGGAAGCCGCCGTCCACGCTTTCATTGGCGTGATACACGCCGGCCAGCCATTGCAGGCGACCGCCCGTAGGCGAGGCCAGGCGCACTTCCTGCGACGTGGTCTCGATATCGTTGAAGAAATAGGTGCCGGCCTCGTTCGAGGCGGTCGCATCCCAGTCGTTGAACTCGCGGCGATCAAAGGACTCATAGCTGGCGATGGCCGTCAGAGTGGCCCAGCCCAGGTCCTGGTTCAGACGCAGGCTGACGCCCTTGCCCTCGTTGTCGCGGAACGGCTTGGCGTCCGGCGACACGCCGATCAGCTGGGCGAAATAGGGGCTGATGCCCCAGCCGGTGATGCGGTGCGCCGTGTCGATCGGATAGACCCGGCCGCCGCCCGAGGTGAAGGGCGTGGTGATCAGGCGCAGGCCCCGGCCGTCGGACTCGTCGCGGCTGTAGTGCAGGTTCAGGTCGATGTCGGTCTGGGCGGTCGGGCGCCAGTTGACGCGCAGGCGGGCGGCCTTGGTGTCCTTGTCGCCCAGGCTCTCGCCGGTGTCGCGGTGGTACTGCCAGGCGCCGCCCGATTCCGCCGCCAGCGACAGGCGGGCCGTCAGGTTTTCAGCGACCGGCCCCGACAGAAAGCCTTCAAACTTGGCGGCGTCATAGCTGCCGTAGCTGGCCGAGAAACCGGCCTGAACCGTGTCGGTCGGGGCGTTGGTGATGACGCTGACGGCGCCGCCGGTGGTGTTGCGGCCATACAGGGTGCCTTGCGGTCCGCGCAGCACCTCGATGCGGGCGATATCGTACAGCAACCCTTGCGTCATCACGCCGTAAGGATAGGCGACCTCATCGACATAGATGCCGACGGTGGAGGTGTTGTTGGCGGCATAGTCGGTCAGGCCGACGCCACGCACGCGGAACTGGGGCTGGCCGCCGCCGAGCTGGCTGTCGACCTCCAGGCTGGGAACCGAGTTCTCCAGATCGTTGACGTTGCCGATGTTGCGGTTGTCCAGATCGGCGCCAGAGATGACGGTCAGGGCCAGACCGACCTTCTGCGACGACTCTTCGCGGCGCAGGGCGGTGACGACGATGTCGTCGACCGTCTGGGCGGCGGGGTTGGACTGGGCCGAGGCGGGCAGGGCCGCAGCCAGGGCGAGCACGACGCCGGAGGCGCCGAGAAGCTGAGGTTTCATGTGTCGATCCATCGGGCGGCGCCGACGAGATTCCCCCTCTCGCGCGGGCCGAAATGTTGAAAGGGCAGTCGCGACAGGGCCGCGCCCCGCGTCAGGGCGGGGGCTGTCGAACAGGCGTCGGTCCGGGACGGCGGAAGGACGGCTAGAGAGGCGGGGATGGCGACATTCGCCGCGCTTCCGCGTCACAAGAAAAACATCTGTTCGACAGCATTGCCGCTCTAGGCCTGCGCTGTGATGCTTTAATGACGCTTATTTGAAGTGTTCCTGTCCGGTTTCGACGGACGGATAAGAACGACTGTTCGTCTCAACTCTGGCGGTGTGAGACCAGGATTTCTGCAACGTCTTGCAGTTGTGTCGAGGCGGCGGAGCGCCCTGTGGCGGCGCCGACCAGGGCGCTGCCCTTGATCCACAGGGCGAAGCGCGTCGCGGCCAGACGTGTCAGATCGAACTGGGCAGGCCACAGTTCGGCGCGGTTGATATGGGTGCCGCCGCCCTCTGGCCCGCGCAGGATCATGGCCAGATCCTGATAGGCGGGATCGCGCCGGGCCTGAAGGCAGACCTGTGCGATCAGGCGGGCGTAGATGACGTAGAAGCCGTCGCGTTCTGCGCCCCCGACCCGCAGGGTGCGCGCCATCAGTTCGCCCCAGCCCGACAGGTCCGGCGGTCCTTTGCGGGTTGAATGGCGGAAGTCGAGATAGCCGGGAATGTCGCGGAACACCGCGTGCCACACCGTGTCGATGATGAAGCGACGCATATCCGACCAGTGATAGGCGATGGTCGAGGTTGAGGTGCCGACGGTGGTGCTGACCGAACGGTTGGTGACGCTGGCCACGCCGCCCATCAGGATCTGGTCGGCGCCCGCCTCCAGCAGCTTCAGCTTGGCCGAGTCCGGTTCCAGTCCGTCGCTGGGCGCCTTGGGGATGATCATGGCGGCGACATAGCTTTCGGTGACGCGGGCCTCGCCGTCGCCATGACCCAGCATATGATCGACCAGCCCGCCCAGACCCTCGGCGGCGATCATCTCATAGTCGGCGCGCCCGCCCAGGGCGCCGATATAGAACTGCTCGATGACCAGATAGGCCGCCAGCACGCCGCCATAGGGGGAAAGATCGGGCGTTCGGCGCAGATAGGCGCTCCAGGCGTCGCGGCGCATCGCCTCCCACCGCTCCAGCAGGGCGGCGGTGAAATCGTCCCTTTCATGCGCGATCAGCAGGTCTTCCCAGACGCGGACGAAGCTGGCCGAGGCGCCGGCACGCTCGCGCAGATAATGATGGATCAGGGCGATCAGGCCGTCGCGACTGAGCGCCAGACCCTGCACATCGGCGAAGAAGGCGTCGTGATAGGCGCTGTCCTGTTCGAAGGCCGTCGCCGCAATGGCCTCGACCAGACCCGCCCGCGCGCCGAACAGATTGACGATGACGGTGGTGCTCTTGCCCACAGCCTGCGCCAGATCACGCAGCGTCAGCCGGTCCAGACCCGCCTCCGCGACCAGCGTCATGGCCGCCGCGACGATGCGTTCGGCGTCGATGGATCGGGATGAGGCGGCGCTGGTCATGCGTGCCCTGAATGGCGGGGTTGGCGCAGCGTGTCGAGGGCGTTCAGCCGGGGGCGTCTCGCCGCATTTCGCAACGGAGCCAACTCACGCCCGGCGCCCTGGCCGCGTCGGTTGCGGTCTGACCGTCAGTCTGCGCTGGTCGATGTAGGCCGCTCTTCGTGCTAAAGGCCCGCGCCATGAGCGATTTTGAACGTCCCATCCTGACGCCGCCCGGCGGTGAGAAGAAGGTGCTGCTGCATTCGTGCTGCGCGCCCTGCTCGGGCGAGGTGATGGAGGCCATGCTGGCCTCTGGCGTCGACTACACGATCTTTTTCTACAATCCGAACATACACCCGGAGAAGGAATACCTGCTCCGCAAGGACGAGAACGTCCGCTTCGCCGACAAGCACGGCGTTCCCTTCATCGACGCCGACTATGACAAGGACAACTGGTTCGAACGCGCCAGGGGCATGGAGTGGGAGCCGGAGCGCGGCGTCCGCTGCACCATGTGTTTCGACATGCGGTTCGAGCGCACGGCCCTGTATGCGCACGAACACGGCTTTCCGGTGATGACCTCCAGTCTGGGCATCAGCCGCTGGAAAGACATGAACCAGATCAACGGCTGCGGGGAACGGGCCGTGGCGCCCTATGAGGGTCTGTCCTACTGGGATTACAACTGGCGCAAGGGCGGCGGCGCGGCGCGGATGGTCGAGATCTCCAAGCGCGAAGAGTTCTATCAGCAGGAATACTGCGGCTGCGTCTATTCCCTGCGCGACACCAATCTTCACCGCCGTGAGACGGGCCGAAAATCCATCGAACTGGGCACGCAGTTCTATCGGGTCATCGACAAGGGCGAGTGATTGCGGCGCGAGGCGCTGGCGATTTTTCCTGCCAGCCCCGCCACGGATGATGAGTTGCGGCAGGCGCCATAGTCGCCGACACGATGCGCCGAACCCGCAATCAACCGGCGTGCGTCATGAGTGAAGCCTTACCCGACCCAACGGCGTCGCTGACGACGCTGGACCTGTCAGACTTTTATGCCGGGCCGCAGCAGCGCGCCGCCTTTTTGAGTGACCTGCTGGACGTGCTGTATCAGCAGGGTTTCCTGTATCTGACCGGACATGGCGTCGATCAGGGGGTGATTGATCAGGTGCTGGCGGCGTCAAAGCAGTTCTTCGCCCTGCCGCTGGACGACAAGCTGCAGATCGAAATGGTCCGGTCGCCGCATTTCCGGGGCTACAACCGCGCGGGGCTGGAACTGACGCGCGACCAGCAGGACTGGCGCGAGCAGCTGGACATCAACACCGAGGCTGCGCCGTTTCCGGTCGGGCCGGACACGCCCGCATGGCGGCGGTTGCAGGGGCCGAACCTGTGGCCTGACGCGATGCCTGAATTGAAACAGGTGCTTCTGGCCTATCAGGCGGAGGTGACGCGGGTGGGCATCGAACTGCTGAAAGCCATCGCCGCGGCTCTGGGCCAGTCGGAAAACGCCTTTGCCGAAATCTATGAGCCCGGCCCGTCGCAACTGATGAAGATCATCCGCTATCCGGGGCGGGATGTGGCCCAGACGGATCAGGGCGTCGGCGCCCACCGCGACGGTGGTTTCGTCACCGTGTTGCTGCAGGATAAGACGCCGGGCCTGCGGGTGCAGGCGGACGACGGATCGTGGATCGCGGCGCCGCCCGTGCCGGGGACCTTCGTCATCAATGCGGGTGAACTGCTGGAGTTGGCGACCAATGGTCTGGTTCGCGCCGCCATCCATGATGTGGTCGCCCCGCCTGCGGGGGACGAGCGGTTCTCGGTCGCCTTTTTCCTGGGATCACGGCCTGATGCGGTGGTGCCGGTCATTCCGTTGCCGGAGGATCTGAAGCGGGCCGAGCGGGGCCTGTCGGTCGATCCGCTGAACCCCATCTTCCGCGAGGTCGGGCAGAACCAGCTGAAAAGCCGCCTGCGTTCACACCCCGATGTCGCCGCCGCCCATTATGCGGATGTCCTGAACCTGATCGAACGGCCTGCGGGCGGGTAGGGGACGGCTGCGGGGCGCCGTGGCGCGGGCGGATCGCGCATAGGCCGACGGCGTTGTGCCGGTGGTCTGGCGGAACAGCTTGTGGAAGTGCGAGCGGCTGAGGCCCACGGCGCTGGCGACCTTCTGCGATGAGGGCGCACGGCCTTCGGTCCTCAGCATCTCGCAGGCGGTCTGGATCAGGACGTCGTGTTTTTCCGCCAGAGACGCGCCTTCGGGATCGCAGCGGCGGCAGGGACGAAAGCCTGTGGCGCGCGCCTCGGTCAGGGTTTCATGCAGGCGGATATTCTCGGGCAAGGCGTGGCGGGCCGGGCAGGTCGGGCGGCAATAGACGCCGGTGGTGATGACTGAATACCAGAACTGGCCTTCCGCGCTTGGATCGCGGCGCATCAACTGAGCAAGACGGCGCCCGCGCAGATTCCGGTCGGAGGCGGCGTTGAAGAGGCGGGTGACTTGGTCCATGGCGAAAATCCCTATGGGCGGGTTACATGAACCAAGGACGCCGACGGGCGCGGACAGCCTTACGGCCGGACCGTTTTTTCTTCAGAAGGCGGCTTCAAAACCCAGACGCACGGTCAGCGGGCGCAGCGGCACGGCCTGGGGCTGGGACAGCTGATACGGCGAGCCGATGCCGTAGCGGATGCCCGACACATCCATCGGATTGGAGACGCGCAGGGTGAAGGCGCGACGGTCGTCGCCTAGGAGCGCGGTCAGGGCCGTCAGCAGATAGCCGCCTTGCGGAACGTCCAGCCCCACGCCCACGCCCAGCCGCGACCGGCCCACATAGCGGAAGTCTGCGCCAAGCCGCAGCGGCAGGCCCGCCACCAGCCCCGGCTGATAATCGAAACTGACCTGCCCGCCGATCGGCGCGACATTGGGGATGTCGCCCTTGCCAGCGCCGATGATGCTGATGCGGGTCGGCGTCAGCTGGCTTTGATTCAGGAACAGGCCGCCCGAGACATCCAGCGCGTCCGTAGGCCGCCAGGCGGCCTTCAACGAGATGAACTTGATCACGCCGTCGCCGACGTTGTCGGTGACCATGTCGCCGCCGGGCGTGATGATGTCGGCCTGCACATCGCGCCAGTCCATCCATCCGGCAGAGACTTCGCCCGTCAGACCGTGCCAAGGCTCATAGGTCCGTGCGCCCAGCTCCAGCAGGGTGACCCGGTCACCCTGATAGCGTTCGAAGGCGCCGTTTGCCTCATTGACCCCGGCGGGGCGCACGGCCTGCTCCAGGCGAGCGAAGACGGTGGTGTCCGGCGTCATGTCCCAGCGTGCGGACAGGCTGGGGCTGAGGCGATAATTGACGCCGTGGCGGTCGCGCTCCTTGGCGCGCAAATTGACCGCGACCACCTTGATGTCATTGTTTATGCGGGCGCCGGACAGGCGCGCACCGACCGCGAGCCGCCAGTTCGGGGCCGGGGCGACCGAGGCCTCTCCGAAGGCTGTGGCCTCGGCGAAGGTGCGTTTCAGATCGGCGCTATAAGTCTGTGTGAGCGCGGTCATGACGGTCTGGCGCTGACGCTCGACCGTGGTTTCCCCAAAGGCGATCGCCGCCCCGCCAGACCAGGTCAGACCCCGTGACGGCGCCATGTCGATCCGCAGTTCGGATGAGGTGGTGGAGGCGGTCTGTTTGCGGTCCACCACGATCGGATAGGCGTCGCCGCCCAGGGTGGCGTCGAACCGCTCATCCAGCGTATGGCGCGACACGCTGGTCGCCGAGGTCAGGCGCGCCGAGCCCAGCCAGCGTCGCGCGGTGACGCCCGCCAGGGCGATGGTGCTGGAATAGGGTTCGCGCACCCGGCCTGTCTTCAGCAGGCGCGCGCTGTCGACAGCGATCGTCTGGGCGTCTCCGGCCTGAACCTTCTGGGCCACGCCGACCACATCGACGGTCCAGTCGCCATTGGTCCAGCGCAGCGTCCCCCGCGCGCCCGTCGTGTCCACATAATCCGAGTTGCGCAGTCCCAGCGTGGCGTTGTCCAGAATGCCGCCCTCGCGACGGGCATAGGCCGCCACACGCCCCGCGACCTGATCGCTGAAGGGTTGATTGAGGACCAGGGCGACATCGCCGCTTTCGCCGCCGCCCGATGTCGCGGCGCCGCCCAGGATCAGACGCCCGGACGCCTCGTCCAGTTCGGGCGCGGCCGGTTCGATGCGCAGCACCCCGCCGATGGCGCCGACGCCGAAGCGGGTGCCTTGCGGTCCCTCGAACACCTCGATCCGGCGGATGTCGACCAGGGCCAGGTCCGGGTCGGGCGAGCCGAAGCTGAGGCGCAGATCGCCCAGATATTGTCCCACCGTCGCCTGCAGCGGACCGTTCATGGCCGAGTCCGCCAGGCCCCGCACGAACAGCTTGTTGCGGCCTGTGCCCTGGCGCGTGGAATCCACCGTGGCGGTCAGGTCCGCGACGGCGTCACTGGTCGCGGCGCCCTCGAACCGCTGCAGTGCGCCGTTATCGACGGGAGTGCGGCCCGACGCCTGCGACAGGCCGACGGGCGGAGCGGCGGTGACCACGATCTCGCTGAGCTGGGTTGTGGTCGGGCGGGGCGGCTGCAGCGCGGGCGACGCCGTCCGAGACGGCGCGGCCTCGATGCGATAGGCGTCTTCACCGATCAGGACGGCGCGCGCGCCCAGCGGCTGCAACAGGCGTTCGAACGCCGCATCCATCGTCATCCGGCCGCGCAGTTCCGGGGTTCTGCGTCCGCTCAGGTCGGTGGTGATGGCCACATCGACGCCCGCCTGGGCCGCCAGACGGTTGATCGACTGCGTGGCGGGGCCTGCGCTGACCGAAAAGGTCTGTGGAGCGCCAGCCTGTGCGGCCAGCATCCCTGCAACCACGATAGCCGCGACGCTCACGAAGCCGGTCTCGGCTCCAGCCTCCAGCCCGCCCCCTCATCGACGACAGAGACGTCGAGCAGGCGGGACAGACGATCCTTTTGATCTTCAGGCGCGGCGCGGGTGGTCAGACTGCCGCTGAACCGGCGGTTGGACAGGGCGGGGGAGACTGTGATGGGTCGGTTCAGCGCCCGCGCCAGATCCTGCGCCACGACGCCCAGCGCCTCATCGGCATAGGTCAGGCGCCCCTCGCGCCAGGCGGCGACATCATCGGGCGACAGGGTGCGCCGATCCAGACCGCGCGGGGTCGAGATGACGCTGTCGCCGGGGTTCAGGGTCGCGGTGTCGGCGGGGGCGTCGACGCGCACGCTGCCTTCGGACACCGACACGCGCACCCCGTCCTGCAACTGGGTCACGTCGAAGACGGTGCCCAGGTCCGTCAGGGTGGTTTCGCCCACGACCACCACGAACGGATGGGCGTCGTCATGCACGACGGTGAACAGGGCCCGCCCGCCCTCCAGCCGCACATCACGAGGCTTGCGCCGATCCATCGCCAGCCGGGTGCCGCCATCCAGCGAGACAACCGAGCCGTCGGCCAGGGTCAGAGTGTGCTGTTCGCCCGGCGCTGTCTGGACCGTCCAGGGCTGGGCGCGTTGGCTGTTTGCGAACCAGACGCCGCCGATGACCACAGCCGCCAGGGCGGCGGCGACCGCCGCCAGCGACCGGCGCGGCAGGTGGCGGATCTTTCCAGCGCGCACGGGCCGAACAACGCGCGGGGGCGCGGTCTTCAACGCCTCGACAGCCTCGGCCTCGGCGCCCGCCAGCCGCCAATAGGTCTCGGCGTTTCGAGCGTCGGCCGCCATCCAGGCGTCCCACGTCGCCCATTGATCGAAGCCGGGATCATTGACCTGAACCAGCCAGTCCAGAGCCTCCCGGTCGACATTTCGTTCTGAAATGGTCATCCCCATGCCCCTAGGACGCCGCGCCCTGCGATTTGCCTCACGGTCTGTCCCCCTCAAGGTCCAGAATTGCCGCATAGGCTCGGCGAAGATGCTTTTCGACAGTGCTCAGACCCATGCCGAACTCCTCGGCTATGCGGCGCTGGGTCAGGCCGTCGATGCGGTGACGCCTGAAGATGGCCGCCGCCGGGTCGCCCAGATCGGACAGCCGCGCCTCGACCTTGGCCAGAAGCTGAACCGCCATCAGACGCTGCTCGGCCTCGGCGGATGCGATGTCATCCCGCGGCAGGTTTGCGGGCGTCGCCCATTCGGCGTCACGGGCCGCCGCACGTCTGGCCCCGCGCTTGCGGTCCAGCACGGCGGTATAGACCATGCGCAACAGATAGGCGTGGGGGCTGGCGACAGGCCCCTCAGCAGAGGCCAGCTTCAGCCAGACGTCCTGAACCACATCCTCGGCGTCGCCGCCTGCGCCCATGGCCTGCGCACGACGGATCAGGGCCGGGCGCATCTCGTTGAAGACAGCCTCTAACCCGCCAGCCGGAATGTCAGACGACCCGTTCATCACCCCCGCCATAGCCCTGGCCTGCGTGGGGTTGCAACCGTGGCGGATGGTCGTGTGTTGTCAGGCGGATGATCCGGGTCGGCGCTGGATCGGGGACTGCAGCGTTCAATTTCGCGACAGATGAGGCGACCCAGAAGGCAGGCTTTCCGGTGCAAGGTTCGTCCAAACTATGGATTCATCACGCCTTTCGTAACCGCAACATAGATTGAACAAATCCGCCCCGCGCCAAGGCGTCGCTTTGACCTGATGGACATGAGACCGTAAGTCTGGGTGAGTCGGACGTGCGGCCTCGCCCGCGTTCGCCGTCCCCATGTTTCTTTTCGGAGAAGACGACCCGCCACATGTCCGTCAGTCTTCTGCTGTTTGTCATCCTCGCCCTGCCGTTCATCGGCGCCCTGATCGCGTCCGGTCTGCCCCGACATGCGCGGACCTCTGCAGCGATCCTGTCCTGGGTCATCGCCCTGGTCAGCCTGATCTGTCTGGCGGCGTTGTGGCCCCGGTTCCAGGACGGAGAGACGCTGCGGCACGAGATCGCGTGGCTGCCGTCGCTGGGCATCAATCTGGTGGTGCGGCTGGACGGGCTGTCGTGGCTGTTCAGCTGTCTGATCCTGGGGATCGGCGCCTTGGTGGTGCTGTATGCGCGCTATTATATGTCGCCCAAGGACCCGGTGCCGCGCTTCTTCTCCTTCCTGCTGGCCTTCATGGGCGCGATGCAGGGGGTCGTGCTGTCGGGCAACATCATTCAGCTGGTGGTGTTCTGGGAGCTGACCAGCCTCTTTTCCTTCCTGTTGATCGGATACTGGCACCAGAACCCGGCCGCGCGCGAAGGCTCGCGCATGGCCTTGACGGTGACGGCGACGGGCGGTCTGGCCCTGCTGGTGTCGATGATCCTGATCGGCAACATCGTCGGCAGCTATGATCTGGACGTGGTTCTGGCCTCACGCGAGGTGATTCAGGCCAGCCCCATGTACACGCCGGCCCTCGTGCTGTTGCTGCTGGGCGCCTTCACCAAGAGCGCGCAGTTCCCGTTCCACTTCTGGCTGCCGCGCGCCATGGCCGCGCCGACGCCGGTCAGCGCCTATCTGCATTCGGCGACCATGGTGAAGGCCGGCGTCTTCCTGCTGATCCGCTTCTGGCCGGTCTTTGCAGGCACGGACATCTGGTATCTGCTGGTCGGGGGCGCGGGTCTGGCGACCCTGCTGATCGGGGCCTGGTGCGCCATCTTCCAGCATGATCTGAAAGGTCTGCTGGCCTATTCGACCATCAGCCATCTGGGCCTGATCGTGCTGTTGATCGGTTTCGGCACGCCGCTGGCCCTGATCGCGGCCATATTCCACACGGTCAACCACGCCACCTTCAAGGCCTCGCTGTTCATGGCGGCGGGCATCATCGACCATGAGGCCGGGACGCGCGACATGCGCAAGCTGAGCGGCCTGTTCAAATTCATGCCCATCACCGCGACACTGGCCATGGTGGCGGCGGCGGCGATGGCGGGGGTGCCGCTGCTGAACGGCTTCCTGTCCAAAGAGATGTTCCTGGCCGAGGCCGTGGCCCATTCGGGCGCCAACGCCCTGAGCACGGCCTTGCCCTTCCTGGCGACCCTGGCCAGCGCCTTCAGCGTTCTCTATTCGCTGCGCTTCATCCACAGCACCTTCTTCGGCCCGCCGCCGACCGAGCTGGACCGCGTCCCGCACGAGCCGCCCGCCTGGATGCGGCGTCCGGTCGAGGTGCTGGTGGGCCTGTGCCTGCTGGTCGGCGTCCTGCCCGCCGTCACGGTCGGGCCCTTCCTGCGCAGCGCGGCCGTTTCGGTGCTGGGCTTTGATCTGCCCTATTACAGCCTGGCCCTGTGGCATGGGTTCAACCTGCCGCTGATCCTCAGCCTGATCGCGCTGGGGGGAGGCGTGGCCCTGTATGTGATCTTCGGCAAGCGCATCAACAATAATCCGCGCGGGGCGCCCTGGGGCTGGAAGCGGCTGAACGGCGGCTGGATGTTCGAGCGGGCCATGACCGCCCTGGCCAAGGGTTCGGCGACGCTGGTGCGGGTGCTGGGCACGGATCGTCTGCAGCCGCAGCTGAGGGGTATTGTGCTGGTGGCCCTACTGGCGGGCGGGGTCGCCGTGTCAGGCGCCGGGATCGGCCTGCTGCCGATGATCGCCGCGCCCGATCTGGCCGATCTGGCGTTCGCGGGCATCTGGCTTGTGGGGGCAGGCTGTGCGGTCGCCGCCGCGTGGCAGGCCAAGTATCACCGGCTGGCGGCGGTCGTCCTGATGGGCGGGGCGGGTCTGGCCAGCTGCATCTCATTCGTCTGGCTGTCCGCGCCGGATCTGGCCCTGACCCAGCTGCTGGTCGAGGTGGTGACGACGGTTCTGCTGCTGCTGGGCCTGCGCTGGCTGCCCAAGCGGCTGGAGACCATTCCGGTGCCTGCGGGGCTGGAGCGCCGCTCGCGCATGCGCCGTCGCGTCGATCTGGTGATCGCGGGTGCGGTCGGCCTGTCGCTGGCGGTCGTCGCCTATGCGATCATGACGCGCCCGGCGGTCGAGGGGATTTCGCGCTTCTTCGTCGAGCACGCCTACAAGGACGCGGGCGGGCGCAACATCGTCAATGTGATCCTGGTCGACTTCCGCGCCTTTGACACCTTTGGCGAGATCACGGTTCTGGGCATTGTGGGCCTGACCATCTTCGCCTTGCTGCGCCGGTTCCGGCCGGCCAGCGACAGCCTGCCTGAACCGAACCAGAAGCGGGTTCAGAACAAGTCGGATCGCGACCGCGACAACCGCAATGAAGGCGACACCCTGAAGGAGACGATGCTGATCCCGCGTGTGGTCATGCGCTGGATGTTCCCCTTCATCCTGCTTCTGGCGGCGCACCTGTTCCTGCGCGGGCATGACCTGCCGGGCGGCGGTTTCGCGGCGGGCATCGCCGTCGCCATCGCCTTCGTGCTGCAATATATGGCGTCCGGCGCGCGCTGGGTCGAAGAGCGTCTGGCCATTCGACCGATCGTCTGGATTGGTCTGGGTCTGCTGATATCGGTGGTCAGCGGCATGGGCGCATGGGCCTTTGGCCTGCCCTTCCTGACGACGTGGTTCCAGTACGCCGACCTGCCGATCCTGGGGCGCGTGCCCCTGGCCAGTGCGGTGGTGTTCGATCTGGGCGTGGTGGTGCTGGTCGTGGGGGCGACAGTGTTGATGCTGGTCGCCCTGGCGCACCAGTCGCTGCGCAAGCCGCAGCCCCAGGATGAGGAGGGCGCACAATGATGGAGCTGGTTCTGGCCCTGGCCATCGGCGTGCTGGCGGCGTCGGGCGTCTGGCTGCTGCTGCGGCCGCGCACCTTCCAGGTCATCATGGGACTGGCCCTGCTGTCCTATGCGGTGAACCTGTTCATCGTGGCGATGGGGCGGCTGCGTACAGGCGCGCCGCCTGTGCTCAAGGGCGACAATATGGACCCCAGCCACTATACCGACCCGACGCCCCAGGCCTTGGTCCTGACCGCCATCGTCATCGGTTTCGCCCTGACGGCCCTGTTCCTGGTGGTTATTCTGGCCGCGCGCGGCATCACCGGCAGCGACCATGTCGACGGCAAGGAGCCCGAGGCATGAGCATCTGGCAGACCCATCTGATCATCGGCCCCATCGTCCTGCCCATGGCGGTGGCGGCGGCCATGCTGCTGTTCGACGAGCGTCGCCGCGTGCTGAAGGGCGCGCTGAGCCTGGGGGCCATGGCCGCCATTCTGGTGATGGCCCTGGTGCTGCTGCAGGAAAGCGCGACGGGGGCCACGGGCGGCGGCGACACCGCGCGGGTCTATCATCTGGCCAACTGGATGGCGCCGTTCGGCATTGTGCTGGTCGCGGACCGTCTGTCGACGTTGATGGTGGCGTTGACCAGCGTGCTGGGCGCCTGTTCGCTGATCTTTGCGCTGGCGCGCTGGGATCGGGCGGGGCCGCGTTTCCACGCTCTGTTCCTGCTGCTGATCATGGGGGTGAACGGCGCCTTCCTGACCGGCGACCTGTTCAATCTGTTCGTCTTCTTCGAGATCATGCTGGCCGCCTCCTATGGGCTGGTGCTGCACGGATCGGGCGAGCGGCGCATCCGGGCGGGCCTGTCCTATATCGCCGTCAACATCACGGCCTCGCTGCTGTTCCTGGTCGGCGTCAGCCTGATCTATGGGGTGACCGGCACGCTGAACATGGCCGATCTGGCGACGCGGATTCCGCAGATCGCGGCCGATAATCTGGGCCTGTTCCAGATCGGGGCGGCGGTGCTGGGCGTGGCCTTCCTGATCAAGTGCGCCATGTGGCCGCTGGGCTTCTGGCTGACCCCGACCTATTCGGCGGCCAGCGCCCCGACCGCGGCGGTGTTCGCCATCCTGTCCAAGGTCGGCATCTACGTCATCATCCGCCTGAGCATGCTGTTGTTCGGCGAAGGGGCGGGGGCGGCCCATGGTTTCGGCCAGACCTGGATCATGGTGGGCGGACTGGCCACGGTGGCGTTCGGCACGGCGGGCCTGATCGGATCGCGCGATCTGTCCAAGGCGGCGGGGTTCGGCGTCATGGTGTCGTCGGGCACGGTGCTGGCGATCGTCGGGCTGGGCGGGACGGCGGCCCTGGGGGGCGCGATCTTCTATCTGGTGGGGTCGACCCTGGCCTGCGGGGCGCTGTTCCTGCTGGGCGAGGTGCTGCAGCGCGGGCGCGAGATCGACGGCAATGAAACGCGGGCCGTGTTCGACGACGAATATCGTGACCCGTTCCATGACGAGGAACGCAACGAGCCCGGTCTGGTCATTCCCGGCGCCGTGGCGGCCCTGGGCGGCCTGTTCCTGATCTGCACCCTGATGGTGGCGGGCCTGCCGCCCTTGTCGGGCTTTATCGGCAAGCTGACCATGATCGACGCCCTGGTCAGGGCGGGCGGAACCGCATCGTGGGTGGTGATCGCCTTTTTGGCCCTGTCCAGCCTGGGGGCCTTGATCGGTCTGACGCGGCTGGGCGTCGGCGCCATCTGGGTGCGCGAGGAGGATGATCCGCCGCCGGTCGTGGGCGCGGCCGAGTTCACGGCCATAACCGGCCTGTTGGGAGCCTGTGTGCTGCTGGCGGTGTTCGGCGGTTCGGGCCTGCTCTACACCCAGCATACGGCCGACTGGCTGGCGCAGCCGCAGGCCTATGTGCAGGCCGTGCTGGGAGACGCGCGATGAGAGCGGTTCTGCCTCACCCCATACTGTCGCTGGGACTGTTCATCGCTTCGCTGCTGATGAGCGCGTCCGTGGCGCCCCCGTCTCTGGCGCTGGCGGCGCTGGCGGCCATACTGGCCCCGCAGGTGATGCGGGTGCTGAGCGTGGATCGGGTTCGGGTCCGGTCACCCAAGGCGATCTTCCAGCTTTCGGCGGCTGTGGCCGTGGATGTGGTCCGGTCGAACTGGGCTGTGGCGCGCATCATCCTGGGCCATCGTCGCAAAGAGTGTAAGGCGGGCTTCATGCATATCCCGCTGGAGATGCGTGACCGGCATGGGCTGGCGATCCTGGCCATCATCATCACCAGCACGCCCGGCACCCTGTGGGTCGAATATGAGGCGGCGACCGGCCAGCTTCTGCTGCACGTGCTTGATCTGGTGGACGAGGATCACTGGATCCAGTTGATCAAGACCCGGTATGAGCGCCGTCTGATGGAGATTTTCGAATGAGCGCGCTGGTGCTCGCCTGGGGGCTGGGGCTGGCTCAGTTGATGCTGGTCGCAGCCATGGGGCTGACGGCCTGGCGGATTGCGCACGGGCCGCGCGCGCAGGACCGCATCCTGGGCATGGACGCGCTGTATCTGAACGCCATGCTGCTGATCGTGGTGTTCGGCATCCGCACCGGCAGCCATCTTTATTTCGAGGCGGCTCTGATCATCGGCATGCTGGGTTTCGCCGCAACCGTGGCCATGGCCAAGTTCCTGATGCGCGGCGAGGTGATCGAATGACCGGGGCGGACCTGCCGCTGTGGGCGGCCATTCTGATCGTGGTGCTGGCGATCCTGGGGGCGGGGCTTTCGCTGCTGGGCACGATCGGCCTGACGACGTTCAAGACCTTTTACGAGCGTGTTCACGCCCCGACGCTGGGCGCGACGATGGGCATGGTTCTGGTGCTGCTGGCCTCGACCGTCTTCTTCACCCTGGTCGACGGGCGGTTCATGCCGCGCGAAATCCTGATCGGCCTGTTCCTGACGGTGACGACGCCGGTGACCCTGACGCTGCTGGCCCGGGCCGCCATCTTCCGCGACCGTACAGAGGGCAAGAAGAAGGAAGCGCTGGCGGCCAAGGAGAAGTCGGCCCAATCCTGACGCCTGATGGTGAAAGATGATCGACAGCCGCCGTCGGTCAGCCTAGGTCGGAAACGACCTCCTTTTCATCAGGACCTACGATGCCCTCCGGACTGATCGCCCTGCTCGATGACGTGGCGGGGATCGCCAAATTGGCGGCGGCGTCGATTGACGATGTGGGCGCGGCGGCCGGCAAGGCCTCGACCAAGGCGGCGGGCGTGGTGGTCGATGATGCGGCGGTGACGCCCCGTTATGTGACCGGCCTGGCGCCCAGTCGCGAACTGCCGATCATCACCAAGATCGCGATGGGTTCGTTCCGCAACAAGCTGCTGATCATCCTGCCCGTCGCCCTGCTGCTCAGCGCCTTTGCGCCCTGGGCCATCACGCCGATCTTGATGTGCGGGGGAACCTATCTGTGCTTCGAAGGAGCGGAGAAGCTGCTGGAGGCGTTCGGCCACGGAGGCCACGGCGAGGCGCAGACGGTTCAGCGCGACGCCGTCCTGCTGGAGAAGACGACCGTGGCGGGCGCGGTGCGGACCGACCTGATCCTGTCCGCCGAGATCATGGCAATCTCACTGGCCGATGTGGCGAACCAGCCGCTGCTGACACAGGCGGCGGTTCTGGTGGTGGTGGGCGTACTGATGACCGTCGCCGTCTATGGGGTGGTCGGCCTGATCGTGAAGATGGACGACATCGGCCTGCACCTGGCCCAGAACGCGGGCGGCGCTGGAATGCGGGCGTTCGGACGCGGGCTGGTCAAGGGCATGCCGGTGGTGCTGAGCGCCCTGTCGGTGATCGGAACGGCGGCCATGCTGTGGGTCGGCGGCGGCATTCTGGTCCACGGGACGCATTCGTTGGGCCTGCACTGGCCAGCCGAACCGCTTGAGCAGGTCGCGCATGGCGTCGGCCATGTGTTCGGCCCGCTGAGCGGACTGGTCAGTTGGCTGACGACGGCCGTCGGATCGGCGATCATCGGCCTGATTGTCGGCGCGGCGGTGGTTCTGCTGGTCCATCAGGTCGCACGGTTGCTGCCGAAGGAATCGCACTAGAGCCTGATCCGCTGAGATGGAATCGCTGCGCGATTCCGTCGATGCGGTGAATCAGGCTCCAGATATTAAGCGAGAGCATGATTC
>RCMZ01000564.1_pt1 | contig 17792 bp, 12 predicted proteins | sample 2041141 | NCBI WGS metagenome assembly RCMZ01 (sample SAMN09708263, study PRJNA481090) | Wastewater metagenome, whole genome shotgun sequencing project. | biome: sewage; isolation source: Davis station wastewater (DW) | place: Antarctica: Davis Station | collected 2010-03-01
GTCGCCAGCCCGCCCTCAGCCGGGAAGCCGACAAAACTCAATACGCCCGTGGTGGTGCCTGCTCCGTCCGCGCCATAGCTACCGCCCAGAGCAGCAAACAGGCTGGTCAAACCACCCGCCACATTCGTCGTGACCTGACCAAGCCCTGGGCCTGCATCGTCGGTATTGCCGTCGGTGTCCAACTCACCCACCGCCAAGTGCTCATCTCCCTCGGTTTCATCCACATTGACCGAAAGTACAAGCTGCTCTTCGCGTGAAATGTCTGCGTTCACAGTCAGGCTTGGGCCGTCGTCCCGGAACACCAACAGACCACCCAAATCCAGATTGGCACTGGCGCTGTCGCCATCTCCATCAGTCGCAACCGCAACCAACCGAATGACGCCACCGGCGATAGCCAAAGGCTCGTCATTACTGGTCGTATCCGAATGCTGCAGAGCCCGCAGTTGGGTCAGGGTCAAATCACCTGACGCGTCGACTGCAGCCGTGAACGCCACTACGGCGGGATCACCATCAACCCAGCCCTGAATAGTGCCACCCACCAGATGCAACTCGATGACTGCACCCGTGGCGACATCCCGCAGGCCGCTGTCGAGGCTGTTGATCTCAAGCGCATAAGCAACGACACCGCCATCCGCGCCGACATTGGCCTGGAAGGCGCCGGCGAAATTACCTGTCCCGCTCAGACCAAGACCGGTCTCGTCCACAACCAGCGCAGAGAACTCGCCCTGGCCAAAACTGACGTTGGGATTGTCATCGTTGATCTGCACATTCAACTGCACGGTTGGCGATACATCGCCATCCAGGTCAAACATGCGTACCGAGAAGCTTTCGCCGACCTGGTCGGCAGTACCATTGGCATTCGGATTCGTGTGATCGAGGGTGTTATCGCTAAGCGTATAGGTCCAATTACCGGCGCCGTCGACGGTAAGCACACCGTATTGCCCCTGAACTACGCCACCATTGGTCACATCGATGAAATTGCCGTTGAAGTCCTGAATCTGCAGGGCAGAAATACCATCCGGGGAGTTGATAACAATGCGTCCACTGGCTTGCTCGGCGGCACTGCCTGGGTTACTGCCATCGGCCAAGGCTTCTTCATCAACCACGCCAGGCCCGGCAACAACCTGGCCTTCGGCATCCTGATACTCAACGTCGAGGCCCGGCGTGAAGTCCACAACCTCAGGCTCAGGAACACCCGCCACTTCGGCCACCGGGAATTCCGGTTCCGAGCCAATGGGCCCTGTGGGGTAACCAATAACCGGATCAACCACCTCGCCGGTTTCACCCAGCAGCACAAAGGAGTGACCGCCGCCTGCGCCACCCGCACCACCAGCACCGCCCGCACCAGGCCCGGCAGCAGTGGCTTCAGCGTTTTGCGTAGGGTCAACGCCGGCCTCAATGGCCGCTTGCAGTTTTTCGACATCGGTCAGCTCTTGCTGACTAGGCGCCGCGGGCGCGGCCTCTACCGGCGCATCGTTTGTACCATCAGCCCGCGCCTGGGCCAGCAGTTGGCTATCGAGCAGCTGGGTGCTATCACGCCCCAGGGTCAACTCGCCGCCGCCTGCGAGTGCCACAGCCACAGAACCGTCCACGCCGGTAACCAGTTGCTCACCGGCAAACACACGATCACCTTCGGTTAGAAGTCGGCGCGTTCCGTCGCCAGCGACTGCGTAAACCTCGCCTACTACTTGTCTGACGACACCGATCAACGTAGCCATGAGTCCATCCTCCGCAACACCGCTGCCGACCACCGTCGGCACATGCTCAAAAGGTCAATGCACCCGTCAAATCACGTAGGAATACGCCAGTTCTGTTAGCCAGAGGCCTTGCTGCCATGACGCCAAAAAATATAACGACAATTAAATGTCGCAAAAAACGTCACCACCAACACCCTCAAAAACAGCCACTTGCCCCTTCCTTACTACGGTCACACCGACCACCTAATTCTCGTCACGTAATAGCTATAAGCCACGTATTACGTGACTACGAGATAAAACAATGTGCTGCTTTCTGCCGACTGCATAAGATTTTTTCGGCATAGCACTTGTTACAAAGTTTTCTTAGGCAAGCGAGAAGATGTTCTTAGCTATGTAGTTACAAGCCTGAATCAGTTGAACAGGTAAAATCGTCAATTACTTGGCGACAGGAATAAAACAGCATCCAAGGAGATCGACTTCATGCGCCGTCCGAACCTTCTCTGCAGCAGTATCGTGCTCGCCATGAGCTGCGCCCCTGCCCACGCCATGACCCTGACCGAGGCTATTCAAAGCACAGTCGAAAACCACCCACAGATCCAGGCCAGCCAAAACGCTCGCCTGTCTGCCGACGAGGAAGTCAAAGTGGCCAAGGGCGGCTACCTGCCGAGCGTCGATGTGCTCGCGGGCTACGGTCGGCAGAACTCCGACACACCCAGTACCCGCGCTTTGTCCCCAGGCACCCACAACAAGGAAACCCTGACCTACGGCACCTCAGAACTGCGCTTGCGGCAGATGTTGTTTGACGGCTTCAACACCCCCAACGAAGTAGCACGCACCGAGGCGGTAGTTAACTCGCGGGCCTATTACACCCTGGGCACCGCCGAGGCGCTGGCATTGCGCACCATCGAGGTGTACCTCGACGTGCTCAAGCGCCGCGAGATGGTCACCCTGGCCACCAATAACCTGCAGGCGCACTTGCGCATGCATGACCAGATCCGCCTGCGCAGCGACCAGGGCGTGGGCCGTACCGCCGACTCCGACCAGGCCGAAGCCCGCTTGGCCCTGGCGCAAAACAACCTCTACACCGAGCAGGTCAATCTGGCCGATGCCGAGGCCAGCTTTCTCAGCGTTACGGGCCGCCCAGCCGACGACCTGGCCTCACCGGCCAGCATCAAGAGCGCCATGCCGACTGACATCAACAGCGCTCGGCAAAGTGTAGCCAGCAACAACCCGCTGCTGAAATCCGCGCAAGCCGATGTGCAGGCTGCCGAGAAGCAATACGAATCGGCCAAATCACCCTTCTACCCACGCTTTGATGCCGAACTGGCCACCAACGCGGATAACGACGCCTCGGGCGAGAACGGCCACGCCAACGGCTGGCGTGCCGGCGTGTCGATGAACTACAACCTGTTTAACGGCATGCGCGACAAGGCCCGCCTGCAGTCATCGGCCTACAAGATCAACGAGGCCATGGACATCCGTAACAACGCCCTGCGCGAACTCAACGAGAACCTCGCCCTGGCCTGGAACGCCATGGACAACGCCCGCCTGCAAACCCCCAAGGCGCGCGACTATGCTGATTACTCTGCACGTGTGCGCGAGGCCTATCAGCAGCAGTTCACCCTGGGCCAACGCACCCTGCTGGATCTGCTCGACAGTGAAAACGAACTGTTCACCGCCAACCGCCGCTACACCGAAGTGCGCTACACCGAAGAGTTCTCCATGTACCGGGTAGTCGCCGCTACGGGCGCCCTGTTGAAGCAACAGAACATTGTCGTACCGACAGAAGCTGTGGCCCTCAGCGATGTAGAAAACCAGGCCAGCCTGCCGGAGATGAAATAACCCGCGCTAACGACCCCGGTGCACCACGTTAACGCGCAACAACCCGACAAGGCGCAACGCAGTAACAGCTCCACCGGCTAACAGCCGGGAAACGCAGTGCAAAGGAGTAGTTGCCATTGACGACCATGGAACGGCCTGGACCGGTGGGCGATCCGCGGCTTAGCCACGATGATCCGCTGCTGGATGGCCTGTTGATCCTCTGCAAGCTGCACGACTGCCCCGCCAGTCGTGCCAGCCTGACTGCCGGCTTGCCGTTGCCCGAGCAACGCCTGTCGGCCGAACTACTGCCCCGCGCCGCCGCCCGTGCCGGGCTGCAAGGGCGCTTATTGCGGCGTGAGCTGAGCGCCATCTCCAGCCTCAATCTGCCGGTGTTGCTGCTGCTGAAAAACGGCCGTAGCAGCGTGCTGACCCGCTGGGGCGACAAGCAGCAGGCCTTGGTACTGCCCTGCGAAGCCGACGGCGGCGAGCAATGGGTCAGCCGCGACGAACTGGCCGCAGCCTACAGCGGCCAGGCCTTGTTCGCCCGCCCGCGGCACGAGCTGGAAGAAGCCCGCAAACCCTTGGTGCCACGGGTCGAGGCCTGGTTTCGCGACACCCTGAAACTCTCCCGCGGCCTGTATGGCGATGCCTTGTTGGCCAGCCTGCTAGTCAACCTGCTGGGCCTGATGGTGCCGCTGTTCGTCATGCAAACCTACGACCGCGTGGTCCCCAACCAGGCCTTGTCGACCCTTTGGGTACTGGTCATCGGCCTGTTTATCGGCACTGCCTTCGAGCTGCTGTTGCGGGTGTTACGCGCCCATCTCCTGGATACCGCCGGAAAGAAGACCGACGTGGTCCTGTCCGCCACCCTGTTCGAACGCATCACCGGCATGTCGATGAGCGCTCGTCCGGCCACGGTTGGCGGCTTTGCCCAAAGCATTCATGACTTCCAGGGCCTGCGCGAATTTCTCACCGCAGTGACCCTGACCAGCCTGATCGACTTGCCCTTCACCGTCCTGATGCTGCTGGTCATCGGCCTGCTGGGCGGCCCCCTGGTGATAATCCCGATCCTGGCCTTCCCGATCACGGCCGTGTTTGCCTTCATCATCCAGAGCCGCCTGCGCGACACCGTGCAACGCAGCCTGGCCCTCGGCGCCGCCCGTCAGGCGCTGTTGATCGAAACCCTCGGCGGCCTGGAAACCCTCAAGGCCTGTAGCGCCGAAAGCGAACGTCAACACAAATGGGAAAGCACCCACGGCGCCCTGGCCCGGCTGGACAGCCACTCACGCCTACTGGCGGCCGTTGCCATGAACGGCACCCTGTTCCTCCAGCAAGTAGCGGGCATGGCCACCATCGTCGTCGGCGTTTACAGCATCACCGCAGGCGACCTCAGCGTCGGCGCGCTGGTGGCCTGCTACATGCTCGGCAGCCGGGTCCTGGCGCCCTTGGGGCAAATTGCCGGGCTGATCACCCGTTACCAGCAAGCCCGGCTGACCATGCAAAGCACCGACGCCCTGATGACCCTGCCCCAGGAGCGCCAAGCCAAACAGCGCCCCCTGGAACGCACCCACCTGAAAGGGGCCCTGGATGTACGCCAGGTCAGCTTCAGCTATCCCGGCCAGAGCACCCCGGCACTGGCCAATATCAGCCTGCGCATGAAGGCCGGCGAACACATCGGCATCATCGGCCGCAGCGGCTCGGGCAAAAGCACCCTGGCACGCCTGGTGATGGGCTTCTATCCGCCAGCAGAAGGCCAGCTGCTACTGGACGGACTCGATCTGCGGCAACTGGATGTCGCTGACCTGCGCCACCAGATCGGCTATGTCGCCCACGACCTGCCCCTGCTGGCCGGTAGCCTGCGCGACAACCTGACCTTAGGCGCCCGCTATGTCAGCGACGAGCGCATGCTCGAAGTCGCGGAAATGACCGGCGTCGGCGACCTCGCCCGGCAACACCCGCAAGGCTTCGACCGGCCCGTGGGTGAACGCGGCCAACTGCTCTCTGGCGGCCAGCGCCAGACCGTACTGATGGCCCGCGCACTGCTGCTTGACCCGCCCATCTTGCTCTTCGATGAGCCCACCAGCGCCATGGACAACACCAGCGAGGACATCCTGCGCAACCGCCTGCACAGTTGGGCAAAAAACAAGACCCTACTGCTGATCACTCACCGCACCTCCATGCTCAGCCTGGTGGACCGCCTGATCGTGCTGGATAACGGCCATATTGTTGCCGACGGCCCCAAAGAGGCCGTCATCGAAGCCCTGCGCAAGGGCCGTGTCGGCCCTGCCGCCTTGTAGGACGCCCCTGATGGAACTCAGCCAGTCGCTGCGCGAATACGTCACCCAATGGCGACAAAAGCCCGACACCGAGTTTATGCCCGAGGTGGACGGCACCCTGCTGGAAGACTCACCGACCCTGGCACGCATCACCGTCTGGCTGGTCAGTCTGCTGCTGCTGACGGCCCTGGTCTGGGCCAAGTTTGCGGTGCTGGAAGAAGTGACCATGGGCGAAGGCAAGGCCATTCCGTCGAGCAAGATCCAGGTCATCCAAAACCTGGAAGGCGGCATCGTCGCCGAAATTTTCGTCCGCGAAGGGCAACTGGTGAACAAAGGCGATGTGCTGCTGCGCCTGGATGACACCCGCTTTCTCTCCAACCGTGGCGAAAGCGATGCCGACCGCATGGCCCTCACCGCCCGCCTGGAACGCCTGCAAGCGGAAGCAGCAGGTCGCCCCCTGGAGATGCCCGCCGAAATAACCCTGAAGGCGCCGCAATTGGTCGAGGACGAGCTGGCCCTATACAACTCGCGCCAGGACCGTCTGCACAGCGAACAACGGACCCTCAACGAGCAACTGCGGCAAAAGACCCAGGAGCTGGCCGAGTTCAGCTCCAAACAGCAGCAATACCGCTCCAGCCTCGGCCTGATCCAGCAAGAGCTGAACATGTCGCAGCCACTGGTCAGCAGCGGCGCCATTTCGGAAGTGGAGATCCTCCGTTTGCGCCGCAGTGCCGTGGAAATGCGCGGCTCACTGGACGCCACCACCCTGGCCATCCCACGGGCGCAGGCAGGCATCAGCGAAATCAAAAGCAAGATGGAAGAGTCCGAACTGGCGTTTCGCTCTGATGCGTTCAAAGAGTTGAACGAGGTGCGCACCGAACTGCAAAAAATCACCGCCAGCAGCCTGGCCATCGAGGACCGGGTTAGCCGCACCACCGTGCAATCGCCGGTGCACGGCATCATCAAACAACTCAAGGTCAACACCATCGGCGGCGTGGTCCAGCCCGGCAGCGATCTGCTGGAAATCGTACCGTTGGAAGACAATCTGCTGATCGAAGCCAAGGTCCGCCCGCAAGACGTAGCCTTCCTGCACCCCGGGCAAAAAGCCATGGTCAAGTTCAGCGCCTATGACTACACCATTTACGGCGGTCTCAAGGCCAACCTGGAGCTGATCAGCGCCGACACCATCACCGACGAAGAAGGCAACAGCTTCTACCTGATCCAGGTGCGCACCAACAAGAATCACCTCGGCAGCGATGCCCACCCACTGCTGATCATCCCCGGCATGATCGCCACGGTAGACATCATCACCGGCGAGAAAAGCGTCCTCGACTACCTGCTCAAGCCGGTGCTTAAAGCACGCGCCGAAGCCCTGCGCGAACGTTAAGCGGATGCCGGATCACGGCCATGATTGCGCTGATAAGTGGGCTCGCCCATTGCCGCAATCTGCCCGTCGATCAGCGCCTCGAACGGTTGCAGTAAGGCCGCGAACGAGTGTGGCGCTTCCAACACCTCCAGCGCCACGACGATGGCCTCCAGGGTCGACAAGGCGCCGGCCATCGGCGCCTTGCGCAGGCGGTAGCGCGACTCCAGCCCAGTCGGCAGGCACACCCGCGGCAATGCAGCCAACAAGGGATTGAGGTACAGCAACTTGCGCGCCTTGCGCCAGGTGCCATCCGGCACCACCAGCAACAGTGGCCGCGCGCTAGCGCTGGCAGCAACGGTCGCTAACGGCTGCGCGTCGTCGCCGGGAAACAGCAAGCAGGCCTGATACGCCGGGTCAGCCAGCCAGCTCGCCAAGTCGGCAAATTGCTCGCCCACCTGCAGTTCGCCATTGACCAGGCCCAAGGCCGCCAGGCGTGCCGTATTCAAGGCATGCCGGCTTTCCTCCGGGTGCTGCAAAATCAACACCCGCGTACGGCTCTGCAGCTGCGGAATCAAGGCACACAAGCAATGACTGCGCGGCCGTTGGCAGCGGCCGCAGCGGGCACGCGCCGCGCCATCAGGCATGCTCAGACCGCATCGCCCTTGCGTCGATAAGGGAACACGTCGATCACCTTACCCTCGCGAATGGCCGCCTGCAGCCCTTGCCAGTATTCGGCGGTAAACAGGTCGCCATGCAGCTGGTTGAACAAGCGGCGCTGGCGAATATCGACGAACAGGAACGGCGGGAACTCCTCGGGGAACACATCCAGCGGCCCCACCGAGTACCACGGCTCGGACGACATTTCGTCTTCCGGGTAGCGGGCCTCGGGGATCTTGCGAAAGTTCACTTCGGTCAGGTAGCAGATTTCGTCGTAGTCATAGAACACCACGCGGCCGTGACGGGTGACACCGAAGTTCTTCAGCAGCATGTCGCCGGGGAAGATATTCGCCGCCGCCAGTTGCTTGATGGCCAGGCCGTACTCTTCCAGCGCATCGCGCACCTGGGCCTCGTTGGCGTGCTCCAAGTAGATGTTCAGCGGCGTCATCCGCCGTTCGGTCCAGCAGTGGCGCACCAGCACCACATCGCCCTCGACCTGCACGGTGGACGGCGCCACCTCCAGCAGTTCGGCCAGGCACTCGGGATCGAACTTGCTCAGCGGGAAGCGGAAATCAGCAAACTCCTGGGTGTCCGCCATGCGCCCGACGCGGTCGACGCTTTTCACCATGCGATATTTCTCCAGCACGGTGGCGCGGTCGACGTTCTTCGACGGCGAGAAACGGTCCTTGATGATCTTGAATACGGTATTGAAGCCCGGCAGGGTGAACACGCTCATGACCATGCCGCGCACGCCCGGCGCCATGATGAATTTGTCATCGACATTGGCCAGGTGGTTGATCAGCGCGCGGTAGAACTCCGACTTGCCGTGCTTGTAGAAACCGATCGAGGTGTACAGCTCGGCAATGTGCTTGCCCGGCATGATGCGCCGCAAAAAGCCGATAAACTCCGCCGGGTAGCCTACCCGCACCATGAAATAGGAACGGGTGAAGGAGAAGATGATCGACACCTCCGCCTCGTCGGTAATCAGCGCGTCCACCTGGATGCCCTGGCCCTCGCGATGCAGGAAGGGAATTACCAGCGGCCACTGCTCATCACGGGTGAAGATACGCCCCACCACATAGGCGCCCTTGTTGCGGTACAGGCGCGAAGCGAACAGCTCGATGCACAGCTCCGGGTCCTTGCACACCCAGTCCGGCAGGTTCTGCCGCAACTGGCTGAGCACATGGCCAAGGTCACGTTCCAGGTCCTCGTAGGGCACCTCAAAACGGTAATCCTCAAACAACTGACGCAGTGCGGTCTCGAGATCGCCCTGGGGGTGATACTGGCGCACCTGCGGTGCCCGCTCGTTGACCCGCAGCGCTGGGCGCGTGGTGTGGATAAACATGCAGCCGTCGCTGATCTGATCGTGCTTGAACAGGCCGCAAAAAATCGAGTTGAACCAGGTTTCCGCCAGTTCGTCGTCAAAACGCAGATCGATCAAGGCGATATAGGCGCTCTTCACCAACGGCCACTGGCTGACATCCAGCAGCACCTCGTCGGCGTGGGCCTGACGCAAAAGCTCGGTCACTTCGGCGACTTTCTCTTCATACAGATTGATCCGCGCGGCCGATGCCTGCTGGATTTCCTGCCACTGCGCCTGCTCGAAACGCACCCGCGCGCCATTGGTGATCTGGCGGAAGTGTTCGCGGTAATCGTCAAAGCCTTCGAGGATAAGCTTGGCGATGTCGCCGGCCGGCCATTGCTGTGGCATGAGAAAGCCTCTACACGGAGAAAAGAAAGAGTGGCGAGCTTAGGGTCTGTTGCCGTTTGATCGCAAGCCAGGTTACCGCGAATGAAACGGCATATGCCCTACGCCAGCTGCCGGGCAGCCAGGTAAGCCTCGATAAACTCGATAAACGCCTGCACCTTGCGGGTGGCGCGGCGGTGGCTGGGGTACATGGCCAGGATCAGCGGGCCGAAGGCATCCGGGGCAATTTGGTAGTCGGGCAGTACCTGCACCAACCGGCCGCTGGCCAACAACGGTTGCACGCTCCAGTGCGGGCAATCGAGCACGCCCTGGCCGGCTAGGCAGGCGGCCAGCAGCAAGTCGTAGTTATCGCTGCTCAAGCGCCCTTGCGGCTGCAGGGTAAAAGCCTGCTCATCGCGGCTCAGGCGCCAGCGCCGATCCAGCGCCACGTGTTCATAAATAAGGGTCTGATGGCTGAGCAGATCGTCCGCGCTCTGCGGCGTACCACAGCGCTGCAGATACTCGGGGCTGGCACACAACACAATACGGCTGGCCGCCAGCGGCTTAACGATCATTCCCGGTACATCGCCACGGCCTTCGCGCAGGGCCAGATCGATGCCGGCCTCCAGCAGATCGACATAGGCATCACTGAGATTAATCTGCAGTTTCAACTGCGGATGCTCAGCCATAAAGGCTGCGCAGGCGTCGTTGAAAAACGCCGGTCCCAAAGCCAGCGGTGCCGTCAGTCGCAAGGTGCCGTGCAGGCTGTGCTGCAACTGGCCAATCTCCTCGCCGGCCTCGCGCAGGCTGGCCAACACTTGCCGCGCCGTGTCGAGATACAGCAGGCCGGCCTCGGTCAACACCAGGCGCCGGGTCGAACGCTCGAACAGGCGCGCGCCCAGTTCGTCTTCCAGATGGCCGACCGCTTTGGTCAGCGCCGATGGGGTCTTGCCCAACTGTTCAGCCGCGCGACTGAAGCTGCCCAACTCGGCAGTGACGACAAACATATTGAGGGCACTGAGCTTGTCCATTTGTTCCTCTGCGGCACAGCCATGACGTTCAACCAAGAGTAGCGCGGCGCAGGGACTGAATCCTAGCCGGATATTATTGCCTATCAGGCATAACCGCGTTCGCGCAGGAAGGCTTCGAGAAACTGGATAAACACCTGAACCTTGTGGGTGGCCCGCCGATGGCTCGGGTAGACCGCCAGGATATGCGCGCCAAAGGCATCCGGATCGAGCTCGCAATCGCTCATCAGGCGCACCAGACGGCCATCGGCCAGGTACGGCGCAGCGCTCCACCAGGGCGTAATCAACAAGCCGGCGCCGGCCAGCGCGTTGGCCAGCAGAAAATCGTAGTTGTCGCTGAGGATGCGCGGCACCGGCTGCTCGATACGCATCACCTGCTCGGCCTGACGAAAGGTCCAGTAATGGCGGCTGAGCGCCGGGTGTTTGTACATCAACCACTCATGCTCGCCCAGGGTCGCCGGCGTCACTGCCAAAGGCTGGCGCGCCAGGTAAGCCGGGCTGGCACTCAGGATGATGCGGTTGCTGCCCACCGGCCGGGCGATCAGGCCGGGAATGTCACAAGCGCCCTCGTGCAGGATCAGGTCGTGGCCGCTTTCGAGGATGAACTGGTCGTTGTCACTCAAGTCCACCTGCAAACGCAGCTGCGGGTGCGCCAGGCAGAACGCCGCACAGACTTCGGCGAGAAACGCCGGGCCAAAGGCCAGCGCCGCCGAGATGCGCAGCTCGCCATGCAGGCCGTGCTGCATCTGGCCGATTTCCTCGCTGGCATTGCTCAGGCAATTCAGCGCCTCGCGCGCGGCCTGGGCATACAGACGGCCGGCTTCGGTCAGCTGCATACGCCTTGTGGTGCGTTCGAACAGGCGGATGCCCTGCTCCTCTTCCAGCGCCGCAATGGCCTTGGCCACGGCCGAGGGGGTCTTGCCCAGCTGCTCGGCGGCACGGCTGAAGCTGTTCTGCTCGACCACGCACACCAGGGTGGTCAGCGCGTTGAATTTATCCACCATTGACTCCCAACAGGAACAAAAGTTGTGCCCGAAACTGGCATTCCGCTGCCTGACGAACTTGCTTAGTCTCGCAGCAAGCCTAATAAAAACAAGGGAGTCCCCATGAAACGGTTTATTCCAAGCCTGCTCAGCGCTGCGCTGGCTTGTGCCTCACTGGAATCGATGGCCGCCGCCGATTTGATCATCACCAACGCCAAGGTGTTTACCGGCGAACCCGGCCAGGCCTTGCAGCAAGCCGTGGCGGTGGAGGATGGCAAAATCCTCCAGGTTGGCAGCAATGCTGCGATCAACGCCCTGGCCGATGGCAAGACCCAGCGCATCGACCTGGCCGGCAAGGTGCTGATGCCCGGCATGATCGACACCCACAGCCACCCGGTCATGGGGGCCATGGCCAGCATGGGGGCCAACCTGTATGACGAAGTGAAACCACTGGCAGAGCTTGAGCAGTGGATCATCGAGCAGGACAACGCTGGGCATGCACGCCACGCTGACGTGATCCTGATTGACGGCGCGAGTTCGGCCTATTGGGAACAAAGCGCTGAAATCGGCAAGATCTTCAACCAGGGTCGCTGGGCCGACCAACCGGTAGTGCTCAACGGCATCGACGGGCACACCGGCTGGGCCAACAATGCCATGCTCAAACGGGTCAAGATCGACGCCGCCCTGGTGAAGAGTCTGCCCGAGAAAGAACAAAACTATTTCGGCCATGCAGCCGACTTCACCCCTAACGGCTATTTAGCTGAGAACGCTTGGGATCGGGTACGCAGCCAACTGCCAGCGCCTAGCCACGAATTCATGCTCGATGCGACCCGTGAAGCGGTGAAACTTAACAACCAGGTTGGCGTGACCGCCTGGATGGACGCTGCCGCCAATGCCGGAATCGGTGATTCGGTATTCGAGCTAATCCCAACCGACAAGACCACCGGCGTTCTGCCGCTGTACCGCAAGCTCGCCGAAAACGGCGAACTCAGCGCCCACGTCGCCGCCCTGATGATCGCCCACCCGAAGAGCAAGCCGGCCGATCTGGCCGTGATCGACAAGGTCATGCAGCAGTTCAAGGGCGTGCCAAACCTGAGCTTCCCCGGCATCAAGATCTTTGCCGACGGGGTCATGGAGTTTCCCGGGCAAACCGCAGCGGTACTCGATCCGTTTAAAAACAGCCTCAAGCGCGGCGAGCTGCTGATCGACCCGGCCAACTTTGGCCAACTGGTAGCCGCGGCGGAGAAACGCGACTGGATCGTACATATGCACGCCGTCGGTGACCGCGCGGTGCGTGAAACGCTGAACGGCGTGGAATACGCACGCAAGCTCAACCCAACCCCGATACCGCACAGCATCAGCCACTTGCAACTGGTCAATCCGAAGGAGTTCCCGCGCTTCAAGCAGCTCGGTGTAATCGCCTCTATGCAGTTGCTATGGGCCACCGCTGAGAGCTACACCGAAGAACTGGTCAAGCCTTACGTCAGTGCCATGACCTACCAATACCAGTATCCGGCGCGCTCGCTGCACAAGGCCGGCGCGACCATTGCCGGCGCCAGCGACTGGCCGGTGTCCAGCCCCAATCCGTGGAACGCCATCGCCCAGGCCAGCACCCGTAAAGGCCCGCTGGGCGTACTGAATGCCAAGGAAAGCATCGACCGCGAAAGCATGTTCTACGCCTACACCCTGAATGCCGCCAAGGCCCTGCGTCTGGACCAGCAGATCGGCTCTCTGGCGCCCGGCAAGCAAGCCGACCTGATCGTCCTCGACCGCGACGTGTTCAAGGTCAGCGACAGCGAGCTGTTCGACACCCAGGTGCTCGAAACCTTCTTTGCCGGCAAGTCGGTGTACCGCGCCGAGGCCACGCCCGCTGTTGCCCAGGCGCTGTAACGCCTGACGCCCCCGTTGTCTGCCTCCGTCCAGTGTTAACGGCCCTGCTCCCCGTTAGCCCCGGACGGGCGCAGCCCTGATTCACCCTCAATAACAACAAGGACTCACCCATGCGCGCCGCTTTCCGCTTCGCCCTCGCCGGCCTCGCCCTGCTGCCTCTGGCCAGCGCTCAGGCCATCGACCTCAACGAACAGTTCAGCCTGGTCATCACCCCGACCCTGGTCAGCGACTACCGCTTCAGCGGTATCTCACAGACCATGGGCGACCCGGCCGCACAACTGGATATCATGCTCAGCCACGCCAGCGGCCTGTATGCCGGCGTCTGGACCAGCAATGTCGAGTTTGGCTACGACTGGGAAAACGACGATGACTACGGCACCCGTCAAGAGGTCGACTACTACGCCGGCTATTACTGGCAGATCAGCGATGCGATCAGCCTCGACACCTACTTCAACCACTACACCTATCCTGGCGAAGGGCAGTTCAACGGCAGTAATTTCTACGCCACCCTGGACGCCTATGGCTTCTTCGTCAGCGGCAAGCATTCCGTCGACAACGAGCAAACCACGACTTCCCGCAGCCTCGGTTATCACACCGAACTGCCGCTGGAAATCGGTCTGGAACTGCGCTACGAAAATGTCGATTACAAGGACGAAGTGTTCTGGAACGCCGACTGGACAAAGGGCGAAGAGAACTACAACAACTGGGAAGTCAAACTCAGTCGCGAGATGTTCGGCGCCACCTGGGGTCTGAGCTATATCGACACCGACCTGTCCGACGCCCAATGCGCCAGCTTCTCCGGCTACGACGACCTGTGCTCGGCCGGCGTAGTGGCCAGCCTCAGCAAGGCTTTCTAACGTCGCCATTGCAGCCCGGATGCCATCCGCTCCGGGCTACGCCACCAGCAGCGCAACGGCGCGGGATAGAGCGCCATCCCCATCCCGCCAAGCCGCGCATAACGCCCCGTCGCCCAGCCGCTGGCTGCACACCTTGCGAGCCACTCCACCCCGCCAAACACATGCGCATTGCCTTGGCCGCCATTGCCACCAACAATGGTCGGCCTACTCCGCTTGCGAGCTTGTACTGTGTCCACCTCTGCCTACCTGCGCCTGATTGGCCTTGCCGCCATCTGGGGCGCCAGTTTCCTGTTTATGCGCGTGGCCGCCCCGGTCCTCGGCGCCGTGCCGAGCGCGTTCTTTCGCGTGATACTGGCGGGCCTCGGCCTGTTCGTCCTGCTCCTGGTGCTGAGCGTAAAGCTGGATTTTCACGGCAAGTTCAAACAGGTGCTGCTGCTCGGGGTGATCAACTCAGGACTGCCGGCGCTGATGTACACCCTCGCCGCCCTGGTGTTGCCGGCCGGCTACTCGGCGATTTTCAACGCCACCACGCCGCTGATGGGCACGTTGATCGGTGCCCTGTTTTTTGCCGAGCGCATGACCTTGAACAAGGGCCTGGGGGTGTTCCTCGGGTTGTTCGGGGTGGCCGTATTGACCCGTACCGGGCCACTGGCCTTCAGCCTGGAACTGCTGTGGGGCGCCCTGGCCTGCTTGCTGGCGACCACCTGCTATGGCTTTGCCGGCTTCCTCGCGCGGCGTTGGCTGGACCAGCAAGGCGGCCTCGACAGTCGCCTGTCGGCCTTTGGCAGCATGCTCGGCGCCAGCCTGTTCCTGCTGCCGCTGTTTGCCTGGACGCTGTGGCAGCAACCGCCGGCCAGCTGGGGTGGGCTCAACGTCTGGCTGTCACTGCTGGGCCTGGGACTGCTCTGCACGGCGCTGGCCTATGTGTTGTATTTCCAGTTGCTGAGCGATATCGGCCCGCTGAAATCCATGGCCGTGACCTTTCTGATTCCGCCGTTCGGGGTGTTCTGGGGGGTGTTATTGCTCGATGAGCCACTGTCGTGGGCCTACCTGTACGGCGGCGCACTGATTCTGCTGGCTCTGTATCTGGTGCTTAAGCCCGCCGTTGCAGCGGACCACCCGCGCGCCGCCTAAGACGACGCGCGAGAATCACCCTCACTCGCCGCAGGGCGGCTCGCCCGGCAGGGTTGGCGGATGTTCCAGCAAGTCCCGCGAAAGGGCCTCGCCAGCCATTTGCCGCTCCTTGCCCAGTTGCTCCACCAGGGTGTCGCGCAGCTCGACCACGTCGGCATCGCCGGCACTGGCGGCCAGGTTCAGCCAGGCGTAGGCCTGCACCGGGTCCTTGGGCAAGCCGTAACCGATCACCTGCAAGGCGCCTAGACGCGACTGCGCCTCGCTGTTGCCCTGCTTGGCCGCCAGCAACCAGCACTGCGCCGCACGGCGGTAACGGGTGTCGTCGTAATAACGCTGCGCCAGGCTATTGGCCGCCAGCACCGAGCCCTGACGCACGGCCGAACGCAGCCAGCGCTCGCCATCCTGACCGGGCAACAGCTCGCCCAGGCGGAACTGCGCCTCAGGCATACCGGCCACTGCCGCCTGTTCCAGCAGGTACAGGCCTTCGCTCTGGCGACCCGCGTCGAGCGCCTTGAGACCATTCAGATAGTCGTCCGTGGCCGCCGCCTGGACGGTACCGCTGAGCAGCACCGCCAATCCATACACAAGGGTTTTTCTCACTGAACCATTTCCTGTTCGGTAAACAGCCCGTCGAACAGCATGCTCGACAGGTAACGCTCGCCGGAGTCCGGCAGGATCACCACGATGGTCTTGCCCTGCATCTGTGGTTCGCTGGCTATACGGACGGCTGCCGCCATCGCCGCGCCACAGGAAATCCCGCACAAAATACCTTCTTCGCGCATCAGGCGCAGGGCCACGGCCTTGGCATCGTCGTCAGTCACCAGTTCAACCCGGTCGACAATGCTCAGATCGAGGTTTTTCGGCACAAAGCCGGCACCAATACCCTGGATCTTGTGCGGCGCAGGCTTGAGTTCCTGCCCAGCGCGGGCCTGGGTGATCACCGGGGAATTCACCGGCTCGACGGCCACGGAAACAATCGCCTTGCCCTGCACATGTTTGAAATAGCGCGAAATGCCGGTGATGGTGCCGCCCGTGCCGACGCCGGCCACCAACATATGGACGTTGCCGTCAGTGTCATTCCAGATTTCCGGGCCGGTGGTCTTTTCATGGATTGCCGGGTTGGCCGGGTTTTCGAACTGCTGCGGCAGGAAGTACTTGCTCGGGTCGGTGTTGGCGATTTCCGTGGCCTTGTCGATGGCGCCCTTCATGCCCTTGGCCGGTTCGGTCAACACCAGCTCGGCGCCCAGGCCCTTGAGCACCTTGCGCCGCTCCAGGCTCATGGACGACGGCATGGTCAGCAGCAGTTTGTAGCCCTTGGCGGCCGCCACGAACGCCAGACCGATGCCGGTATTGCCCGAGGTTGGCTCAACAATGGTCATGCCCGGCTTGAGCACGCCGCGCTCCTCGGCATCCCAGATCATGTTGGCGCCGATCCGGCACTTGACCGAATAAGCCGGGTTGCGGCCCTCGATCTTGGCCAGGATGGTCACCCCAGGCGGGCCCAGGCGGTTGATCCGCACCAGCGGGGTATTGCCGATGGCTTGCGCGTTGTCTGCATAAATGCGGCTCATAACGAAGTCCTCCTGTCTGCGTCGCTGATAATCAACCAAGCCTAAGGTGCCGGCTTGAGGCCGTCTAGTCGCTGGGAGCTGTTTCCGCTTCAGCGCAGACCCCGTGGACACACAATGAGCGGGGAATGAAACGCTAACACCCTCCAACCCAGACTTTGCTGACTCGTCATTCAGTGACTGAATGCTGCGTCTGCGTTCACAGGCCACTAGCCCGCGCGTTATAGTCGGCTTTTCCAATACTGTACTGTCCAGTTTCGCCGCTGGCTTTAGCGTCCGAGGTTTCCCCATGAAGTTCGAAGGTACCCAGTCCTACGTCGCCACCGACGATCTCAAGCTGGCGGTCAATGCAGCCATCACCCTGCAGCGTCCCTTGCTGGTCAAGGGCGAGCCCGGCACCGGCAAAACCATGCTGGCCGAGCAACTGGCCGAATCCTTCGGTGCGCGCCTAATCACCTGGCACATCAAGTCCACCACCAAGGCCCACCAGGGCCTGTACGAGTACGACGCGGTCAGCCGCCTGCGCGACTCGCAGCTGGATTCGGACAAGGTCCACGACGTACGCAACTACATCAAGAAGGGCAAATTGTGGGAGGCCTTCGAGTCCGAAGAGCGGGTCATCCTGCTGATCGACGAAATCGACAAGGCCGACATCGAGTTCCCCAACGACCTGCTGCAAGAACTCGACAAGATGGAGTTCTACGTTTACGAGACCAACGAGACGATCAAAGCCAAAGTACGGCCGATCATCATCATTACCTCGAACAACGAAAAAGAGCTGCCGGACGCCTTCCTGCGCCGCTGCTTCTTCCACTACATCGCCTTCCC
>RCMZ01000565.1_pt1 | contig 17751 bp, 13 predicted proteins | sample 2041141 | NCBI WGS metagenome assembly RCMZ01 (sample SAMN09708263, study PRJNA481090) | Wastewater metagenome, whole genome shotgun sequencing project. | biome: sewage; isolation source: Davis station wastewater (DW) | place: Antarctica: Davis Station | collected 2010-03-01
GCGGCAGTCAGACCGGGACGGTCTTCACCGGTGATGTTAATCAGGACGATTTCGCGCAAGGTAGGCTCCCCGCAGAGGAAAAGGTGCACATTCTAACCATTTTCCGCGGTCTTCGGGCATGCCCAGTGCTTTGCCCTACCCCCTTGGCTCGCTATACTGCGCGGCAATTTCCTCAAGAAGAGCCGAGCCCCGTGAACCGGCCCGCATCCGTCAAACCCGATAACTTCTTTCTGCTGATCTTCCACGCCCTGCGCCAGCGGCGCGTGCCCTTGGCCCTGCGCATCGCCAGCCACAGTTTGCTGTTGGTCGCGCTGGCGCTGGTGATCTACGCCTGGGTCATGGGCATGCAGTTCAAGCAGGCAATGCAGCAGCAAGCCGACGCCCTCGGTCAGAGCCTGATTGTGCAAACGGCGGCTTCGGCCACCGAGCTGCTGGTGTCCAACGACATCCTTAGCCTCAACATCCTGCTCAATAACTTAGTAAAAAATCCGCTGGTGGCTCACGCCGCGATTTATAGCGTCGACAACCGCATCCTCGCCGAAGCTGGCTCGCGCCCTAAGCAAAGCATGCTTGGTGAAACCGAGGGGCTGTACTCAACGCCCATCACCTTTCAGGAAGTGATTGCCGGGCACCTGCGCATCAGCCTCGACAACGAGAAATTTCAGCAGCCGATGACCATCAGCCTGCAGAGCATGGGCTTGCTCAGCTTGATTTTGCTGGCATTGACCATGTCGCTATCACTGCGCTTAGGCCGACATATTTCGACCCCGCTGCTGCAATTGCGCGTTTGGTTGCGTGACCCTGACGATCCCGCCCCCGGCGCTGGCCGCCAAGATGAGATCGGCGATCTAGCACGCCAACTGCAGGCACGCCTGGTGCCCGTCAAGATCGAAACCCAAGCCACACCCGCTTATCGTGATCGCGACGAAGAAGAGGATGAACACGAGATCAGCTTCGACGACAGTGAGGACGAGGACCTGCCGGAAGAGGATTTTGCCGTTCGCGACCTGCATGATCCGCAATTCGATAGCACCGAGCCGCGCCACGACGACTTCGGCGCTGCCACATTGGCGCCCGAAGAAGACTACGACGACCCATTTGCCGACCTGCGCGACCACGGCACTGCCGAGACGCCACTGCAGCCAGAACCGTTGCAAACGGTACGTCCAAGCGCCGTTTTGGCCATGCAACTGGGCGCTCAAGAGCAACTCCGCCGCCTGCCGCGCTCACGCTTAATGGACCTGCTACAACGCTATCGCGACTGCCTAGAGCAGGCGGCAAGCCTGTACCAAGGGCAATTGCATACTTTGAGCGACGGCAGCAGTTTGATGCTATTTCACCAACGCGACAGCGGTGACGATTACCTGACCCACGCCATTTGCTGCGGCGAACTGATGCGCGCCTTGGGCCACGCCTTGCAGATCCAGGTGGCCGACAGCGGTATTACCTTGCAACTGCAGTTTGGTCTGACCCTCGGCACCGGCCTTGAGGACCTCAGCCAAGGCGAGCTGTTGCTCAGCGACAGCGCTCAGAGCGCCTTGGCGCTGTCACAACACAGTCGCAATCTGCTGCTGGTGGCCCGCGAAATTGGCGATGATCCACTGCTGCGCCAGCGCGCACGAATCCGCGCAATCGCCAGCCCAGAGGGTGCCTGCTGCGTAGAGCGTCTGCTCGATCCGTATCCGGCCTTGTTAGAGCGCCAGTTGGCGCGCATGCACGACGCCAACACCTGATTTAGACCTCAGAAACGGTACACCTCTACCGCAGGAGCCGGCACCACTGGTGATGACGGTTGCGCGGGAGATTTGCGCGCGGGGGCGGCGCGCTTGCTAGGCGGCGGCACCACTGCAGGCGCCTTCAACGCGAGGGCTGCCGCAGTCGCCAGCTGCTCAGCTAACTGCTGCAACAAATGGCTTTGGGCTTGCACCTGGCTGGCCAAACTACCCTGATGCGCTTGTTGCAGCTGCAATAAACGACTGCCTTGCAGCTGGCCCGTCTTGTCCAGCAAACGCCACTGCGCATGCAGCACCGCTGGAGTTTGTGGCCCAGAATCTAGCCGACTGATGCTGACCTGCACCTGCAAGTCAGCGCTCACGGCCGGCCCCGCCGGTGCCAACAGAATATTCGGCGTCTGCAAACGCCCAGCCAGCTGACGCAACAACAGCTGCTGCACATCCGCACTCAAGCTGCCGGCCCACTGCGCCTCATGGGCAACACTCAAGCTGCCATCGAGCTGGCGCTGCAACAGTTCATCGCGCTGCAAGTAATCCGCCAACGTCAACGGCCCTAGCAGCACCAATGCACCATTCTTGGCCGTGGGTACTTGCGGATGGCCGCTATCGAGCTGATAAAGCGCCAGCGGCGGATGCAGGCTGCAGCCGGTCACTGCCAGCAGCAGAGTCATTAACAGCAAAGTCCAGCTACGCAACATCATCGGCCTCACACGCCCCAAAACAGCGGCCTATCATCCGTTAATCCACGAGCCGGCTCCAGTCCTGCAGATTATTCACCGCCAAGGGTTAATAACTGGACCGCCAGTACTGCAGAAAACAACGATCAAACCGCGGCGGATGCGCGCTCGCGAACAAAGACCCGCAACTGCGCCTCAGGCAACGGTTTGGCGTACAGATAGCCTTGTGCTTGCAAGCAGCCTAACTGCACCAGCGCCTGCGCACTGGCGTCATCCTCTACGCCTTCGGCAATGGTGCTCAGACCAAGCGAGTGAGCCATATGCACAATGGCAGTGACGATGGCGCAGCTATCCGCACTGCTGGTCAGGTCGCGGACAAAGGACTGGTCGATCTTCAGCTTGTCCACCGCCAGATTGCGCAGGTAGGCAAGGCTGGAGTAGCCCGTGCCGAAGTCGTCAATCGACAGCTTCAGGCCCATGGCTTTCAAGCGTTTGAGCGTGGCCATGACCTGCTCAGGGTTATCAATCAGACTCGACTCAGTAATCTCCAGCTCTAGCATGGCCGCCGGCAAGCCGCTGCTGGCTAATGCCTGAAGCACTTGCTGTTCGATATTGCCGTACTGCAACTGAATCGCCGAGACGTTAACCGCCACCTGCGGCACATGCACTCCGGCCCGCCGCCAGGCCATGGCGTGTTCGCAGGCTTGCTGAATGACCCACTCGCCAATCGGCACGATTAAGCGGCTTTCTTCTGCGGCCGGAATAAAGCGCGCCGGCGGCACCAAGCCCAGTTGCGGATGCTGCCAACGAATCAGCGCTTCGACGCCGACCAGAGCACCGTTGCGCAGGTCAATTTGCGGCTGGTAATGCAGCAGCAGTTGCTTGGCGTCTAAGGCTTGGCGCAGGTCATTGAGCAGATTAAGGCGCTCCAAGGCGTCCTCGTTCATGCTGGCGTCGAAATAGCGCCAGGTCTGCCGGCCATCCTGTTTGGCCTTGTACATGGCTGTTTCAGCATTACGCAGCAAGCTCTCGAAGCTCTGACCATCGCCCGGTGCGACCGCTAAACCAAGGGACAGCGAAGTGCTGATACTGCGCCCTAATACGCTTAGTGGCTGGCGCAGATAACGCATGATTTTGTCGGCAATCGCCGCGGCATCCTCGGGGCTGTCCAAGTCCGGCAGAAGAATGACGAACTCATCGCCGCCCGGCCGACACAAGGTATCGCTGTCGCGAATCAACCCACGCAAACTTTCCGCGAGAGTCCGCAGCAGAGCATCGCCATAGGAATGGCCCAGGGAGTCGTTGAGGTTTTTGAAGCCATCAACGTCCATATGCAGCAAAGCCACATGCTGCTGAGTGCGTAGGTTAGCCGTCAGTGCCTGATCGGTACGGTCGCGCAGCAGGTCGAGGTTAGGCAGACCGGTGAGGCTGTCATAAAACGCCAGCACCTCGATTTTCTCCTCCGCCGCCTGACGTACGCGAGTTTCCCGGGCTAACCGCCGGTAAGGCTCGCGCACGCTGGAGATAAATACCACGCGGTATAACAACAGGTAGGCCAACGCTTTATAGATGTGGCCAAGCAAACTGTAGATGTCATGCACACCTTGATAGGCGGTAAAGCACAGCTCGGACAAAATCGACACAGCGACCGCAAGGAACAGGCCATGGGCGTCATAGCTATTCACGCGTGCGCGGGCCTGCCAGAAGCGCCATGCGGCGATGCCAAGTAAAGCGATCACCAACCACTCAAGGCGGATTTTCAGCGGCGTCAGGCCCTGCCCCTCGATAAAGGTCGACGGGAACACTTGCGGGTGCAGTAACTGCAGGTAAAACACCGCAGCTGCCAGCCCCAGTGCTGCCGCTAGCCAGTACCAGCGCAGTTGCGGATTACGCAGCGGCCGCCACGACTGCAACGACACGCCCAGCAGACACAAGGCCGCGGTTAGGCGTGCCGCCAGCCAGAAGTCGATGGCTTTCTCCGGGTTGGCTGGGGTGATGAAATCCGGCATACCGCGGTAGGACAGCAGATGGCCAACATCTAGTAAGCCCACGGCAAGAAAACCACAGGCCAGCAGCAACAGATTACCGGCGCTGTCGTTGCGGTAGCTGTGCCAGGTGACACTGAACATCAGCAGCGCCACAACCACGGCAAACATCTCGCAGAGGCTATGCAGCCACGTGGGAAATAGGTCACTGCTCTGCTTCAGCAGTGACGATTCAGGCAAGCCCCAAACCGCCAACAGCAATAAGCCCAGCGCCAGCAGCACGGGAATAAACAGCCTATTCCGGCGACTGTATTGGGGAGCCGTGCTGCCGTGCTGTTCATCCATATCGCCGAGCCCCTGAGTGAAACAATACGGCTGGCGCCCGCGCAGAGTGCAGCGCCGAACCGTGCAATTGACCCCCAACCCTACACTCGCCTACCGCGCACAAAAAGCTCACTACGACCAAGGTCGGCACTGTGCGCTTAACGGCGGCTAGTTGCTCAAGCCTTCCACCAGCAAGCTGTCGACCCGCTGAAAACCACGCGGTAGCTTGTTGCCTCGGCGGCCACGCTCACCTTTGTAGTGCTCTAGGTCATCGGCTTTAAGTGACAAAGTGCGCTTACCCGCTTGCAGCACCAAGGTCGCACCAGCAGGCAGCACGGCAAGGTCGGTGAGGTATTCCTCGCGACTGGCCACGCGTTCACCGGGGATACCGATGATTTTATTGCCCTTACCCTTACCCAGTTGCGGCAGGTCGGCCACTTTAAACACCAGCAAGCGACCTTCAGTGGTGACCGCCGCCAGCCAATCCTCCTCACGATTACTCAGCAGTTTCGGCGGCACCACCAAGGCTCCCGCCGGTAGCGTCAGCAAGGCCTTACCAGCCTTGTTCTTGGCTTGTAAATCTTCGCCTTTAACCACGAAGCCATAACCGGCATCTGAGGCAATCACATACAAGGCATCGTCTTCCGGTAGCAGTACGCACTCGAACGTAGCGCCCGGCGGCGGGGTCAGGCGGCCGGTCAGTGGCTCACCCTGGCCACGAGCCGATGGCAAGCTGTGCGCCGGTAACGAGTAGCTGCGACCGGTATTGTCGATAAACACCGCAAATTGATTGGAGCGTCCCGGCGCGGCGGTTTTGAAACCATCTCCGGCTTTGTATGACAGGCCGGTGGCGTCGATGTCGTGGCCCTTGCCACAACGCACCCAGCCCTTCTCCGAGAGCACCACAGTGACCGGCTCAGTCGGCATCAGCTCATTTTCCGACAGCGCTTTGGCCTCGCTGCGCGCCACAATCGGTGAGCGGCGAGCGTCGCCGTAGGTTTCTGCATCAGCGAGAATTTCGCTACGCACCAGCTTGCGCAGCTTGTTTTCGCTGCCGAGCAGCGCTTGCAGCTTGGCTTGCTCCTTGGCCAGCGCATCCTGCTCGCCGCGGATCTTCATCTCTTCCAAACGCGCCAACTGACGCAGGCGGGTGTCGAGAATGTAGTCGGCCTGGTCATCGGTTAGACCAAAGCGCGCCATCAGCACCTGCTTGGGCTGCTCCTCGGTGCGGATGATGTGAATCACTTCATCGAGATTGAGGAAGGCAATCAGCAAGCCGTCCAACAGGTGCAGGCGCCGTTCGACCTTGTCCAAGCGATACTGCAAGCGGCGGCGCACGGTGCCGATGCGGAAGGTCAGCCACTCGCCCAACAGCGTGCGCAGGTTCTTCAGCTGCGGTTTGCCGTCCAGGCCAATGATGTTGACGTTGACTCGGTAGGTGCTTTCCAGCTCGGTGGTGGCAAACAGGTGCTGCATCAGCTCATCGGCATCCACCCGATTGGAGCGCGGAATGATGACGATGCGGCACGGGTGCTCGTGGTCTGATTCGTCACGCAAGTCAGCGACCATCGGCAGCTTCTTGGCCTGCATCTGCGCGGCAATTTGCTCCAGCACCTTAGCCCCGGAAACTTGATGCGGCAGCGCGGTAACGACCACATCGCCGTCCTCAACGCGGTACACGGCGCGCATGCGCACCGAGCCTTTGCCGGTTTCGTAAATTTTTAGCAGGTCACTGCGCGGGGTAATGATCTCCGCTTCGGTCGGGTAATCCGGCCCAAGAATGTGCTCACACAACTGCTCGACCGTAGCATCCGGCTCGTCCAGCAGGCGCACACAGGCCGTAGCGACTTCACGCAGGTTATGCGGCGGCACGTCGGTGGCCATGCCCACGGCGATGCCAGTGGTGCCATTGAGCAGAATGTTAGGCAGCCGCGCCGGCAGCACGGCCGGCTCATCCAGAGTGCCGTCGAAGTTCGGCACCCAGTCGGCAGTACCCTGGCCCAGCTCGGTCAGCAGAACTTCTGAGTAACGCGACAAGCGCGCCTCGGTATAACGCATGGCGGCGAACGACTTGGGATCATCTGGCGCACCCCAGTTGCCTTGACCGTCAACCAGTGTGTAGCGGTAGCTGAACGGCTGCGCCATGAGCACCATGGCTTCGTAGCAAGCCGAGTCGCCGTGCGGGTGGAACTTACCGAGCACGTCGCCGACGGTGCGCGCTGACTTCTTGTGCTTGGAGTCGGCGTCGAGGCCCAACTCGCTCATGGCATAGATGATGCGCCGCTGTACGGGCTTCAAGCCGTCGCCAATATGCGGCAAGGCGCGGTCCATGATCACGTACATGGAGTAGTTGAGGTAGGCCTGCTCGGTGAAGTCGGCCAGGGAGCGCCGCTCCACGCCGTCTAGGCTCAGGTCCAGAGAATCGCTCATGCGTGCCTCATTGTGTAGTGGTCTGGCGCAGCAGCAAGGTGCCGTCGCGCTGGGTAAATTCGAGTTGTTTCAGGGCACTCATGCCCAATAGCACTTCTTCGCCGGGCATGCCGGGGGCGATCAAGGCGCGCACTTCGGTCAGCACAATATCGCCCAGTTGCAGACGACTAATCCGCGTGCGGTAACCGGTGCTCTGGCCATTGGCGGTATGCAGACTGATCGGCGTACCGCGCGGCAGGCCTAAGCGCTCGGCCAGTGCGGCCGGAATGGCGACATCGGTGGCGCCGGTATCCAGCAAAAACTCCACTGCTTGGCCATTGATTAAGCCACTGGCGAGAAAATGCCCCTGGCCATTACTGGCCAGACGCACCTCGGTGTAACCGCTGCCCACGGCAGATTCGGGCTGTTGATTAGGATTGCGTTGGGTGTCTTGCCACTGCGCAAAAAAACGCGTGGCGAGGAACAGACCCAATAGCCAGGCCACGATCCACATGGCCTTGCCGACGCCACGTCCAGGGCTCGGTTCGCTCATGGCGATACGCCCCAACCACCGGCCGGCGCGGCGAAGCGCCAGACAATCGGGCGCCGTTCGCCATCGCCACGGGCATAGTCTTCACCGCCTATGGAGCCGCCATTGTCGAGACCAATCCAAGCACCCTCGGCGTCTACCACCAGCGCTTCGGCCACGCCATAGGGCACTGGGTAACGGCGCGCATCGGTCAGCGCTGTATCGGCAAACGACCAACAGCGCTCCGCCCTGCCATCGGCTGGACTGCGTCGACAAACCTGCAACTGCAAGCGCTCTAGGGTGAATAACTTTCCGTCATAAAAGGCTAAATCAGAGAAATCCACCGGCAGGCGTTCGCCGCCCATTTGCGCCGGTGCATGCTGGTAGACGCTCTCACTGAGCAGCACGCAGCTTTGTGCGCAGGTCCAACCAGAAGCCTGTTGTTGCAGGGCGATCAACCCACGATTTTGCCGCTCAGCCGCTAGCCATAAACGCTTACCGGCCGGGTCCACAGCCAGCCCTTCGGCCAGCGCATTGAACTGCCAGAACAAACCACTGACCCGCGCTTGGCCAATCAAATTAGCCGGCAGCGGCAACCAGCTTGGCGAGCCATCGACCGGCAACTTAAGCACTGCCACTTGCGCTTCGCTGACCAAATAACGATTGCCGGCGGCGTCGCAGCTCAGGCCTTCAAAATCCAGCTCGCCGCCGCGCACGATGCCCACACCCCAGTTGCCCACTTGCTGGCCCCACGACAAACCGCTGGGCGGCGCTACTGGCGCACTGAAATTTTCGGCCTCGGCCTGCCAAATGCCCGGCGCAGCGTGCAGACGATACAGACGGCGGTCGTCTCGGTCCGACACGGCCCACAGCGCACCCTGACACCACGTCAGCCCGGACAAATTGCCGTTGCTCATGCCCGCCACCGGGCGCTCCTCAAGCAACTGCAAAGAGCTGACCGGCGGCGCGGCCTGCACCGCAGCAGCCAGGCAGGCAAGTAACAGGCACAGGCCTGCCTTCACAGCAGAACCTCGGCCAAATTACCTTTGGACTCCAGCCACGACTTGCGGTCGCCGGCGCGTTTCTTGGCCAGCAACATGTCCATCATTTCTTCAGCGAAGCTGTAGTCGTCCAAGGTCAACTGCACCAGGCGTCGGGTGTTAGGGTCCATGGTGGTTTCGCGCAGCTGCGGCGGGTTCATTTCACCCAGACCTTTAAAGCGCGTGACCTGCGGTTTGCCGCGTTTTTTCTCGGCCACCAGCCGGTCAAGAATGCCATCGCGCTCGCCTTCATCAAGGGCGTAGTAAATCTCTTTGCCGAGGTCGATGCGGTACAGCGGCGGCATGGCGACATACACGTGACCGGCATCCACTAACGGCCGGAAGTGCCGCACAAACAGCGCGCAGAGCAGCGTGGCGATGTGCAAACCGTCGGAGTCGGCGTCAGCGAGGATGCAAATCTTGCCGTAGCGCAGCTGACTGAGGTCGGTGGCGCCGGGGTCAACACCGATGGCCACGGCGATGTTGTGCACCTCCTGACTGGCCAACACTTCGCCGCCATCGACTTCCCAAGTGTTCAGAATCTTGCCGCGCAACGGCAGGATCGCTTGGAATTCTTTATCGCGCGCCTGTTTGGCCGAGCCGCCAGCGGAATCACCTTCGACCAAAAACAGCTCGGAGCGCATCGGGTCTTGCCCGGCGCAATCAGCCAGTTTGCCCGGCAACGCGGGCCCTTGAGTGACCCGCTTGCGCTCAACCTTCTTGCCGGCTTTCAAGCGCCGACCGGCGTTATTGATCGCCAGTTCAGCCAACTGCAAGCCCAGCTCTGGGTTAGCGTTGAGCCACAGGCTAAAGGCGTCTTTCACCACACCGGAGACAAACGCCGAGGCCTCGCGGGACGACAGGCGCTCTTTGGTCTGGCCGGAGAACTGCGGTTCCTGCATCTTCATTGAGAGGACGAAGGCAATCCGTTCCCACACGTCTTCCGGCGCCAGCTTTACCCCGCGCGGCAGCAGGGTGCGGAACTCACAGAACTCACGCATGGCATCCAGCAAGCCTTGGCGCAAACCATTGACGTGGGTGCCACCCTGCGCGGTGGGAATCAGGTTGACGTAGCTTTCCTGCACGCTTTCGCCGCCTTCCGGCAGCCACAGCAAGGCCCAGTCCACCGCTTCTTTATTACCCGCCAAACTGCCAACGAAGGGCTCATCGGGCAGGCGCAGGTGTTCGCTGACGGCATCGACCAGATAAGAACGCAGGCCGTCCTCGTAATGCCATTCGATTTTCTCGCCGCTGGCTTTGTCCTCAAAGCTCACCGACAGGCCCGGACACAACACGGCCTTGGCCTTGAGCACATGCTTAAGGCGGCTAACCGAGAACTTAAAGCTGTCGAAATACTTAGGGTCGGGCCAGAAGTGCACGCTGGTGCCGGTGTTGCGCTTGCCCACCGTGCCGATAACTTCCAGCTCACTGGTCTTGTAGCCGTCGCCGAAAGTGATGCGGTATTCGTTGCCGTCACGCCGTACGCGCACTTCAACCCGCGTCGACAAGGCGTTAACTACCGAGATACCCACACCGTGCAGACCACCGGAGAACTGGTAGTTCTTATTCGAGAACTTGCCGCCGGCGTGCAGTTTGGTGAGGATCAACTCAACGCCGCAAATGCCCTCTTCCGGGTGAATATCCACCGGCATGCCGCGGCCATCATCAGACACTTCCAACGAGTTGTCGGCATGCAGAATCACCTGCAGCGAACGCGCATGACCGGCCAAGGCTTCGTCGACGCTGTTGTCGATAACTTCCTGCGCCAGGTGGTTGGGCCGGCTGGTGTCGGTGTACATGCCCGGGCGCTTACGCACCGGGTCTAGGCCGGAGAGGACTTCGATGGCGTCTGCGTTATAGGCGTTCTGCTGGGCCATGGGCTCTCTTATCGTGTCAAAGGTCAGAAAAGTCGTGCTGTCGCCACGCGCCGGCATCAATCCCGGCGAAGGCTAACAGCGCTGGCAAACGGCTGGCAAAGCCTTGAAAGCTGTGGTCGCCACCGGCCTGAATACGCAGTGCGCAAGCTTGGTAGTAACGAGCAGCCGCGCGGTAATCGAGGGTTTCGTCGCCCGTCTGCAACCACACTTGCACCTGCGTCGGGTCTTGCGGCGCCGGCACGGCCAGCTCGGCTAAGGCCTCAACGTGGTCATGGGTCAGCTGCCAGATTTCGCCACTGTAATGGTTGGTCTGCTCGCCCAAGTAGCCATCAAAGCGTTCATGGGGCATTACCGCCGGGTTGATCAGCAAGGCCTTGAGCCCGTGCTGCATCGCCAAGTGGGTCGCATAGTAGCCGCCGAGGGAACTGCCGACCAGCACCGGCTGGCCGAGCTCGGCGATCACGCCCTGCAGCTGCGCCATGGCCTGACGCGGGTGATGGTGCAGGGCGGGCATGTGCAGCTGCGCGGCCAAGTCGATGCGCTGCATGGCAGCCTGCAATTGCTGGGCCTTGCGCGAAGCGGGCGAGCTATTAAAGCCGTGGATATAGAGGATATGAGTCATGTTCAAGAGGCTACAAGGTGCAGGCCGCGCAGGGCAAGCCGCCGCGGCTCAATAGCCTTTGATGCTGTAGTCCACTTCAAAGTGGATGCCAACCACCCGCGACACGGCAGTTTCCAGCCGACCATCCGCGTACAGGCGCAGCCAGCGGTAGCCAGGCGCCTCTTGATCGACCTGGAACTCTTCACTGCCCGGCGCGAACTGCACACAAGTGGACGGCGACGCCAACAGGCGCACGCCGCTGCGCAGTTGATCGAACTCTTGGTGGATATGCCCCCAAAGCAGGGCGCGCACATTTGGGAAACCGTCCAGCACGGCAAACAGTGCATCCGGATTACGCAGACCGATCGGCTCCATCCAGCGACAGCCGATTGATACCGGATGGTGATGGAAGGTCACCAGCACATGGCGCTCACCGGCATCGCTCAGTGCTGCACTCAACAGATCTAACTGCGCGGCACTTAGATGACCCGGCACTGCGCCGGGAATCGAGGTATCCAAAAGGATGATGCGCCAGTTGCCCAGATCAGTGACCGGCTGCAGCAGATCGCTGCCGGCGCAGGCCGCTTGCATGGCTGGCAACTCGTCATGGTTGCCGGCAAACCAGCGCGCTGGCGCCGGAATTTGTTCGTGCAGCTGACGAAAGCGCTGGTAAGACGCAACAGAGCCGTCTTGGGACAGATCGCCGCTGGCCAGAATCAAGTCGACCTGCGGCTGCTCGTCGAGGACTCGCTCAATCACCCGCTGCAGGCTGTCGTGGGTATTCATGCCCAGCAGCTTGCCGTCTGCATCGGCAAACAGATGACTGTCGGTCAACTGCACCAGCAGGACCGAAGCGTCAGAGGCAATATCAGTAACCACAGGCAGCGAGCTCGGCAAGGCCGTCTCCTTGAGCGTATTGGTCTGGATTATGGCGGCTCAGGCGGTGCAGGGTAAACCGCAAAAGTTGACGACTGTCACAGATAATCAGCTGATAGCACGGTCACTGGAACCTAGGCGCCACCGACAAAGCGCGGCCAAACGTGGTTTTCACAGCACCGGCTGCAGTTCGTGACCGCATGCGAGGCAATGGCCCAGCCATTCGCCCAGAAACAAATTCAGCTGCGTTTTCTCGTCGGGCTGGTGCATGGCCGCGTTCGGGTAGGTGTAAATACTGCGAAAGCGTCGAGCATTCTCAGCGCCAACCACTTCGGCCATGCGCGCGTCGTGATACACGCGCACCTCCATGTGCGGCAATGGCAGCCAAGGCAGGCTGAGCTCCTGCCGCACTTGCAGCGTAGTGGTGTATGGGCAGGACTCCGTTACCTCCAGCGCTAGCACGCCGAGCAACTGCTCACCCTGACTCAACGCCACGCGGCGTGAGCCGACCAAGCCGCGCATATCCGGCAACAGGCGCAGCAAGCGCGCGTAGTTAGCCTCGCAGGCAGCTTGCAGCTCGATCAAGTCCAACCGGTAACGCTCGCGCACTCGCATCATGCCCAGCGCTCCCGCACCTTGGCCCGATTAAGCGCCAACCATTGCAGCGCGATAATGCTCGCGGCGTTGTCGATACGCCCGTTCTCCACCGCCGCCAGCGCCTCATCGAGGCTCCAGACCAGCACGCGGATGTCTTCGCCCTCTTCCTCCAGCCCATGCACACCGCCAGCGCCGCGACTGTCGCAGCGGCCTACATAGAGATGCACACGCTCATCGGAGCCGCCCGGCGACGGGTAGTACTGCGTCAGCGGCCACAGCTCAGCCAGCTCCAGCCCGGCCTCCTCCACTGCCTCGCGGCGCGCCACTTGCTCCGGCTGCTCGTCCTTGTCGATCAGCCCAGCCACTAGTTCAATCAGCCATGGGTTAAGGCTTTTATCCAGAGCGCCAACGCGGAATTGCTCGATCAATACCACGCAGTCGCGCTGCGGATCGTAGGGCAACACACAGACCGCATCGTGGCGCACAAACAGCTCACGACTGATTACCTTACCCATGCCACCGACAAACAGCCGATGACGTAAATGCAGGCGGTCCAGCTGGTAGAAGCCGCGAAAACAGGCTTCTCGTTCGACTATTTCAACGTCGTTATCGCGATTCATCGCGTACTCCATATCGACTTATTGCTGCTACGCCGCGCTGCCCTGTAAAGGCCAACGCTGATTGTTCGCAGCTTACACCGTGCGGCGAAGCTCGCTACGGGGCAATTGCAACGCACTTTAAACACAACCGCTGCTGCCAGATAAATCACCCTACATTCAGCATTACACAGCAAGTTCGAACGAGTTCAATGCCTTGCCGACACCTGAAAGGTACAATCGCCAGCAAGCTCAGCCGGCTCAAAATAACGTATGGAAACGCTCATGATTCGCCTCGTAATGCTCGCTTTAACACTTATCCCCTGCCTAGCGTTTGCGGGTAATTGCAAAGTCATCCACGTCAGTGATGGCGATACCTTCACCTGCTTTACGGACGAAAATGAACAGATAAAAGTCCGACTTGCTGAGATTGATGCACCCGAGATGAACCAGCCTTACGGAAGCAATGCCAAGCAGTCATTGTACGAAATCATATCCAGCGAAATGGTCAAGTTGGACGTGCAAGACACCGACAGTTACGGACGAACTGTCGCGAGGGTCACTAGGGTGGACGGCCTCGACGTAAATGCTCAGCAGATCAAAATCGGAGCCGCTTGGACTTACCCGCAATACCTCAAAGACAAATCGCTACTGGTCTTAGAAGCTCAAGCAAAAAGCAAGAAGTTAGGGCTATGGGCACTCCCTGCATCAGATCAGCTACCACCATGGGAATGGCGTGATACCCAACGTGCCGGAACAGAACCTGCAACTCCGGCCCAGCAAAAGCGCCAAACCTCGTTTTCGCACGCGAACTCACCTCCGGTGTCAGCGAGCGGCGGGTCAACAGGAGGCAAGTCTGGGGGAAGCAATCGCTGTGCCCAGCTCAAATACTGCGGTCAGATGAGCTGCGCGGAAGCGCGTTCGCAACTGGCTCAATGCGGAAGTGCGAATATCGATGGTGATGGTGACGGCAAACCGTGCGAACAACAATGTGGCCACTAATCTGAAATGACCCGATAAGCACAGCTGCGCAGCGCTCATCGGGCCTTCTCGCTATTACACGGCGTACGCCACGCGCTTACCACTCAGATGCCCCAGCACTAACTGCAAGCTGGCCGCCAGCAACAGCGCTGGCAAGGTTGCGCCGATTTCTGGCCAGTAGTGGCTCAGTCCATGATAAATGGCCACGCCACAGCTCCAGGCCAGCAGTGTGTCCCAGCGCCAGCCGCATTGCGGGGCCAGTTCTGCACGGCGCCGGCGCAGGATGAAGTGATCGACCAGCACCACGCCAAACAACGGCGCAAACACCGAGCCGATCAGCAAGAGGAAGTTCTGGTACTCCGCCAGCGGGGCAAACCAGGCGATCAGGGTGCAGAGCGCACCAATGGCCAGCGCTAAGTGCGAGACTTTCAATGGCAACAAGATGCCGCTGGAAACCGCCGCCGAATGGATGTCGGCAAAGGCGTTTTCGCTCTCATCGAGCAGAATAAGCAGCAGCGGGATTCCCAGCCCAGCGCCGGCTAGCGCCAGCAACAAGGCATTGACGTCAGCACTGTCGGCAAAGGCCAAGGTGTACGCCACGCCCAATCCCATCAGCCAAACGTTACCGCAGAAGTAACCCAGCGCCGTGCCGGCGAACACCCGCCCAGCGGCTTTGCCGAACCGTGAGTAATCGGCAATCAACGGCAACCACGACAGCGGCATTGCAATGGCGATATCAAAGCCCAGGGCAAACGGCATCGAGCCGTCACCGGCGCGCGCCCACAAGGCGCTTAGATCAGCCTTATTGAACAGGTTCCAGGTCAGCCACAGGCAGGCGCCGAGCAGTAACCAGATGCCCCATTTGCGCAGCACTTTGCGCACAAAGGTCAACGGCCCAGTGACGGCCAGCAAGGTCGCCAGCGCGCCGAAGAACAACGTCCACAAGGCCGGGCTGTTCCAGCTACTGCCTTCGCCAAAGGCACGAACGGCGAGAACACTAGCCGCATCGCGCATCACGATAATTTCAAACGCGCCCCAACCAACCAGTTGCAGCAGGTTGAGCAGCGCCGGCACTACAGCGCCCTGACGACCCAAGCTGAGCTTGAGTGCGGCCATTGACGACAGCCCGGTGTCACTGCCAATCACCGCCACCGCGCCGAGCAGCAGCACGCCAACCGCCGTGCCGCAGATGATCGCCAACAGCGCACCACTCAAACCCAGCCCCGGCGCCAGCAAAGCCCCCAATTGCAGCACCATCAAGCCGATGCCGAGGGAGAACCACAGGGAAAACATGTCGCGGGCGCCAAACACTCGCTGGTCAATCGACACCGCCTGATGCGGCGAGTAGGCGTTAGGAATATTCACGATAAAATCAACTCCAAGAAACGAAAACCCACCTGCAGCACGCAGGCTGCAGGCTGCAGGCTGCAGGTGACGCAAACAGCATCAGACTTTGTGGTACAGCTCGCTGCCTTGGGCTTTGAACTCCTCGGCCTTGGCTTGCATACCCTGCTCGGCCTCGTTCAATTCCAGCGCGGCGATGCGCTGCTCTTCGGCGTAAACACGCACTTCTTGGGTGATTTTCATCGAGCAGAATTTCGGCCCACACATCGAGCAGAAATGCGCGACCTTGCCCGAGTCTTTCGGCAGGGTTTCGTCGTGGTAGCTGCGGGCGGTGTCCGGGTCGAGGCCTAAGTTGAACTGGTCATTCCAGCGGAACTCGAAGCGCGCTTTGCTCAGCGCGTTGTCGCGGATCTGCGCGCCCGGATGGCCTTTGGCAAGGTCAGCGGCGTGGGCAGCGATTTTGTAGGTGATGATGCCGGTCTTCACGTCATCCTTGTTCGGCAAGCCCAAGTGCTCTTTGGGCGTGACGTAGCAAAGCATGGCGCAACCGAACCAGCCGATCATGGCCGCACCAATGCCGCTGGTGATGTGGTCGTAGCCCGGCGCGATGTCGGTGGTCAGCGGGCCGAGGGTGTAGAACGGCGCCTCGTCGCAGCACTCCAGTTGCTTGTCCATGTTCTCTTTGATCAGCTGCATCGGCACGTGGCCGGGGCCTTCGATCATCACCTGCACGTCGTGCTGCCAAGCGATCTTGGTCAGCTCGCCGAGGGTTTCCAGCTCGCCAAACTGCGCTTCGTCGTTGGCGTCGGCAATCGAGCCGGGACGCAGGCCATCACCCAGCGAGAAGCTGACGTCGTAGGCCTTCATGATCTGGCAGATTTCGTCGAAGTGGGTGTAGAGGAAGTTCTCTTTATGGTGCGCCAAACACCATTTGGCCATGATCGAACCACCACGGCTAACGATGCCAGTGACGCGCTTGGCGGTCATCGGCACATAGCGCAGCAACACGCCGGCGTGGATGGTGAAGTAGTCGACGCCCTGCTCGGCCTGCTCGATCAGGGTGTCGCGGAACAGCTCCCAGGTCAGGTCTTCGGCCACGCCGCCGACTTTTTCCAGCGCTTGGTAAATCGGCACGGTGCCGATCGGTACCGGCGAGTTACGGATGATCCACTCGCGGGTTTCGTGGATGTGCTTGCCGGTGGACAAGTCCATCACTGTGTCCGAACCCCAACGAATGCCCCAGGTCAGCTTGGCTACTTCTTCTTCAATCGAAGAACCGAGCGCCGAGTTGCCGATGTTGCCGTTGATTTTTACCAGGAAGTTACGGCCGATGATCATCGGCTCCAGCTCAACGTGGTTGATGTTGGCTGGGATGATGGCGCGGCCACGGGCGATTTCTTCGCGGACGAATTCGGCGGTAATTTCCTTCGGCACGCTGGCACCAAAGCTGTTGCCCGGGTGCTGCGCGGTCAACAAGCCTGCAGCGCGGGCTTCTTGCAGCTTCATGTTTTCGCGGATGGCGACGTATTCCATCTCGGCAGTGATGATGCCTTGCCGGGCGTAATGCATCTGGCTGACGTTAGCGCCGGGCTTGGCACGGCGCGGGTTGCGCACGTGGGCAAAGCGCATGGCGGTCAGCTCAGGATCAGCCAAACGTTCGAGGCCGAAGTTGGAACTCAGGCCGTCGAGCAATTCAGTGTCGTTGCGCTCGTTGATCCAGCTGGAGCGCACATCGCCCAAGCCTTTACGCACATCAATCGTCACCGTGGGGTCGGTGTACGGGCCGGAGGTGTCATACACCACGACAGGGGCATTCACTTCGGCACCGAAGTCAGTGGAGGTGTCATCCAGGCTAATCTGGCGCATCGGCACACGAATGTCTGGACGCGAGCCCTGCACGTAGATTTTTTCCGAACGCGCAAATGGCTGGACCGATTGCAGGTCAACCTGGGCGCTTTCGCTGAGATTTTTTTCTTGTGCGCTCATCACGGGACTCTCCAAAACTGCAATCTAGGCAAGAATTGTCGGAGTCAACCTGAGGGCAAAGGACGCCAGAACTGGCGCGAGAGGTCTCGCACAGGCACGCAGCCATTGACGAGAAATCTTGTTCCCTACGCAGGCGTTAACCTGATCAGGTTCAACGGGATCCGAAACATTTCGATCTCAGCCTCGACACAAGGCA
>RCMZ01000566.1_pt1 | contig 17736 bp, 18 predicted proteins | sample 2041141 | NCBI WGS metagenome assembly RCMZ01 (sample SAMN09708263, study PRJNA481090) | Wastewater metagenome, whole genome shotgun sequencing project. | biome: sewage; isolation source: Davis station wastewater (DW) | place: Antarctica: Davis Station | collected 2010-03-01
GAACGCAGGGTGCGCGAAGTCACGATGCCCAGGCGCTTGCCCGACCACTGATCCATGACAATGATCCCGTCCAGCGTCTGTCCCATATACAGGGCTGCGTGATTGCCTTGTTGATGATTCGCATACTTACCGTTGATAAACGTGGCAATGGCCGTGCCCTTGCGCAGCAAGCGATTTCCCAACGCTGCCTCCCCCTGCTTCCAGGCCAACGGGGCTGGCGCGCCCGCGTAATGGCGGACCAGCGCGACGCATTGATGGTTGCCGACCATGGTGGTTTTTTCCAGGTCGGTGACTTTGGTGTAGGTGTAGGACATGGGACTCTCCGGGGGTGGTGGGAGAGGCTTACGATACATGGGGGAAAAATATGGGGAATTGAGATGGGATAAGGTTTGAGGGGGAGTAATGCAAAACCGCGCCCGCGTGCCAAGCCAGTCTCAGTCCAGCCGGCTGGCAACGAAGCGAGAGGGGGATTCGAATCATGGCCGACAGCATGCATGGATAGCCGATTTCGACGGATGGTAAATTGAAGAATGCCTCCAACTATGCCCTTACCAAAAAGATTCCTACCTGCATTATGAATTGGCGCAACAAAAATAACCATTCTAACAAAGGATTGAAAATCCTTGTGTCGGTGGTTCGATTCCGCTACGGGCCACCAAGAATTCAAAGCCAACCGTTCTCGGTTGGCTTTGCCGTTTCTGGCTTTCCCGCATGCTGCGCGGGACGTAGCTCCAATCTGCGTGTGCCTCCGACCTCACAGTTCATCCCGGTTTTTCCTCAAATTCCTGCCATTTCGATTCTTTTCTGCTCTCTGTTCTCAAAAAATAGAGCAGAACCGTGATGCAGATGCCACACGCAGAACGCCTTTTCCGCCAGGCATTTATGCCTGTGTCGGGAAGATTTGTTCCCCGCGTGGGGTGGCTGGCAAAGACCGTTCCAAACGCGTCAATCCGCTTGTGATTTCCCCGCGACGAATCCAAACTGCCTTCGCTGCGCATCCCAGTCCAGCGGCACCTCGGCCTGGCGCCCACGCAGTGTGTGCAAGTTGAGATACCGTGGCTGTCGGCCGTCGAGAATCGCCCGAATGATGTCTGGCGCCAACCGCGTCATTCGGAGCACCTCGCTTACCCACCCTGGTTCAAGCTTGAAGCGAAGCGCCAAATCGGTGGCGTTGGCCACGTCGCCGGTGTCGATCATCTTTTGCAATAGAACGCCTTGCCGAGCGTGCGGATCAAGGGCAGATCGAATGATGATGTCGATTTCACAATTGTGGTGCCAACTGGAGGGACGATCAACTTGCTGCTGTGGCGGCGCTTGATCGCCAGCGGCACAAACGTCACCGATCGTCCGCCCATCTCGAATTGACGTGGTTTGCCAGACGGCGTGATCTCGACACGGCGCGCAGCCGGCGTTTCCCTAGTTGATTTGTTTGGCATAGTCATTCGACAGCCTCCATATCTACCGACGCGCGTTGCTCGGCCACGAACGGGTGCCGCTCAAGCTCCCGGCAGAACCGTTGCCAACTGTCATCCCGCCAGATGATGTCCAATCCATCCTCATGTAGTTGGACTCGCTCGATCAGTAACCGCACGATGCGGTTCTGCTCAATGGGAAACAGGTTTTCCCACACCTCGCTCATTTGGCGCATGGCCACCAACACGGTCGGCTCATCCATTTCCTGCCGCTCAGGCAGTGCCATACCGGCCTGCCAGACACCCACGATCATCTCGGGTTCCTGTAGCGCCTTGTGAACTTGTGCCAGCACGGCAGCTTCAATTTCCATGGCTGGCAATGGTCCAATATTGGGGCGGGTCGGATCGAAGGTCGCACCCGCCGATTGCCGCTTTTCGAGGTAGGGCACGTAGTAGCGATACCGCTTGCCGTTCTTTTTCTGCGTGAATGTTGGCAGCATCCGCTGACCGTCCGGCGCGTACAGCAAACCAGTCAGCAGTGCCAGCTCCTTTTTGTAATGGGTTCGCGGACCGTGCTTGCGGCTGTCGGTAATCGCGCGCACTGCTGCCCACAGTTCGGTGGTGATGATGGGCTCGTGCTGGCCAGGGAGCTGCGTTCGCTCCTCGAAGCTTGGCGCGACGCCCGCCGTACCGCGTGGCAGACGACGGTCAAAGTAATCACCACCGGAATCTTGGCCGCTCTCCTGGTTGGGGCGGCCATTAAGCTCAAGTTGATGGGAGGTCCACAATGATCGAGACCTTGCTCGGTGGCCTCCTTGGTGGGGCTTTCCGTCTCGCACCTGAACTGCTCAAATGGCTCGACCGTAAAGGCGAGCGCGGCCACGAGCTGGTGATGCAGGACAAGGCGCTGGAGTTCGAGAAGCTACGCGGCGCCCAGAGGATGAACGAGATCGGTGCTAGTGCCGAGGCTGCGTGGAACACAGGCGCCATCCAAACCTTGCGCGATGCCGTGCGCACTCAGGGCGACAAAACTGGCGTGCTCTGGGCTCATGCGCTGTCGTCCAGCGTGCGCCCTGTGATTACCTACTGGTTCATGGCGCTGTACTGTGCTGCCAAGATGGCAGCGTTTGTGGCAGCCGTTAACGCTGGCGCTGGTTGGGGCGTGGCAATTTTGCACACGTGGACAGAGGCAGACCAAGCCTTGTGGACCGGCGTCCTGAACTTCTGGTTCCTCGGCCGAACCCTCGACAAGATGAATCGGGGGCGATGATGGCTCGCACCGGACGACCAGAAACGCCTCTCCAAATTCGATTCCTGGCGAAGCTTGCCTTTGGCGCTCTTGGAGGCTGCTGGGTCTGGACGGGGGCGACACATCCGCAAGGCTATGGACTCGTCAAACGCAAGGACGGAGCGCAGCTCAGAGCGCACCGCATCGCCTACGAACTGGTCCATGGACCAATCCCCACAGGCGCTTTCATTTGCCATCGTTGCGACAATCCCCGATGCGTTCGACCGAGCCATCTGTTCCTCGACAGCCACAAAGACAATATGATCGATATGGTCGCCAAGGGCCGAGCGGCGCGACTGCATGGCAGCCGCAATGGCAGTGCACGGCTTCAGCCTGCCGAAGTTGACGCCATCCGCCAGTCCGAAGGTCGTCATCGTGACATCGCCGCGCGACACGGCATCAGCGCATCCGCCGTCGGGCTCATCAAGAGGAGGAAGCGATGTGCCAACTTGTAGTCCCCCAAGCGGCAATCGAACTGGCCAAGCGCTTTGAAGGCTTTGAAAAACACGTGAAGCGCGGGACGGAAATTGCCGCCATCCCCTACGTATGTCCGGCAGGATTCTGGACGATTGGTTACGGCCACCTTTGTGCGCAGGATCACCCACCAATCACCCGGGACGAGGCCGAAGCCTATCTGGCACAAGACCTCGCGAAAGCGTTGAGCGCCACGTTGCGGTACTGCCCTGTGCTGGCCACCGAGCCAGAGGGGCGACTTTCGGCCATCGTGGACTTCACCTTCAATCTCGGCGCGGGACGGCTTCAAACGTCAACGCTGCGGCGGCGGGTCAACCAGCAGGACTGGTCGAGTGCAGCGCGTGAGCTGCGCCGATGGGTCTATGGCGGCGGGAAATTGCTGCCGGGACTGGTAACGCGACGAGAGGCCGAGTTGATGCTGCTGTTATGATCCGCGCTATTGAAGCCTTGGCTCGCACAAACGCAACAACTGCGATCGGATCTCAGCCGGCGAGGCTGTCAGATCCACGGTGGCAAACCGAATACCGTGGCCTTGAACGACAACCGTCTCATCGACTGGCTGGCCAACAGCAGGATGCAGCAGCAATCCGCTGGCGCAATCTGCAAGCGAATCACCGCGCCCAACCTGCGACCGAAGGTAAGCGTAGATCTGGTAAATGTAGCCGCTGCGCAGCGTTTCCTCTCGATACCAGCCGCTCGTGACAATCGATGTGAACTTCGTGTCGATGACAATCCGTCTTCCGCTAGGAGCATGGTCGAGCACCACATCGGTTCGCATCGTTGGCAAAATTTTGTCTATCCCCGGAGTCTTTTGTTCGATTTTCCAGCCAAGCGCGCCACCGCACTGTACTTGCCATCCCTGCGGGCGCAGCACCACATCATAAAACCCACCAACGGCTCTCTCGAACAGCCGACGCACCCACGTGACCTCGCGATCTGGCAAAGACAGCACATTCGTCCCCGCTGCCTCAGTAGGTAAAGCGAGATCGAAGGCCAGCTTCGCCGCAGCCAGCATAAATCTGTCGTCCGCGTCGTTTCGGCCAAAACGGTCGGTACTCATTTGGGCGCGCGTGGGCACGTCCCCAGACACGCCCATAGCCCTCATGCCACTCGCAAGCGACTGGCAGCGGTGGACTAAGTCGTTCCGTCGCACAATTCTGGAGATAGTTTCCAAGGCGGCGCGGACGAAACGATTGCGCGGCGTGTCGATGGTTAGTTCGTCAAATCGACACGCCACCAGCCCGCGATCCAGCAACAGGTGGCGCTCGGTGGTCAGCACATCAATTCGTCCTCGCACTCGATTAATGACGGCATCACGAGAACGGTACCCAAGGCTAAGACGGCGGCGCTGCCGAATTTCAACTGCGTGGGCGAGGATCTCCGCAACCAGATCTGGCAGATCATCCGGACTGTCCTCCAGTCCGATTTTGCCGATGGCACGACTGCGGAACAAGTCCGAGGCATAGAGCATAAGCAGCCATAGGTTGCGCACCGGAATGCGTCCAATACATCCATCTGCACTCACGGATGATCTCTCCACCTGCTCTGTGACCACGTTCATCACCAGCCTTGCATCAGCCGTGCGCACGCCTTCTGCGCTTCGTCGGACGCGTCAAACCAGTATTCATCAAGCAGAGGTCCGATCTCGGTCTCAACAACCTGCTGAAACCACTTTTTGGTATCTCCCGCTTCCAGTCGGTGGGCTGGCGTCACATAGCTATGGCCGATTCGGAACTGCTTGCCCAGCCGGGCATCAGCCGCGATCTGATCGTTCAATTCGGCGATTCGTCGTTCGATATCAGCTACCAAGGTCGAATCGACGCTGCACTCATTGACCACCCAATTGCACCACGCACTACCCAGTCTGGGTTCCAGACCGACGAAAGCGAAGCGGCGACGCAGTGCCAGATCGACCAGCGCCAGCGACCGGTCAGCAATGTTCATGGTGCCGACCACATAGAGATTCTCGGGAATGTGGACTGGACGTCTCTTGCCATCAGCGTCGGGATAGCAGAGTTCTAGTGCCTCGTTGGGAGTGCGCTTGCCTGCCTCCAGCAACGTCAGCAGTTCGCCAAAGATCTGCGCCGGGTTGCCGCGATTGATCTCCTCGATCACCACGACAAATTTCGAAGATGGATCTTTCGACGCAGCCTTGATCGTCTCCATAAAGAAACCGTCGGCAAGCGACAACTTGCCTTCACCGGTTGGTCGCCATCCCCGAACAAAATCCTCGTAGGACAGGTTGGGGTGAAATTGAACAGCACGGACTTTGCTGTCGTCCTTCTGCCCCATCAATGCGAACGCCAGCCGCTTCGCCAGCCATGTCTTACCGGTACCCGGTGGCCCCTGGAGGATCAGGTTCTTCTTAGTGCGCAGTCGATCGAGCAGAAGATCGATCTCTGATCGTTCAAGAAAGCACCCATCCTTGAGAATGTCTTCGACCGAGTATGGAACGATCGGCGCCGCAGCTCGAACGGCCTCCTGTGCCACTTCGTCGGCATCGTCGTCATCCTCAGCATCTATATCCGTATTCGTCGTCTCACTAGTGGGGTCCTTGTACACCCACGCTTCCAGCGACAGCTCGGGATATGAGTGAACCGGATAAGACGCCTCCTGGAAGCGCGGCTCCAGCGCGTCCATCACCGCAAGGTAATCGGCCGAGTTGCAGCGCCTTTTAGGGGCGTGAAGGCCAATCGGCACGCCGAGCTTCTTGCTGACGTAGATCTGCGAGTTGTGATCGAGACTTAGGAATGCCCATGGCCGGATCCAATAGAGGCCGAACGTCAGATTCCATGCCACGCCTTGGCGACCATTGGCGTTGTCAAACGCCTTGGCGAATTCCTCGCGCGCCTCGTCATCGTCCGAATCAGCGAACGTGATGCCAGTAGCAAAAACTTCCCAAAGTGCATCAATGTGGGCAGCGTCGCGATTGACCTCAAACGGGAAGTACCAGGACTTCAAGTTGTTCAAGATCGGGATGCCTTCAAACGTCTCCGGAACGTCCTCATCAACCCCCAGGAACTTGGCCAACTCGGTCGCTATGATCTTTCGGTTGGAATCTTTGATGCCCCGGTTGAATATGCCCATCGTCGTGAATGGACAGATATCCTTCACGAAGCCCGTGGTGCCGTCCGTATACTTATCCTCGGCCAGGTGGCCGAGTCCATCGACCCGCCCAGAAATGTCCTGGATACCTTCAACAAGAGCCGTTCTGTTGTTGCGGTACGTGAGCAACTTGTCGGCAATGGCCTCGTAGAACTTCGTCCAGCCGAAGCGTCGTTTGTCTGGCGTTGCCGAACCGAACCGCTCCTTCCAGTAGGGCGCATTGCGGAAGCGGTCGATATCCTGCGGCTTGTCTTCGAAGGCGAAGGTAATCAACCCATCGGTCATCCACTCGCCGGACAGCACGCGCCAGACCGTTCCACGGTGAGTGTAGAAGTACCACTCCCGAACCGGCTCGATCTTTACCCAATCAACCTTGACCTGCTTGCCATCATTCAGATTCTCGGTGATCGTGCCAATCGCCTTGATCGCCATCACCGAAACCGCCTGGCCACGGCTGTCGAATGGCAGCCCATGCTTGCGCGTGTACGACGATTTGATGGCAATCCGGTCACCCGCTCGCATCGACCGCACCACGTCGAGGTGCTTGTCATCGTAGCCGTTTTCCCAAATGCCCTCCGATAGAAATCTAGGCATCTGGTCATCAGTTCCACCATAGCTCGCGCCAACGAACCAAATGACAGGCGCGGTTAATTGTTCAATTTTTGTTGTCATCGGATTCTCTGTTCAGTCTGGTTAGATTATTTGCTGGCGCTATTGCTCCCTGTCCTCGACACACTCCACGTCGACGACAGGGCCTCGGCCTGCTGCAGTACCGTTTGCACGGCCGCGTCCTGCAGATCAGGCGGATAGCCATACTTTCGCAGAATGCGCTTCACCAGAACGCGCATCCGCGCGCGGGCAGAATCACGGTGCGCCCAATCCACCGATACGTTCTCGCGCAAACTGACCAACAACTCGTGTGCGATGAGTTTTAGTTTGTCGTCACCCATCATTTGAATGGCGCTCTCGTTCTCGGCCAGCGCGTCGTAGAAGGCAATTTCATCCTCTGACAAGCCTTGTTCTTCACCTCGCTGGCGCGCTGCCCGAATATCCTTGGCGAGGTCGATCAACTCCTGCAAAACCTCAGCAGTGGTGATCGCATTGGCGTGATAACGCGCGACAGCATCTTCCAACCGCTCTGAAAAAGCCTTGGTCTGCACGACGTTGGATTTGCTGCGGGAACGGATGCCGTCGTTGATCAACTTCCTTAACGCTTCGAGCGCGAGGTTCTTACGCTCCATCTGCTGAACTTCGGCCAGGAACTCGTCTGACAAGATCGAGATGTCCGGGCTCTTGATCCCGGCGGCAGCAAGGATGTCGACGATCTCGGTGGAAACGACGGCGCGACTCACGATCTGCTGGATTGCCAGTTCGCGCTCTTGCCGAGTTACGCCCGACCCGGTACTGCTCTTTACCAGCGCCGCGCGAATCGCCTGGAAGAAGCCTACTTCCTCTCGGATTTCGCGGGCCTCGTCGGATGCCGATGCAAGGGAGAACGCCTTGGACAGCGCCAGCACGGCATCTTGATAGCGGCGATGCGCGTCCTTCTTGCCTTCCTTGGTTTTCTCCTTCGCTGCAATCTTTTGCTGCATGTCGAGAATCCACTCAATTGCACCGGCCATCATGGCCAAACGTTCTTGAGGTGTTCCGCCCATCGCTGAGGCATAGTCGAAGCCGTGGTACATGTCGCGCACAACTTCGTACTTTTCCATCAGCATGGCGATGGCCTGCGACTCGTCGACGCCGGTATTCTCCTGGTCGTTCTTCGAGTATTGCTGTAGCGCCGATTTCAAATTCTGGGCGATGCCGATGTAATCGACGATCAACCCGGCAGGCTTGTCGCGGAACACACGATTCACCCGCGCAATCGCCTGCATCAAGCCGTGCCCCTGCATCGGCTTGTCCACGTACATCGTGTGCATACAGGGCGCATCAAACCCGGTAAGCCACATATCTCGCACGATCACTAACTTGAGTGGATCTTTGGCGTCGCGTGCGCGCTTGGCCAGCAAATCGCGGCGGGCCTTGTTGCCGATGTGCTGTTGCCAATCTTCTGGGTCGCTGGCAGCGCCGGTCATCACAATCTTGACCGCCCCCGCGTTGTCATCGGCACTGTGCCAGTCCGGACGAAGCTTCACTATCTCGTCATACAGTTTCACGCAGATGCGACGGCTCATGCACACCACCATCGCTTTTCCGTCCAGCGCAGCAACGCGATCCTCGAAGTGGGTGACCATGTCCTGCGCAACCAGCGCGAGGCGCTTATCGCTGCCCACCAAGGCTTCCACTGTCGACCATTTGCGCTTAAAGCGTTCCTGTTCAACCTCCGGATCGTCCTCTGTGAGTTCGTTGACCTCGGCATCGATCTTGGGCTTTTCGTTCTCATCAAGTTCAATGCGAGCGAGCCGAGACTCGTAGTAGATAGGCACCGTCGCGCCGTCCTCGACTGCTCGGCTGATGTCATAAACGTCGATGTAATTGCCGAACACCGCTGGGGTATTTACATCGTCGGCCTCAATTGGCGTTCCGGTAAAACCAATGAACGACGCGTTAGGCAGCGCATCGCGCAAGTACTTGGCGAACCCGTAGGAAATCTCACCCGTTTTGGCATCCACCTTGGCACGAAAGCCATATTGACTGCGGTGCGCTTCATCAGCGATTACGACCACATTGCGACGCTCAGTCAGCGCCTGACTTGTCTCGCCAAATTTTTGCAAGGTTGTAAAAATCACGCCACCAGATGCACGCGCCAAGAGCTTCTGTAAGTCTTCGCGGCTGTCAGCCTGTACCGGAGTCTGTCGAATCAGGTCGCGGCACATCGAAAAGGTGGTGAAAAGCTGATCGTCGAGGTCATTGCGATCGGTCAGCACCACGAGCGTTGGATTGGCCATCGCAGGATTTTTGACCAGCTGCCCGGCGTAGAACGCCATCAGCAGACTCTTGCCTGAGCCCTGGGTGTGCCAGATCACGCCGACCCGCTGATTGCCACCAGGGGCAGACGCCGTTACGGTACTGTTGACTGCGTGCTGAACCGCGTGAAACTGGTGATAGCCCGCGATGATCTTCGCCAAGCCGGAGCCCGTCTCACCGAAGACCGTAAAGTGGCACAGCATGTCGAGCAAGCGGCGCTGCTCGAAAACGCCGTCAATCAATGTCGATAGTTCGGGCGCACCTTTCGGTGCAACGTCTTTTCCATCGGTCGTGCGCCACGGCATAAACCTTTCCAGGTCGGCAGAGAGCGAGCCGATGCGGGCTGTGATCCCATCCGATGTCACTAGCAGAGCGTTAGTGTTAAATAGTGCCGGGATCTGCTTCTTGTAGGTCTGCAGTTGGTTGAATGCCCCGACCAATGTTGCGTTGCCGCTGCCGGGAGCCTTCAGTTCGATTACGCCCAGCGGCAGGCCATTAACGAACACCACCACGTCTGGACGGCGGTTGTATTGCCCGGCGATCACTACGAATTGGCTCACCACCAGCCAGTCGTTCTGTTCTGGCCGCTCGAAGTTGATGAGGGAAACCTTGCCCGCTGTCAGTGTGCCGTCGTCGGCGTAGTACTCGACGTCAACGCCCTCTGTCATCAGTTTGTGAATGCGGCGGTTCTCTTCAAGCATCGATGGCAGCTCGGATTGCATAACCTTGCGGATCGCATCCTGACGCGCATCCAAGGGCATTCCTGGATTGAGCAAGGTAACGGCGTCCTCCAAGCGCTTCTTCAGCACGACCACATCGTGACTGTCACGCTCAGGGCGATGGCCATCGGGTCCGATGTTTTCTTCTTGCTCGATGCTGTAGCCCAGCCCTCGCAGTTGCTCTAGTAGTGCCAGCTCAACGGCGGCCTCCGATAAAAACGCCATCATTCCTCTCCTTCTGTTTTACAACCGCTCATTGTTAGTCGCCCCCTAAACCGAACAATCCACGCAACTCAGTGAGTTCCGCCGAAAATAGCGCGCGATCTTCCTCTTGACGAACTGCTTCCCCGATTACTTCATATTCAATGCGCCTATCGGGTATATCGCCGCGTGTTTTACGGAATATGCATAGACGCGTTGTGTGTCCAACTCCATCTTCACGAAAGTGAATCATTGGTCTGAGGCCAAAAATAAGCCCTCCGGCAATCACAAGCATCTGCCCCACTTGAAAATATTTCGCTGATTCAATCATCTGTTGATGACTGATCTTGATGTTCTGAATTGTTCTGGTTGAGCTATGTCCTCTAAAACTTTCACAGCGTAGCGTCGTGCCATCAACCTGGCTTAAATAACGGACGATCTGAATATCTTCCAGCCCATCCAGTCCCGCCAGCACTTCCAGCACATCCACATAGCATTCGCTAATCCAGTTCCGTGCCTGTACCTCAGATTGTGCTGCGCTATGCGAAAATGCATTACGTGACTGGTTTAAATCTTTCATCGCATTGAGCGTTGCGATAGGTGATATTTGCGCAATATTTGGCAAAACACCGGCGCCACTTAGTTGATTAATAATCTCTTCGATGTTTTCAAGTCGCTTTGCAACGCTATCAGTAAGCAAATCTTTGAATTTCAACGGATCAACTAAAGGTAACTGTCGATGCCGTGATTCGGCTACGGCGAGCGCATGCAAAACATCAATCACGGATTCCCACGTATCTCGTAGAAAGTGAAGACGTTGAAGATCACTTTCATATCCATTTTCAAACCTATAAAAGTAATAGGCTATTGGTAATGGAAAATCAGAAAAAACCGATTCCTTTAATTCATCTTCTCGCTGCTGCCTAAAGTCATCAAACGTGGCTTCGTATGTATCGGCACTCATTGAAAATAGTACGAAACTTGGGCGAGGCTGAAAACCGATAATATCCAATATGCCGGATCTCTCATGGTATTGCGCATCAAGCCAATCGTTGTATTTTTGGCACGCATCATAGTTATTGGGGTCAAGCTTTAAGCTCATTTTGCTTAAGCTCCGACTTCCGAATGTTGCGCCAATTTTCCCGCATCATTTATGCGAAATTCACCAGAAAATAATTTCGGAATAAGCTGCAGCCTTGCTTTTCTTAGAATTCTGTTTTCTGTGTTATTTGAATCTATCTGAGAAAAAAGAGGGTCAACAATCTTATTGAATTCGAGCAATATGGCATCGGAAGGAAGAAGAACCTTCTCTGCCTCAAGAAAATAGGTTGTCTGAAAATTCGCAATTCCCGTACTTTGATTTTGGTAAAACCATGTTCCACCATCCTCATACAGCTTATTTAGGTGGCAGATTAGTAGATTTGAATATTTCTTGTCATGCGGGCGAAAGCGGCGACAGAAACTTGCTGGCACTACAGGATTCTCAAACATTGAAAGCGCAGAAGACCTTAGAAGTAGAGCCCGGCCGGTCGGTTGGGTCGGACTGCCGCCGGATACCTCGATGAGGATATCGCCATTCTGCAACACTCGCTTTTTCAACTTATTTGAAGTTGTAAACCGTGAAGGAACCCGGTCACAGGAGCCGTTATGAACGTTAGGAATATCTGTCCCTCTTATAATCGAAACGGATTCAGTATGCTCTGTGTCGAGAACATCTTTTCCCCAGTCACCACCTATCGATGACTCCAGTAGCGCCCCGAAATTGCATCGCGTCCATCCTCTTGGAATTTCATCATCTCCGATTCCATTTGGAAATAGCTGCGCTAATTCTTTCGCCATTCGGCGCGCTTGCTTGCCATTTATATTTTCTTTTACGGGGCCGAAGTCAATGAACCAATCATTGAATAGCGCCATCACCATTTTCTCAATAGTCTTATTAATTTTTCTATTCGCGGCAATTCGATTGTCGATTGACGCCAAAATGCTACCTATTTGTTTCCGTTCGTTTTCATTAAAGTTGAGAATTTCATAGTCAGACAGGGCTTGCCAAGAAACCCGCTGACGACCCGATGTGCCCTCCATTCGTCCTTTGGCAAAAGCACGAAATTCAGGATATCGAGCAAGGTAATAAATAAAATCCTCGTCATGCTCTTTGTCCTTTGCGGACATGACAATGAATTCAGTCGAACCATGGGCAATCAGTTCATTTGGTAACCCACTAACTTTCGCTGTCTTGCCATTTTCGAGGCATGGCGTAATTCGCGCGAATAAGGTATCGCCGTTTGCAAACCTGCTTCCGCCGCCACTAAAAACACGACTTCCGACTTGCGAAATTTCTCGCTCACCTTCAGGCAAATCAGCCATTTCGATGAATGGCGCTACCGCACCTTTTTCAATGACACGCCTTGGGTTGAAATCGATCAAATCAGAGAGCTTCATTGATCGACCTCCGTAACCGGGAACCCGATTAGCTTTAGCTTCTCTCGCATCGTAATTTGAAGTGCCGCGGACTCGGCTAGCTGTTCTCCAAGAGCGGTCGTAAGGCGGGACATGCGTTCTTCGAATGATTCATCATCTCCTTCCAGATCCTCGGTGCCAACGTAGCGTCCCGGAGCAAGAATGTGGCTGTGCTCGCATATCACATCTAAGGAAGCCGACTTGCAAAAGCCGGACACATCTAAGTATTCCGCCGTATTCTCCTCGCCTCGCCAAGCGTGATAGGTGTCTGCGATGCGTTGAACATCTGCGTCTGACAGCTCACGTCGTGTTCGATCAACCAGCACCCCAAGTTTGCGGGCATCAATGAACAGCACCTCACCTCGCCGGTCACGCCAACCGTTACCAGGGTTCTTGTTGCGAGCAAGGAACCAAAGACATGCGGGGATCTGGGTCGAGTAGAAGAGCTGCCCAGGAAGGGCCACCATGCAATCCACGACATCCTTCTCTACCATTTCACGACGGATGTCGCCCTCACCAGACTGAGTCGAGGACATCGAGCCATTGGCCAGCACCACACCCGCTGTACCGTTCGGCGCCAGGTGGTGAATGATGTGCTGGAGCCACGCGTAGTTGGCGTTACCGACCGGGGGCGCACCGAATTTCCAGCGCACATCCTCCCGCAAACGGTCACCGCCCCAATCCGAGATATTGAACGGCGGATTGGCAAGGATGTAGTCGGCCTTGAGGTCGCGCAGTTCATCCTTGTGAAAGCTGCCTTCATTGTTCCACCGGATGTCGGAATCGATACCGCGTACCGCAAGGTTCATCTTGGCAAGCCGCCAAGTGACGTAGTTCGACTCTTGGCCATAGATGGCAATGTCGCCGATGCGGCCGCCGTGCTCCTGCACGAATTTCTCAGACTGTACGAACATCCCGCCCGAGCCGCAGCACGGGTCATAGATACGCCCTTGATAGGGCTCCAGCATTTCCACGAGAACGCTCACGACGGAGCGCGGCGTATAGAACTCGCCGCCGCGCTTGCCTTCGGCACCTGCGAATTGGCCGAGGAAATATTCGTAGACGCGGCCGAGGATGTCGCGGGAGGCGTGCCCCTCTTCATTTAGAGCAATGCCAGAAATCAAGTCGATCAACTCGCCGAGCATCACCTTGTTGAGCGTAGGCCGGGCGTAATCTTTGGGCAGTACGCTCTTGAGCGATTCGTTGTCCTTCTCGATGGCGCGCATCGCGTCATCGATCAACGTACCGATGGTCGGCAGCTTGGCGTTGGCTTGCAGGTGCGACCAACGCGCGTCCTTCGGCACCCAGAACACGTTGTCGGCAAGGTATTCGTCCTTGTCCTCAGCAGCCTGCGGATCTTCTGCCAGCAGCGATTTGTGCCTCGCCTCAAAAGCGTCCGAGATGTACTTCAGAAAAATGAGTCCGAGCGCAACGTGCTTGTAGTCGGATGGCTCCATATTGCCGCGCAGCTTGTCGGCTGCCTTGAACATCTCGGCCTCGAAGCCGAGGTTGCCGCCGTTCTTGTTGGTGTCGTTCTGTGCCATTGGTTGTGTCTTCCTATTTCCGTGATGTCTGCGCGGCAGGGGGACGATATCCTGGCGCGAGCTTTGCATTTTCCACACCGTACAAGGCCAGCGGATCGCTGAGCCATAGCCGGTACTGTTCTTCTTTGAGACTGTGATCCGGCGAAGCGTCCACGCTCCAGCGAAGTAGCATGTAGCCTGCGACCGCTGCCCGGACTCGCATCCGAATCGAACCATCCCGCATCCCGTAGTCCATCCGGATCATTTCTGGGCGACCGAGGCGGGGATGAGGAACCAGATCCAGCTCAACTATTCGTGTCCACTGAATATCGTTGTCCGGTCGTTCGTGCGACTGAGGTTCTTCGTTGAGCAACGTCGGTTGCTCAATCCGTGTGACGACGAAATCTCGGAACTCGCCGGACTTCCGATCAAATGCTCGAACGTGCCAGCGCAAACCTGTATCCACCAACGCGAACGGCACAATGACGCGTTCGGACTCGCCACTACTCATCGAGTGGTAGTGAATTGCCACCGGGCGCTTGGCGTGGATGGCCCGGCAGATCGGAGCCAGGACATCCATTTGCGGGTTGCTCAAGGCGGCAGGGGATTCACAGGGAAGCAATGATTTCGTCTCGCCATGTACCCCGTCGCCAAAACCCAGCGACAGAGCCGACAGGACACGCTGCGGCGCGTGCTCAAAGATTGGGGAGAAGGCTTTGCCGATGCGATAAACCTTGCTGCTACCGTCGAATTCAATGTTGTGGGGGGCGATCTCCCGGTACAGCGCCAAATCCCGGGTTGCACCAGCTGGGGCAACGCCAAATCGGCCAGCCAGATCAGGCCGCCCGATCTCCCCCATAAAGTAGAGACGGAACTCAACGTAGGCCAAACGCTCCCGCTGGGCGTGGCTCAGACTCTCGACACGCTGGGGGTGCATGGTCAATAGCTCCTCATCCACAAGAAGCGCCGGTAAGACCGAAAAGCATTAGTTGATTACTCATTGTGCGATCATTAATATCATCAAATTGATGACATTATGCGCCACTGCTTGAGTCTGAGCAAGTAGTCAGTCCGGACAAATCATCCAATCCACTCCCTCAAGGTCAAAACCGTGCTGTCCTAGTCGGGATGCAAATGCGGGTTCAGTTCCCGCCGTCCCACCAAGATTTCCTCATTAATCAAGCGACACCGTTTGCATGATCACCTCGGACTCAGCCAGCACCTCGGGCTGGCGCTGTTTCAGATAACGGGCGACGGACTTATTTTCCAGAAGCCTTGCCAGGTAGCCCTTGGCCAGCACCAGATTCAGAACGTCCTGGCCGTAGGTCTGCTCGACCATTTTGTACTGCCCTTGTAGATTGCTCATCTCGCGCTCCATTTTTGCCATCTGCTCCTGGGTCAGGCCCGTCAACTTCGCCGGCTTTTCCCCTCGACCAGCATTTCCGTGGGGGTTGCGACCAACATCGCCTCGGCATAGGCGACGGTGATGGTGTTGGCCGAAACCATCAACTCGACGCATTCAACCTGACGAGTCGGCTTCATCTTACGCAGCACCCGAGAAATGTCGGTGGCGAAGTGACGGTCCTCCAGCAGTTCGCCGGCCTCCGGACAGATCCCTTCGAGCAGGGTCGCCTTCCGTGTGATTGTGCGCGTATCGACGCTGAGCGCCTTTGCCAGTCGTTCCGGCGTAACCCCACGTTGAATTGCACGCCGGATCAAATAGTATTCCTGGATCGTGGACAGGCGGTTGATGCGACTGTTGTACGTGTGGCTTTCATCGTCCGTAGCAACCAAACAGTGCACCTCGCCAAAGCTCAACTCCCGTAAGGCGATGACGCGAATGTGGCCATCGAGCAGGATGTGCTGGCCCGTCTTGGGATCCGCCTGCCACACCGACAAGGGCTCGATCAATCCGATTTCCTGAATTGAAGATCGGATCTGCATGAATTTTTTGGACGTGGCCACGCCCATCGGCGTTTTGCGAGACGGCAGGATTTTGTCGATGGGTACTATCAGTGGCTCAAGGTCGAATCCGAGGGATACCTTGGTCATGCTGCTCGCCCTCCTGACAAGATGCGTTCAGCGAGGTATTTCGGCAAAGTATCCAAGCCCTCCGCACGCAGCAGGGTGGTGAAATTCTCGTCAGCCAGCAGTTCGCGCATGGCACTGACGACAAACAGCAGGCGCTGCTGGGCGATCTCCGCCTTTTTCACCATCTGCTTTTGGCGATCGACTTCCTTTTGGTAGGTCCGGACCAGACTGGACGTCGTAACGTCTGACAACTTGCGTGGCGTGCCACGCTCCACTGACCGGCCCAGCGTTTGCCGATGTTCGATGACGCGCCGAGCCTAGATCAGCCGATTGCCGTGCAGTTTGCCGGATTCATAGGCGTCCTGTAGCGCGGCCTGAATGGCTTTGTCGTCATCCCCCGCACCGCAGATGGTCAGCGCCGCGTTCAGCGGGATGCGTCCCTTTTCTACCGCCACCAGCAGGCGTTCCTCGCCGTTTTTCAAGAGCAGCAGGATGCGGTTGACGTACTCGGCGGTCAGTCCAGTCTTTTGAGCGATGATCTTTTTGTCATATCCCTGGTCGCGGAGTTGCTCAATGCCGGCAAACAACTCCAGCGGGCGGTATTGGCGGCGGGCTATATTCTCAGCCAAGCTCATGATGTACGCGTTTTCATCGCTGACTGTCACGACCAAGGCTGGAATGGTCTGCTCGCCCAGGGACCGGAACGCTTTCATGCGGCCTTCGCCGCAAATCAACAGGTAGCGCTCGGTACCATCTGGTCCGGCGCGCGGGGTGACCGTGATCGGCTTTTTCAACCCGATCGCCTGGATATTGCCGACAATCTCATCGAACACCCCCATGTTACGCTCTCGGGAGTTTAGGACATCAATCAGATCGATTGGGATCATCCGCACCTCTCCAGATTCCATCTTTTCCGTCATGCTGCTCTCCTCACGCGTGTGCGCTCCGCTATCCCGTACAGGTAGTCCAAGCTGTAAAATCGATAGCTCTCAAACTCGATCGGGTTGCGTTCTGCCAGACTAATGCGGGGCTGGCCAAAATCCAGCCGTGGCAAAAGGTAATAGTCCAGCGCAGCCTGATTTGACTGGTCCAGTCGCACGGCCACCGTGATGTCCGGGGGAAGGAGGGTCAGGTCCGCCATTTAGACACGGACTGATGTATTGAGCGCCGTAGAAGCATGCTAGGTCGAAAACCTGATTAGAACCACGAACGTATGCCGCAGGCGCGTCGGACTGCCGAGGAGTAAGGGGCGGGTCTGCCATTCGGACACGGAGTCACGCAAAGGTTCAGTAGATGCATGATCATTCGAAACTCTAATGTGGGGTGTTACGTTGAGCACGAAGTGCGAATAAGCAGGTGTGAAGTTAGCTAACCGAAGGTTAGCTAACTTCACCTATCCTGCCCCGCTTCGCGCAGCGACTAAACCACAAAAATCGTCGGACACAACTTCGACCAAACCATTTTTTTACAGGTACGAAAGCAAATTTAGCAGGAATGTATGCCGAAACTAGCAAGGTAGTTCCGCCCCGTGCAGCGACTGAACCCTTAAATCACCGGGTAATACCTCGGTCGAACCATTTTTTTGCAGGTACGAGAACAGATTTAGCAGGAATTTA
>RCMZ01000568.1_pt1 | contig 17717 bp, 8 predicted proteins | sample 2041141 | NCBI WGS metagenome assembly RCMZ01 (sample SAMN09708263, study PRJNA481090) | Wastewater metagenome, whole genome shotgun sequencing project. | biome: sewage; isolation source: Davis station wastewater (DW) | place: Antarctica: Davis Station | collected 2010-03-01
GTGTGCACCTGGATCTTCTCGGCCATCAAGTTCCAGGCCGACATGGGCCTGATGCTGACCTTCATGCTGCTGTGGAACATGTTCGGTGCACTGTGGCTGCTGCCGGCCCTGGCGCGGTTCCTGATCAAACCGGAGAAACTGGCGGGGCAGAAGGGCAATTCGCTGTTTGCCCACTGAGCCTTACCGCAGGCAAGGCCCTTGTCCCCAGGGGCCTGTTGTCACCCGCGAGCGTGTGTGCCCTGTCAGGTGGCCAATGGCAGGAACCACCGCTCGGCCAACGCCTTGCCAATCAAACCACGGTGTACATCCACGACCGCCTGGGGGCTTTGTGCCCTGGCCAGTTGCGAGTAGTAGCCGACCCGGCGTTGCTCGCGTGTCTTGAGGTGGGCGGCGGTGTAGTGTTCCTTGGGCGTATCGGCTGCCGGGTAGTGGAAGTGGGCGTACCACAACGGGTAACCGTGCGGGTCGTTGACGGCATACTCCTGGACGAAGTCCCGGCGCTCGCCGCTTAACTGGATACGCTCGCCCAGCAACGCCATATTGGCGTGTTTCTGCTCGATCAGGTATTCCAGGTTGCCGTGGGTTGGCGGCAGTTCCAGGCACAGTTGGATGCGTAGCGCCTGGCCACGCTCACTCAGGCGGGCCGCGGCCTGGCGCATGTCATTTTCCAGGGGCTGGTCAGCCGGTGTGCGGGCTTCGACGGGCAGGGCCTGGATCGCCTGGTGCAGCTCGGTGGCCAGCTTGTCATAGCGCGTCGACTCATACTGCAGCACCTCCTGGACCTCTTCCGGGTGCCGGGAAATCTTCTTGTATTGCTCGCCACGCTTGAGGTGCTCTTCAAGCATGGCCAGCAGTTTGCGGGCCTCACCCTTGACCAGGTTCAGCGCGCGCGGTGCCGCCGGAGAGCGCGGGGGCGATGCTTCTTTGAATGCGATCCATTGCTCGCCCCGCTGTGAATACAGGCCCAGCAGCTCGTCATTGACCTGGGAGCGTACTTCGACGGTTTCCACGCTGCCCACGGGTTTGACCTCACCGATAAACGTGCCTTTTTTCGGGGTGCGGATGATTTTTTTCAGCGGCTTGCCGGCCACCGCCGGGTTGCGCCGGCTCGGGCGCCTGGGTGGCTGGGCGACGGGTTTGATTTCGCTGGCCAGTTGCTGGGCCGCGTCCTGGTACAGTCCCTCCACCAGCTTGAGCAACTTGGCAAAATGCTCGCTGTCCAGCTCATCGGCTTTGACGATGCCGACCCCCTGCAACGAATCCAGGCCCCGGCCATAGTGCTCCACCAGGCTTTCCAGCACGCTGACGCGGTCCTCGGCCGTCAGTTCCAGATCGTTCAGCTCACTGTGGGTACGCAAGTGTTCCTGCAGGGGTTCAAGGATGTCGATCAGTACATTGACCAGTGGATGATCCGGGTGGTTGTGGGTCATCAGTGCGTAGTTGCGTATCAGCAAGTCCTTGACGGCCAGGGCGCTGATTTCCTGGGGACGGTCCCAGGTCAGGCGGCGGTAGTGTTCGCTGCCGGGGTTGCCCAGGTTGAACAGTTGGTCCAGGTAACGATCACGCTGCTCCAGCCAGTGGATCGAACGCTCATTGATGACAATCATTTCCCGGATGAACCGCCGGTAAGCTGCAAAGTCACCGAACACAGCCTCGGCCAGGCGTTCTCCTCGGAACGTGAAGTGTCTGTTGTTGCGGTACAGCGCGTCGCGATCTTTCTTGGCCACCACCACATGCTTGCGCGTGTTGTTGACGATGTTTTCCAGCAAGCTCGCCACCGACTCGGGTGGCAAGGCAATCCCCAGCTCGCTGCGTTCTTTGAGGCTGTCCAACTGCTGCTGGTATTCCAATGTCTGTTCCTGCAGGGCCGTATCGAAGCGTTGGCGACTGTCAGCCTGTTGCGCTTCGCCAAAGCGTGGGTCTTCGGCGGTGCTGGTCATCACTCCCAGGATAATCTCGATCCGTTTTTGCCGGGCCACCTGCCCCTGGATGAACTGTTCGTAAGAACGCGTCAGTTGGCTGATCCGCTCAGCCCGTCGCTGACGTTCGGCGGCGATCCGCCTGGGTGGCATGCCACCTCGCAGGCGCAGGCGGGTATCTACCGACCACACGCCGTTGGCATCGCTGCGCAGGTAAGGGTCGCTGCGGGTGGTATCGCCAGGGGCGACGACCCTGATGTCGCCCTCCGGCCCCAGGGTCACTTGCAACCATTCGCCATTCGCCTCGGCGTGCCAAATGTTTTCAACCAGGTACAGCCCCTTGCGTGGCCCATTCAGCACGGGGCGCGGCAGGGGCGTCGGCCGGATGGCCTTGAAACTGCTCAGCCGCACGCGCTGGGCAGGCGTCAGGCGTTGACGGGTCTGCGCGAAACTGAAGTCCAACACATTGCGGCTGGTGTCCGGCAACATGCCCGGCAGGGTCACGGCTCCCTCGCGAATCGTCGGTGCCAGGGGCACCGGCCATTGTTCGGCAATACGCGGGGCGAGCGCCGAAGGCAGTGCACGCGCCTTGAGCCCGGCAGCCAGGGGCGGGTAAGACGCCGTCACCTCGGGAGCCGCCTCGAACAGCAGCAGGCCGAGATTGAGCAGCAGATCAACCGCTGCCAGCTCGCGCTGCTGCTGATCCTCGGCGGCCAGTGCCGCAATGTCCTGGCCCAGGCTGGCCATCAGGCCCAGCAGCCAGCCAGTGAGCATCGCCGGCCCGCGCAACAATGGCAGCAACAGATTGCCGAACAACAGGCTGCTACCCTCCAGCAGTACCTGCCAGCGGCTCTCGCTGTTGGACACCGACTCGCGGTCGGCCTGTTGCACCAGTGAGCGGGCATGGTCGCTGAACAGGAAGCTCATCAGGCGCCCGGTGGCCAGGCATTGTTGCAATTCCTCGTTGATGCCATCGCGGGACAGGGTCGCCGGCACCGGCTTGCTCAAGGGCGCAAATTCATCGCCCTGGCCGAAGCGCAGGTAGTGCGGCTCACGGAACCCGCCGTGGGCATAAATCGGCCGGGCGCTGTCACTTAGCCAGGTCAGCACACTGTCCTGTAGCTCGCCGGGCTGGGCGATGGCCTCGAACAGCGTCTGGCGGCTGGCGAATTCCTGAAGTGCTTGGGCATACAACGGGCGATACAGCAGATGAGGGCCGACATCGGCGTTCAACGCTTCGATCAGGTACATGTTGCAGACGCTGTCGGCAGGGGCGCCAGGGGCCCGTACCAACGCCAAATGGCGGATCACCACTTGGCGGTTGTCGACCTGCTGCTCGGCAACATTGCCCTGCATCAGCGCGGCCACCAGGCGTGCGCCCTGGCGGCTCACGCCGGCCTGTTGTTTGAGGCACAACTCCAGCGCCAGCAACGGCAATTGCGCGGCCTGCTGATCGGCAAACAACGTTTCACGCTGCTGCGCCTCGGGGCTGTCGCCCAACAGGTGCTGCTCCAGCAGGCGCGGGTAGTGCTGACCGATATCGACCTTTTCAATAAGGCCACCGGCGCCCATCAAATAGTCGGCGGTCAGCCAGGACGGCAGCGCCAGGCCATGGCGATTGCTCAAGGTCACGGTGCCGCTGGGGCGGCTGGCCAGGTTGTCGATGGCCATGTCCGTAAGGCTCATGCGCTCGTGGCGGATAATTCCGACGGCGCCCGGATAGCCCGAGGTGACAGTGAAGGTCAGTTGCAGGTCGTCGGGGTGCAGGGCGGCGACAGACGGTGGCGTAGGCAACAGGGAGTCGAAGGTCACCGCGTCGTGTTGCAGGGCTTGCAGCAGGGCCTTGACGGTGAAGGTGCGGATATCGTCCAGATCACTGAAAAAGTGGCGCCCGCCGCCGCGCTGTTTGGCGCTGGCCAGTGCCAGGGCATACCGCCGGTAAGTCGCGCGGTCGTCGACGCTGGCCTGTTGCAGCCAGCTCGGCAGGTGTTGGCGCAGGGTGTCCAGGGCCTGGAGTGGGGCGGCCGGTGAGTCGCGCAAAAACCGCCCGGGATCGGTGAGTTCAGCATACAGCGCCTGCCAGGCGCTGAAGGGCTGGGCCGTGGGCAGGCGCAGGTTGCCCAGGTCTACCAGTTGGCGATTGAGGATCATCGCTGCCTGGTGCTCGAAGATATCGCCGTCGGGCTCGTAGCGCTGGATGAGGATATCGTCGACCTGATATTGACTACCCAGGCGCTGGCCGTAGGCCTGGACCAACGCATCCATGGAGGCAAACGCTTCAATGCCACCGCCGGGGCTGCACAGCAGCGCCGGCGTCTTGCCTTGCACGGTACGGATCAACACCAGTTCCGGGCTCAGCAGGTGGCTGCTCTGTTCCGCGCTTTTGAGGGTGACTTCCAGGCCATAGGCGAACACCACACCTTGGCCATGGCGGGCGATCCGCGCTTCACGGTCGGGGAGGGTGACCAGTTGGTCGACCGCCTCCTGCGCCTGTGCATCCAGGCTTGTGTGACGCAGGGCGCAAACGCGCAAGGTGTCCATCAGTACGTGCGCAAGCCAGCGCCAATGACCGGCGTCCCAATAGTCGGCCAAGGCATTTTGCAGGGCGATGGGCAGGGTCTGGGGCAGTTCGCCAATCAGGCTGGCGATGACCTGCATATCGAGGTTTTCCCGGCTCAAACCGGGCAGTTTCAGGCGTTTTGGCGGCTCGTCCGAGAGGTACCAGGGCACGTTGTCCACGTCGCTGAAGTCCAGCGCGATGCCACTGGCCAGCGCATCCTGAACCACTGCCATAAATGGCTGTAACAGCCAACTGCGGCGTTGCGGCCGGGCCAGGCGAGTGCGGCTCAGGTCTATCGTCAACGTGGGGTATTTGGCGCCGATGGCCGACGCGAGTTGTTGGCGGATTACCGTTTCCAGTGTCGGGCGATCAGCAAATTGAGCGCTCACGGCATGGGCGATAGAGGAGGGGGTGAGGGTTTGCATAAACATCCTTTTTTATTGGCAGTCGTTGCCCTTCATGGCCGGGTTCTAGGCGGGCACCAGGCTGAGGAACAGGCGTTGGTCAAGCGGCGCGGTGATCGGGTGGTACAGGTCTCGCACGATGGCCTGGCTGTCCGCACCGGCCTGGGCGATCAGGTCCCGCAGGGTCACAAAGCGCTGTTCGGGGCGCTTGAGGTGCGCGGCGGTGTAGGCGCCTGGCACGCTGTCGGCCTGGGGGTAGTGAAAGTGGGCATACCACAGCACCGTAAGGCGGTTCTTCTCGCGCACGGCGAACTCCGACACGTAGTCCTTGGCCGCGGTGCGTTGCGGGCCGTGGACCAGGCCGATGTCGATCGCCGCGTGGGCGCGCAGGAATTCGATATTTTCCTGGCGCGGGCGTTGCGCCTTGTAGCCCTCGATGCAGTGTTGTGTGCCTTGTGCGCGCAGTTCGACGGCCCGCAGGCGCAGGCGCTCCACGGTCTGGAGCATGTCGGGCTTGTCCCCGTGGTGCTGGGCCAGCCCGGCCGCCACCGTTTCCAGGCGTTCGGCCTGGTGCACGAGCATGTCGCGCCAGTCCTGGGGGTTGAGTTCATCGCGGCGCGAAGGGTCGCTGAGTTTCTTTTTCTGGAACTCGATGGAGCGCTCGATAGCCGGCACTTCCTCCAGCAGCCGTTGCGCCTGGCTGCGCAAGGTCGCCAGCGCCGGCACCTGGGCGGGCTTGGCGGGTGGGGTGGGCCTGGCCTCGATGATCTCCACCCAGCCTTCCTGGGGCTGCTCCATGAAACGCCCACTGATCTGCTGAGTGATGGGATTGCGGGTCACGATGGTGGGGAAGGGGAGGTCGCGTTGGGCCGGTTCCAGATCGCCCACCAGGGCCCCCTTGTCCCTTGACTTGAACACGCGCTTGGTCCTTGACGGTGCCCGTACCGGCTTGAAGGCGCCCGGTTGGGGCGGGAGGAACTCATCTTCGCGCAACAACGCAGCCAGATCAGCCTCGGCGCTGTCACGCACGGTGTACAACCGCTCGATCAACAGCGGCATATACCGTGGGTGGGCCAGGGGCGAGTCGAGCTCCAGCAGGCTCTGATAAATCTGCAGGCGCCGGTTGTAGTGCTGGATCAGGTTGGTCAACACCTCCTTGCGCTCGGTGGAGGTGAACCCCTCGGTGGTCAGCAGGTCCAGGTGCGAGTCTTCCAGGGACGACAACGAGGATTGCAAGTGGTCATGGCGCTCCAGGAAGTACTGTTCCTGGGGCGTGGTGGCCGCAACCGTCTGGTCAATGCTCAAATCGGTCAGCACATCCAGGGATTCGAGGGTGGCGTTGAGGCGGTTGTAGAAGCGGCGCTTGGGATGACCATTGAGGTATTTGAGGCGTTGCGCAGGGCCGGTCTTCAAGCGCGCGGCCATCTCCTCCAGGGTGTTCTCGATGGCAAGCATTGCCTGGGCATGACGCTCGGAAACCGCAAAATTAGTCTCCAGCAGGTCTTTGACATAGTGCACCGCCGCCGTGTCGTGCGCCGTGCCTTGCAGTTCGATCAGCGATTCGCCGTGCTCGGAGACAAAGCTTGCCAGATACAGGGAGGCCAGTTGGCTGACGCGTATCTCATCGGTGGCCAGCATCGACTGGTATTGCTCCACGCACTGGCCCTCATAGTCGAAGTGGCTGTCAACGGCCTTCATCTGCCCGTAGGCCTCGATCAGCAGGCGTCGTTGTTGCAGCAACTGGGCGGCGGCCTGGTCAAAGCGCTCCTGAAAGGCCTGGAACCCGGTCCTGGCCCAGGAGCGTTGGGCCACGCTGTTGCGGTGTTCGGCCACCCGCGCCGGGTCGTCAGGGGCACTGCGCAAGCGGTTGCGGGCCTCGCCCAGGGCATTGTGGGCGGTCTCGAACTTCAGTCGGGCAGCCTCCAGCACCCGGTCGATGGGTTGCAGGCGTTTGATCAGGGCGCTGACCTCGTCACTGATGCGATTGATCTCATCCGAGGCCTGGGTGCGTTGCTGAGCGATTTGCGCCAGCTTGGCCTTGAACCGGTTCTTCGGCCCACCACCGCGCAGTTTCAGGCCCAGATCCAGGACCCAGTGGCCTTGGGCATTGCGCGTGAGCGCGAACCCAGGATGTTGCGGTTTTTGCGGATGGATCAGGGACACTTCGCCCAGGTCCGGCACGATATTCACCCGAAACAGCAGGCCGGCCACCGAGGCGTGCCACTGTTGACCGATGCGGTACAACCCTTTGAAATCACCGATCTCCAGGGGCAACGGGGCCGGCACCGGCCAGGGTACATGCAGCTCGCGCAAGGCATCGAGCAGGCGGCGGCGGCTGCTGTCGCGCGCGTTGGAGTGGACAAAATCCACCAGGGTCTGGTCGCCGGCCGGTGGTTCGGCGGGCAGGCCCACCGGGCCCAGCTCGATCGGGATGGCCGGCTGGGTCGCGCCCGCCGGGCGGCGTAGCGCTGCGAGGGTCAGCGGCAAGGGCGGCTCGCTGTCGTGCGCCAGCCATTCAGGGGGGCGGGAGGCTACATGCAACAGAATCAGGCCGATATTGAGCAGCACATCGACCCAGGCCAGCTCCCTCGCGGCGTCATCCTCGCCTTGCAGGGCCGCGATATCGTGCCGCAGGCTGACCGCCAGTTGCACCATCCAGCCTGCAACCATCGCCGGCCCGCGCAGCAGCGGCAACAGCAAGGCGTTGAACAGCAGCCAGCCACCTTCGAGCAGCACTGCCCAGCGACTTTCGGTATTGGATACCGCGTCCCGGTCGGCCAGGTCCACCAGTGCCCGGGCATTGCTGCCGTACAGGTACTGGGTCAGGTTGCCGGTGGCCAGGGACTGGGCCAGGGACCCGGGAATTTGCCCACCGTTGGTGTCCTGCGCCAACTGTGCCGGGGGCGGCGCGGGCCACTGCACGGTGTCGTCGCCCTGGCCGAAACGCAGGATATGCGGGCTATGGAAACCGCCGTGGCTGTAGATCGGCCGGGCCTGGTCCGACATCCAGGCCAGCACGCTGTCTTGCAAGGCCCCGGGCGCGGCGATGGCATCGAACAGGGCCGCGCGCTGGCTGAATTGCTGCAACGCGTCCTGGTACAGCGGGCGGTAGAGAATCGCCGGCCCGGCGTCGATATCCCGGGGCTCGATGATAAATATATTGCTGACGATATCCGGCAGCGCCCCGGGTTTGCGGGCGAAGGCCAGCGGGCGGATCACGATGTCCTGGGCATCCACCTCCCGCTGCGGCGCGCTGCGGTGCAGCACGGCTTTGACGTAGCGATAACCGAGGAAGGTGAACCCCTGTTGCCCGCGTATTGCCAGTTCCAGGGCCTGGCGTGGCAGTTGCACGGCCAGTTCGTCGCCGAACAGCACCTCGCGCCGGCGTATCCCGGGGCTGTCCCCCAGCAGCAGCTCGCGGATTTTCTGCGGATAGTGTTGGCCAACGTCCACCTGGCGGATCAGCCCGGGGGTGCTATGGAACAGGCCTTTTTCCCCGAGTATGTAGTCCTCGGTCAGCCAGTCCGGGACGGCCGCCCCCGATGTGTCCCGAAGGGTTAGCCGGCCCTGTGGCGCCGCAGCCAGGTTGTTGATGGCCAGTGCTGTCAGGCTCATGCGCACCGGGGCCAGGTAGCCGCTGTGGATGTCACCGACCGGGACATGGAAGGTCAGTTCCAGGTTGTCCGGTTCCACGCTGGACTCGGGGTGGTCACGGCGCATCTGCTCGCGCAGGGTGCGGGTGGTAAAGGCCTGCAGGTTCTCGACGCCGTCCAGAAAGGACGCACCTTCGGTTTTGCGTTGCAGGCGCGCCTGTTCCAGCAGCTCTTGGCGATAGGCAAAGCGCTGTTCGGCGCTGGCCGCCTGCAGCCAGGACGGCAACGCTGCCTGGAGAGCGGGTTGGTGCGTCGGGTCTGGCGCGGGGGCGGCGCGCAAGGCGAGTGCCGGGTCGGTGGCCTCGGTGAACTGCTGCTCCAGGGCGCGTACGCCCTCGGCGGCCGGCAGTTGGATGGCTTGGAGGTCGTCCAATTGCTGGTTGAGCAGCAGGGCGGCCTGGGTATCGAAGAGATTGCCATCGGGTTCGTAGCGCTTGACCACGACTTTGTCGACCTGCAAGCGGCTGGCCAGGCGTTGGCCCCAGGCCTGGGTGAAAGCCTCCAATGAAGCATACGGCTCCACATTGCCCGAGGCCTGGCACAGCAGGATCCGAGGGCCTTGTACCAACAGCAGGTCGGTGCTCAACAGGCGGGCATCGCTGCCCGGGCTGACGACGCAAGCCTCCAGGCAGTAGGCGTACACGATGCCCGCAGGCCCGGCCAGGCGCTCGCGCCGGTCAGGTTGGCGGGTCAGGTCAAACAGCATGTCCCGGGTTGGGCCTGCCGGCAGCAGGCTTGCGGTGCTTTTCAGGTTATCGGCCAACAGGTCGCCGAGCCATTGCCAGCGGCTGGCGCGGGTGTCTGCGCTGAGGTTCCAGTAGTTCGTCAGGGCCTGCTGGAAAGCGATCGGCAGGGTAAAGGGCAGGTCCACGATCAACCGTTCAATGACCGCCATGTCCGGTTCGCGCGGGCCATTGGCTTCATAGGTCAGGCGTGAGGGTGGCTGCTGGGAGAGAAAGCAGCGGCGTTCGTCGATGACCTGGGTCAGGTTCAGGGGCGTGCCATTGCCCAGGTGGTCGAGGACCACATCGCTCAAGCGCCTGAGGTCCCAGCCGCGTTTTTGGTTGGGGGTCGCCAGCTTGACGGTGGACAGGTCCAGGGCCAGCGCCGGGAACTGTTCCAGCAGGCGTTCCTGCAGGTGGTGTTCGACCACCTGACGCAAGGTCGGGCGATCGGCGAATTGGCGGGCGACGGCCAGGGCCGGGGTGTTGCTGCGGTGAGTGAACAGCAATGGGCCAGGGGGTGGGGCGGGTAAAGTGTCGGGCATAAGAGGTTCCGTTCTGCGCGATGGGGTTCTCCCGCAGAATGGCAAGCCGCTGGGGCCGCAGTGTGGTAGCCGGTTATCGCGACACGACGGCGACCACGGTTTGGCCTATCATCAACGTTTTTCCACTGATGAATGATCCTGATGACTGCTGCTACCCTGGCCACTGAACTTGCAACCAGCGACATGCTCGTAATCGATGGGCTGCATGCCTTTGATTTCACCTTCGATGATCGGCAGTTACTGATCAAGAGCATGGACGGTCGGGCCGAGAAACGCTGGACGTTCAGCATCGCCCAGGTGCAGGCCGCGACGTTCGATGAAACCTTGCAAAGCTGGACCCTCAGCGGTGACTCGGGCGAGCACCGCCTGGTGTGCCTGAGCGCCATCACTGGCAGCAACGAAGACGAGGACGACGAACATGCTGATGCGTAAATTCTGGCCCCTGCTGATGGCCGGCAGTGTCGGCGCGATGTCGGCCCAGGCCGCGCCGCTCGAGACCTTTGCACTGCTGGTGGGCAGCTACACGGCAGGTACCAGCGAAGGTATCTACCGCCTGCAGTTCGACAGCCGTACCGGGCAGTTCAGCGGCGCGCCGGTGCTGGCGGCCAAGGCGCAGAACCCGTCCTGGCTGACCCTGTCCCAGGACCAGCAACACCTGTTCGTGGTCAATGAAAACGGCCCCGGCCAACAAGACCCGGTGGGGCGCGTGAGCAGCTACCGCATTGACCCGGCCAACCAGCAACTGACCCTGGTCAACCAGGTGCAGAGCCTGGGCAACGAACCCACCCATTCCAGCCTGGCCGCCGATGGGCGCTACCTGTTTGTCGCCAACTATTCGGTGTTGGAAGATCCGGGCGGCAGCCTGGCCGTCCTGCCGGTGGATGCCGCAGGCAAGCTGTCGCCGCCGGTGCAACTGAGCGCGCACCCGGCCAGCCGGGTCAACCCTGAGCGCCAGGCGTCCAACCACGTGCATTCAGTGGTGTCGTCACCCGATGGCAAGTACGTGTTTGTGCAGGACCTGGGGGCGGACAAGGTCTTTGCCTACCGCTACGACCCCAAGGCCAACCACGAACAGCCGCTGACCCCGGCTGATCCGGCTTTCGTGCAGTTACCGCCGGGCAGTGGCCCGCGCCACCTGTTGTTCAGCGCCGATGGCAAGCATGCCTGGCTGACCACCGAGATGAGCGCGCAGGTTGCGGTGTACGACTACCAGGACGGCAGGCTGACCCAGCGCCAATTGGTGGACTTTGCCGCTGGGCAGCCGCTGTCGGACAAGGCTGGCGCTGCGCTGCACGCTTCCAGCGATGGCAGGTTCCTCTACGTCAGCAACCGTGGCACCGCCAACCAGATCGTGGTGTTTGCCATTGATCCTGCCACCGCGCAGCTCACAGAGATCCAGCGCCGCACGGTGGAAGGCGACCATCCCCGTGAGTTCAGCCTCGACCCGAGCGGCAAGTTCTTGCTGATTGCCAACCAGAAGAGCAACCAGATTGTGGTGATCGCGCGTGACACCCAGACCGGTCAACTGGGCAAAACCGTACAAAAACTGCCGATTGATGCCCCCAGCGACCTCAAGTTCCTGGTGCGTCAATAAGCCACAGGCCCCGCCGTGCGGGGCCTGACTCCTTGTATCAATCCCAGTGATAACGGCTACTGTTTCAAAGCATTTCAGCCAGCCGGAACCCAGGCGTAAGTTTGCTCCAAGGCCTTCACAAGCCATCCAGCCAACTGAACACAAGGGTTACCGCCATGAACTTCAATCTCTTCTCGATCATCGCTGCCTCCGCTGTTTCCGCCACCGTGGCCTTGCCAGCCAGCGCCAGCGTGGAGATCAGCAGCAAAAAATCCAGCACCAGCGCCTACACCCAGAAATACCTGCAACAGAGCGCCAACTTCTATGCCGCCCTGGATCACAAGACCCAAGGCTGACACGCCAAGGCTGCACCGTGGCTACGGGTTTTTGGCCATGGATTGGACAAACAGCGGCGACGCCAAAAACCGCTCCAGCCACTGCTGCAAGTGCACATAAGGCGTCGTTGCAAACCACTCCCGGTCCACATGGGCAAACTGGCGCACAAACGGCGCCAGCGCCACATCCGCCAGGCTCAGGTGATCGGCCAGCAGGTAGTCGCGCTGCGTCAGCAATCCTTCAAGCTTGCGCAAAAACACCTCGCCCTCGGCCCGATAGTGTTCCATCGGCTGCTCCGGGTAGCGCTCGGCGTATTTGTAGCGATTCAAATGCTCCTTGAAGGCCTGGTCATTCTCGGCAATCAACGCTGCCATCAGCCCCTGCGCCGCCGGATCCTCCTTGAGCAGCCAATCTTCGGGATCATGCTGCGCCAATGCCCAGCCCATGATCGCCAGGCTCTCGTCGAGCACCTGGCCGCCCACACTCAACACCGGCACCGTGCCCTTGGGCGAAAGCGCTAACATCTGCGCCGGCTTGGCCTTGAGGCTGACTTCGACCACCTGCACCGCCACCGCGCAATAGCGCAGGGCCATCCGCGCGCGCATGGCGTAGGGGCAGCGGCGAAACGAATACAACACCCCTTCGCTCATTTCACCTCCAGGGTGCTCAACCCATTGCCCTGGCGCTTGACCTGGATCTGCACCGGAATTCGTTCGTGCATTTCCTGTACGTGGGAAATCACCGCCACCTTGCGCCCCTGGGCCTGCAAGCCGTCGAGGGCGTCCATGGCCAATTGCAGGGATTCGGGGTCCAGGCTGCCGAAGCCTTCATCGATAAACAACGACTCGATCTTCAGCGTGCTGGAGGCCATCGACGCCAGCCCCAAGGCCAGTGCCAGGGAGACGAGGAACGTCTCGCCGCCGGACAGCGAATGCACCGAGCGCAGTTCATCGCCCATTTCCGTGTCCAGTACCAGCAGGCCCAGCATGCTGCCGCCGCGCTTGAGGCGGTAGCGGCGCACCAGTTGGCGCAGTTGCACGTTGGCGTGGTGTACCAGCAGGTCGAGGTTGTAGGCCTGGGCGAACTTGCGGAACTTGTCGCCGGTGGCCGAGCCGATCAGTGCATCGAGCCGCGCCCAGCGCTGCCACTCCTCATAGGCCTTGGCGGTGGTGAGCGCCAGGCTCTGGTTGGCGTCCTGGCGCCGCTGGTCTTCGGCTTGTTGCGCGCGCAGTTCGGCGCAGTGTTTTTCGCCGCCAAGCAGTTGCTGGTTCAGCTCGGCCAGGGCGCTGTCCAGCTGTTCGGCGTCAAGGTTGCCGTTGTGCAGGGCCTGGTGGTCCTTGAGGCGTTGCTCGCGTTCTTGCAGCAGGACCTTGGCCTGTTCGATGGCTTTTTCGCTGTGCTGTACCTGCTGGCGCAGTTCGCTGATCCCAGCCTCGTCGAAGGCCAGCAGATGTGCCAGGCCTGCGTCGTCGAGCTGCGGATGCTGGGCGCGCCACTCGCTGATACGGCTGTGCAACGCCTGGAGTTCGCTGTCCAGGGCTTGCTGGCGCTCCTGGCGGGCCTTGAGGTCGGCGGCCAGTTGGATCAGTTCGCTGCGGGTGTCCTGCAACTGTTGATTGGCCTGGGTCTCGCTGTGACGGGCCTGTTCCACGGCCTGTTCGAGCTGCTGCTGCCAGTGCTCGGCGCTGGCATGTGTGCCCAGCAGGGCGCTGAGTTTTTCCTGGGTGGCCTGCTGTTGCTGGGTCAACTCGGCCAACTGCTGGTGCTGCACGGCCAATTGTTGCTGGCGATGCTGCTGGCGGTCCTGTTCTTTTTCGATGGCTTGCTGGCGCTGTTGCTGCTCGGCCAGTTCATCCTTCTGGTAGCCAAGCTGCTCCAGGCGCTGGCTGATCTGCTGGTCCAGCAGCATGAACGTCGCCGCCGGCTGCGTGCGCAGGCCTTCGAGGGTCTCGGCCGGGAGCAGGCTGGCGAAAGCATTGAGCTCTTCGTCCAGGCGCTCGCGGTCGCTGGCCAGTTCCCGTTGCTGGTCGATCAACTGCTGGCGGGCTTGCTGGCTGGCATCCTGGGCGGCTTGCAGCTGTTGCTGCAGGCGCCCGGCATTTTGTTGCAGGTTGAGCAGGGCGCCCTGGCGCTGTTCGTCCTGGGTGATGCTCTGGCTGAGCTGGCCCAACTGCTGCGCCAGCCAGGCGCTGCGTTTGCCGCTGTCCTGGTTGAACAGCGCGGCGCTCAGCGGGTGGGCCTCGAGGCTCGGCGCCAGGCCCTGGAGCTGGGTCGCCAATTGCTCTTGCTGCTGCAGGAATTCTTTTTGCTGGGCGATCAAGCCGCCGACTGCAGCGCGCAGTTCGGTGAGCGTTTCCTTGAGGGTGTCGACCGCTTTCTGCGCATTGGCTTCTTCGCTTTCATCATGGCGCGTGAGGCTGTGCAACAGGGCTTCGGGCTGGTGATACGGATGCTCGACGCTGCCGCACACCGGGCAGGGTTGCTCATCCTGCAATTGCCCACGCAGCTCCTCGACACTGGCGCTGCGTGCCAGCCGCTGGCGTTCCAGTAACTGCTTGGTCACGCTCAGGGTCTGCTCGGCCACTGTCAGCTCGGCCTTGGCTTGCAGGCCGGTCTGGTTCAGTTGCTCGCGCTGTTGCTGGGCGCTGGCCTGTCTTTGGGCCAGCTCCTGTTGCTGTTGGTCCAATTGCTGCTGGCTGTCCCACAGCCGCGTCAGGTCCTCGAAGGCCCGTTGCTGCTTGCGATTGTCCTTGAGCAGGCTATCGAGCAACTGGATCTGCTCGGCCACCGCATGGGGCTCGGCCCCGGCTTCCTGATACAGCAACTCCAGGGCCGTGCGTTGCTGGGTCCATTGCTCGCCGGCGCGGTTGGCGCGTTCTTGCAGTTGCGGCAGTTCGGCCTGGCCCTTGTTCAGGCGATTGCCGATCAGCATCAGTTGTTGCAGACGGTCGCGGTAGGCGTTCCAGGCGTCGCTCAAGGGCGCGAGGGTGGCGCTGCGTTCCAGTTGCGCCGCCAGTTGTTGCAGGCGGCTGGCAACCTGTTGCTGCTGGGTATGCAACGTATCGAGCGCGGCCTGGCCTTCGGTGCAGGCGGCTTGCCCCAGTTGTTGCTGTTCACTGCTTTGGGCCAGCTCGCGGGTCAGGCGGGCGAGGCTGCTTTGTTCCTCGAACGCCAGGCGCAGCAACGGCACGGCTTCGGTCTGCTGTTGCAAGGCGGCGGCCAAGGCGCTGTGTGCGCTGGCTTGCTGCTGTTGCAGTTGCTCCTGGCGTGCGTGCAGGGCGGTTTGTTGCTCAAGGTGCTGGCGGATCTGCGCGGCCAGGGGCTCCAATTGGCCGTTCAGTTCGCTATGCCGCGCAAAATGATGACGCTGCGGCGCCAGTTGCTCCAGGCGGCTCAAGTCCAGGCGTTGCGGGCCCTGGGTGTGCCATGCCTGCTCGGCCTGTTGCAATTGCTCGGCCGCACTGTGTTGGCGCTCCTGCCACTCGCGCAGCTCCTTGAGCCAGGTGTGTTGCAGTTCCAGTTGCTTGAGCTGGGCCTGCTGGGTCTTGAGTTGCTGCTGGGCCGCGCTCAATTGTTGATCCAGCTCGGCGCGGGCCTCGGCCGGCAACGGCGTGACGCCAGTGGCCTGGTCTTGCAGCAGCTTGTGGGCTTCCTTGGCCTCCCGCGCCTTGATGAACGCGCGCTGGCCCAACTGGGTGTAGAGCGCGGTGTCGGTGAGCTTTTCCAGCAGCTCGCTGCGCTCGTTATCGTTGGCCTTGAGAAAGGCGCTGAACTCACTTTGCGCCAGCAGCACCGCACGGGTGAACTGTTCAAAGTTCAAGCCCAGGGCCAGCTCCAGTTGCGTCTTGTATTCGGTCTTCTGGCTGGCCAGCAGTTGCTCGCTGTCCAGGTCGATCAGGCTTTGCCGGCTGTTCTGCAGCTTGCCGCTGGCCTTGTCGCGGGCGCGATTGGCCTCCCAGCGCGCGCGGTAGCGCCGGCCGCTGACGCCGACAAAGTCCACTTCGGCATACCCGCCGCCGGTACCGCGGCGGATCAGGGTGCGCGGGTCGCCGATGGAGATATCGGTATCGGCATCGGGCATTTTTGCCTGGCCGGTGTCGCCCAGGCGTGGCACGGCGCCAAACAGCGCCAGGCACAAGGCATCGAGCAAGGTACTTTTGCCGGCGCCGGTGGGCCCGGTGATCGCAAACAACCCGGCGCTGGCCAGGGGCTCGGCGGTAAAGTCGATTTCGAACGGCCCGGCCAGGGACGCGAGATTTTTCAGGCGGATGGCGAGGATCTTCATGGCTGTTGCTCCTCGTGTTGCACGTCCTGGAGCAACACGGCGAAATCCTTGAGGGTCTGTTCGTCCACGTCACTGCCATAGCTTTCCTGCCAGGCGCGGCTGAACAATTCCTGGGGCGTGAGCTGGTCGAGTTCGATCAACGGCTCATCGCCTTGGTCCTGACGCGCGCCGCTGCCGGCGTACTCGGCGGCGATGCGCACCAGGCGCACGGCCTTGCCCAGCAGGGCGTTTTCCACTTGCTGGCGCAGGTCAGGCTGGGGTTCGTCGAGGCGCACGCGCACCTCCAGCCAGGGCTGGCGCTGGGTGTCGGCCAGCAGATCGACGTCGGGCAACTGCGCCAGTTGCTTGAGGATCTCGGCCAGGGGCGCGGCGTCCAGGCGTAGCAGATGCACGGCGCGGGGGATCAGGCGCGGTTCGACGCTGACCAGGGTTGCACCGTCCAGTTGCACGTCGAGGATCTGGTGTTGATAGCCGATTTCGGAAAATGACAGCGGGATCGGCGAGCCGCAATAACGGATGCGTTCCTCGCCATTGACCCGCTGGGGCTTGTGCAAGTGGCCGAGGGCGACATAGCTGACACTGGCATCGAACAGACTGGCCGGCAGCGCTTCGGCATTGCCGATGATCAGGCTGCGCTCGGAGTCTTCCGACACCGAGCCACCGGCCATATGTGCGTGGCTGATGGCAACCAGCGCCTGGCCCGGTTGGCGCTTGGCGTTGGCTGCGGCGATCAGGCGCTCATGCACCTGGCCGATGCCCTTGAGGTAATCGTCGCCCAACAGCGCACCGGTGACTTCGGCCGGGCGCAGGAACGGCAGCGCCAGGCACCAGCCGGCCACGGCGCCGGTTTTGTCCGGCAGGGCAATCAGCAAGCGCTCCACATCCAGTTGCCCGTCATCCAGCCACAGCACCCGGCCCAGGGCATGGGTACGCAAACGCCGCATCAATGGCGCCGGCAGCTCAATGCGCGAGCCGGAGTCGTGGTTGCCGGCGATCATCACAACGGTCAGGTCGGGGTTCTGTTCATGGGCGTTGATGATGAAGTCATACAGACGCTCCTGGGCCTTGAGGGGCGGGTTGACCGTATCGAAGATATCGCCAGCGATCAGCAGCACATCGGGGCCGTGCAGCTTGATCTGGCCCAGCAGCCAGTCGAGGAAACAAGCGTGCTCGAAGTCGCGTTCCTGGCCGTGGAGGTTTTGGCCCAGGTGCCAGTCGGAGGTGTGAAACAGACGCAAGGCGAACTCCGTGGGGAATAGGTAAAGGAGCGGAGTTTACCTGTAAATGGTAACGAGGCGCCCAAGATCAAGAACCGAGCGCGAAGCTGCATCCTTTGTAGGAGCTGGCTTGCCGGCGATGGCGCTGGATCAGCCAAGACATTTATTGGCTGATACACCGCCATCTCTAACGCATGGCCTTCGCATCCACGCAGGCTGCGTGTGGAAGGTCAATGGGGTTTGAGGCAGTCGAGCGCACGGTCGGCCAGGATTTTCGCCTTGTCTATCAAGTGCTCGGTGGCGCCTGCCATGTGCCGTTGATTGCCGGTCAGCCCTTGGGTGGTGCCGGCTGCGGTGGCGGCTGCGCAGCGCAGCAGGTCGCTGATTTGGGCAAGGGCGTCTTCAAAACTGAGGTCTTGATGCACGGTGAAGGAAGGGGGCGAGGCGGGTTGTAGGTAGTGGCTCAGGGCGCGGTCAAATATTTCGCGGTCGGGGGTGAAGCG
>RCMZ01000569.1_pt1 | contig 17694 bp, 16 predicted proteins | sample 2041141 | NCBI WGS metagenome assembly RCMZ01 (sample SAMN09708263, study PRJNA481090) | Wastewater metagenome, whole genome shotgun sequencing project. | biome: sewage; isolation source: Davis station wastewater (DW) | place: Antarctica: Davis Station | collected 2010-03-01
GGTGTGCTTGTTTTGGCTTTTGCATAAATAACTCGTTCTCATGTTCAGTTCGACGCACGGTACAGTCCGTGCGTATGGATATAGGCCAGCACCGGGTCAGGCACCAGAAACCGTGCCGATTTACCGCTGGCCAGCAGGTGGCGGATCTGCGTGGCGGACACCGCCAACGGCGTCTGCCGCAGCAAGGCAATCTGCCCGCCCGGCCCACGCAGTGCCTGTGGATCTTTAACTTCGCGCGCCGCCAGCAACTGGCTCAGGGCCGGCGGTAAAACCCCACCGGCATCCGGGCGTTGCAGCACCAGCAGATGGCAGTGGTTCAATAACTCGTCCCAGCGGTGCCAACTCGGCAGTCCGCAAAAGGCATCCCAGCCCAGCAGCAGTAACAACTGATCGTCTGCCGCCAACTCGCCGCGCAACGACAGCAGGGTATCAATGCTGTAGGACGGGCGATCACGCTGCAGCTCGCGATCGTCCACCTGCAACGGCGGGCTGCCTGCTACGGCTAACGCCACCATGGCCAGACGATCCGCTGCCGACACCTGCGGCGCCTGCCGATGGGGCGGGCGGGCACTGGGAATCAGGCGCAGTTCGTCGAGGTTCAACTGCTCGGCCACTTCCAGCGCGCTGCGCAAGTGACCGATATGGATCGGATCAAAGGTGCCGCCCAGCAAGCCGATACGTTTGGCCATCAGGTGCGAATGTGTCCATCACCGAAAACCACGTACTTCTCGCTGGTCAGGCCATCCAGGCCAACCGGGCCACGGGCGTGCAGTTTATCGGTGGAAATACCGATCTCCGCGCCCAGACCGTATTCAAAACCATCGGCGAAACGGGTCGAGGCATTGACCATCACCGAGGCGGAATCCACCTCGGTGAGGAAGCGCCGCGCATCACTGAAGTTCTCGGTGATGATCGCGTCGGTGTGCTGGGAGCCGTAATGGTTGATGTGCTCGATGGCCGCATCCAGCGAATCGACGATGCGAATCGCCAGGATCGGCGCGTTGTACTCGGCAAACCAGTCGTCTTCGCTCGCTTCCAGCACGTCGCTGCCCAGCAGCGCGCGGGTCGCGGCATCGCCACGCAGCTCCACACCTTTGTCGCGGTAGATCGCCGCCAGCGGCGGCAGCACCTTGTCGGCCACGGCGGCGTGCACCAGCAAGGTTTCCATGGCGTTGCACGGCGAGTAGCGCTGGGTCTTGGCGTTGTCGGCCACGCGAATGGCCTTGTCGAGGTCGGCAGCGATGTCGATATAGACGTGGCACACGCCGTCCAGGTGTTTGATCACCGGCACCTTGGCGTCGCGGCTAATGCGCTCGATCAAGCCCTTGCCGCCACGCGGCACGATCACGTCGACAAATTCCGGCATGGTGATCAGCGCGCCGACAGCCGCACGGTCCGTGGTTTCCACCACTTGCACGGCACTGGCGGGCAGGCCGGCTTCGGCCAGACCGAGCTGAATGCAGCGGGCAATCGCCTGATTGGAATGAATCGCCTCGGAACCACCACGCAGAATGGTGGCGTTGCCGGACTTCAGACACAGGCTGGCGGCGTCGATGGTCACGTTCGGCCGCGACTCATAGATGATGCCGATCACGCCCAGCGGCACGCGCATCTTGCCGACCTGAATACCCGACGGCAGGTAACGCATATCGCGGATCTCGCCAATAGGATCAGGCAAGGTAGCGACCTGACGCAGGCCTTCGATCATCGAGTCGATGACCGCCGGGGTCAGCGCCAGACGGTCAACCATGGCCGGCTCCAGACCACTGGCACGAGCAGCGGCCAGGTCCAGTTCATTGGCGGCAACCAGTTCATCGCGGCCTGCATCCAGCGCGGCGGCGGCGGCTTGCAGGGCACGGTTCTTCTGCGCGGTACTGGCACGCGCAAGCACGCGCGAAGCGCTGCGGGCGGCCTGCCCAAGGCGGGTCATATAGTCGAGCACGGACTCAGTCATGATTTTGGCAAGTCTGGCGGTTGAAAAAAGTCGCTGAGTATAACGGGCGCGCCGCTCCACGCCCAGCGCTGCGCGGCGGACGGTAAACACACAGTCCGCCGCAGCCACGGGTAACGCCGCCAACCCCCGAGAGACTGGGCGCCGCGCGAAACAGTGACAACCGCACGGCCCGCGCCCATACAGGCCGCCCGAAGGTTGGGTAAACAAAATCGCCAGCAATGTTTACCTTGCAAGCATCCCAGCGCCGGCGCCGTTTGCCGCAGCAGCCAAAGAACAAGAGGCGGACCACCGCCGGAGTGCTCGCCATGCGTTATCACTGCGACTATCAGCCCAGCCTGCTCGGCAGCGCCCCTCAGGTGCTGCACATCGGCCCTTGGCGCCTGCACTACCTGGCATTCTCGCACCATGCGACAGACAACCGGCCCCCGGTGCTGCTGCTGGGCGGCGCCTTCCAGAGCTTTCGTTCGTTTGCCAGCGAAGTCGGTGAGCTGCTGAATGAACACCCGGTGATTCTTCTCGACCTACCGAGCCAGGGCGGCAATCTGCAACTCGCCGCCGAGTTATCCCTGGTTCAGCTGGCCGATCTGATCGCTGACTTTATCGAAGAACTGCAACTGCCATCCGTGATGCCTATTGGCCTCTCCTACGGCTCAGCCCTGGCCGCCCTGTTTGCCGCCCGCCACCCGCAACACTGCGCACGCCTGCTGCTGTCTGGGATCACCGCCCTGGCCCGTCCCGGCGCCCGACGCTTGCTGCAAGAGGGCTTGGACCTACTCAGCGGCGATCAGGCGGGCGCCTTTGCCCAGGGTGCATTGACCGGCCTGCTCAACCCCCTGCACGCCCAGGACACCGGCGTTTCTCCGGTGTTTCGCAAAGCCCTGCTGCGGCAGATGCAACGCCTGACGCCAATGGAAATCGAGCGCTACCAGCAGAACACCCGACGCCTGCTGAGCTTTAGCGGCTTCGAGGCGTACCCCGCGTGCCCGACCCTGTTACTGGCCGGCGAACACGATCACTTCACCCAGCCGTGGGAGCATGCGCGCTTTGCCGCCGCCTGCCGCGATGCCGACTGCGTACTGATCCATCAGGCCGACCACCTGGCACAATTCGAACGGCGCGAAGCCTGCGCACGCCTGTACAACCCGTTTCTGCGTGGCGAGACCTTGCCGACCATCACCCCCGGCGCCAGCCGCCTGGCGCGCAGCCAGTTGCTGCAATTGAACAAACGCCATGAGACACGCCGGGCACCCCTGAGCCGGCGCGCCACCCTGCGCCAGATCGACGGCGGCGAATGGTCGGTGGAAATGACCGAACTGGGTTTCTTCGGCGGCCTGCTGCAGGGCAATTTGCCGATGGCCGAGGGCCGTGGCTGGCAACTGCAGCTGGCTGACCACAGCCGGCATGCCCTGCTGCCGCTGCGCCATGATCGCGACGGCCTGGCCTTCGTCTTCGTGCATAGCGATGCCGCCGCCAGTGCCGCACTCGCCGCCCAGCTACAGCCAACCCGCCTGCCGGCGGCGGCCTGCGCCTAAAGCCCGGCGTAGGTTTGTACCGCTAGACGCGCGCTTCGATCACCCGCACCAAACTGGCCTGGCGCAGCACCGGCAGTCCCAGGGCCGCGGCCTGCTGACCCGGGTCCAGCACCTCGGTGTGGGCAAAGCCGCAGCGGGCAAAACCCGCGGCAATCGTCTCGGCATCGCGGTAATGCAGCGGGTAATGGCCGCGGGTCAAACGCCCGACCAGTTCGACACCCCAACGCAATTGCCGGTAACGCGGATGTTCCTGCAAGTCCGGATAGAGTTCGGTCAGGTAGGTGGCCTGAGGGAAGCGCTGCAACTGGGCGGCCAGTCGACTCCAAAAACCCTCGATCACCGCCAGTTCAAAGTAATTGACCAGCCCCTCGGTAATCACCAGCACCGGCCGAGTTGGGTCGAGGTCGGCGAACAGACTGGCCAGACTCGCAGCACCTTGGGCGGCGAGGATATCCACGTTCTTCACCTGATGCTGGCCGTTCAACCAGCCCTGCCCCTGCAACAGCAAGCGCTTGCGCGCGGCCATCTGCGGCAGGTCCGCTTCCAGGTAACGCAACTGCGGATAACGGGCAGTGAAGCGCCGCCCACGGGGCGACAGGCCACAGGCAATCTCGACCACCTGCTCAACCCCCTCATGTTCAATGGCGTGGGTCAGGCGCGCATCAATCAGTAGATGCCGTTGCAGCAGCAGACTGTCGAGGTCCAGGCCAAAGCCGACCCGCGCGCTCCAAGTAATCGGTCGCAGCAAGCCATGAGCCCAGCGGCCAAAACGGGTGACAAAGGCCGGGTCAGCCAGTTGATGGCGATACCAGACATAGCCGGTGTAATGGGCACTGGGGGAAATGTGCGCACTGCTGGCTCGGGAGCGCTCAGCCATGGGGCAGACTCTTATTGTTATGATGGCCGCCAGACTATGCCCCAGCGCCCTGCCGTGACAGCCCATGCCCGACGATCCCATCCTTAGTTTGCCCTGGCCGCAGGCCCGCCCCCTGGACGATGGTTTCTTTCAGCGGGACGCCCAATGCGTGGCCCGCGAACTGCTCGGCAAAGTCATCCGCCACAGGGTAAACGGCCTGTGGCTGGCGGCCCGCATCATCGAAACCGAAGCCTATTACCTGGCGGAAAAAGGCAGCCACGCGTCCCTCGGCTACACGGAAAAACGCCGCGCGCTGTTCCTGCCCGGCGGGCATATCTATATGTATTACGCCCGCGGCGGCGACTCACTGAACTTCAGCGCCGAAGGCCCCGGCAACGCCGTGCTGATCAAAGCCGCCAGCCCTTGGCAAGACCTGCACTCGCCGGACGCTGCAGTGCTCGCCATGCAGCGCAACAACCCTTCGGCACAGGGCCAGCCTCGCCCGTTGGAACGCCTGTGCAGCGGCCAAACCCTGCTGTGCCGCGCCCTGGGCCTGAAGGTGCCGGAATGGAGCGGCCAACGTTTCGACCAGCAACGCCTGTTTGTCGACGACCTCGGCCTGCGTCCACCCGTGATCATCCAGACCACTCGCCTGGGCATCCCCGCCGGGCGCGACGAATACCTGCCCTATCGCTTTGTCGATGCCGCCTTCGCCCGCCACTGCACGCGCAACCCGCTGCGCCGTGGCCAGCTGGAAGGCCGCGACTACCAATGCCTGACTATTGAGGAACACCTGCATGCTTGAAAGTTTCGACAGCCTGATTGCCTGGCTGGCTCTGCACCCCGAATGGCTGGGCTGGGCGATCTTTCTGGTGGCCTGCATTGAGTGCCTGGCCCTGGCCGGCATTCTGGTGCCCGGCGTTGCCATCCTCTTCGGCCTCGGTGTGCTGGCCGGTGGCGGCGTGCTCAGCCTCGGCGAAACCCTGTTGCTGGCGTTGAGCGGCGGCCTACTGGGCGATGCGCTGTCGTACTCCATCGGCCGCCGTTTTCATCAGCGTATCCGCCGCCTGCCGTTGCTGCGCGACCACCCAGAATGGCTGGACAGCGCCGAACAGTACATGCGCCGCTACGGCGTTGGCAGTCTGCTGATCGGGCGCTTTATCGGCCCACTGCGACCGATGCTGCCGCTGATGGCCGGCATGCTCGACATGCCGCTGGGACGCTTTCTCGCCGTCAGCGTGCTGGCCGCCTGCGGCTGGTCGGTGGCTTACCTGCTGCCCGGCTGGGCTACCGGCGCCGCCCTACGCCTGCCGCTGCCAGAGGGATTCTGGGGCCAGGCCGGGGTCGTCGCCGGCGGCCTGGGGGCGTGGTTGCTGCTGAGCATCCACAGCAGCCTACGCCAACAACCGCGCGCCGCGGCCCTGGCCAGCGGGCTCGGCGCCGTGCTGCTGGTCAGCCTGCTGCTCGGCTGGAAGTATCTGAATGAATTCGACCACGGCCTGCTGGCTCTGCTGCAAAGCGAACGCAGCCCGGCCCTGGACAGCCTGATGGTGCTGGCCACACGCCTGGGCGACTTCGCCAGCCAAGCGGCCGTCGCCTGCCTGCTGGTGGCACTGCTGTTGCTCAGCCGCCAGTGGCGCGCCGCCCTGTTTGCCGGCAGCGCCCTGCTGTTCACCGCCCTCAGTAATGGCGCGCTGAAACACCTGCTGGCGCGCACCCGTCCGGAGGTGCTGCTCGACCCGTTGCACAGCTACAGCCTGCCCAGCGGCCACAGCTCGGCGGCCTTCGCCTTTTGCCTGGTGTTGGCGCTGCTCGCCGGCCGTGGCCAGCCACCGCGCTGGCGCCTGACCTGGCTGCTGCTGGCCAGTCTGCCGGCCAGCACCATTGCCCTGTCGCGGGTGTACCTGGGGGTGCACTGGCCGACCGACATCCTCGCCGGCGCGTTACTCGCCAGTTGCTGGTGCGCCCTGTGTATGGCGGTCTGCGAACGACAACGGCCACTGCCCGCCCTGGCGGCCAAAGCCTGGTGGCTAATCATCCCGGCCTGCGCAGCCCTGCTGGTGGCCATCACCACCAGCGCCTTGCCGGAGGCGCTGCTGCGCTACCGCTACTGAATCAAGCCAGCATCTCGCCCTGCAGGCGATCGAGCAGGCTCTGGATCAGCGCCAATTGCTCGCCCGGCTGCGGCAGCGCCAGCAAGGCCAGTTTCTGCTCCAGGCTGAACGGCAACAGATAAGCCAGCTGATTGGCCAGGGCCTGCTGGCCGCTGACCGTGCCATCCAGGCCCAGCCCAGCCACCAGTGGGTGCTCAGCCAGAGTGGCCAGCAGAGCGACGAGATCGGCCTGCTCAATGGCCAGCGGCAGATCTTCTCCTGACTCCAACCATTGCACTTCGGCTAGCAGTAACTGATCGGCCTGCACCTGGGTGGCGCCGACACGAAAGCGCCGGCCGCCCTCCACACGGATGCCCAGCAAGCCATTGGGCAGTTTTTCCCAATCGCGGATCAGCGCCTCACAGCCCAGCTCGGCGCAGTGGGTGGCGGCCGCACCGACCTCCTGACCTGCCAGCAAGCCGACCACCCCGAAGCCACTGCCCTGTTTCAGGCAGCGCGTCAGCATGTCCAGGTAACGCGGTTCGAACAATTGCAGGTCGAGGGTGCAACCGGGGAACAGCACGGTATTGAGAGGAAACAACGGCAACATCACAGACACCTCACTCATACCAGCAACGCCACCACCAGCGGCAGGAACACCGCCGTGGCCACGCCCATCAGGCTCATCGCCAGCGCGGCAAAGGCGCCGCTCTCTTCGTGCTCCTGCAGCGCCCGCGCGGTGCCGACCGCATGGGCGGTCAGGCCCAGGGCCATGCCTTGCGCCGCCGGGTGATGCACACCAATGCGGCGCAACAGCTCCGGCCCGCACATGGCCCCCAGCACCCCGGTAATCAGCACGAACACCGCCGCCAGGGCGGCCACGCCACCAATCTGCTCGGCCACCAGCATGGCAATCGGCGAAGTCACCGACTTCGGCGCCATGGTCATCAAAATCATCTGCTCGGCACCGAAGGCCCAGGCCAGCGCCACACCCAGCAGCGTCGCCACCACCCCGCCAATCAGCAGGGTCAGCAGGGTCGGCCACAGCAGCTGACGGATGCGCCGCAGGTTGACGAACAACGGCACCGCCAGCGCCACCGTGGCCGGGCCGAGCAGGATGATAAGCAACTGCGCGCTCTGCTGGTATTCGCGGTAACTGAGGCCACAGGCCAGCAGCACACCGATCACCGCCAGCATCGACAGCAGCACCGGTTGCAGCAGCGGCTTCAACAGCAGCCAGCGATTGTGTTCATAAGCGGCCAGCGCCAACTGGTAGGCGCCGAGGGTAATACCCACGCCGAACAACGGATGGTGAATCAGCGCCTGCCAGGCGGCGTGCCAGTCGAGACTCATGGCTCACCCCGACGGCGCGTTTGGCGGTCGATAAGTTTCTGCATCAGCCAACCGGTAAACAGCAGCGACAGCAGCAACGACAGCACCAGCGCGCCGACAATTGCCCAGAAGTCGGCCACGATCGCCTGGGCATAAACCATCACCCCCACAGCCGCCGGCACCAGCAGCAACGGCAGGTAGCGCAGCAGGCCACTGGCGGCAACGCTCAGCGGCTCGCCGACTTCGCCGTTCACTAGGAGAAAAACGAACAGCAGCAGCATGCCGATAATCGGCCCGGGCAGCATGGACAGGAACAGTACGTTGATGGCGGTGCCGAGCAATTGAAACAGCACCAACCAGGTCAGGCCGCGTAGCAGCATGGGAGTCTCCAGCGAGATGGCGCGGCCATTATGGCACGTCATTCCGAGCCAATAACTTACGTATTGGCATGCTCTTCGCGGCTTGACCGGGCACGCCCTGCATGGTGATCTAGGGGTCAAGGAGTTACACCCCTAAAAATAACAACACCCGCGCACCCAAGGAGCATCTATGCCGCTCGTACCCGTAGCAGAACTCAAGGACTATATCGGCAAGGAACTCGGCAGTTCCGACTGGCTGACCATCGACCAAGAGCGCATCAACCAGTTTGCCGAATGCACCGGCGACCACCAGTTCATCCACGTCGATCCGGAGAAAGCCAAGCTGACCCCGTTCGGCAGCACCATTGCCCACGGTTTTCTGTCGTTGTCGCTGGTGCCGATGCTGATGGAAAAAATCATGATCATGCCGCAAGGCCTGAAGATGGCCGTCAACTACGGCCTCGACAGCGTGCGCTTTATCCAGCCGGTCAAGGTCAACTCCAAGGTGCGCCTGGTGGTGACCCTGGTCGACGCCAACGAAAAGAACCCCGGCCAGTGGCTGCTTAAAGCCAAGGCCGTGCTGGAAATCGAAGGCTCCGCAAAACCGGCCTACATCGCCGAACCGCTGACCCTCTGCTTCGTCTGAACGCAGACGCAGTGCCGTAACCTGCACGGGGCGCCAATGGCGCCCCGTGTGCATTTCTCCCCCGCTACTTTGCGGCATACTGCCCACGCCCCGTCGACCTGGATGTCTGCCATGCGCCACCTGCTTGCCCCCTTGAGCCTTGCCCTGCTGCTGACTGCCTGTGGCCAGGGCGAACCCTTGACTCCTCCCAACGCCGTGCTGCCGGATGGTGGCCGCTACCGGGGCGAGATTGTTGACGGCTTGCTGCAGGGTGAGGGCCGGGTCGACTACCGCAATGGCAGCTGGTACGCCGGGCACTTCAAGGACGGCCAGGCCGACGGCCACGGCGAATGGCAGGGCAGCAATGGCGAGCGCTATGTCGGCGAATTCAGCCAGGGCCTGTTCCACGGCCAGGGCGAACTCAGCGATGCCGACGGCAACCGCTACCAGGGCCAGTTCAAGCACGGCCGCCGCCACGGCGAAGGCCAGTTGCAGCAGGGCGCGCTGAGTTACCGCGGCGGTTTCAAGGCCGACCGCTATCATGGTTTCGGCACCCTCGACCTGCCCGACGGCAGCCGCTACCAAGGGGCCTTCAAACAGGGCGAACCCAGCGGTCAAGGCAGCCGCAGCGACGCCGAAGGCGAACGCTTCACCGGCGAGTTCACCCATGGCCAGCTCAACGGCCAGGGCAGCTACAGCGGCAACGATGGCGCCAGCTACAGCGGCGCATTCCGCGACAACCAGTTCCACGGCCAGGGCCGCTATGAAAGTGCCGAGGGTGAAGTCTGGCTGGGCACGTTCAAACAGGGCGCACTGACCGGTCCGGGGGAATTCCATGGCGGCGACCAGCGCCACTACCAGGGCCAGTTCAACCACTGGCGCTTTGCCGGTCAGGGCCGGTTGAGCCTGGCCGACGGCAGCGTCTACGAGGGCCAGTTCGCCCGTGACCTGTACCACGGCCCAGGGCGCCTGACCCTCGCCGATGGCAACGTGCAGGCCGGCGAATGGCACTACGGCGAGCGGCGCCGCGACGAACACCAGAAAGCCATCAGCGACCCGCTGGAACTGGGATTGCTGGCCCAGGGCGCGTTACTCGAACAAGCCCTGGCGGCCGTCCCCGCCTCCACCCCGGCGATTGAGCTGTACAGCCTGACCGTGGCTGGCGATGGTCAGCAGAGCGTTTTCCTGCGCGAGGCCGACTTCGCCACTCAACTGCTCAGCCAGCGCTTTGGCGCCCGTGGCCAGATCAGCCTGATCAACCACCGCGATCACCTGCAGGACCGCCCCCTGGCCACCCGCGAAAACCTCAGCCGCGCGGTGCAGACCCTAGCCCAGCGCAGCGGCCCGGAAGACCTGATCTTTATCTACCTGACCAGCCACGGTTCCAGCAGCCATGAGCTGTCCCTGGTGCAGCCACGCCTGGAACTCAACGACCTGCCCGCCAGCGCCCTGGCCGAAGTGCTCAAGCCCTTGCAGCAACGGCACAAGGTGGTGGTGGTTTCCGCCTGTTATGCCGGCGGTTTTATCCCGCCCCTGAAAGATGCCAAGACCCTGGTGATCAGCGCCGCACGCGCCGACCGGGTGTCCTTTGGCTGCTCGGAAGACGCCGACTTCACCTACTTCGGCCGCGCCTTCCTGAGCGATGCCTTGAACCAGACCGACGACCTGCAGCAGGCCTTCGAGCTGGCGAAAAAACACATCGCCGCCCGGGAGCAAGCCGAAGACTTCGAGCCTTCCGAGCCACAGATCTGGGCCCCCAAGGCGGTGCTCGCCCAGTGGCACAAATTGCGTCAACAGCAGGCCGAGCAGGCGCTGAGCGCCGCGAGCACGGACAAACCAAGAGCCAGCCACTAAGCTGACCATCAACATTCAGAGAGCCTGTCTATGTACCTGACCCCGCAACGCATTCTGCTCGCTGGCGCTACCGGCCTGACCGGCGAACACCTGCTCGACCGCCTGCTCAATGAGCCGACCGTGGCCCGCGTGCTGGCCCCAAGCCGCAGGCCACTGGCGGCCCATCCGCACCTGGAGAACCCGGTCGGCGAGCTGGCTGCGCTGCTGCCGCACCTGAGCGGCAATGTTGATATCGCCTTCTGCTGCCTGGGCACCACGATCAAGCAAGCTGGTTCTGAGGCGGCCTTTCGCGCCGTCGACCATGATTTGGTGCTGGCCTTTGCCGAACGCGCCCGTGCCCTCGGCGCCCGCCACCTGTTGGTGATCAGCGCCCTGGGCGCCGATGCGCAATCGGCGGTGTTCTACAACCGGGTTAAAGGCGAACTGGAGGCTGCGCTGCAGGCTCAGTACTGGCCACAACTGACCATCGTCCGTCCGTCCCTGCTGCTCGGTGCGCGGCGTGAATTCCGCCTCGGCGAACGCCTGCTGGCCCCCCTGGCACGCTGGATTCCGGGTAAGTACCGCGGCATCAAGGCCTGCACCCTGGCCCACGCGCTGTGGCGCCTGGCCCTGGAGGAGCAGGACGGCACACGCATCATCGAATCAGACCAACTACGCCGACTGGGACGCTAAATGAACCTGTACGACCAGCATGTGCTGCCGCACCTGATCGACTTCGCCTGTGGCATGGGTGCGGTGATGAAGACTCGCGCGCAGATCGTCCCGCAGGCCGAGGGCCGGGTACTGGAGATCGGCATCGGCAGCGGCCTGAACCTGAGCTTCTACGACCCGACCAAGGTCAGCGTGATCGTCGGCGTCGATCCCTCGGCGGCCATGCAGAAGCTGGCCCAGCAACGGGCCGCAGAGATCAGCATCCCGGTCGAAATGATCGCCCTGGAACTGGGGCAGATCCAGGCCGCCGACGCCAGCTTCGACAGCATCGTCTGCACCTTCACCCTGTGCACCATCCCCGATGCCGGCGCGGCCCTGCAGGAGATGCGCCGAGTGCTCAAACCCGGCGGCAAACTGCTGTTCAGCGAGCACGGCCTGGCCCCAGACCTGCCCGTGGTGCGCTGGCAACATCGCCTGACCCCACTGTGGAAGCCATTCAGCGGCGGCTGCCACCTGAACCGCGATATTCCCGCGCTGATCCGCGCCGGCGGCTTCAGCATCGGCCAGCTCGACAGCAGCTACCTGAAAGGCCCGCGGCCGATGACCTGGGTATCGCGCGGCTGGGCCGATTAACGCTGTTGCCACACGTCCTGAGCTAAGGTTGTAACTAACCTCAAGGGACTCTTGCCGTGCCCGATACCGCCTCGCTGCCTGCCCACTGCAAAACACCCCTGCTGCGCCTGCTGCTCGCCACGGCCTTGCTGCTGGGTGGGCCGGCCTGCGCCGAGACGGTGCGCGTCGGCGTCTATGCCAACGAGCCCAAACTGCTGCTGAACGCCGATGGGCATCTGTCGGGGATTCTCGGCGAGCTGCTGGAGCAGATCGCCGAGGCCGAAGGCTGGACCCTGCAAGCGGTGCCCTGCGAATGGCAGCAATGCCTGGAGCAGACCCGCGACGGCAGCATCGACCTGATGCCGGACGTCGCCTGGAGCGAAGAACGGGCAGCCTTTCTCAGTTTCCACACCACCCCGGCCCTGTTCAGCTGGTCGCAGCTGTACAGCCAGGGCGACCTGCGCCTGACCTCGCTGCTTGACCTGCAGGGCCGGCGCATCGCCGTACTGCAAGGCTCGGTGCAGCAGGAGTACCTGAAAAACCTGCTCGACAGTTTTGGCATCCAGGCCGAGTTGCTGCCGCAGAGCAGCCTGCTCGACGGCTTTGCCCTGGTGGCTAGCGGCGGTGCCGATGCGGCGGTGGCCAACCAGCGTTTTGGCGACTTTCAGGCCCCGCGCTTCGGCCTGCGCGACACCACCATCATGTTCCAGCCGGCGCGGCTGTTTTACGCCAGCGGCAAGGGTCGCAATGCCCACTTGCTGGCCGCCATCGACGAACAATTGCTGTACCTGCAAGCCGACAATCACTCGGCGTACTACCAGATTCTCGAACGCTGGGGCGGCCAGCCGCTGCCACGGCGCATCCCCACGGCGCTGTGGTGGGGCCTGGCGGCGCTGGGTGCACTCCTGCTGCTGACCGTGGCCGGCAACCTGTGGCTGCGCCGGCGGGTGGCAGCGCAGACCCAGCACATCCTCAACGAAGAAAAGCGCCTGAACACCATCCTCGACAGCGTCGATGCGTTTATCTACATCAAGGATCACGAGCTGCGTTATCAGTACGCCAATCGCAAGGTCTGCGAGCTGTTCGGCCAGCCGCAGTCGCTTGTGGTCGGCCAGACCGATGCCGCCTTCTTCGATGCCGAGACGGTGGCCAACCTGCAGGAAAACGATCACCTGGTGCTGCAACGGGGCGAGCGGGTGGAAACCGAGGAGGTCAATCGCAGCGTCGACGGTAGCCCGGCGCAGACTTTTCTTTCGGTAAAGATCCCGCTGCGCCACCCGGACGGCTCGATCTACGCCCTGTGCGGGATTTCCACCGATATCAGCGAGCACAAGAAAAACCTCGAACAGATTCATCAACTGGCCTTCTATGACCCGCTCACCGGCCTGGCCAATCGCCGTCTGCTGCTCGATCGCCTGCACCAGGCCCTGGCCCGCCACGGGCGCAAACGCCAGGAAGGTGCCCTGTTGTTTATCGACCTGGACCATTTCAAGGACATCAACGACACCCTCGGCCATGCCCTTGGCGACCAACTGCTGCAACAGGTCAGCGAACGCCTGCGCGAACAGAGCCGTGCCGGCGACACCCTGGCACGCCTCGGCGGCGATGAATTTGTCTTGCTCCTCGAAGGCCTGACGCGCCAGCCGGAACGGGTCATTGGCGAAATCGAGGCGGTGGCCGGCAAAGTGCTGCGCAGCCTGGCCGCGCCCTACGAACTGGCCGGCCAGCCGCACAACTGCACCGCCAGCATTGGCGTGGCGTTGTTTTCCGACGCCCAGGGTGATGTCGAGGAACTGCTCAAGCGCGCCGACCTGGCCATGTACGAAGCCAAGGGCGGCGGGCGCAATGCCCTGCGCTTCTTCAACCCGCAGATGCAGGCGCGCATCAACACCCGCACGGCACTGGAGCGGGAGATGCGCGCGGGCCTGGAGCGCGGCGAATTCTTTCTCCATTACCAACCCCAGATCGACCTCGACGGCCAGTTGCTCGGGGCCGAAGCCCTGGTGCGCTGGCAACACCCGCAGCGCGGCGTGGTGGCGCCGGGTGAGTTTATTCCGCCGGCCGAAAGCAGCGGCCTGATCCTGCCGCTGGGGCGTTTTATCCTGCGCAGCGCCTGCGCCCAGTTGGCGGCCTGGAGCCAGGACCCGCAACGCGCCCAGCTGACCCTGGCGGTGAATGTCAGCGCCCGCCAACTGCACGGCCCGGAGTTTGTCGACGATGTGCTGCGCGCCCTGACCGACAGCGGCGCCAACCCCGCACGCTTGGAACTGGAGCTGACTGAAAGCCAGCTGGCCGAGGATGTCGAGGCGATGATCGAGCGCATGCAGGTGCTGCGTGAGCGCGGCGTGCGCTTTGCCCTGGACGATTTCGGCACCGGCTACTCGTCCCTCAGCTACCTCAAGCGCCTGCCCCTGGCACGCCTGAAAATCGACCAGAGCTTCGTCCGCGACCTGCTCAGCGACGCCAACGATGTGGCCATCGTGCGCACCATCGTCGCCCTCGGCCAAAGCCTGGAGCTGGAAGTGATTGCCGAAGGCGTGGAACGCCAGGAGCAGCTCGACCTGCTGCGCCAGCTGGGCTGCCGGAAGTTCCAGGGCTACCTGTTCGGCCGCCCCGGCCCAGCCGAGGCGCTGGACGCCAGCCCGCTCAACCGCGGTTAAGGCGCGCCGCGCAGATCCAGGGCATCCACCAGCCCAGCCGCAATCACCATGCCCACCAGCTCAGCCAGGGTTTCGGCCTGCATGCGCTTCATCACCCGCGAGCGATAGAGGTCGATGGTCTTGACGCTGATCGCCAGTTGCTCGGCCATTTCCCGGTTGGTGTAGCCCCGCACCAGCGGTAGCAGTACGTCGCGTTCACGGGGGGTCAGGCTGGCCAGGCGTTCCTGCACGGCCTGCAGGCGCGGATCTGCTTGCGCGGTGCTGGCCGGGCGACGGGCCAGGGCCTCTTGCACACTGTCCAGCAGCAGTTGCTGGTTGTAGGGTTTCTCGATGAAATCCACCGCGCCGGCGCGAAAAGCGCGGACCACGATGGGCACGTCGGCATGCCCGCTGACGAAGATCAGCGGCAACTCGATACCGCGCCGCCGCAGCTCTTCCTGCACATTCAGACCACCCATGCCGGGCATCCGCACGTCCAGCAGCACGCAGGCATTGCTGGCCGGATCGCAGGCCTCGAGAAAAGCCCGGCCACTGGTAAACGGCAGCGCCTTGAGGCCCACCGATTCCAGCAGCCAGACGGTGGAGTCGAGCATGCCCTGGTCATCATCGACCACGTACACCTGTTGTTGCGCTTGCGGCATGCCTCAGTCCTCTGTGGGTTCTAATTGTTCTGCGGATTCGGTTTCGCTGCGGCCCAGGGGCAGACGGCACTCCAGGCACAGGCCACCGCCAGGATCAGGATGGGCCTCCAGGGCGCCACCGAAGCCTTCGATGATGCTGCGACTCATCGACAGCCCCAGCCCCAAGCCTTCGGGTTTGCTGGTGTAGAACGGGGTGAAGATATGCGCCAGCACGTCCGCCGCCACGCCAGCGCCCTGGTCGGTGACGCGAATGCACAGCTGGCCGCCCTCCTCGTGGGCGCTCAGCTCGATCCGCGACGGCTCGTGGGGATGGGCGTCGCGGTTGGCATCCAGGGCGTTGCGCAGCAGATTAAGCAGCACCTGTTCGAGCAGCACGCGGTCGGCATACACGCTGGGCAGGCCGGCGGCGAAGGCTTCGTCGATGCTGATCTGCCGGTTACTGGCCTCCCACTGACAGAGGCGCACCGCCTCGCGGGCGACCTCGTCCGGCTGCAGCGCCTGCATGCGGCGCTGGCCCTTGCGCAGGAAACCGCGCAGGCGCTTGATCACTTCGGCAGCGTGATTGGCATGTTCGGTGATTCGCTCCAGGCCCTGAGCCACCCGCGCGGCCGCCTGCGGATTGCTGCCCAGGCTTTGCAGGTAGCGCTGGCTGGCGCCGGCGTAATTGACCACCGCCGCCAGCGGCTGATTGATTTCGTGGGCGATGCCCGAGGCCAGCTCGCCAAGGGTGACCAGCCGCGCGGTGTGGGCCAGCTCGTCCTGATGACGACGCTGCTGGGCCTCGCGCAATTCGCGCTCGGTCATGTCGCGGGCCACCAGCGAGTAATAGCGTTCACCGCCGGCCGCGCAGTGAGCCAGCAGCACCAGCGACACCGGCAACGGCGGCGCCGCTTGGCGCAGCAACTGCGCTTCGCTGTTCCACACGCCTTGCTGCTCGGCGGTCAGTCGCCCCTCGCCATGCAAGCGCTGCAAGTCAGCCGCTGGCAGTAGGCTGTCGAGGGCCGGCAGCGCGGCATCCGCGTCCAGGCCAAGGGCACGCCGCGCGGCCGGGTTGAGGTAGCCGAGGGCGCCATCGGCCTCGATAAACAGCACCAGATCGGTGTTCGCCTCGACCACTTCAGCCAGGCGCCGCAGGTTCTCTTCGGCCTGCACGCGGGCGGTGATATCGCGCGACACGCTGACCACTTCCACCACGGCGCCGGTGTAGGTTTCGCGGATCGCCCGGCTGGCGGTTTCGAACCACAGGTAATGGCCGGCCTGGTGGCGAATGCGGTAGGTCATGGTGTGGTAGCCGGCCTGCTCCAGCGCCTCGGCGGTGCGCTGCACCAGCAGGGCCTGGTCCTGGGGATGGAACAGGCTCTGCACACGCACCCCGCGCAGCTGCTCCGGCCAGTAACCGAGCAACGTCCAGCTGGCCGGCGAGGCGTCGAGGAAGCAGCCGTCCGGGGTGTGGCGGGAAATCAGGTCGGTGGTGTTCTCGGTGATCAGCCGGTACAGGCGCCGGGCCTGAGTGGCCTCGCGGGCCTCGCGCACCTCGACGCTGGCATCCCGGCAGCGCGCCAGCACCCGCTGCGCCACCGGGTCGGGAATAAAGCTCCAGATCAGGATGCGCGCGCCGTCCTCGGCCTCCACCGCTTCGATGGCGCGGCCCTGGCTCAGGCAGGCGCGCACCAGCGGCACATAATTAACCGGCAGCAACTGCGTCAGCGCACTCAGCGGGCGCTCGGCCAACAGGCCCTGCAGAGCCAGGTTGTACTCCAGCAGCTGCGCCTCGGCGTCCAGCAACAGACTCGGCTGCGGGTCGGCCGCCAGCAGCGGTGCGCTGCGGGTAATGCCGGCGGCCAGCTCGGTCAGTTGGCTCAGCAAGGTGCGCAACCAGGGCAGCCAGTCGAGGCTGGCGCCTTCCTCCACCTCCAGCAACAGCACGCCCGGCTGCCCCGGCAGCAACTCCAGGGCCAGGGCTTGGCCATGACTGAGGGCCGCGCGACGCAGGCGTCCGGCCAGCCAGCACGGCAGTTGGCGCAACGCCTCCAGGCTAAGCTGGGGCTGCTGCTGCAACTGCTCGAACAACAGCAAATCGCTGGCCGCCAGCGGGTCGCCCTGGCCCGGCGGCAAGGCTAAACCGCCCCCTTCCTGGGCATAGGTGCGACTGCTGGGCTGCCAGCACAGGTACCAGGCCTGGCGCACCGGCCCACAGGCCAACACGGCATGGCGCAAGGCCTCGGCACGCTGAGCCAGGGGCACCGCTTCGCGCTGCAGACGCAACCAACTGTGCAAGGGCACCGCCAGGGCATCGACCGGCAGAGTCATCGGCAAAATCCTATAGTAAATAGCCTATACAACCATGGTATAGCTTCCATATACACCCGGTAAAACTTATAAATCACACCCGGCCATTAACCGGTAATGCTGCACAGGCTACCGGAATATCCAGCGCTAACCATTCGCCAAAGGTGTCATCTGCCATGTCGATCTACGATCAAGGTCTCAGCCCCGCTGCCGTCAACCACATTGCCCTCAGCCCG
>RCMZ01000570.1_pt1 | contig 17671 bp, 19 predicted proteins | sample 2041141 | NCBI WGS metagenome assembly RCMZ01 (sample SAMN09708263, study PRJNA481090) | Wastewater metagenome, whole genome shotgun sequencing project. | biome: sewage; isolation source: Davis station wastewater (DW) | place: Antarctica: Davis Station | collected 2010-03-01
TGTAAGCGTTGCCAAATAAATGCTGGGCCTGGGTCTGTTTTACGTTCTGGGGCGATATCACTGTGCCCACAAATTCGATCTGGGGTGATTAGCGGGTAATGCTTGGTTAATGAATTAACCAAGTGGTTGAGGCTTTGATATTGCGCATCGCTATAGGCTTGATCATCAACCCCTTCAAGTTCAATGCCCAGTGAGAAATCATTACAGTTTTCTCTTTGCATAAACTCAGAGATGCCCGCATGCCATGCCCTATCCTTACAACTGACAAACTGAGTGATCGCGCCTTCACGACTGATAAAGAAGTGAGCGGATACTTTTAAATTTTCTAAGTCAGTAAAATAAGGATGAGCATCAATAGGCAGTTGATTGGTAAATAAGGCTTCTACCATCCCTGTACCAAACTGACCTGGTGGCAGACTGATGTTATGGATGACCAGTAAAGAGATTTCAGCGTTTGGTCTGGTATTATGATTATCGGATGCTAAGTGACGTACACCCTGTAGCCAGCCAGTACTGGAATCTAGAGTTAAGCGCTGTGAAGCTTGCATAGGATTTCCTGTGAGGTATGACTTTACAGCAAGTAAAGATTGCGATGCTTAAGCCTGCATTAGATAATGCCCGCTGCTATATCGACACTGTAAATAGCATAGGCATTAATAGCAGTATTTCAATGCTTATAAAGCGGATTCAGTCAGGAATGTTAGGTGAAGTTTGATATTAAAGGTTGGCAAGCATGGGCGCCGGGAGTTTCCAGTCATGAAGACTGGCTGGCGTGGTGTGCGCAACCGCATGAGCTTGAGTTTTCCTCTGAGACCGCTGATGTCAGTTTTTTACCAGCATTGCAGCGTCGCCGTTTAAGTCCATTAGCTCGAATGGCATTTCATGTGGGTTGGCCGCTGGCTGAAATGATGCCTGCGCAGCCGTTAGTTTTTTGCTCGCGCCACGGTGAAACGCCACGCAATTTACAGTTACTGACTAATCTTGCTCAGCAAGAAGACTTATCCCCTACACATTTTAGTTTGTCTGTGCACAACGCAGTGGCTGGTTTGTGGTCTATTTTTCGTAATGACACCAGTGAGATGACTTCTATTGCTGGTGTTGAAGATGGTTTAGAGCATGCCCTAGTTGAGGCTCAGTTGTTATTGGCTGCAGGAGCACCTTCGGTTTTGCTGATTATTGCCGAAGATCAACAGCCGAGTGCGTATCTTCCTTGGATTGATGATGTGCCCTTTGCTTATGCTTTAGCTTTGCAAGTGGCACCTGGGCAACAGTGGCAGCTTGAGCTATCTAGCCTAAACACTGATTCAGCCATAGAGTCAAAGTCATGGCCGCATGCCTTACAATTACTACCTTTACTCATGGGTACTAAGCAACGCTTAGAGTTGCGTGTGGCAAACCGGCAGTGGAAATGGCAGCGTTTAGTGAATGAATAAAAGCTATAGTCCTCCCTATCTTTGGCGTTTAATCTTTACCGCATTAAGCTTTGCTTTGTTTGGTTTAGGTGGCTTGCTGCTGCGCCTTGTCGTATTTCCTTTGTTAAGTTTGTGGCCCGCTAGTCCTTTAGTTAAACGCCAGCGAGTTCGTGCATTAATCAGTTGGACCTTTCGTTTCTTTGTGAAATTTATGCGCTGTACCGGTGTTTTAACTTACTCAGTTAAAAATATTGAACGCTTAGGTCAGCCAGGACAGATGGTGATTGCTAACCACCCCTCCTTGATTGATGTGGTGGTATTAATTTCCTGTATTCGCGATGCGAATTGCGTTGTAAAGGAGAGTTTATGGCATAACCCCTTTATGCGAGGGCCTATTCGTGCTGCAGGTTATATCAGCAATGATGGCAGTATCGAGATGCTAGAAACTGCAGTGCAAGCATTACAAGAAGGACAGACATTAATTATTTTTCCTGAAGGGACGCGAACCACTCCAGGCCAGCCGCTAAACTTTCACCGCGGTGCTGCAGCAATCGCTTTGCGCGGGGCAAAAATGATTACGCCTGTACGTATAGCGGTGACGCCAACAACACTAACTAAAGCCGAAGCTTGGTACAGTATTCCGCATCGGCGCTTTCATTTTAGTCTTGAAGTGGGCGAGAAAATTGATCCATGCGACTTTAATGCATATAGCTCTGCGCCGATCGCGTCACGTAAACTAAATAAATATCTGCATTCATATTATATAAAGGACGATGTTAAAAATGAGTAATTTGCCACTCGAATTAAAAGAATTAATTATTGATGCTCTTGGCTTAGAAGATATCAGTGTTGATGATATTGGCAATGATGAGCCTTTGTTTGGGGAAGGTTTAGGCTTGGATTCAGTGGATGCTCTTGAATTAGGTTTGGCTATTCAGAAACGTTTTGGCATTAAGATTGATGCAGAATCAAAAGATGTACGCCAACATTTTGCTAGCATTGAAAAGCTTGCAGCTTTTATTGCTAGCCATAAAAAAGCATAAAACCAAACATCATTGAATGGTTGGTCATCTAGGAGTTAGGGGGGATTATGCAAACTCGTGAGGATATTTTTGTACTGCTAAGTGATGCGTTAATAGAGCTATTTGAGCTGGATGCTGAGCAGATTACTTTAAACGCAAATCTGTATGAAGATTTAGAGATCGATAGCATTGATGCTGTTGACTTGATTGATCATTTGAAACAAAAAACCGGTAAGAAAATTGCTGCAGAAGAGTTTAAGACGGTACGCACAGTGAGTGATGTAGTCGAAGCAGTGTATCAAGTGGTTAATAGTACAGAAGCATGAAGCGTCTGATTGCACCACTCTTGGTGCTAATAGGGTTGTTGTATCCTTTTGCTGTGTATTACGGGCTTGAGTATGTTTCTCCACGCGGTTTTGCCCTGGTTTTAGGCGTATTGTGGGGATTGCGCGCAATTTTCTCAGCTGAAAACATCATCAATCGTTGGCAAGCACTGGTACTGATAGTGTTTTGTCTGCTGCTATTTGTGTTTGATAGCCCGCAGTTATTGCAGTGGTATCCGGTGTTGATCAATATGCTGCTACTGACAGTTTTTGTCATCAGCTTGTATTTAGGGCCACCGATCATTGAGCGATTAGCGCGTTTACGTGAGCCCGATTTGCCGGCACATGCTGTTGTGTATACGCGACAAGTAACAAAAGTGTGGGCTGGGTTTTTCTTATTTAATGCAGTGCTAGCAACCGCTTTGACATTGTGGGCACCTTTATCGTGGTGGATGCTTTATAACGGTTTTATTGCATACATTTTAATTGGATTGTTATTTGCTATTGAATGGCTGGTACGTCAGCGGGTAAAAAGCGCACATGAGCTGGATTGATTTACAACATTTATTGTTACAGCAGTATCCAACTATTTTGGCGGGGCCGGAGCCTTTAAGTCATGTTGAGTTGACGCGGCAAGCATTGAGCTTGGCGGCTGGTTTACAAGCTAAAAAAATTTCTCAGGTTGCCGTGCATTTGCTCGATGCTGGTGATTTAGCCATTGCGTTGCTCGGCGCTTGGCGCGCAGGCGTTACTGTCGTATTGCCTGCTGACTTACAAGAACACACCCGTCAGCGCTTGGATAAACAGGTGGATGCTTGGATTACTGATCGTGCGCAATTGCACGCTTTGTATGCCGAACCTTTGGTTCCAGCCGCTTTAGAGCTTGATGCTGAGTTATTAGTATTATCGACATCTGGTTCCAGCGGTGAGCCTAAACTCATTAGCAAAACCTTGCGTCAGCTTAGCAATGAGTTAGTTGTTCTAGAGGAACTTTGGGGTACTGCTTTAGCTTCTTCTGCAGTGCTTGGCAGCGTGATAACCCAACATATCTACGGTTTATTATTTCGTTTGTTATGGCCACTTTGTGCGGGTCGTTATGTACTGCGTCTGCCCTTACCTTTTCCGGAAGATATTCAACAAGCAAGTTTGCATAAGCAGTCCGCACAAAATGGTTTTACTTGGGTCGCCAGCCCTGCTCTATTAAAGCGCATGGGCGAAAATTTAGATTGGCCGGCTTTGCGTGGTGTGCACAAAGTTTTTTCCTCCGGCGGTCCTTTGCCGGCAGAGGCTGCTGATTTACTCGAGCAACGTTTACAACAACGGCCAGTGGAAATTTATGGCAGTTCAGAAACCGGCGGCATTGCTTGGCGACAAACTGAGCTGCTATGGCAACCTTTGTCTGGTGTGCAGCTTGCTTTAAATACCGATGGCGCTTTGCGCATCAATTCGCCATGGCTGGCGGTTGGGCAAACTGAACAAACAGCGGATGCTGCAGAGTTGTTTGCTGATGGTCGTTTTGCTTTACGCGGACGTTTAGACCGAATTATCAAGCTGGAAGAAAAACGCATCTCTTTGCCTTTTTTAGAACAGCAATTGTCTCAGCATGAATGGGTTAGCGATGTACGCCTAGGTGTGGTTGCTGAAGGCCGTGCTAGTTTGGGGGCGTTATTGGTTTTGAGCGCTTTAGGTGTGTATGCCTTACGCAATCAAGGTCGCCGGGCGCTTACCCAAGGTTTACGAGATTATCTAAAAGACTTTTGCGAGCCTTTGGCCTTGCCACGGCGCTGGCGTTTTACTGAGCAATTACCATTAAATGCACAAGGAAAATTGCCGCAAACAGAAGTTGATCGCCAATTGCTGCTTGAACGTACGAAACAGCCTTTGCTGGTTAAACAGCAGCAAGTCTCTAATGAGTGGTTGCTGGATTTACAGGTCCCTGTCGATTTAGCTTTTTTTAGTGGCCATTTCCCGACTGCCCCGGTCGTCCCGGGTGTCGTACAAGTTGATTGGGCACTTAATTTTGCGCAACAGTTGCTGGATATACCGCCGCGATTTGCGGGAATGGAAGTGCTTAAGTTTCAGCAGTTATTACGCCCAGGAGACGAGGTACAGCTCAAGTTAAGTTTTGATCATGCTCGCGCAAAGCTGCACTTTTCTTACAACATGGGAGATGCTCGTTGCTCATCCGGTCGCATCCTGCTGGGGGCGGCGGATGTTTAAGCTGTGTGTGGTGATCCCTGTGTATAACCATGGGCAGCCATTAATTGCGGTGGTCGCGCGCTTGCGAGAACTACAGTTGCCTTGCCTCTTAGTGGACGATGGCTCACAAGCAGAAACGGCAATGATTATTAATGGGCTGGCGCAGCAAGCTGAAGTGAACTGTCTGCGCTTAGAGATTAATCAAGGTAAAGGCGCTGCGGTGATGGCCGGATTGCGCAAAGCATTAGAGTTAGGTTTTACTCATGCACTGCAAATGGATGCGGATGGTCAGCATGATTTGCAAGCCGTGCCAGGTTTTATTGCCGCAGCACAACGTGCGCCAGAACAGTTGGTTTGTGGCTATCCAGAATATGATGCCAGCGTACCTAAGGGGCGCTTATATGCCCGCTATTTAACGCATGTTTGGGTGTGGGTGCATACCCTATCCTTTTCAATTCGCGATTCTATGTGTGGTTTTCGAGTCTACCCGCTGGCACCAGCGCTGCAGTTGTTTGATCAGGTCAAACTGGGTACGCGGATGGATTTTGATACCGAAGTGTTGGTGCGCTTGTATTGGCGTGGCTTAGCTATGCAGTGGTTGCCGGTAAAAGTGATTTATCCTGAAGACGGTTTATCTAATTTTCGCGCCTTGGCTGACAACCTATTGATCACAAAAATGCATACTCAGTTGTTTTTCGGCATGGTGTGGCGCTCGCCTTATTTACTTGCTCGGCGATTATTAAAATGAGCACAGATCGCGACAAACATTGGGCGCAGCAAGGTGAGCGAGGCAGTTTCTTTCTGATGAAAACAATTGCCGTACTGACTCGGGTTTTAGGTCGTACCCTGATTACGCCAATTCTGTATGGCATCGTTTTGTATTTTTTTGCTACGGGTCGGGTGGCGCGTAACAGTATTCGCGAGTACCAGAATAATTTAGCACGCTGGAGTGGACGCACTGAGCTAAAGTCTTCTTCGATGCAGGTATTTCGTCTATTTTTAACCTTTGCCGACAGTTTGCTAGACAAAATAGATGTTTGGCACGGTCGTATTGGTTTAGAACATTTAGATGTGGATGATCCTTATGGTGTGCGACTGTTGGCGCATCAGCATCAAGGGCGTGGGCAAATGCTGGTTGGCGCACATTTAGGCAATCTAGAAGTGTGCCGGGCGTTAGCGCAGATTGGTAAAAAAGTGCAGATGAATGTGTTGGTGCACACACGCCATGCCGAGTCATTTAATCGTTTACTCAATGAGTCAGGCGCCAGTCATCTGCGCTTAATTGAAGTCAGTCATTTAGATCCGCTGACCATGCTGCAACTCAGCCAGCGCCTTGAACAAGGTGAATGGTTGGCGATTGCCGGTGATCGCGTTCCTTTACAAGAAGGACGCCGTTCACAAGTAAATTTTTTAGGACAGCCAGCGTATTTTCCGCAAGGTCCTTGGCTGTTGGCAGGGATTTTAAAATGCCCTGTTAGCTTATTATTTTGCTTAAAGCATCAAGGCCGCTATCGCATCAGTCTTGAGCCGTTTGCTGAGTCTGTGCAATGGCAACGCAAAAATCGTGAGCAAGTTTTGACTGAGACAGTCCAGCTTTACGCTGACCGTCTAGCCGCGCGCTGTTTAGAAGCGCCTTTGCAATGGTTTAATTTTTACCCGTTTTGGATAACCGATGAACAGTCCAGTAAGTAAACATGTGGTTTTTGGCAATCAGCCGCTACAGATTGAAGATGTTTTAGCGCTCACCGAGCAACGTGCCAGCGCACGTTTACAAGACGATGCTGAGTTTCGTCAGCATATTGCCCGTGGAGCGGCATTTTTAGACTCATTATTAGACCGTGAAGGTGTCATTTACGGTGTCACCACTGGTTACGGTGATTCCTGTGTGGTGCCGGTACCTTTGCACCAAGTCGAGGCTTTGCCCAAGCATCTCTATACCTTTCATGGTTGTGGTTTAGGGCAGCATTTAGATGCGGCCGGTACTCGTGCGGTATTGGCAGCACGTTTGCAGTCACTGTGTTTTGGTATGTCTGGTGTGCGCGTTGAATTATTGGAGCGTCTGCAAGCCTTTCTGGAACACGATATTTTACCGTTGATTCCTGAAGAAGGCTCGGTCGGTGCCAGTGGTGATTTAACGCCATTATCCTATGTTGCCGCGACCTTATCCGGTGAGCGTCAAGTGTTGTATCAAGGACAAATATGCGACTCATTGGCTGTGCATAACAGCCTTGGTTGGCAGCCTTTAGTATTGCGTCCTAAAGAAGCTTTGGCTCTGATGAATGGCACGGCAGTGATGACAGGAATTGCTTGTCAGGTGTATGGCCGTGCAGAGTATTTATTGAAACTAGCCACGCGTATTACCTCGATGAATATGGTGGCCTTGCAGGGTAATACTCAGCATTTTGATGAGCGCTTATTCTTAGCCAAACCGCATCTAGGACAAATGCAGGTAGCCGCTTGGTTGCGTGCAGATTTAGACAGCGCCCGTGAGAGCAATCAGGGACACGCCGCTGATGCAGAATTACGTGGCTTGCACCGTTTGCAAGACCGTTACTCTTTGCGTTGTGCACCACATGTCTTAGGTGTTTTAGCCGATAGCTTGGCGTGGTTGCGTCGTTTTATTGAAACCGAACTCAATAGCGCCAATGACAATCCGATTATTGATGCCGAAGAGGAGCGTGTTTTGCATGGCGGCCACTTCTATGGTGGGCATATTGCTTTTGCCATGGATAGTTTGAAAAATCTCATTGGTAATATTGCTGATTTACTCGATCGTCAATTAGCCTTGCTAGTGGATTGCCGTTATAACCATGGTTTGCCAAGTAATTTATCCGGTGCTTGTGCTGAAACAGCGATGATTAACCATGGTTTTAAAGCGGTGCAAATTGGTGCTAGTGCTTGGACTGCCGAAGCTTTGAAAAACACCATGCCCGCTAGCGTTTTTTCGCGCTCTACTGAATGTCACAATCAAGATAAGGTCAGTATGGGCACTATTGCCGCGCGCGATGCACGACGTAGTTTAGAATTGGTTGAGCAAGTTGCTGCAGCAACCTTATTGGCAGCGCAACAAGGTATTTGGCTGCGTGGGCAAATGGCTGAGCAAAAACTGCCCGCTGCGTTAGCCGCTATGCATGCTGAATTGGCCAAGGATTTCCCGCCGCTACTTGAAGACCGTGCCTTGGAAGCTGAACTGCGCTTATGCTTACAGCGGATTCGGGCACAGCATTGGAGTCTTTATGCGTAAAAAAGGTGTAATACAGGAAACGGTCACTATGGAAGTGCCGTTTTTTGATGTGGACATGATGGACGTGGTTTGGCATGGCCATTACATCAAATACTTTGAGGTAGCGCGTTGTGCATTGCTGGATAAAATTGGCCATAACTATACGCAAATGCGTGATTCTGGTTATGCCTGGCCGGTGGTGGATATCCAAGTACGCTATATGCAGGGCGCACGTTTTGGTCAAAAAATCACCGTGCAAGCAGATTTAGTTGAATGGGAAAGCCGCTTAAAAATCAATTACCTGATTTTTGATACTGCCACTGGTGAGCGTTTAACCCGCGGTTTATCAGTACAGGTTGCGGTAGCCATGGCTGAACGTGAGATGCAGTTTGTCACCCCTGACATTTTTCAAGACGCCGTGCGCAAGGCTATTCAGTGAGAACGCTGCCTTGGTTGTTGTGCCTGCTGTTATTGAGCTCGCGTTTATGGGCTTTTGACAGTGCGCAATTGGCTCAACAGTTGGCTGCAGAAGAAGTTGTGCGCGGTGAGTTTGTCCAAGAAAAGCATTTGCGCAGTTTGGCTTTTCCCTTGAGAAGCACAGGTCAGTTTGTTTTATCGAAACAGCATGGGTTGTTGTGGCAAGTGCAGCAACCTTTTGCGCAAACCTACCGCATTGATGCACAGGGTGTGTCGTTGTTGACCGCTAATGGCTGGCAGAGTCAGCCGGGACAAAATGTTGCCGCACGACAAAGTCGATTATTCTTAGCGGTGCTGCAAGGTAACCAGCAGGCTTTGCAGGCGGATTTTACTTTGCAATTGCAAGGTAACCCCGAGAAGTGGCAGCTTAACTTGTTGCCTAAAGCCTTATTTTTACAGCAAATATTTAAAGTTATTGAAATTCATGGTGGTGCGTTAGTTGAGCGTATTGAACTACATGAAACTCAAGGCGATCGCACCGTGATGCGTATGTTAAATAGCCAAGCCGATCACGTGCTGTTGGATGATGAACAGCATGCCTTTCAACCTTGAGCAGCGCTTACCCAAGCTTTTTTTAGTTTTATTACTGAGTCTAACTGCTCTCAGTGCATGGCAGTGGCGTGCTGGCGCACCGATTAGCGCTAGCTTGTTGGATATCTTGCCGCAGGGTTCAGCTGATCCTGTACAGATGTTTGCCCAGCAGCGCATGCAAGAGCGATTGGATCGAGAGTTGATAGTTTTGCTGCGCCATCCTGAGGGTGCGCAAGCGGGTCAGGCTTTTGCTGAGCAGTTAGCCCAGCAGTGGCGCGCCAGCGGTATTTACCAGCACGTAGAGCAACAGCTGAATCTGGATATCAGCGCAGTGCGCCAGCAGTTATTGGCTGATCGCAGTAATTTATTACCGTTGATGGTGCGCGAACAACTGGCCAGGCAACCTGAGGTGTATTTTCAACAACGTCTGGCTGAGTTATTTGATCCGCTAAATGGCTTTGCTTTAGTGAGCCCCGAGCAAGATTGGTTGGGGCTGACGGCAAAAATTCAAGAAAACTTACAAGTCGATAGCCGTGTACAAGTCGACAGCAGTGGCTACTTATTTATTGAGGACGCCGGCCAGCATTGGTTGTTGTTACGTGCGCGCACTCATGACAGTGCTTTTGCCGGCTCTGTGGCTTTGCAGGTGGCTGAGCAAGTACAACATGCGCGTACGGAGTTAGCCGCGCAAGGTGGCGAGTTACTGGCCAGCAGTGGCTTACTGTTTGCCGCTCAAGGTCAGACGCAAGCGGCTAGGGAAATGCAGTGGTTGGGCGGTTTGTCGTTACTGGGTTCTTTGTTGTTGATTGTTGCGCTATGGCGCAGCGTCAGTAGCTTAGTCGCCTTATTGCCGGCATTGTTTGGATTATGGGCTGGCGCGACAGCCTGTATTGCCGTGTATGGCCAAATTCATGTGCTGACCTTGGTGCTGGGTGCCAGCTTAATCGGCGTGACCATTGATTTCCCCATGCATTATTTATCCAAGGCTTGGACCATGCAGCCATGGCGCAGTTGGGCGGTGTTACGTGCGACTCTGCCGGGGCTAAGTTTGGGAGTATTAACCAACACCATAGGTTATCTCGCCTTAGCCTTTACCCCCTTCCCTGCCTTAAGCCAAGTTGCGGTGTTCTCTGTGGCAGGTTTAGTAGCGGCTTACTTATGCACGCTATGCTGTTTGCCATGGTTGTTGCGCAAGCGTCAGCTGCAACCCTGGCAGCAACCTTTAGTATGGATGCAAGTATTTTTAAGTTGGCGCGCGGCATTGTTACGCCGGGTGTCGAGTCGCAGGTTATTGCTGGCGCTGTTGGTGTTTTCCATTGCGGGGATTATGCAACTCAATCGTCATGATGATATCCGTCAGTGGATTAGTAGTTCGCCGGCGTTGCTGGAGGATGCACAACGCATTGCTAAACTGACAGGACATCAACCCACCAGTCAGTTTTTCTTAGTTAAGGGTGACAGCGTTGAGCAGTTATTGAGCCATTTACAAACCTTAGAAAAGCCTTTGCAGTCCTTGCAGCAGGCCGGCAACTTGCGCAGTTATCAGTCACCACAGCAATATTTAGCAGGACTCACAGGGCAACCGAATTTGCGCCAAGCGTTAGCGCAAATTCCTCAGTCGGCGCTAGCGCCCTTGCTATCAGCAGGCGTGTCTTTAGAGGCTTTGCAGGCAGAGTTAAGTGCATTACAAAATCTGCCAAAGCGCTCAGTGACAGATAGTTTAAATGGCCCACTTGGTGAAATATGGCGGCCATTGTGGCTAGGACAGCAGCAAGGTCAATATGCTGCGGTTGTTAGCTTACAAGGCATTAGTCAAGTCGCGTTATTCAGTACACTCGCTGAACAATTTAATTTTGTGCAATGGGTCGATCGCCCAGCAGAACTCAATCAGTTATTTCAACAAACACAAAACCAAGCGTTATGGTTAAAAGTGTTGGCCAGTGGCGTTATTTTTTTCTTGTTGGCTTTTGCTTTAGGCTGGCGTGGTGCTTTGCGCACCTTGAGTGTTTCTTTGTTGGCTGCTTTGGCTGCTGCTGCTTGTTTAGGCTGGATGGGGCAAACCTTGACCTTGTTTAGTGTTTTTGGCTTGTTGTTAGTCACCGCGATTGGTGTTGATTACGCCATTATTGTCTATGAAGGTGTGGGTGGTGCTGCGACCAGTTTATTAGGAACCTTACTGGCTGCGCTAACAACATGGTTGTCTTTTGGTTTGCTAGCGCTCTCAAGCACACCAGCGGTGAGCAGTTTTGGTTTAGCGGTGAGTTTAGGCCTCGTATTTAGCTTTTTATTCGCACCTTGGGCCGCCCGTACTGCGTCTTGTACAGAATAAATATGGCGCTTGTTCCGCTGTTTAAATTGCGGTATTTGAGCCTACTATTGATGTGTTTATTATTGATCAGCAATGCTTTGCTTTGTCTTAATGGGGATTGATATGACGCTTTTGGATGAAATGGTTGAACAGCATCATGTGGTAGTGATTGGCGCAGGCCCTTCTGGTGCAATTGCTGCGGCTATTTTACGGCGCAAAGGCCATGAGGTTTTAGTCTTGGAACGCCAGTTGTTTCCGCGCTTCTCCATTGGTGAAAGTTTACTTTCGCATTGCCTCGATTTTATTGAAGAAGCGGGCATGCTCGAAGCAGTACAAGCCGCTGGTTTCCAAGTTAAACACGGTGCTGCCTTTGGTTGGGGCGAGCGCTACACTGAGTTTGATTTTCGCGACACTTTTACGCCAGGCAAAGGCAGTACCTATCAAGTGCGTCGTGCTGATTTTGATAAATTATTGGCTGATCAAGCGCAAGCGCAAGGCGTACAGATTCGCTATGAAGAAGAAATCGTTCAGGTCGACTTCTCTGCTGAGCACCCGCGACTGTATGTGCGTCGCTTAAAAGATGGCAGTCAGTATCAAATCACCTGTGACTTTGTTCTTGATGCCAGCGGTTATGGTCGTGTTTTACCACGGTTATTGGATTTAGAACTGCCTTCAACTTTCCCAGTGCGCAAGGCAGTATTTACTCATGTCCGTGACTGCATTGATGACCCGACGTTTAACCGTGAGAAAATCCTGATTACTACTCATCCTGAGATGCGTGATGTGTGGTTCTGGAGCATTCCTTTTAGTGATGGCTATTGCTCATTGGGCGTGGTGGCGAAAGAAGAGCGCTATGAGGGCCGGCCAGAAGATCTACAAGAATGCCTACAGGCCTTTGTGAATGAAGCGCCAAACTTACGGCGCATTTTTAAAAATGCAGTGTGGGATCAGCAGTTTCGCACCATGGGCGGTTACTCAGCGAATGTGAAGACTTTGCACGGTAAAGGTTTTGCGCTGTTGGGCAATGCTGCTGAGTTTTTAGACCCAGTATTTTCGTCTGGAGTGACCATCGGCATGCGATCATCAAGTATGGCCGCGTCGGTGCTTGATCGTCAGTTGCGTGGTGAGACGGTTGATTGGGAAACCGAGTTTGCTATCCCGCTCAAGCGTGGCGTGGATACCTTCCGTACCTATGTTGAAGGCTGGTACGACACCTCGTTCCAAGATGTGATTTATTATGAAAATGCCCAGCCAGAGATTCGGCGGATGGTGTGTTCGATTTTGGCCGGTTACGCTTGGGATGAAACGAACCCTTATGTGGCTGACTCGCGTCGTCGTTTACGGGTACTGGCAGAACTGTGCGGGCCTCAAGAGCTGACGGAAAAATGATACGACGCACTGGCTTAGCACTGTTTGTGCTGCTGTCGATGCTGGTCTTGACGGCGTGCAGCACAACGCAACCTTTGTCGGTGCAGGGGCAAGCACTGCAGGATGTACAGCTGCCGTTGCAACTGCATCTGCGCTACCAAGAAGACGAGCTTAGCCGTGATGCTATTGTGGTGATTCAGCGTGAAGCAGAAGCTTTGCGCTTTTCATTGTTTGATGCCATGGGCGTACCATTGGCGCGTCAGATACTGCGTGATAATGGCTGGCGTGCGGATGGGCTGTTGCCGCCCAACCCACAAGCGCGCCAATGGTTTGCAGGTTTAGTATTTGCTTTGACTACCGCAGAACATCTCGCGCAACAGTATCCAAACGTAAAATATTCTGCTGAGCAGCGTATTTTAGCTAACGGCTGGCAAGTGTCACATACCAAGCCAAAACAGTGGCAGATTATTTTCAATTCTCAGCAGGCTTTGCAGGTTGAGCAGATGGAGTGGCAACCATGAGCATGTACTTACAAGCACTCGGTCTTAATTGTGCGCTGGGGCATGATAAAGCCAGTGTTGCCCAAGGGTTGTTTGCCGGTGACTGTTCTGGCATGCAGCCGGTACTTGATTGGGTTCCTGAGCAAAGCCTGATCTGCGGCCAGGTGCAGGCTGTACTGCCAGAATTGGATGAGCATTTACAGGTACATGCCACGCGTAATAACCAATTATTGATGGCTGCGGCATTACAGATTACTGACGCTATTGATATTGCTATTGAGCGTTATGGTCGTCAGCGCATAGCAGTAATTATTGGCACCAGCACCAGTGGTATTCATGAAGCAGGACTGCATATTGCCGAGCGCGCACGCAACAATAACGTATTTCCAGTGGCTTATAATTATCATCAGCAAGAGCTTGCCGATCCTGCAGTTTTTTTAAGTAAATGGCTGCAGCTAACGGGACCAAGCTACAGTATTTCGACGGCTTGTACTTCTGGCGCACGGGCTTTGATCAGTGCCAAAAGGATGTTACAGGCAGGTTTGTGTGATGCCGTGCTCTGTGGCGGGGTGGATAGCCTATGCCGCTTAACTCTGAATGGCTTTAGCAGCTTAGAAGCGATTTCGGCTGAGTTATGCAATCCTTTTTCGGCCAACCGCCAGGGCATTAATATTGGCGAAGGCGCAGCATTATTTTTAATGACCCGCGAAGTCTTCTCGACGGACAGTACTGCCCCAGTGCTTGCAGGCGTGGGTGCCAGTTCGGATGCTTATCATATTTCTGCGCCGCAGCCGCAAGGTCTCGGTGCGAGCCAGGCAATGCTTGCTGCGTTAGCTGATGCGCAGTTACCTGCGAGCGCCATTAATTATATTAATTTGCATGGCACGGCTACTCAGCATAATGACGCGATGGAGTCACAGGCAGTTTTTCGAGTGTTTACCGATAGCGTGCCCTGTTCATCGACGAAGCCGATGACCGGACATACTTTAGGTGCGGCTGGTGCATTGGAAGCGGCCTTTTGTTGGCTGAGCTTGCATCCTAGGTATAATCCAAAGTCTCTGTTACCTGCACACCTTTGGGATGGCTGTGTCGATCAGTCGCTATCCCCTATTCAGTTATGCGATCGCCAGCAAGGTCTAACAACAGCTTCACCACATTGGTTAATGAGCAATTCTTTTGCATTTGGTGGCAATAACACCAGTTTGATTTTAGGAGAGGCATCATGTTGAATTGGCCGCTTGCCGAGTTGTTACCGCATGCGGGTGACATGATTTTACTGGATCGTATTGAGCAGTGTGATGATGAACGCATTGTGACCCATTTACAGGTGCGTGACGGTGGGTTGTTTAACCAAGCCGATGGCAGTTATCCTGCTTGGTTGGGTGTTGAGCTGATGGCACAGAGTATTGCAGCTTATGCGGGCGTACGAGCAAAGCGTGCAGCGCTTCCAGTAGAGCTTGGTTTTTTGTTGGGAACACGTAAATATCAATGCAATGTTGAGCACTTTCCTCTCGGCGCAAAGCTGCAGATAGAAGCGATTTGCTCACTAGAAGATGAGTCAGGAATGGGCGTTTTTGAGTGTTATTTACGCGGTACTGATATTTATGTTGAGGCGCGTTTAAATGTCTATCGTCCACCTAATGTGGCAAGTTATTTTCAGGAGCCACGGCCGTGAGTGAACGTATTTTAGTGACTGGATCAAGTCGTGGTATTGGCCGTGCAATTGCATTGCGTTTGGCGCAGTCGGGCTATGATTTAACCTTGCATTGCCGCAATGGCCGTGTCGAGGCAGAAGCTGTTGCGCAAGAGATTGCTGGGTTAGGTCAGCATGCCAATATTTTGCAATTTGATGTGGCTGATCGCCAAGCTGCACGTGAGCAGCTTGAAGCGGCGATTGAGCGCGATGGCTGCTGGTATGGCGTGGTATGTAATGCAGGTTTAACCCGCGATGGTGCCTTCCCTGCGTTAACAGAAGATGATTGGGACAGCGTACTGCGAACCAATTTGGATGGCTTTTATAATGTCCTACATCCAATCAGTATGCCGTTAGTGCGCCGGCGCAAACCAGGACGGATTGTTTGTATTACCTCGGTGTCGGGCTTGATTGGTAATCGTGGACAGGTCAATTATAGTGCCTCGAAGGCCGGTGTGATTGGCGCTGCGAAAGCTTTGGCTGTGGAGTTGGCTAAACGCCGGATTACGGTCAATTGTGTGGCGCCAGGTTTAATTGATACGGCGATGCTCGATGAGCATGTGCCAGTTGCAGAAATGTTAAAAATGATCCCAGCACAACGCATGGGAACCCCTGAAGAAGTGGCGGGTATCGTGAATTTTCTGATGTCCACTGAAGCGGCTTATATTACTCGGCAAGTGATTGCTGTAAATGGTGGATTGTGTTGATGAATGGATTTAAACGGGTTGTAGTCACAGGTATGGGCGGCCTTACCTCGCTCGGCGATTCGTGGGCACAAATCAGCGATAATTTTAAGCATAGCCGCAGTGGTATCCGCTATATGAGCGAGTGGGATCGCTTTAGTGAGCTCAATACGCGCTTGGGCGGGCCTGTGGATGACTTTGTTGTGCCCAGCCATTGGACACGTAAGCAATTGCGTAGCATGGGGCCGGTCTCACGTTACTCTGTTTATGCGGCAGAGCGTGCCTTAGCTGATGCTGGGCTGCTTGATGATCCAAGTATTAAAGATGGCCGTATGGGCGTTGCCAGCGGCTCTTCAACTGGCAGCACAGAAGACATTAAAGCCTTCGGCAGTATGCTGATTAATTCAGTTGCGCATGGTTTGAATGCCAACTCCTATGTCCGCATGATGCCGCACACTACCGCTGCTAACGTGAGTATTTTCTTCGGTCTGAAAGGACGTATCTTGCCGACCTCTAGCGCCTGCACCAGTGGTAGCCAAGGCATTGGCTATGCTTATGAGGCTATTAAGTTTGGTCGCTTGCCATTGATGTTAGCTGGTGGTGCAGAAGAGTTGTGTCCAACCGAAGCCATGGTGTTTGATGCGTTATATGCCACCAGCCTCAAGAATGATGCGCCGCATACCTCGCCGAGCCCTTACGACACAGGTCGTGATGGCTTAGTGATTGGTGAGGGTGCCGGCATGTTGGTACTTGAAGAGTTAGAGCATGCGCTAGCACGTGGCGCGCATATTTATGCAGAAGTGGTGGGCTTTGGCAGTAATGCTGACGGTGCGCATGTTACTAAGCCCGAAAAAGACACCATGCAAATTGCGATGCAGCTAGCCTTGGATGATGCCGGCTTACCTGCGTCGGCAATTGGGTATGTAAATGGTCATGGTACGGCCACTGATCATGGTGATATTGCGGAAACACTGGCGACCAGTGCGTTATTTGGTGAGCAGATGCCGATCAGTTCGCAGAAAAGCTTTTTGGGCCATACTTTAGGCGCTTGTGCGGCTCTTATCCCAACCTTGGCGCAAGCGCGTGATACTGTGCACTTCTTAGATTTTAATGAAGTCGTGCAAGAAGCCACTAATGCTGGTCGTCTAGATGGTAGTGTAAAATTCTATTTAGGTAATACACCGCGCGGCGCAAGCATCGTGCGTAAAGGTGTCACCACGAGTAAGAAAACCAATGCCTTTGGTAAAAGTGATGAAGCTGCATGCAGCTGGGTATTGCAGTCGGCACTGATTAATTTGCAGAACGCTGCAAAAGCAGCTGGTGCTAACGCGGTGGTTAACCTAGTCAGTAATTATCAGAATAAAGAGTATAAAAGTACTAAAAATTACGAGTGCCATGCTGGCGCAATCATGGCTGGTGTTGCGCTAAAAGGTGACTATGCAAAAGTACGTTAAGTGCTTGCTTGCGGCGGTAACCCTAGCATTTCCTTATATCGGCCATGCGCAGCAACTCGATAGCTCTATGGCTGAGGGGGCTGCGCTGTATGGCAAGCATTGCGCTAAGTGTCATGGCAAAGAAGGCCGTGCCAATACCTTGCGCGGCTGGTTTGCCTCTGCGCAAGACTTAACTGATTCTGTATGGCAGGCAGAAACCTCGGATGCCGATATCATTGATGCATTAGAAAAAGGCCCAAGGTCGATGCCATCCTATGTTAAGAAGTTAAGCTCCTCTGAGCAACATGCACTTGTTGATGCTGTACGGCGCTTGCAGCGTTAATTATAAGTCTGCTTTTTATAAATAATTAAGGCCGCAAAAGCGGCCTTAATTGTGTACAGGTTAGCAGGATTAACCTTGGTGATACTTGGCAGACAAATCATGCACCGCATTGATAAATGCGCCAGCATTCTCTGGTTTCACTTCTGGAGTGATGCC
>RCMZ01000571.1_pt1 | contig 17653 bp, 15 predicted proteins | sample 2041141 | NCBI WGS metagenome assembly RCMZ01 (sample SAMN09708263, study PRJNA481090) | Wastewater metagenome, whole genome shotgun sequencing project. | biome: sewage; isolation source: Davis station wastewater (DW) | place: Antarctica: Davis Station | collected 2010-03-01
CTGCCGTCCATGATCGGTACTTCTGACGCGGAGAGCTCGACGTAGGCGTTATCGATGCCCAGGCCAGCCATGGCCGAAAGCAGGTGCTCTACCGTGTCCACCTTGACCTCACCATTGACCAGGGTCGTCGACATGGTGGTTTCGCCAACATTCTCGGCACGGGCGGCGATTTCCACCACCGGATCGAGATCGGTACGACGGAACACGATACCCGTGTCCACCGGAGCCGGTTTCAGGGTCAGGTATACCTTCTCCCCCGAGTGCAAACCGACGCCGGTGGCGCGGATGATGTTCTTCAAGGTGCGTTGTTTAATCATGGCTTTGGCCGTATGCGCGCAAGTTGCGAATTGTTTTCAATAAAGGCCGGCGATGATAGCAGAACCGAACTTTGCTGAACACCAATCACCCCAATGCTCCTGATACATTTCATCAATCAGCTTGGCGACGCAGGAACGCTGGAATATCCAGGTAATCCAGATCGTCATGCGGATTGAGCTTGGCCGCCGTAGCTGCGCTGGCGTGAGCCTGGTTGCGCATTACAGTCGGACGGTCCAAGTCGCGATAATTCACCGCCGCGGAGTCCTGACGAGCGGCCGGAGCCGACACCGAATTGTTCACCACAGCGTGTACGGTATTGTCGATAACCTTGACCGGCTTCTCGATTTTCGCGCCCAAACCGGTAGCGACTACGGTGACATGCAGCTCATCACCCATTTCCGGATCAATCACCGCGCCAACCTTGACGGTCGCGTGCTCGGAAGCAAAGGCTTCGATGATCTCGCCCACTGCGGCGTATTCGCCCAGAGACAGATCCAGACCTGCAGTGATGTTGACCAAGATCCCGCGAGCGCCTTGCAGATTAACGTCTTCCAGCAGCGGATTACGGATCGCCGCTTCAGTCGCTTCGCGAGCACGGTTCGGGCCGCTGGCACAGCCAGTCCCCATCATCGCCATGCCCATTTCGCTCATCACGGTTTTCACGTCAGCAAAGTCGACGTTCATCAAGCCTTCACGCAGCATGATGTCGGAGATGCCACGTACGGCGCCGGTCAGCACGTCGTCAGCCTTAGCGAACGCAGAAAGCAGGCTGGCGTCTTTACCGAGGATAGTCAGCAGCTTTTCGTTAGGAATGGTGATCAACGAATCGACGCACTCCGACAGCGCACGAATGCCCTCGTCAGCTACTTGCATGCGCTTCTTGCCTTCGAACGGGAACGGACGGGTCACAACTGCGACCGTCAGAATGCCCATTTCTTTGGCGATCTGAGCAATGATCGGTGCTGCACCGGTGCCGGTACCGCCGCCCATGCCCGTGGTGATGAACACCATGTCGGCGCCTTGCAGCACGTCGGTAATGCGCTCACGGTCTTCCATCGCCGCTTGGCGACCGATTTCCGGATTAGTACCTGCGCCCAAGCCCTTAGTGATGGCTGTGCCTAGCTGCAGAATGGTGCGTGCACCGACTTTGCCCAGAGCTTGGGCGTCGGTGTTGGCGCAAATAAACTCAACACCTTCAATATTGTTTTTAACCATGTGATTGACGGCGTTACCACCACCACCACCCACACCAATAACTTTGATAACGGCGCTTTGCGGGACGTTGTCTACGAGCTCGAACATTTTCCCCTCTCCTTTTTACTTTTTTAGTTGTATCGCCTACTGCAATCACGGTGAAACTTTTAAAAATTACCCTGTATCCAGCGTTTTACTCGTTCAAGTACCGGCGTTTTGGCTTCATCGCTGAAACTGTTGCCGCCTGACATCGAAATGCCGTCGGTCTGCTTCTGCAAGCCATACAACAACAAACCAACACCTGTGGAGTAAATCGGGTTACGCACAACGTCGGCTAATCCCTTAACGCTGTGTGGCACCCCTAAACGCACCGGCATGTGAAAGATCTCTTCGGCCAATTCGACTGCGCCTTCCATCTTCGCAGTACCACCGGTAAGAACTATCCCAGCTGGGATTAAATCTTCATAACCACTGCGACGTAATTCCGCCTGAACCAAGGTAAACAATTCGTCGTAACGCGGCTCTACCACCTCAGCCAAGGCTTGGCGGGACAACTCCCGCGGTGGCCGATCACCGACACTTGGGACCTTAATTGTCTCTCCGGCACCGGCTAACTTGGCCAAGGCACAAGCATACCGAATCTTTATCTCTTCGGCATACTGAGTTGGAGTCCTTAATGCCATGGCAATATCGTTAGTTACCTGGTCACCGGCAATTGGAATGACTGCAGTGTGACGTATTGCACCTTCGGTGAATATCGCAATATCGGTAGTTCCACCACCAATATCGACTAAACACACACCTAACTCTTTTTCGTCATCGGTTAATACCGAATAGGCCGACGCTAATTGCTCCAAAATAATGTCGTCAATTTCCAGACCGCAACGACGAACACACTTTTCAATATTCTGTGCCGCATTCACCGCGCAGGTGACCACATGCACTTTTGCCTCTAAACGGACACCAGACATACCCAAGGGTTCACGCACACCCTCTTGGTTATCGATCACATAATCCTGAGCCAAGGTATGCAGCACGCGCTGATCGGCGGGAATAGCCACCGCTTGGGCGGCATCCAGCACGCGCTCAAGATCGGCCTGGCTAACTTCACGGTCACGAATAGCAACAATGCCGTGCGAGTTAAGGCTGCGAATATGGCTGCCGGCAACACCGACAAAGGCCGAGTGAATCCGGCAACCCGCCATCAGCTGGGCCTCTTCCACGGCGCGCTGAATGGATTGCACGGTGGATTCGATATTCACCACCACGCCTTTCTTCAGGCCGCGCGACGGATGAGTGCCGATGCCGACAATTTCCAGTTGGCCATCGCTGTTCACTTCGCCGACCAAGGCCACTACTTTCGAAGTGCCGATATCTAGGCCAACGATCATCTTGCCGCTCTGCACGTTTGCCATGCTCCTTGCTCCTGATTTCACTTAACGGCGGCGGGGTTAGCCGCCGTGGCCGGTAACGGGGTGCGCCAGCCAACGGCCAGACCGTTGGAGTAACGCAGGTCGATACGGGCGATATTGGCGATTTGCGGCTTCAGCGTTTTTTCGTATATAGCGACAAAGCGGCGCATTTTTTCCAGCACATGGTCACGCCCCAGCAACAGCTCGATGCTCTGCCCAGTGCTGTTTACCCCAGTGGTCAAAAACCAACTGCCACGCTCACGTAATTCCAGACTGGCTACCGAGAAACCCAGCGGCCGCAGCAACTGGCTAAGCATCTGGTATTGCTGCATCACTGCTGGCTGGGCGCGAAGCGGGCCATACAGCTGCGGCAGGTTTTCGTAATGGTCCAGCTCGCGCGGGGTAAACGCTTGGCCTTGGTTATTCAGCAACGCCTCATTACCCCAACGTGCGACGGGCAATTGCTCATCCAACTGGATCACCACCTGATCAGGCCACACACGCCGCACTTCGGCATGGGCAATCCAAGGCATTTGTTCCAGCTCATTACGCATAGCCGTCAGGTCGACGGTAAAGAAACTCGCCTCAAGAAAGGGCGCAATACGCTGCTGCACCGCATCCCGGCTGATGTAACTCAGCTCGCCCTGGACGCTGACCTGACTAATCGGCCGGTCGGCATAAGGCAGCGCACGCTCGGCCAACGCATAAGCACCCAGTCCAAGCACCAGCAGCAGTAGCGGCCAGAACAGCCGCTTAAGACCGCTAAAATCAGCCTTCGGCCTTGCCGCCAACGGCTCACGCGCCACCATGCGACTGGCACCGCGCGCGACGGGCTTACGCGACGGCGTGCGTTCGGCGGTGATGGGCGAGTAACGCAGCGTGGCGCTCATGGGCTTAACCTCGCGCCTCGAAGCTGTCCGCCAGAATCGCCAGCACCAGCTGCTGGAAATCCAGACCGGCAGCACGGGCGGCCATCGGTACCAAGCTGTGATCCGTCATGCCCGGCACAGTGTTAACTTCCAACAGCCAGAACTTACCGGCCGCATCCTGCATCACGTCCGCGCGCGCCCAACCTTGGGTGCCGACCGCTTCGCAGGCGCGGGCCGTCAGTTGTTTGAGTTCTTGTTCTTTTTCGGCATCCAGACCACAAGGCACGCGGTACTGGGTGTCATTGGCCAGGTACTTGGCGTCGTAATCGTAAAAACTGTGGCTAGTGCCCAAGGCAATCGGCGGCAGCACTTGGCCGCGCAGCATGGCGATGGTGAACTCCGGGCCGCTAATCCACTGCTCAACCAGTACCTGACTGTCGTAGCGGCTAGCGTCCTGCCAAGCAGCAACTAACGCGGCGAGGTCGTCGACCTTGGCCATGCCGATGCTTGAACCTTCGTGAGCCGGCTTGACGATCAGCGGGAAACCCAGCTCAGCGGCGGCCGCAGCGCAATCCTCAGCGCTGCCCAGCACCGCATGGCGCGGTGTTGGCAAGCCCAAACTTTGCCACACCTGCTTGGTGCGCAATTTATCCATAGCCAGCGCGGAGGCCAGCACGCCGCTGCCGGTGTACGGAATCTCCAAACACTCAAGCAAGCCCTGCATGCTGCCGTCTTCACCGCCACGGCCGTGCAAGACGATAAATGCACGGTCGATTTTCTCGCGGCTCAGGTGCTGTAGCAGATCGGCACCGACATCAATACCAAAGGCATTAACGCCAGCGGCCTGCAAAGCTTCCAACACAGCCGCGCCGGATTTAAGCGACACCGCACGCTCGGCGCTTTTGCCGCCGAACAATACAGCCACGCGGCCAAAGGTTTTAGGGTCGAGATTGGACTTCAATACGGCACTCATTTCGACTCACCTGCAGACGCAAACATTGCGTGCTTGAGCAACTGCGGGGCCAGCCCGCCGATGTCACCGGCGCCTTGGCAAAGGAGGATGTCGCCTGGCAGCAGCAAGGGCTTAACCAACGGCGCCAGCTCAACTCCACGTTCGATATAGATCGGATCCAGCTGCCCGCGCTGGCGAATGCTGCGGCACAGATTGCGGCTGTCGGCACCCGGAATTGGCGTTTCGCCAGCCGGATAAACTTCCATCAGCAGCAGCACGTTGGCATCGCTGAGTACTTGCACAAAGTCGTCGTACAGATCGCTGGTGCGGCTGTAACGATGTGGCTGATAGACCATCACCAAACGGCGGTCCGGCCAACCGGTGCGCACGGCTTTGATAACGGCAGCCACTTCACGTGGGTGGTGACCGTAGTCATCCACCAACATCACGCTGCCATCTGCAACTGGCAGCTCGCCATACACCTGAAAGCGTCGACCGACGCCTTGAAAGTCCGCCAAGCCCGCCGCGATGGCGGCATCGTCGACGCCTTCATCGGTGGCAATGGCGATGGTCGCCAAAGAGTTCAGGACGTTATGGGTGCCGGGCATTCTTACCGACACATCCAACGGATCACGGCCCGGACGCAGCACGGTGAAATAAGTTTGCATGCCATCGTGACGGATATTGATCGCGCGGATATCGGCGTCGTCACTGAGGCCATAGGTAATGGTCGGCCGGGCAATCTGCGGCAGAATTTCACGCACATGCGGGTCATCGATGCAGACCACGGCCAAGCCATAGAACGGCAGGTTGTGCAGGAACTCGATGAAGGTTTTCTTCAGCCGATTAAAGTCGCCGCCATAGGTGCCCATGTGGTCGACGTCGATATTGGTCACCACCGCGACCAGCGGTTGCAAATGCAGGAAGCTCGCATCGCTTTCGTCGGCTTCGGCGATCAGGTAACGGCTCGCGCCCAGCTGTGCATTGGTGCCTGCTGCATTTAAACGGCCACCGATAACAAAGGTTGGGTCCAGACCAGCAGCGGCAAACACCGAGGCGATCAGGCTGGTGGTGGTAGTTTTGCCGTGCGTACCGGCCACTGCAATACCGTGCCGGTAGCGCATCAGTTCAGCGAGCATTTCGGCCCGTGGCACCACCGGAATGCGTCGTTCAATTGCAGCGGCCACTTCCGGATTGGAAGTGTTGACGGCGCTGGACACTACCAACACATCAGCGGTGGCAGCGTTCTCGGCAAGGTGGCCGATGAAAATCTGCGTACCCAAGGATGCCAGCCGATCAGTAACCGGCGAGGCTTTCAAATCGGAACCCGAAACCTGATAACCGAGATTGAGCAACACCTCGGCAATGCCGCACATGCCGACGCCGCCAATGCCGACGAAGTGAATACGACGGATACGGCGCATTTCCGGTTGTGGGAACGCTTTATGACTCTCAACCACGGGCCACCTCCAGGCAAATGTCGACCACGCTGCAGGTGGCATCTGGTTTGGCCAGGCGACGAGCCGTCACGGCCATGGTTTTCAGTCGATCGGTGTGCATCAGAACCTCAGTCAGGCGCGCCGCTAAATCGGCGGCGCCAGTCGTTGCTTGCGGCAGGAGGAAGGCTGCGCCCTCGTCCGCCAAGTAATGGGCATTACGGGTTTGGTGATCATCGATGGCATGCGGCAATGGCAGCAGCAAAGCGGGCAAGCCCGCGGCCGCCAGCTCACTGACGGTCAAGGCGCCAGCGCGGCAAACCACCAAATCAGCCCAACCATAGGCGCGCGCCATGTCTTTAATAAACGGCGCCACTTCGACACTCACGCCCTGCGCCTGATAACGCTCAGCGGTGATCTCGGCGTGCTGCTTACCCGCTTGATGAAACACTTGCGGACGCAACTCAGCGGCCAGCAGGCCAATGGCCTCAGGCAGCAGCTTGTTCAACGGCTCGGCACCCAGACTGCCACCCAGCACCAGCAGGTGCGGTTGACGGTTATGCAGGGCTGCGCGCGGGGTTTCCAAAAACAACTCTTCGCGTACCGGGTTACCGGTGGTGCGGCGCTTGCTGCTGGGCGTAAAGGTCTCCGGAAACGCCTCGCATACGCGGCTGGCGATAGGCGCTAAGGCACGGTTAGCGGTACCGGCCACGGCGTTTTGCTCATGAATAATCAACGGCACGCCTGCCAATCGCGCCGCTAAACCACCAGGACCGGTGACATAGCCACCCATCCCCAGCACGCACACGGGTTGCAACTGGCGAACGATCTTGCGCGCCTGCCACAGCGCCTTGAGCAGCTGGAACGGCGCCTTAAGCAGGGATAATTTGCCCTTGCCACGCAGACCGCTGACGTTGATCAGGTGCAACGGCAAACCAGCCGCAGGCACCAACTCATTCTCAATGCCGCGCGGCGTGCCCAGCCAGTGCACGGTATAACCGCGGGCCTTGAACTCATGCGCGCAGGCCAGTGCTGGGAACACGTGACCACCGGTGCCACCGGCCATGATCAGCACATTAGCGGCCATTGGTGAGCTCCTCTTCGGCAAAGTCAGCTTCGCTGAACTCAACTTCGGCACTGCCCAGATGGGTACGCCGCTCCCATTCAATGCGCAAGAGCAAGCCGAGGGTGATGCAGCAAATCACCAACGAGCTGCCGCCGTAGCTCAGGAATGGCAGGGTCAAACCCTTGGTCGGCAGCAGGCCAACGTTTACGCCGATATTGATCAGTATTTGGCCGATCCACATGATGGCCAAGCCGTAGGCCACATACGCGGAGAAAAACTGCTTAGCCTTCTCTGCCCACAAACCGATGTACAGGGCGCGCACACTGACGAACACGAACAGCGCCACGGTGAGCAGCGAACCCACCAGCCCCAACTCTTCGGCCAACACACTGAACACGAAGTCGGTATGCGCTTCCGGCAGGTAGAACTGCTTCTGAATGCTGTTGCCCAGGCCCACGCCCAGCCACTCACCGCGACCGAAGGCGATCAGCGCCTGACTCAGCTGATAACCCGCACCGTACTGGTCGGCCCAAGGGTCGATAAAGTTAGTCAGGCGCTGCATCCGATAGGACTGCGCAGTCATCACCACCACGCCCGCCAACAGCACGCCGATGACCAACGGGATAAAGCGCAGCAGGTTGATGCCGCCGAGAAACAACATGGCAATCGCCGCGCCCATCAGCACTACGGTCGCCCCGAAGTCGGGCTCGGCCAGCAGCAGCGCAGCAATCGGCGCCAATACAGCCATAGGCTTGAGAAAACCCATCAGGTTCTCCCGCACATCGGTCTGGCGGCGCACCAGATAGCCGGCGAGGAAAATCACGGTAAACAGTTTGGCCAACTCAGACGGCTGCACGTTGAAAATGCCGAAACCGATCCAGCGCGAGGCGCCGTTTACTTCGCGGCCAATGCCCGGGATCAGTACCAAAATCAGTAATACAAACGCAGCAATCAGCAAGCGCACGCCGTAGCGCTGCCATTGCGCCAAGGGCACCAGCAAGGTCAGCAGACCGGCACCCAGGCCGAGAGCCAGATAAATCAGGTGACGGATCATGTGATACAGCGGGTTGCCGGATTGTACTGCGGCCACTTCCGAGGACGCTGAGGTGATCATCACCAGGCCCAAACCAAGTAACCCCAACGCCCCAGCCAACAGCGGGAAGTCGAGGTCAATGCCGCGCGGACTGCGCAGCGGCGATGGCACGGAAAGTAGACGGGCGAGCATCAGAGCAGCCCTCCTACGGCAGCGGCAAACAACTGACCGCGCTGTTCGAAATTCTTGAACATATCCAGACTGGCGCAGGCCGGCGACAGCAGCACGGCATCGCCCGCTTGTGCCAGCTCGGCTGCGCGCTGCACCGCCTCGTCTAGCGTCGCCACGCGAATCAGCGGTACACCGCTGTCGGCCAAGGTAGTCGCCAGCAATTGCGCATCGCGGCCAAGCAACAACACCGCGCGGCAGTGAGCCGCGACGGGGCCACGCAGGGCGGAGAAATCCGCGCCCTTGCCATCACCACCGGCGATCAGCAGCAGCTTGCCGTCGATATCCGCACCTAGGCCTTCAATCGCCGCCAGTGCTGCGCCAACGTTGGTGGCCTTGGAGTCGTCGTAATAGGTCACGTCGCGCAGTTGGCGCAGCCACTGACAACGGTGAGCCAGACCGGTGAATTCACGCAAAGCGGCCAGCATCGGCGCCATCGGCAGGCCAGCGGCATGGCCGAGAGCCAATGCGGCCAGCGCATTGGCTTGGTTATGGGCACCACGCACTTTCAGCTCGCGCACATTCAGCAGCTTGTCGAACTGGAAGGCCAAGTACTTCTCGCCGCCCTCTTCAATCAGGCCAAAGGCTTTGAAGTCGGCCTTGTTCAGACCGAAGCTCCAGCAAAGCTGCCCTTCGCCCAGCAGCGGCCGCGACAAGGCGTCTTGTCGATTAATCACCACCTGACGGGCGCCCCGGAAGATCCGGTGTTTGGCCAAGTGGTACGCCGGCATGCCGCTGTAGCGATCCATATGGTCTTCGCTGACATTCAGGCAAGTGGCTACGTCAGCATTCAGTTGCTCCGTGCACTCCAGCTGGAAGCTCGACAACTCCAGCACATACAACTCGACGTCATCACTGAGCAGATCCAGTGCTGGCGTACCGAGGTTGCCGCCAACCGCCACGCGCTTGCCTGCCGCCACCGCCATCTCACCGACCAAGGTGGTCACGGTACTTTTCGCGTTGGAGCCGGTGATCGCCACGATCGGCGCCTTGGCGTGACGGGCAAACAGCTCGATATCGCCCGACATCTTCACTCCACGTGCAGCCGCTTGCTGCAGCGCCGGAGTGGCCAACGCCAAGCCTGGGCTGACCAACAACTCATTGGCGCGGCAGAGGAACTCCACATCCAGCTCGCCACAACGCACCTCCACCTGCGGGAACTCGGCACGCAAAGTGGCGAGTTCCGGCGGGTTGGCACGGCTGTCCGCCACGGCAAAAGGCAAGCCCTGACGTGCGAGGAAACGCACCAGGGACATGCCGCTCTTGCCGAGGCCGACAACGATGCGGAAGTGGTCAGAAGCGATCAGGCTCATACAATCCTCAACGCAATTTCAAGGTAGCAAGACCGATCAACACCAGAATCACGGTGATGATCCAGAACCGCACGATTACGCGCGGCTCAGGCCAGCCTTTGAGTTCAAAGTGGTGATGAATCGGCGCCATGCGGAATACGCGCTTGCCAGTCAACTTGAACGAGGCGACCTGAATCACCACCGACAAGGTTTCCATCACAAACACGCCACCCATGATGAACAGCACGATTTCCTGGCGCACGATCACGGCAATGGTGCCCAGCGCGGCGCCGAGCGCCAGTGCGCCGACGTCACCCATAAACACTTGCGCCGGGTAGGTGTTGAACCACAAGAAGCCGAGGCCCGCGCCGACCAGTGCGGCGCAGAACACAATCAGCTCACCGGCGCCCGGCACATACGGAATAAACAGGTATTCGGCGAACTTAACGTTGCCCGACAGGTAGCAGAAAATGCCCAGCGCACCGCCAACCATCACCGTTGGCATAATCGCCAAGCCGTCGAGGCCGTCAGTCAGGTTCACCGCATTGCTGGAGCCGACAATCACCAAGTAGCTGAGCACTACAAAGCCAATACCTAGGCCTGCGCCCAAGGGAATGCTGATGTCTTTGAACATTGGCACGATCAAGGTGGTTTCGACCGGGCTCTGCGCGCTGAGAAACAGAAACAGCGCGGCGCCGAGGCCGAACACCGACTGCCAGAAATACTTCCAGCGGCTCGGCAGGCCTTTAGAGTTCTTTTCGATGACCTTGCGGTAGTCATCGACCCAGCCGATGCCGCCAAACAACAGGGTGACGATCAACACCGTCCACACATAGCGGTTGGACAGGTCTGCCCAAAGCAAGGTGCTAATAGCGATGGCCGAGAGGATCAGCGCGCCGCCCATGGTCGGTGTACCCGACTTGGACAAATGCGACTGCGGGCCGTCATTGCGCACCGACTGGCCGATTTGGCGCTTTTGCAGGGTACGGATCATCCACGGCCCCAGCCACAGCGACAAGGTCAGCGCCGTCAGCACGCCAAGAATCCCACGCAGGGTCAAGTACTGAAAGACCGCGAAGCCTTTGTAGAACTGTTGCAGATACTCGGCGAGTAGCAGCAGCATTTAGTGAATCTCCCCATGGTTTTTGCCACACAAGGCCGCAACGACGTGTTCCATCGCGGCGCTGCGTGAACCTTTAATCAAAATGCTGCAGCCAGCCGGCTCATGCAGTACGGCGGCAATCAGGCTGGCTTGGTCAGCGAAATGTTGTCCTTGCGGGCCAAAGGCGGCGACGGCATGCGCCATCAGCGGCCCTACGGCATAGAGCGCGTCGATCTTGTCGGCGGCATAAGCACCAACATCGCGGTGACCCTGCTCGGCCCACTCGCCCAACTCGCCCATATCTCCCAGCACCAGGACGGTGCGGCCGGAGAAGCCGGCGAGTATATCAACCGCAGCACACATCGAAATCGGATTAGCGTTGTACGTGTCGTCGATCACCCGCGCGCCATTGCTCGCTAACTGAGCAGCGGCGCGGCCTTTGACCGGTTGCAGGTTTTCCAGCCCGGTCTTGATTCCGACCAATGACACACCCAGCGCATGGGCGGCGGCGGCGGCGGCCAACGCATTGGCCACATTATGCTCACCGAGCAGGTTGAGCTGAATGCGTGCATTGCCAGCCGGCGACTGCAACGCGAACGCCAAGCAACCACGGGCATCGCGAGTCAGCTCGCGGGTATAAAAGTCGGCCGCACTGTTACTAACGGCAAAGCTCAGCATCCGCCGGCCGCCATTACGCTGCTGCCAGGTAGTAAAGGCTTTGTCGTCGAGATTGAGAATCGCCGTGCCGTCAGCAGACAAGCCTTCAAGGATTTCGCCTTTGGCCTGAATGATTTTGTCCGGGCCGCCGAACTCACCGACATGGGCGTTGCCGGCGTTGGTGATGATGGCCACCTGCGGCTTGGTTAGGCTGACGGTGTAGGCAATTTCGCCCACGTGGTTGGCACCCAGTTCAATCACCGCACCGACGTGCTCCGGCGCCAACTCCAGCAATGTCAGCGGCGCACCGAGGTCATTATTCAGGTTGCCACGCGTTGCCAATACCGGGCCGGTAAAGCCGGCGCGCAGGATACTGGCGAGCATTTCTTTAACCGTGGTTTTGCCGCTGGAGCCGGTAACTGCCGCCAATGGCCCCTGATAAGCCTGACGATTGATAGCGCCGAGCTGGCCAAGGGCTACACGCGTGTCGGCCACCACTAATTGCGGCAATTCGACACCCGCCACTTCGCGTTCAACCAATGCGGCCACAGCACCCTTGACGGCAACAGCGGCAAGGTAATCGTGACCATCAAAGTTGGGGCCGCTCAGGGCAATAAATAACTGGCCTGGCTCGATCTTGCGGCTGTCAGTAGACACTGCACTGAACAGCGCATCAGCGCCGACAAGACGGGCATCTAATGCAACTAGCAGCTCACTCAGGCGCAGGGCGTTAAGCATGTTGCGCACTCCAAATAGCCAAGGCTTGCTCAGCCTCGTGCAGGTCGGAGAACGGCTGACGCACGCCGTGAATTTCTTGGTAGTCCTCATGACCTTTACCGGCCAGCAGAATCACGTCCTGCGTATCGGCGCTGGCGATCAACTGGGCAATCGCCAGACCACGGCCATGTTGCAGGCTGACCTTGCTCAGATCGCTAAAGCCGCTACGGATATCAGCAAAGATCTGCTGCGGGTCTTCGCTGCGCGGATTGTCGTCAGTCACCAACACCTGATCGGCCAAACGCTCAGCGGCGGCAGCCATCAACGGACGCTTACCACGATCACGCTCGCCACCACAGCCGAACAAGCACAGCAGGCGCCCCTGTACGTGCGGACGCAGGGCTTGTAGCGCCTGCTCCAAGGCATCCGGGGTGTGGGCGTAATCGACCACGACCAGCGGCTGATTGATGCCACCCAAACGCTGCATGCGCCCGACCGGGCCTTGCAACTTAGGCATTACCGCAAGAATTTCATCCAACGGGTAATCCAACGCCAGCAAAGCGCCGACAACTGCGAGCAGATTACTCAGATTGAAGCGCCCCAGCAGGCTGCTGCGCAGGTGCCCTTCACCTTGCGGAGTAACGATTTCAGCACGCACGCCGGTGTCGTCGAAGCCCGCCGAGCGGCAATGTAGATACGCCGAGGTATCGTCGAAGCTATAGCTGATCAGGCGCGAAGGCGCGTTTGCGGCAGCCAGCTCGCGCCCGAGTGCGTCGTCTAGGTTAAGCACCCGGCAACGCAGCTCCGGCCAATTGAATAGCGCGGCTTTCGTCGCGGCATAGGCGTCCATGCTGCCGTGATAGTCGAGGTGATCGCGGGACAAGTTGGTGAACACTGCGACGTCGAAGTTCAACGCCGTCACTCGACCTTGATCCAAGCCGTGGGACGACACTTCCATCGCCACGGCCTTGGCCCCAGCGCTTTTCATTTCGGCCAGCAGCGCTTGCACGCCAATTGGATCAGGGGTGGTGTGACGACCTTGCACCAATTCGTTATGAAAACCACTGCCAAGCGTGCCGACAATGCCGCAGCGCTCGCCAAGCAGCTCCAAAGCCTGCGCCAGCAACTGGCTGACGCTGGTTTTACCATTGGTGCCGGTGACGCCAACCAAGCGCAGGCCACGGCTCGGCTCGCCATAAAAGCGTCCAGCAATGGCCGACAACTGAGCCGCCAAGCCTTGCATTGGCAACAAAGCCGCGGCGCTATCACGCATCGGCTGTGCGCCTTCGGCCTCATAGGCCACAGCGGCAGCGCCACGGGCGATGGCATCAGCAATGTGCTCGCGACCATCTTGATCGATGCCCGGCACGGCCAGAAACAAGTCACCCGGACGCACCTTGCGGCTGTCTAGGGTCAATTCACGAATCAGTACAGAGCTGCCAGCTTCCGGCAGCAATTGGTTGAGCGGCATGGGCATCAGGTTCGCCCTCCTTTGCCTGGGGTCTGCGCCACAGCCTGTGGCGCCACAAGGGGCGCAACTGGGGGCAGATTGTCGGGAGCGATGTTCATCAATCGCAGAGCACCGGCCATCACCTTGCCGAACACCGGCGCGGAGATCAGACCGCCGTAATAGGCGCCGGTGCTGGGCTCGTCGATGACCACCACCATAGCAATACGTGGGTTATTGGCCGGCGCAAAGCCGGCGAACAACGAGCGATAGGCATTTTGGGTGTAGCCCTTGCTGCCAACGGTGGCCTTACGCGCGGTGCCGCTCTTACCGGCGACGTGATAGGCCGGCACTTTGGCGCGGAATACCCCGCCCGGCGCTTCAACCACTTGCTGCAACATGCCCTGCACGGTAATGGCAACATCTTCAGGAATTGCTTGAGCGCTCGCGGTGCTGCGGGTGTCGGCGCGGGTCATGGTCAACGGCAAGCTGCGGCCGTCGTTGGCCAAGGTCGCGTAGGCGTGCGCCAGCTGCACAGCAGTGACCGACAGGCCGTAGCCATAAGCCAAAGTGGCGGTTTCAGCCTTCGGCCAAATACGATGATTGGGCAGATTGCCCACGCGCTCGCCAGGAAAGCCCAGACCAGTGTCCTGACCCAAGCCGACTTGCTGCATCAGGTTATAAACCGACTCGGCGCCGATATCGAAAGCGATCTTGCTGACGCCGACGTTACTCGACTTGATCAGAATGCCGGTCAGATCGAGTACGCCTTCATTCTTCGATACGTCGCGAATGGTGTATTTGCCGATCTGCAGCGTGCCCGGATACACATCAACCTTGTCAGTCGGCTTCCAGCGGCCACTCTTCAGCGCAGCACTGATGGTGAACGGCTTAACCGTTGACCCCGGCTCGAACACGTCGATCATGGCGCGATTACGCATCATCGCTGGCTGCAGATTGCGGCGGTTATTGGGGTTGTAAGTGGGCTGATTGACCATGGCCAGCACTTCGCCGGTCTGCACATCAATCATCACCAAGCTGGCCGCCTTAGCGCCGAACTCGGTGAGGGCATTGCGCAGTTCGCGGTGAGCCAAGTACTGCAGACGCAAGTCGATCGACAGCGCCAACGACTTACCGGCTTTGGCGTTTTTCGCCACTTGAACGTCTTTAATCAGCCGGCCGCGACGATCCTTGAGCACTTGACGCTTACCCGGCACGCCGCCGAGCCAGTCATCAAAAGCCAGCTCTACACCTTCGCGGCCGTGGTCATCGATATCGGTAAAGCCGACCACATGCGCGGTGACCTCGCCCGCTGGGTAAAAACGCCGAAACTCTTCGATGGCGTAAACACCCGGCACCTTCAGATCAAGCACGACTTGGCCCTGCTCTGGGGTCAGGCCGCGCACCAAGTACATGAACTCACGTCCGGCAGCCTGCTGCAGGCGCGCCGAAAACACCTTAGGGTCTTGACCCAGCGCGGCAGCGAGCGCCGGCCACTGGCTACGCCCGGCCTGCAGCTCCTTACCGTTAGCCCACAAGGTGGTCACCGGCGTGCTGACGGCCAGCGGCTCACCATTACGATCAGTAATCAGGCCACGGTGCGCAGGAATCGGAATATGACGCACGCTGCGTGCATCGCCCTGACCCTGCAAGAAGTCGTGATCGACCACCTGCAAGTCGACAATCCGCCAAACAATCGCGGCCGTCATCAGCGCCAGCAACAGCAGCACCAAGCGGAAACGCCACGGATAGAGCGCACCCTCCAGCTTCATCATGGCGCCACCATCTGCACTTCAGCGGCGTCCGGAATGCGCATTTTCAAGCGATCCGTTGCGATGGTTTCGATGCGATTGTGTGCGGTCCAAGTGCTCTGCTCGAGAATCAGCCGCCCCCATTCCGCTTGCGCTTTGTCGCGCACGCTGAGCTCGGCATACAAGCTATTGAGCAGTGTACGGTTCCAGTGCGCGCTGTAAGACACGCCAATGGCCGACACTAAGACGGCCAGAAACAACAGCAACAGCAAGACGCTGCCGGCCGGCATTGACTTGGCATACAAGCGACTCAACGCAACTTCTCAGCAACACGCAGCACGGCGCTGCGCGAACGAGGGTTAGCCTTGAGTTCGGCGTCGCCGGCATATTGCGGCTTACCGATCAGTTTCAGGCGCGGCACGAACGGCACCGTCCGCACTGGCAAGTCGCGCGGCAGGTTATCGGCTTCGCCCTTAACATGGCGGCGCATGAACTGTTTAACGATACGGTCTTCCAGCGAATGGAAGCTGATCACCGACAGCCGACCGCCGACTTCCAAGGCGTCCATGGCTGCATCCAAGCCGCGTTCCAAGTCACCCAACTCGTTGTTGATCTGGATGCGCAGCCCTTGAAAGGCGCGGGTCGCAGGATTCTTGCCTTTTTCCCAAGCCGGATTAGCCACGGTCAGCACCTGAGCCAAGTCGGCGGTGCGGGTAAACGGCTGCTCGGCACGGCGCAACACCACAGCACGCGCCATGCGCTTGGCGAAGCGCTCTTCGCCGTATTCTTTAAAGGCGCGAGCAATGTCATCTTCGCTGGCGCTGGCAATCCACTCGGCAGCGCTAACGCCGCGACTTGGGTCCATGCGCATGTCCAGCGGGCCATCATGCATAAAACTGAAGCCGCGCTCGGGGTCATCCAGCTGCGGCGACGACACGCCCAAGTCGAGTAATACGCCGCTGACCTTGCCGGTCAGATCGCGTACCTGCAGCTCAGCACCCAGCTCCGCAAAACTGCGCTGCACAATGACAAAGCGGCCGTCTTCGGCCGCCAGCGCTTGCCCGGTAGCGATCGCCAACGGGTCTTTATCGAAACCCAACAACTGACCGCCTGCACCCAGCTGCTCAAGGATCAACCGGCTGTGACCGCCGCGCCCGAAAGTACCATCCAGATAGCATCCGTCAGCACGCACGGCGAGACCCTCGACGGCCTCGTCCAGCAGCACGGTGATATGGCGAAAGCTATTGGTTATGGTCACAGGATCAAGTCACGCAATTCATCCGGCAGAGCGCCAGGCTGTTTAATGGCCGCCAGGTCTGCGTCAGCAACCGCATTCCAAGCATCTTCGTCCCACAACTGGAACTTATTCAGCTGCCCAACCAGCATCACGCGCTTATCCAGCCCCGCGTGGTCGCGCAGGCGTGGTGGCACGAGAAAACGACCGCTGCCATCCAGCTCCAGATCGACAGCATTGCCGATCAACAGACGCTGTAAGCGGCGGTTCTCTTCACGCAGGGAAGGCAGTTCACGCAATTTGGCTTCGATCAGCTCCCATTCGGGCAGCGGATACACACATAGGCAGGAGTCAACAGTATCAATGGTGACGACAAGCTGGCCGGCGCAACGCGAAATCAGCTCGTCACGATACCGACTCGGCATCGCGAGGCGCCCTTTGGCGTCGAGACTGATAGCGTTAGCTCCACGAAACACGACTGTGCTCCCCCATTATTATTGGTCTTCCATGCCTAAAAAACCCACTTCGTGCCACTTCTCACCACACGGGCACACTATAGGAATGCGCACACCCCACAGTCAAGGCGCACGAACAGGGAAAAATCCTTATGGGACGGAGATTTAGCGCACAAACGCAGGGGTAAAACGCGGCATCAGGTAGGCACTTCCAAGGTAAAAATGAGCCCAAACATGAGCATGCATCTCGAAGTTAAAGTGCTTTGTGAAGAGTAAGAATCTTTTGATCTTAGAACGGAGGGTTTGCAGCGGTTACGCGGGGAGAAAAAGGTGGAGAGTCGATCTGTAAGCCGGGTTCTGTCGAGGACAGTCATTCCTCTACGACGTACATCACTGCACGCCTTTAGCAACCTACCCGGTTCCAGCGCGGGCCACGCCAATGGAACCCTATTTGGTCTTGCTCCGAGTGGGGTTTGCCTAGCCACGAACT
>RCMZ01000573.1_pt1 | contig 17624 bp, 13 predicted proteins | sample 2041141 | NCBI WGS metagenome assembly RCMZ01 (sample SAMN09708263, study PRJNA481090) | Wastewater metagenome, whole genome shotgun sequencing project. | biome: sewage; isolation source: Davis station wastewater (DW) | place: Antarctica: Davis Station | collected 2010-03-01
CAGCACAATGGGACGCAGGCGACGCACTGCAGACTCGACAATCGCGTCCCACGCGGGCACACCCCGAGCACGGTCCTGCTCAATCTGATCAATCAGAATCACCGAGTTGCGCTGAATCATGCCCATGAGCGCAATCACACCCAACAGCGCGACAAAACCAAACGGTCGATTGAGCAGCAGCAAGGCCGCGGCCACACCCGCCAGCCCCAGCGGCCCGGTCAGGAACACCAGCATCGCGCGGCTGAAGCTATGCAATTGCAGCATCAGCAGTGTGAAGGTGATGAACAGCATGATCGGGATGCCCGCCGCAATCGACGCGGAACCCTTGGAGCTTTCCTCGACCGCTCCTGCCACTTCGATGCGGTAGCCCCCCTGCCCTGCCGCACGCCATTGGGCTTCAATGGCCTTGAGCGCTGGCAACAGGCCTGCAGTCACCGTTGCACCCTGCAGCCCCTCCGTCACATCACCCTGCACCGTGATGGCGTAGTCACGGTTTTCGCGCCACATCACCCCCGGCTCCCAGGTGAACACGGGTTTTGCTATCTGCGTGAGCGGGATCGACTTGCCGGAGGCCGTCGGCAGGTAGGCATTGGCAATATCAGTGATGGCATTGCGCTCGTCCAGCGGTTGGCGCAACACGATGTCGATGAGCTTGTCGCCCTCGCGGAACTGACCCACTTGCGTGCCCGACAGGATGGTCTTGGACGCCTGCGCAATCGACTGGCTGGTGACCCCCAACGCACGCGCCTTCGACTGATCGACCTCCAGGCGCAGCACCTTCACAGACTCATTCCAGTTGTCGTTCACCCCCCGCATATTGGGGTCCTGACGCAGTTGGGCCTTCACCTCATCGGCGCGCTCGCGCAGCACCAGCGGGTCAGGCCCCACCACACGAAACTGCACCGGATAAGGCACGGGTGGCCCATTGGGCAGCAGCTTGACGCGCCCCCGCACTTCGGGGAACTCCTGGGCCAGCAGCGCCGGCAACTTCACGCGCAAGGACTCACGCACTTTCAGATCCTGCGGCACCACGATGAATTGGGACACGTTGCTCTGCGGGAACACCTGGTCAAGTGGCAGATAAAAACGTGGCACGCCAGAACCCACCCAGGTGCTGACCGTGCTGACGCCGGGCTCAGACATGAGCCGCTGCTCCACGCGTTTGGTGACTTCTTCGTTACCCGCAAAAGAGGTGCCTTCGGGAAACCAGATGTCCACCATGATCTCGGGTCTGCTCGAATCCGGGAAGAACTGCTGCTGCACCTTGCCCATGCCCACGATGCCCAGCGCAAACGTGAGCACCGTCGCGCCAATGGTGAGCCAACGGTGCAGCACACACCAGTTCACCAACCGACGAAACACGGTGTAGAAAGGGCTGTCGAACACCTCATGGGGATCTTCCGTGATGCCCTTATTGGCCTGTGCAGCCAGCACATGGGGCGGCACCTTGAGCAGCAGCGTGCCCAGGTACGGCACAAAGTACACCGACACAATCCAGCTGAGCACCAGCGCAATCACCGTCACCGCAAAGATCGCAAACGTGTATTCGCCCGTGACCGACTTGGCAATGCCGATGGGCAAAAATCCCGCCGCCGTGATCAACGTGCCCGTGAGCATCGGCATCGCCGTGATTTCGTATGCGAAGGTGGCGGCGCGCACCTTGTCGTAGCCCTCTTCGAGCTTGAGCACCATCATCTCAACCGCAATGATGGCGTCATCCACCAGCAGGCCCAACGCAATGATGAGCGAGCCCAGCGAAATCTTGTGCAGTCCAATGCCCCAGTACCACATGGCCAGAAAGGTCACGGCCAGCACCAGCGGGATGGTGATGCCCACCACCAGCCCCGGGCGCGGGTCGATATACCAGCGCTTGTAGAACGGCTGGTTGCCCGGACGCTTGTGCAGGCCCAGGGCGATGAAGCTGACGGCCAACACGATGACCACGGCCTCGATCAACACCTTGACGAACTCATTCACCGAGGTGGACACGGACTTGGGCTGGTCCTGCACATTCACCAGCTGCACGCCTGCGGGCAGCGTGCTGGCGATGCGGTCGGTGGCGGTATGCAGCGCCTTACCCAGGGCGATGATGTCGCCGCCCTTGGTCATTGAGACCCCCAGCGCGATCACCTCGCGGCCCTGGTGGCGGACCTTCACGGTGGGCGGGTCCACATAGCCGCGCCGTATGTCGGCGATGTCCGAGAGGCGCAGTTGCGCACCCGAAGGCCCACGGATCGGCATGGCGCGCAGGTCTTCGATCGCGTTGAACTGCCCCTCGACCCGCACTTGCACCTGGTCTTGAGGGGTTTGGACGGCACCGGCGGCCTCCACTGCGTTTTGCTGCCCCAGTTGGGACAACACCTGGTTCATGTCCAGACCGAGCTGCGAAAGGCGTTTTTGCGAAATCTCGATAAAAACCTTTTCGTCCTGAGCCCCAAAGAGTTCCACCTTCGCCACGTCGGGCACACGCAGCAGCTGTTGGCGTGCATCGTCTGCAAACGTTTTGAGCTCGGCATAACTGAAGCCGTCGGACTCCAGCGCGTAGATCACGCCATACACATCCCCAAAGTCGTCGTTGAAAAACGGACCCTGGATACCCTGCGGGAGGGTGTAACGCATGTCGCCGATTTTCTTGCGCACCGAGTACCAGACATTCGGCACCTCGCTGGCCTTGGAGGAATCCTTGATCTGGAAAATGATCTGCGACTCGCCAGGCTTGGAATAGCTGCGGATCTTGTCCGCATAAGGCACCTCTTGCAGCGTGCGCTCAATCTTGTCGGTGACCTGCTCGGCCACCTGCTGCGCCGTGGCGCCGGGCCAGTACGTGCGCACCACCATGGCGCGAAAAGTGAACGGAGGGTCTTCGTCCTGACCCAACTGAAAGTACGCTGCAAAACCGAGCAGCATCAACACGACCATCAGATAACGCGTGAGCGCCGGGTGGTCGAGCGCCCATTTGGAGAGGTTGAAACCCTCTTTGGGTTGTATGTGTTTCATGTCGGGCCTCAGTGGGCAGCAGAGGCCGCAGCGGCGGCAGGCGCGGCGGGTGCACTGGTCTCCACGGGTGCCGTGGCAACACCTGCGCTAGAGGGCACGGAGCTGTTCGCCACCGGTGGAATCACTATGGAATTAGGAGCTGTCTGCGCTTTACTGACGGGCGCTTGATTCACTTTTGGCTCATACACCGTGACCTTTTGCCCTGGCGACAGCACATGCACGCCGGTGGCCACCACCTGCATGCCCGGCGTCAAGCCTGCTGCCACCACTGCCTCGTTGCCGTCTGCCGTCGCAATCTGCACCACCTGTGACTTCACCGTGCCACTGGCAGCGTCGTACACCCAGACCGCAGTGGCCTGCCCCTGCTGGCGCAACGCGCTGGTCGGCAGCTTGATCGCCGCCATGCCAGCGTGGCTCAGCGCCTTGGGCGTCACGTACACCGTCGATCCCAGCGCGGGCGCCTGCGCGCCTTCGATGGCCACTTTCACTTGGTAGGTGCGGGTGGTGGGGTCGGCGCTGGCGGCGACCTCACGCACACGGCCCACCAGCGACTCGCCCCCCGCCCATCCGCGCACGGCGACCTCAGAGCCCTGTGTGATCTGCGCCACCTTGTCTTCCGGCACCGCAAACACCACATCACGCGGTCCATCCTGCGCGATGCGGACCACCGGCGTGCCTGCAGCCACCACCTGGCCCGGCTCGGCGTCAATGCCCGTCACCACCCCCGACACATCTGCCACCAGCGTCGTGTAAGTGGCCTGATTGCCTTGTGAAGAAAGTTGCGCCCGCGCCTGATCCAACGTCGCCTGCGCGCCCTTGAGCGTGGCGTCGCGGCGCTCCAACTCCGCACCGCTGATGAAATTTTGGTCCTTCAGCGCCTGGTAACGCTTGTAGTCGGCCGCGGCCAGGTCACGCTGCGTGGTCGCTGCGGCCAGTTGCGCGCGCGCCGCGTCGGCAGCCAATTGATAGTCCTTGGGGTCCAGTTGCGCCAAGACCTGCCCCGCCCGCACACGCTGGCCCAGTTCGGCCTGGCGCTGCACGATCTTGCCCGCCACCCGAAAGCCCAGTCGTGACTCCACGCGGGCGCGCACATCGGCCGAATACTCCAGGTTGGACTGCAACGCCCCCACACCGACGGTCAGCAACTTCACGGATCGCACGGGCTCTTCGGGCGGTGCGGGGCGCGAGCAAGCGGCCAGCAACGTTGCCGTGGCCAGCACCAGCCAATACCGAGAGTGCCATTGAGAAGGCCGCGAGGCCGAGGGTGTGCGCATGGGAAATCCGGTGAAAGTAAAAAGGGCCACAAGGAGCAGCATGCAAAACGCAGGCACAAATGCCTGCGTTAACGCGAAGGAGCGGCGCGCCCCTTTGCCCTGTTGGCTGGGTTATTTTTTGACTACTGACTGACCGGTTAGTAATCTATGAGAAGCCCCTCCCCTTGTCAAGCGACAATCCGGGGTGTGAACGAACGCTCCACCCCCTCCACAACGCCGCCCGCAGCCCCCGCCATGCAGCCGCCTGCCGCCGCAGCCTTGGCGGCGGCGCCCGTCACGCATTACGAAAATTTCCCCGTCGCCTCGGTGCTGTGCCCCCCGCATCTGCGCCAACCCATTGCCGCCATCTATGCCTTCGCCCGCACCGCCGATGACATCGCCGATGAAGGCGATGCACCCGCCGCCGATCGACTGGCCGATCTGGCCACTTACCAGGCCGACCTGCAGGCCATTGCACAAAACCAGCCGCCCTCGGCCCGCTGGCCCGAAGTCTTCGGGCCACTGCAGGGCGTTCTGCGCAGCCACCATCTGCCGGTGTCATTGCTGCAAGACCTGCTCAGCGCCTTCGCCCAGGACGTGGTCAAAACCCGCGACGCCGCTGGCTACGCCGATCGCACCGAGCTGATGGACTACTGCCGGCGCTCGGCCAACCCCGTGGGCCGCCTGCTGCTGCATCTGTATGGCGTGAACGACGCCACGGCGCTGACCCAAAGCGATGCCATCTGCTCCGCGCTGCAATTGATCAACTTTTGGCAAGACCTGAGTGTGGATATTCCCCGAGGCCGCTATTACCTGCCCCACGCCGATATCGCCGCACACGGCGCAAGCAAGGCTGACCTGGTCGCCTTGCGCAGCTCCCCCGAAAACGCGCGGCTGATCGCCAGCTGCGCCCAGTGGGCACGCGCCAGCATGCAGCTCGGCGCCCCGCTGGTGCACCGCCTTCCTGGCCGGGCAGGCTGGGAACTGAGGCTGGTGGTGCAGGGCGGACTGCGCATTCTCGACAAGATTGATGCCCTTGAGGGCGGCAGCCTGCACATCCGCCCGCGCCTGCGCGGCGGGGACTGGCTGGTGATGCTGGGCCGCGCGCTGGCCATGTAAGAAGACAAATTCATGGGCCACAAGCGGCGCTGACACAGGCTGCGGCACACACTGCGTCTATAGATGAAAAAACAGGCCAAAGTGCATATGAATAAAGCGCAGCCAGCTATCAATTAAGAAGCAAAAAACACACCGTATCCCGCCCCTGCACCGAATCCCGGAGGTCAAGGGCAGGGATAGCGCGCATGGCATTGCCACGGCGGCAGGCTAGTCTTGCGTCCACAACCGCCGCATGGCCCATGCTTCGCCACTGGGGCGGAGCCCACGCGCCGTCCGGCGCCCCTGAAACAACAGCAACGGTACACAACACATCTGCGCAATGGCGCCGATGTGCGTTTGCCAACAAGGTCACCAAAGTGCCTGCCCCCACGCTCTTCAAAGCCCTTCAATGGGGGCTCATCCTCTTTTGCCTCGTGTTCGGGTTCGTGGGCGGCACGGTGGCCGAGCGCGTGATGGACCTGCTCCAGTGCCAGCCCCATGCCGACCCCACGCTGCGCACGTGCTCGTGGCTCACGAACCCATTGGCCTTGCGTCTGGCACCTTTCCTGTCGGCCAACGGCCCCGCAGACTACACTTTCACGCTGCTGAGCAACTTCTGGGGGCTCATTGCTCTGTGGCTGCTGGCCATTGGCGCGGCACGCTGGGCAGAAATAAACCCCGCACAAGCGAGCGCGTGGTGGCAGCGCTGGAGCCCCCGGCCCCTTGCCACCAGCTTGCACAGCACGGATGTTCTGCGGTGGTCGGTGCGCGCGGCATTCTGGCTTTTGTTGCTGGGGCTTATCGCTTTTTGCGTCGCATTGGGCACCCCCATCGTCGGCACCGACACGGCGCGTTCGATACTGCACAGCCTGGGTTGCTCACCCGGCACATTCGACCCGTTCTCATCCCCGTGCATGAAAGCCACGGGGTTCTGGACACCTCGGCTGGCCTTCTACGTTTTACCGCTGGCGGGCCCTCTGCTGGCCCCTGTCTGGCTGATCATGGGGTTCTGGGACGTACTGATCGCGTGGGCGGTGCTGATCGCAGCGGCTCATTTTCTGCACGCCTCCCTGTCATCGCGCTCCACCCCCAGGCAGCAGCCCGACTAGACAGCCGGCCACGGCTCGCGACCGCTGCGAAACACGTTCAGGCCCGTTCGCCCCCACCAGAGAGAAACCCTCCATGTCCGTCAGCGTTTTCGACCTGTTCAAGATCGGCATCGGCCCCTCCAGCTCACACACAGTGGGGCCCATGATCGCCGCCCGGCAGTTTGCCAGCCACCTGCAGTCCAGCGTGGGTCTGGCGGCAGTGCATGGCCTGGTGGTGGAACTGTTTGGCTCACTCTCAGCCACAGGGGTTGGCCACGGCACCGATCGCGCCGTGCTGCTGGGCCTGGCCGGGCACGAGCCTGACCGCATCGACCCCGAGCACATCGACGCCGCCATTGCCGACATTCGTACCCGCCGGTCCTTGACGCTGCTGGGACAGCACACCGTGCCTTTCGTCGAAAAAGACCACCTGCTGTTTCGGCGCAAAAGCCTGCCACGGCACCCCAACGGCCTGTGTTTTCGGGCTTACAACGCACGGGGTGACGAGATCGCGGTGCGCGAGTACTACTCGGTGGGCGGCGGCTTTGTGATCGATGCGGCGGGGGACCGCGTGCTCAACGCCCCCGCCAGCGCCCAGCCCGATGCGGCAGGCCACGGACGGGGCCTGCCCCACCCGTTTCGCACGGGCGCCGAGTTGTTGGCCCAATGCCAAAAAACGCACATGACCGTCGCGCAGCTCATGGCCGCCAACGAGCAGCACTGGCACAGCGCCCCCGAGGTCCACCGCCAACTCATGGCGATCTGGCAGACCATGGCCGCCGCAGTGCAACGCGGTTGCGCCAGCACCGGCAACCTTCCCGGCCCCCTGCATGTGCGCCGCCGCGCCGCGGAGCTGCACCGCGCGCTGAGCCGTTCGCCAGAAACTGCACTGCGCGACCCCTTGTCGATGCTGGACTGGGTCAACCTCTACGCCATGGCCGTGAATGAGGAGAATGCTGCGGGCGGCCGCGTGGTGACGGCCCCCACCAACGGCGCGGCCGGGGTCATCCCTGCCGTGCTGCACTACTACGTCAACTTCCTCCAGGGCGCGAGCCAGGCCAATGAAGAAGGCATCGCCACGTTTTTGCTCACCGCAGGCGCCATTGGCATCATTTACAAAGAAAACGCATCACTCTCGGGCGCCGAGGTGGGTTGCCAGGGCGAGGTGGGGGTGGCCTGCTCCATGGCTGCTGGCGCGCTGGCCGCGGTGATGGGCGGCACCCCCGAGCAGATCGAAAATGCCGCAGAGATCGGCATGGAGCACAACCTGGGCATGACGTGCGACCCCGTGGGCGGGCTGGTGCAAATCCCCTGCATCGAGCGCAACGCCATGGGCGCCATCAAGGCCATCAACGCCGCTCGCCTGGCGCAGCGCGGCGATGGGCAGCACGTGGTGTCACTCGACAAGGTGATCCAAACCATGATGCAGACCGGCGCCGACATGAAAAGCAAATACAAAGAGACTTCGCGCGGCGGATTGGCCGTCAATGTCGTAGAGTGCTGAGCGGGAGCGGCCCGGCCACCACCGACTGGCGCCCCGGATGACCGCCTGAAGAAACAAACAGCACCCCTGATGGCGATCGAAGGAAGTCCGCCCCCAAGCAGGCGGAGGCCCCAGAATTCATAAATTGATAGCAGCCAGCGCTTTATCCATAAGCACTGCAAGCCAAAATCATTAAAAACAGCCTCTAAAGCGCCATAACGCGCCACCCTTGCATCACCATGACCGGGCGTGCAAGCCCCGGGGAACCGTTGTGGAATGCTGACGCGCTGCCAGCCACATTGCGTGCAAGCAACCCACAAAGCCCCGGCGCGAATGACAATCGCGGCACCAGGCCAGACAGGACGAGGCTGTGAACTGTCCGTGCCACCTCTCACTTTCCTTTTTTCAAGATGTCACTTTCTTCCAAACTGAGCCCTTGGGCTTTCATGGCTGCCCTGGCGCTGGCCAGTGCACCCGCGTTGGCACAAGACACCCTTGCTCACATTGCCAGCTCGGGCGAATTGCGGCTGGGCCACCGGGAAAAATCCCTTCCTTTTTCCTTCAAGGACACATCCACCGGCAAGGTGCAGGGCTACACCGTCGATATCTGCCTGCAGATCTTCGAAGAAGTCAAAAAAGAACTGAAGCGCCCGGACCTGCGCGTGGCGTATTTGCTGGTGGATGGCAAAAACCGCATCACCGACGTGAAAAACAATGTGGTGGACCTGGAATGCGGCGGCACGGCCAACACTGCGGCACGGCAAAAGGAAATCGCTTTCAGTCACCACATTTTTGTGGCGTCTTCGGCCTTCCTGGTGCGCAAGAACTCAGGCATCAAGACGCTGGACGACCTGCAGGGCAAAAGAATTGCCGTGCAAGGCAAAACCACCAACGAAAACCTGCTGCGGGCCAACGAGCGCACTTTCACCCGCAAATTCAATTACGTGCTGGTAGACAGCACGCTGGACGCCGTCAACGCACTGGCCAAGGGCCAGGCTGATGCCGCGTTTGCCGATGATGCAGGCATCTGGATTCCGCTGACCCGCCTGGGAAAATCCATGGACGAATACCAGTTCCTGGACAAACGCCTTTCGGTTGAGCCCTATAGCATCGGTCTGCGCAAGGATGACCCCAAATTCAAGGAACTGGTCGATCGTGTCACGCGCCGCATGATTCAGAACGGCGAAATGACCGCGCTCTATAAGAAGTGGTTCAGCTCCGAACAAGGCACGCTGCCTTTGAGCATGTTCATGAAAGAGGCCCTGCGACGCCCCAGCGATATTGGCGTGGAGCAGATCGCCTTTTAAGGCCCGGTTGTTGCCGCCCTGCTCCCGCCGGCCATGTAGTGCATGTGGCGGGACAGGCAGTTACCCCAAAGCGCCCTTCAAAACGTATCACGATCCAAGCCAGGAAAGGCACGCGCCCTGCCGTTGCCGGCTGCCCGCCCATGGGACAATCCCGCCCCATGACACCGCAGCAGTACGTACAACAAAAAGCCGTGGCCTCGGGCAGCAGCTTTTATTACGCCTTTCTCTTTTTGCCCGCGCCGCGCCGCGCAGCCATCACGGCGTTTTATGCGTTTTGCCGCGAGGTCGACGACGTCGTCGATGAGGTGACCGACCCGGGCGTGGCCCGCACCAAGCTGGCCTGGTGGCAAGCAGAGGTCGCCAAGGCCTACGCGGGCCAACCCACCCACCCTGTGATGCTGGCGCTGATGCCGCACACCGCGCAGTTCGGCATCGAGCAGCGCCACCTGCAGGCCGTGATTGATGGCTGCCAGATGGATCTGGAGCAAACGCGTTACCTCGACTTTGCCGGTCTCAAGGGCTATTGCCACCTGGTGGCCGGCATCGTGGGCGAAGTGGCGGCCCGCATTTTTGGCCAAACCGACGAGCGCACCACGCAATATGCCCACACGCTGGGGCTTGCGTTCCAGCTCACCAACATCATCCGCGACGTAGGCGAAGACGCGATGCTGGGCCGCATTTATCTGCCCGTCAGTGAGTTGCAGCAGTTTGATGTGAAGGCGCACGAAATTCTCAAGCGCCAATATTCAGACCGGTTTACAGCGCTCATGCGTTTTCAGGCCGAGCGCGCACACCGCCTGTATGACGAAGCCCTGGCGCTGTTGCCCGACGCCGACCGACGCTCCCAGAAGCCCGGTCTGATGATGGCCAACATCTACCGAACGCTTCTGCGTGAGATCGAGCATGAGAATTTTCAGGTGCTGCACCAGCGCATCCGCCTGACACCGCTGCGCAAGTTCTGGCTGGCGTGGAAGGTGCAAGCGCTGGGCCGGATGTGATGGCAGCGCACTGTTCAGCGCTACCGCTCCCCACGTGCGGCGCAGGGTGGCGACCAAAGCGTGCCATCATGAAAGTGCCTGCGTGAAAGTGGCCGTCATCGGCGCGGGCTGGGCGGGCATGGCCGCCGCCATTGCGCACACGCAGGCAGGCCGCCAGGTCACCGTGTTCGAGGCGGCACGCAGCGTGGGCGGCCGCGCGCGCGCGGTGCCCGCTGTGCTGCCGGACGGCACATCCGCCACCCTCGACAACGGCCAGCACATCCTCATCGGGGCCTACGGCGAGAGCCTGCGCCTGATGCGGATGGTGGGCGTCAACCCCGATACCGCCCTGTTGCGCCTTCCACTGACGCTGTTGTTTCCCGACGGCCAGGGGCTGCGACTGCCCAATGCACCGCCACCGCTGGATGCGCTGTGGGGCATCGCCACGGCACGGGGATGGGGCTGGCGCGACAAGCTCGCGCTGCTGCGCACGGCGTCGGCGTGGCAAGTGCGCGGCTTTCGTTGCGCACCAGAAACCACTGTGGCCCAGCTATGCGCCCCGCTTACACCGCGCCTTTTGGCGCAATTCATCGACCCGCTGTGTGTGTCCGCCCTCAATACCCGGGCCCGCGAAGCCAGTGGCCAGGTTTTTTTGCGCGTGCTGCAAGACAGCCTCTTCAGCGGACGCGGCGGCTCCAACCTGCTGCTGCCTCGTACCGACCTGGGGAGCTTGTTTCCTCAGGCGGCGGCGCATTGGATTGAGAGCGCGGGCGGCTCCGTGCTGACCGGGCAACGCGTGCAACACCTGGTGCCCCTGCCCAACGGGCGATGGCAAGTCGCCTGTGCCAACGCAAACACCGCCCCCCCCACTAGCAGCGACGGTGGTGGCGGCGGCACGCCACCGGGGGAAGCCCTCGCGTTTGATCACGTGACTCTCGCCTGTTCATCGTGGGAGGCGCATCGCCTGGTGGCTGCGCTGGCGGCGCACACAGGCCTGGACGCGCAGCAACAGCATGCGGCTGCGCGCTGGAGCGATCAGGCGGCGGCGCTGCGCTTTGAAGCCATCACCACCGTTTATGTCCACGCGCCTGGCGCGCGCCTGCCCCAGCCGATGCTGGCCCTGCACAACACAGCGCAATACCCCGCCCAATTCGTGTTCGACCGGGGGCCGCTTGACGGCCACCATGGGCTGCTGGCCTTCGTGGTGAGTGCCAGCACGGGTGACCGCGCACAGGTCCAAGCGCAGGTGCTACAGCAAGCGGCGGCGCAACTGGCCTTGCCGCCAGCACAAGTGATCACCCCCGTTCAAACGGTGGTGGAAAAGCGCGCCACCTTCGCCTGCACCCCCGGCCTGCAAAGACCGGGCCCTCAGGTCATGCCGACGCTGGGGCTGTCTGCCTGTGGCGACTATGTCGACGGCCCCTACCCCGCCACCCTGGAGGGTGCGGTGCTCAGTGGCACGGCTGCGGCCACCCTGGCCTGAGCACATCGGCCCAGGTGAAAAGGCAGGGCGCCTCGGTCACCGCTCTAACCACCACTGGATCATCACCTTGGCGATGAACCCCAAAAAACCCACGCCCAGCCCCAGAAACAGCACAAAAGTGCCAAACCGCCCCGCCTTCGACTCCCAGGCAAGCTGGCCAATGATGAAGAGCATGTAGACGATGAACGCGCCCACGCCATAGGTCAGAAAAAACCCCGAGATCTGCGCCTCGGTAAAACCGAAGATCACAATGTCCCCTCGTTGTGGTGCGCTGGCGCGACCGGTTCACGCTCTGGCAAGTTGGAGGCATCAACGAGATCGCGGTAGGCATGCCAACTGGCATGGCCCAGCATTGGCATCACGGCGATCAGCCCCAGCAGCAAAGAACCCAGCCCGAGCAACGTGAACCCCAGGATGATGGCCGCCCAAAATGCCATGGGCAGCGGGTTGCACACCACCACCTGCCAGCTGGCCAACACGGCCTGCAGCAGCGTGGCGCGGCGGTCCAGCAGCAGCGGCATCGCGACCACGGTTGAAGCAAAGATGGGCGCGGCCATGAGACTCCCCAGCGCCAGCCACAGCTCAAACAACCAGCCCTCCTTGGCCATCACCACATGGCGCAAGAAATCCAGCGGCGTCTCGATGGGAACGGGCGCCAGCAGCGTGATGAGGGCGGCCGAAGTCATCACCCAACCCGATGCGGCCAACGCCAGCAGCGCGCCAAACTGCACCATGCACCAATAATCGTTGCCCCACTTATTCACATGGCTGTTTTGCCAGTTGAGCCACGTCTTGAACACCACACCCCAGTTGGCCGGCTCACCGCGCTCAAGAGCGCGGCTGAGGGCATAGAGGCTGGTGGCCAAGACCGGCGCCACCACCAAAAAGCCTGAGAGCGCCCCCGCCAGCAGCCAGAAACGGTTGTGCCCCACAGCGAAGATCACGGCACCCAAAACGCTGAGCGCCAGCCCGTGCGCAAAACTGACCCAGCCCGCGCGCGCGATGTCGCGCCACCCCAGCGCCAGCCAGGTCATGGGCGTCATGAGGCCGATGGTGCGAACGGCAGGTAAAACAACCAGGGGATTTGAGGGCATGGCAGCAAGGTCACGGAGCGACCAGAGAGTGTGGCGGCATCAATCCCAGGGATCAAGCACGGGCGCCGCAAGCGCGCCCATGTCTTGACCTAGGGCAAGAAAAACACGTGCCGCCCTGCCTGAAAAAGGCTTTCTGGGCATTGGGCGCGGAGCGGCTGCGCACTGCTGTCAGGCCAGCAATTTGCACAAGGTGGTGAGATTGTCGACCGTGGCGTGCGGCGGTACACCATGAGGCCAGGGGTGGTTGGACGCGTTGAGCCACACCGCCTGCATGCCTGCGTCCAGGGCGCCCTGCACGTCCATCGTGGCGTCGTCGCCCACGTGCAAAACCTCATGGGGCGCCACCTGGGCTGCGCTGGCGGCGGCGTGAAAGATGCGCACATCGGGCTTGGCCACACCAAACTCCGATGCGCTGATGCTGGAGCGAAAATAATGGCCAATGCCAATGCGGTGCACATCTGCGTTGCCATTGGACAAGGCCACCACTGGGTAGCGAGCCGACAAAAAGGCGAGCGCGTCGTGTGCGTCGGCAAACAACTCCACGCGCTGACGCTCGGCAAAAAACAAATCGTACGCAGGCTCGGCCAACGCGGGCTCGTCGCCGGCCTGTGTGAGGGCAAGACGAATGGACTCGCGCCGCAAGGCACCCAGATCACTGCGCAGATCCGGCCGCAGGGTCACCATCTGATCGCGGATGGCGCGCAGTGCCGGCACGTCCGCAAAGAGCGCAGCCGTCGCCGGCGCGTGGTGGGTGAGCCACTCAAGCAGCACCGCTTCGGCCCGTGAAATGGTGGGCCATATCGGCCACAGGGTGTCATCGAGGTCGATGGTGATGGCGCGAATGCGGGAGACATCGAGGGAGGGAGGGAGCATCGTGGGCAGACCATCTGAGAAATACACACATCGAAAGCCCTCCCGTCGCAAAGCGTGGCAAAGGATTCGCAGCGGGTTGGCAACCGCAAAGCATAACGCAGCACTTTGGCAGATGGCTGCTGCGGGTGATACCCGCCTCCGCCACCATCCGCCCCTCAGCCGCGTTCCAAAGAGCCGGCAGATACCACGGACGATCCGCGCACTACCAGTTGCCCAGGCAACAGCCGCTCGCGCGCGGGGCCTTGCATCCCTTGCAGTCGCTCGATGAGGCATTGCGCCGCGCAGCGGCCGATGGCGTCGGTGGGCTGGGCCACCGTGGTCAGGCCCGGTCCTATCAGGGGTGCCCACTCCGGGTCGTCAAAACCAACAAACCCCATATCCGTGCCAAAGCGCCATCCCAGTCGCAGCATGGCCGCTGCCACCCGCAGTGTGACCACCGCATTGCCAGCCACCACTGCGCCGCGCGTGCGCTGCGGGCCCGGCCCACCCGCGCGCTGCCACAGCACCCGCAAGGCGGCGTCCAGCGCTTCGTCAGAGGCATCCAACAACTCAAGGACCTCCCCTCGGGCACCGGCGCCATGTGCGGCAACACATTGCGAAAAAGCTGCAGTCCGCTCCAGGCGCGAACTCACACCCTGGAGAGGCTGGGTGACATACAGCAGGTCATTCCAGCCCTCTGCAATCAAATGGTCGCACGCCGCGCGCATGGCACCCGGGTTGTCCAGCGACACAAAGTCGGCGTTCAAACCCGCATAGCGGCGGTCCACCAGCACGGCGGGCCGGCCATGCAGGGCGTTCACCTCGGCTTGGCCTTCGTCCTGCCCCTGGGTGTTGAGGATGAATCCATCCACCTGGTAACTGGCCAGGGCGTCGATGGCACTGCGCTCACGTTGGCGGTCATTGCCCAGGTTGAACAGCATCACCAGATAGCCAGCGTCCTGGCAGGCTTTCTCTGCACCACGCAACACCGCCACGGAGAATGGGTTGGTGATGTCTGCCACCACCAGGCCGATCAATCGCGAACGCCCATGGCTGAGCGCCTGGGCCATGGGGCTGGGCACGTAGCCCAGCTTGGCAATGGCGGCTTCGACCCGCGTGGCAATGTCGGGGCTCAGCAGCCGCTCACGGTGGTTAAAGAACCGCGAGACGGTGGCTTTTGACACCCCCGCTTCGACCGCTACATCGGCAATGGTGGGGCGTGTTCTGGGCACATCCACAGCCCCCTCCGCGGCGCTCACGGAAACAGCGGAACGCCCCGACACAGACGACACTGGCGTTACAGGAGAGCGCTTATTCATGCACCAGCGCCAGAGAGCTCGTACACCGCTGCAGGCCGTTGGCCCGCTAGCGCCTGCAGCAGGTTGGTGGTAGCCAAAGCCGCCATGGCGTGCCGCGTGTCATGGGTGGCCGAGCCGATGTGCGGGAGCGGCGTCACGCGCGGGTGGGTGCGCAGGGGCGACTCCAGGGGCAGCGGCTCGGTGGCGAACACGTCCAGCCCCGCGGCACGCAACGTGCCATGGTCCAGCGCCTGCAAAAGGTCCTGCTCCACCACGGTGGCGCCCCGGCCGCCGTTGATGAAGATGGCCCCGGGTTTCATGGCGGCAAAGAGGTCGGCATTGACCATGCCCCGCGTGCTGCGGGACAAGGGCAGCATCGCCACCACAAAGTCCGCCTGCGCCAGCAGTGTGGGCAGCGGCACGTGCTCGGCCTTGCCCTGCAGTTCAGGCGCCTGTGCAGCCAGGTCTACCGGCCTGCGGGCGTGGTACATCACCGGCATGCCAAAGCCCAGCGCCGCACGGCGTGCCACGGCCTGGCCGATGCGGCCAAAACCGAGGAGGCCCAGTGTTTTTCCGTGCACATCGCTGCCAAAAAGGTCTTCTCCAATGTTCTTCGTCCACCGGCCTTCACGCACCAGTTGCGACAGCTCCACCAGACGGCGGCTGGTCGCCATGAGCAGGGCAAACACCGAGTCTGCCACCGTTTCATCGAGCACCCCGGGGGTATGGCACAACACAATGCCGCGCGCCTGCAGCGCGTCCAGCGCGTAGTTATCCACGCCCACCGACACGCTGGACACCACTTCCAGGCGCGGCGCATGCGCCAGCAGGGCAGCGTCGATCGGAAAGCTGGAACCAATGAGCCCCTGCGCGTGCGCCAGCGCCGCATCAAACCGTGCGCGCTCCTCGGGCTTGCGCGGGTTGGCCACCGTCACATCGTGCACCTCTGCCAAGCGCGCCAGCTGGTCTGGTGGCAGCTCACGAAACACCAGCACCTGCTTGCGCACGGCATCGCGGCCTTGCTGCTGCAGCGATGGGGTCACAGCCCCGCCTCCAGCAACTGCGCTTGTGTCGGCAGCCCTTCGGTATCGCCCAGCACCTCCACGGCACGCGCACCAATCCAGGCGCCCCGGCGCACGGCGGCCAGCACCGACTGCCCCGCCAGCAGGGCGCTGATCACGCCCACCGCAAAACCGTCGCCGGCGCCCACGGTGTCTACCACCTGCGCCACCGGCACGCCAGACACATGGCCGGTGCCTTCGGTATCGCTGTCGTAGTAGGCGCCTTGCGCACCAAGCTTGACCACCACCAGCTTCGCGCCACGTTCCCGATAGAACCGCGCGACGCCTTCTGGTGTGGTTTCGCCCGTCAGGAACACGCCCTCCTCCATGCCAGGCAACACCCAGTCGGCGTAGCCAGCCAGGGTGTTGATCCAGTGGCGCATCGTCTCGGGCGACGACCACAGTGTGGGACGCAGATTGGGGTCGAACGAGATGGTGCGGCCTGCGGCACGCATCACCTCGAGCGTGCGGATGGCCGCCTGCAAACTGGTGTCTGAAATGGCCGCAAAGACGCCCGTGGCATGCAGGTGGCGCGCTGACTGCAGCCAACCTTCATCCACATCAGCCGGGCCCATCTGGCTGGCGGCGGAGCCCTTGCGGTGGTATTCCACCTGCGGGTCGCGTCCATCCATCACACGCTCTTTGAACTGGAAGCCCGTGCGCTGCGTGGCATCACACACCACATGCGAGCAATCGATGCCCTCGCCCTGCATGGCGGCCAGCAGCGCGCGGCCCATCGAATCCGTGCCCAGGCGGCTGGCCCAGCCCACCTTCAAGCCCAGGCGCGCCAGGCCAATGGCCACATTGGTTTCAGCCCCTGCCGTGCGCTTATGAAAGCCCGTGGCGTTCTCCAGCGGGCCGGGTTCGTTGGCCACCAGCAGCAGCATGGCTTCGCCAAACAACGCAACATCAAATGTGGGGATAGTCATGCGGCCTCCCGCGCGGCACGGACAAACGCCACTTGATCCCGGGTGACGGCCACCAGGTCGTCGCCTACAAGCGGGTATTCAATCGCGTGAGGCACATCCGCTGGCAACGCGCGCAACACGGCACGCCAGGGCGCCGCCGACTCACCCAGCGGCACAGCAATCCATTTACCCGGCAGGCGCTGCACGCCCTTGCAGTGCACGTAGCGCACATAGCGCGCCAGGGCCTGCGCGGCCTGCAGCGGGCATTCGCCCTGCCAGTGCCAGTTGCCCATGTCAAAGGTCATGCCCAGGTCGAGCCCAGCGAGCGCCTGTGCTTCAAAAAAGGCTTGCATGGCGGCCAGCGTGCCCGCCGTGGGCGTCTGGTCGTTCTCGATCACCAGCTCCACGTCTGGGGCCGCCTGCAGCAGCACCTTGAGGCGTGGCAGCGATGCATGCGACGGCACGCCAAATCCGCCAATCGACATCTTCAAACGCGGCGCACGCAGCACCTGCGCTGCCTTGAGACCCCGCGCCAAAGCCGCCTCATCCAGCTGGCCTTGCAAAGTCCACAAACCTTCGGGGCTGGAATACACCGCCGCCAGGCCTGCCAACGTGGGCAGCTCGGTGGCGGCATCGCGCAGCAACTCGCCGCGCACTTCCGCGCCATCTGCGCCCGCTTGTTGGGCCAGCTCGGTGCACCACCGCTGGCCATGGCGCCCCGTTTC
>RCMZ01000574.1_pt1 | contig 17611 bp, 16 predicted proteins | sample 2041141 | NCBI WGS metagenome assembly RCMZ01 (sample SAMN09708263, study PRJNA481090) | Wastewater metagenome, whole genome shotgun sequencing project. | biome: sewage; isolation source: Davis station wastewater (DW) | place: Antarctica: Davis Station | collected 2010-03-01
GATGCCGCCGTCCGCGCCATCGCCGCCACGCCGCCGTTCGAGGGTCTGACGTTGGACCTGCACGGCGGCTTCACCCGCGCGCCGAAGCCGATGGACGCCGCCCAGACCGCCCTGTTCGAAGCGGTCAAGGAAGCGGGCGCCCTATTGGGCCAGCCCATCGCCTGGAAACCGTCGGGCGGGGTGTGCGAGGGCAACAACCTGCACGCCGCGGGCCTGCCCAACATCGACACCCTGGGCGTCCGGGGCGGTGAAATTCACTCGGACCAGGAGTTCGCCTGGCCCGACAGCTTCGTCGAGCGCGCACAGCTCAGCGCCCTGATCCTTTGCAAGATCGCCTCGGGCGAGATTGACGCGGCCAAACTGAAATCCCTGCGGATGGAAACCCTCTGAATGCTTGTCGTCCGCCCCGCCGGTCCCGCTGATCTCGACCACCTGCTGGAACTGGCCATCCTGTCCGGCCCCGGTTTCACCAGCCTGACCGAAGACCCCGACGCCCTGTCCGAACGGCTGGAGCTCAGCCAAGCCAGTTTCCGCGGTCAGGTTGCGCCGCAAGAGGCCTGGTACACATTGATGCTGGAGGACGGCGACACCGGCGACATCGACGGCGTCGGCTCGGTCAAGGCGACGGTGGGGCTGAAACGCCCCTTCTTCTCGTTTCGTGTGGTCAATAACACGGCGTCGTCGCCGTCCATCGGGGTCAAGCTGGATCACCAGACGCTGGTGCTGGTCAATGAATGCACCGGCTGGACGGAAGTCGGCTCACTGTTCCTGAAGGCCGACCGGCGCAAGGGCGGCGCGGGGCGTCTGCTCAGCCAGTCGCGCTATATGCTGATCGGCGCCCAGCCCGAACTGTTCGCCGAGAACGTGCTGGCCGAACTGCGCGGCGTCTTCACGCCCGACGGCGCCTGCCCCTTCTGGGATCATGTGGCGCACAAATTCTTCCCAATGGAGTTCGACGACGCCGACCGGATGACCGGCTCCACAGACAAGCAGTTCATCCTCGACCTGGCGCCGCGCCACCCCATCTATACGGAACTGTTGCCCGAACCGGCTCGCGCCGTTATCGGCAAGGTCCATCCGCAGGGTGTGCCGGCCATGGCGCTGCTGGAAAGCGAAGGCTTCCGTCCCAACGGACTGGTGGACATCTTCGATGCAGGCCCCACCGTCTCGTGCGGCCGCGACAACATCCGCACCGTTCGCGATGCACGCCAGCTGCGTCTGGAGATCACCGATCATGTCGAGGCCGAACTGCCGGCCCTGATCTCAACCGACAGCATCGCCGCCTTCCGCGCCGTGCGCGCCAAGTGCGACATCGACGGCGAGATCGCCCGCCTGACCGCCGAAACCGCCGCTGCTCTGAAGATCAAGAACGGCGCAACGATCCGTGTGAAATCATGACCGTGTTCAAATCCATCGATCCGACGACCGAAGCCGTGAACTGGGAAGGCCAGGCCGCCAGCCCGGCTGAGGTCCAGTCCGCCGTCGACGCCGCCCGCGCCGCTTTCCCCGACTGGGCCGACCGTGCGCGCGGCGAACGGATCGACGCCGTCAAACGCTATCAGGCCGTTCTGAAGGACCGCGCACCCCAGATCGCGGAAGCCATCAGCCGCGAGACCGGCAAGCCCCTGTGGGAGACCAAGACCGAAGCCGCCGCCATGATCGGCAAGGTGGACATCTCGATCCGCGCCTATGACGAACGCACCGGCGAGCGCACCAGCGACACCGCCTTCGGCCGCGCCACCCTGCGCCACCGTCCGCACGGCGTGGCGGCGGTTCTTGGCCCGTTCAACTTCCCCGGCCATCTGCCCAACGGCCATATCGTCCCGGCCCTGCTGGCGGGCGACACCGTCGTGTTCAAACCCTCGGAGGAGACGCCTTTGGTCGGGCAGGTGATGGCCGAGGCCTTCGCCGCCGCCGACCTGCCGACCGGCGTGGTCAATGTGGTTCAGGGCGGCCGTGAGACGGGCGCGGCCCTGCTGGACGCAGGAATCGACGCCCTGATGTTCACCGGATCGGGTGCGGCGGGCGCGCATTTCCGTAGGAAGTTCGCCGACGATCCCCACGTCATCCTGGCGCTGGAACTGGGCGGCAATAATCCGCTGGTCGTCTGGGACGCCGCCGACGCCGAGGCCGTGGCGGGCATCGCGGTCCAGTCCGCCTTCATCACCACCGGCCAGCGGTGCTCGTGCGCGCGCCGCCTGATCGTGCCGGAAGGCGCCCAAGGCGATGCGATCATCGAGGCCGTCGCCGCACTGTCCGACCGCCTGAACTTCGGTCCGTGGGACAGTGATCCAGAACCCTATGCCGGTCCGCTGATCTCGGCCCGTGCGGCTGAGGCCGCGTTGAAGGCGCTTCAGGAACGGATCGATCTGGGCGCCAAGTTCATTCGCGCCTCCGGCCCCGTCGCCAACCTTCCCAACCACGTAAAAGGGGGCGCCTTCGTCAAACCCGCCATCATCGACGTGACCGGCGTCGATGTGCCGGACGAGGAAATCTTCGCCCCCTTCCTGTCGGTAACGCGGGTTGCGACCTTCGACGCCGCGATCCAGGCGGCCAACGCCACCCGTTACGGCCTGTCCGCCGGCCTGGTCAGCGATGATCCAAAGAACTGGGACCATTTCATCCGCCGCATCCGAGCGGGCGTGGTCAACTTCAACCGCCCGACGACCGGGGCGGCGGGCGACATGCCCTTCGGCGGTCTGGGCGCCAGCGGGAACCACCGTCCCAGCGCCTATTACGCCGCCGACTACTGCGCCTATCCGGTCGCCAGCTTCGAGGCAGACGCCGTCGCCAATATCGAAGGCGAGATCAAGGGGCTGCGATGAACACCGCTGTCGAAGCCAATGCCGACGGCCTGATCGGTCCGACGCATTCCTACGCGGGCCTCAGCCCCGGCAATCTCGCCTCCAGCCTGAACAAGGGCGAGGCGTCGAACCCGCGCGCGGCGGTGTTGCAGGGTCTCAACAAGATGAAGCTCCTGGCCGACCTGGGCCTGCCCCAGTTCGTCCTGCCGCCGCATGAACGGCCCAACATCCCCTTCCTGCGCTCGCTGGGCTTTACCGGCACGGATGGACAGGTGCTGGAACGCGCGTGGAGAAGCGCGCCGTCCTTCGCCGCCGCCGCCTGTTCGGCCTCGCCCATGTGGGCCGCCAACGCCGCGACCGTGACGCCGTCCAGCGACGCCGCCGATGGTCGGGTGCATTTCACCCCCGCCAACCTGCACACCAATCTGCATCGCAGTCTGGAGCACCAGCAGACCAAGCGCGCGCTGGACGCCCTGTTCCCTGACGCCCGCCGGTTCGCCGTCCACGACGCCCTGCCCGCCGTCGCCCATCTGGCCGATGAAGGCGCCGCCAACCACGTTCGCCTGTGCGCCACGCACGGCGGTCGCGGGGTCAATCTGTTGGTTTGGGGGCGTGAGGCGTTCGAACCGTGGGATGGCCCCTTCCCCGCGCGCCAGACGCGCGAGGCCTCTGAGGCCATCGTTCGCCGCCATGAGGCCGGGCGGCCCGTTCTGGCCCAGCAGTCCCGCGCCGCCATCGCAGGCGGCACATTCCACAACGACGTGGTCTGCGTCGGTGCGCTGGACACCCTGTTCTTCCACGAGCTGGCGTTCGAGGACACGGACGCGACCAAGGCCGCCATCCGCCGCGCCGCCGACGGCCTGTTCGAGCCGCAGTTCATCGAGGTTTCCAACGCGGACCTGCCGCTGGCCGACGCCATATCCAGCTATCTGTTCAACTCCATGCTGATCCAGGCTCCGGGCGAGGATCGCCTGACCCTGATCTGCCCGACAGAGACACAGCTCAACCCGCGCAGCCACGCGGTCGCCGAACGGATCGCCGCCTCAAACGGGCCCATCGGCCGCGTCCAGTATGTCGATGTGCGTCAGTCGATGCGCAACGGCGGAGGCCCCGCCTGCCTGCGCCTGCGGGTCGTGCTGAACGAGGCGGAACTGGCGGCGACCAACCCGGCCATGCGCCTGACAGACACCCTGCACGCGCGCCTGTCAGACTGGGCTAACCGCTGGTACCGCGACGAACTGCGCCCCGCCGATCTGACCGATCCCAAGCTGTTGGACGAGAGCCGGGGCGCGCTGGACGAACTGACCGGCATTCTGGACCTGGGCGCGGACTTCTATCCGTTCCAGCGGCTACGCGCTTGAGCGGCCGACCAGCTTCCTGAAAACTGTTATTTTTGTAGTGTGAGCAATCCGTAATGACACCGACTGTCGTCTTTCTACTCGCCCTACTGCAACAACAGGCTGGCCCTTCCGATCTAGGCGTTATCCTCGTCGAAGCGCACCGCACCGACCCCTTGGTGAGCGTCACTGTAAGCGGCGATATTGGCGTGGAAACCATAGTGGAAAGCGACCCAGTCGGCGTTCGCTGCGGCATCAGCCGCTATACATACGCTCCATACGCTGCACCTCGGCTTTGCTGGATCCGGCGCCCCGCTGGCCAAGTCGTACGACTGACCGCGCGGCCAGGACACGAAATGGCTGCCAACTGGTCGGTAAACTGGCAAGGCTGCACAGTTCAGGCTGATGGCCGCTCATGTCTGGTCAATGTGACCAATCAAGGAGCCAAGGTCGAGGCCGCCTTCCAGACATCTGCGACAAACTAGGCGGCGAACCGCCCGCCCTTGTCGGCATAGGCCTGGGTGCCGTGGGTGATGACGCTGTCGGTCGGTAGGATGGTTTCGATCGCCAGATCATCCTGGCCCTTCAGCGCGTCATAGACGGGGCCGAAGTCCTTCAGCGTCACTGCCTTCAGCGCCTCGATGCTGTCGATGACGAAATAGACCTGCTGGAAGTCGTCGATCCGGTACAGGGTCCGCATCACCCGCTCCAGATCAAAGCCCAGACGGTTGGGCGAGGCGTCATCCAGCGCAAACACGCTTTCCGTCGCTGACGACACAATGCCCGCGCCGTAGATGCGAAGGCCGTCCGCCTCCTTCATCAGGCCGAACTCGACCGTGTACCAGTACAGACGCGCCAGATTGGGCAGCATGCCCAGCGACGCCGCCCTCTGCCCGCCCTTGCCATAGGCTTCCATATAGGCGGCGAAGGCTGGATCGGTCAGCATCGGCACATGGCCGAAGACATCGTGGAAGATGTCCGGTTCCTGCAGATAGTCCAGTTGATCCGGCTTTCTGATGAACTGACCCGAGACGAAGCGGCGATTGGCCAGGTGGTCGAAGAAGACCTCGTCCGGCACCAGTCCGGGCACGCAGACCACGGTCCAGCCGGTCAGGGCCTGAAGCTTGGGATTGATGACGTCGAAATCGGGAATGCCGCCCGCATTCAGATCCAGCGCATCCAGACCACGCAGGAAGGCCTGGCTGGCGCGGCCCGGCAGGATCTTCATCTGGCGGGCGTACAGGGTGTCCCAGGTCTGGTGCTCGACCTCGGTATAGGCGGCCCAGTTCTGCGGTATGGTCCAGTCAACGGCGGCGCCTTCCGGGGGTTTTTCGAAGACATGCTCGAAATCAGACATGGAGAGCGGTTCCTCTTTTGAGGCCATATAGCCATCCACCCCGCCCCCTTCCAAGGGTCAGTGCAGTCGCATGTCCAGCGGCGCGTGATGGCCCTCGGCGTCAATCGTGAACCAACGCCGTTCGTTTGCCGTGGTCAGTTGATCGGCGTCGTCTTCCAGAACGGCCTCTGCAGCATAGGCGACGAAACCGCCCTCCTCGCCCATGGCGAAGACGCGGTAGAAAGGCTGTTCAGGTGAAACCTCGCCAGTCTCCCCGGCCGTCCCGGCATAGGCGGCGTCGACATCCATAACGACGCCGCGAAAGGCGTCATCGCGGTGCCGGACGATCTGGCCGAGGCTGAAGCGCGTGGTGTGAATCTGGGTCATGATCACCTTCATACGACCAGGCATGTGAAGCGGACGCCCACAGGCCCGTTCATCTTCCTGACAGATTGGCTTGGCGCGGACGATTGCCTCGGGTTAGTTTCATTTCGACGGGCGCCGCTTTGGACCGCCCACATTGGATACGGCCCATGCCGGAGACCCACGGCGCGCCCGCACGGCGCGACGAGCGGTCCCAGCCATCCCGCAATCGGGATGCGTCGGGTCGGGATGCGCCGCTCTTTGGCGCGCTCGATCTGGGGACCAACAATTGCAGGCTGCTGATCGCGCGCCCCTTGCGTGAGGGCTTCCGCGTCGTCGACAGCTTCAGCCGCATCGTGCGACTGGGCGAAGGGCTATCCTTGACGGGACGGCTGGACGATCGGGCGATGGACCGTGCCTATGACGCCCTGGCCCTGTGCGCCGAGCGGGTGGCGCGAAAGGGCGTCGACCCTTCCCGCCTTAGCGCCGTCGCCACCCAGGCCTGCCGCGCCGCCGCCAACGGGGCCGAGTTCATCGAACGCGTGCGCCTGGGCACCGGCCTGAAACTGCGCATCATAGATCCGGCGGAAGAGGCCCATCTGGCGGTCGAGGGCTGCCTGAACCTGATTGATCCCAAGGCCCAGGCCGCGCTGGTCATCGACGTCGGCGGCGGATCGACCGAACTGGCCTGGCTGCTGCGCGAGGGTGAGAACTTCAAGACGACCGCCTGGATGTCGGCGCCTCTGGGCGTGGTCAGTCTGGCCGAACGTCATCCCGAACCCGCCAACGCCGGTGAAGACTGGTATGAGGCCATGGTCGCCGACATGGGGGTGGCCATCGCGGCGGGCGGCATTGATCAGCCGGAAATCCGCGACCTGTTCGCCCGCAACCGGGGTCATCTGGTCGGCACATCGGGCGCCATCACCAGTCTGGCGGGCATTCACCTGAAACTGCCGCGCTACAATCGCGACCGGGTCGATGGGCTGTGGATGACGCGCGCCGACTGCGAGGCGGCGGCGAACCGGCTAAAGGCGCTGGGCCCGCAAGGCCGCGCAAAAGAGGCCTGCATCGGTCCCGACCGCGCGGATCTGGTGCTGGCTGGCGCGGCGATTCTTGAGGCCATTCAGCGCGCCTGGCCGTCCGAACGCGTGCGCGTCGCCGACCGTGGCCTGCGTGAAGGCCTGCTGCTGCAGCAGATGCGCGAAGCCGACAAACCCGTCCGTTCCCCGCGCCGTCGTCGGCGCAGACGTGGCCGCGGCGGCAAGGGCGCAGCGACCGCCTAGGACTGCGAGCCTTAAGCGGCGGGCGCCGTCGTCGGCGACGTCACCCGCACAGGCATTTCGACGTCGCAGATCGAGAAGTCCGCACCCTTGGCCTGACGCGCGTGCTCCACAATGGCGGCGAAGGTCGCCGAGGCTGCATTCAGCACCGCAGCCAAGGGCCGCGCCTCGGCAGGCAGGTCAGACGCCACACGCACGTGCGTCATGCGATCCGGCTCTTCGACCATGCCGTCGGGATTGGGGCTGGCCTTCAGCGCCCGCACCACGTCCAGACCCGACACCACACGCCCCCAGACGGTGTAGCGCTTGTCCAGCGAGGGATAGGCCTGGCGCATCAGGAAGAACTGGCTGTTGGCGCTGTCATTGGCCTCGTCACGCGCCATGCCCGCGACGCCAGGGCAATAGAGGCCCCAGCCATGCACCTTGCGATCCGGCGTTCCCGCCATGGCCGCATCCGGCTGCGTCTCAACCGGCACAGAGCCGACAAAGCCCAGAACCGAACCCATCGGGGTCGCGACCGGCGCAAATGCCATGTCAGGCCCGCGCCGGAAGGTGAACTCGGCCTTCAGGTCGGGATAATAGCTCTGGCCGTCGCCTGTCCCCAGCGGATCGCCCGTCTGCGCCATGAACCAGTCGATGACCCGGTGCCAGGTCAGATTGTCGTAGAAACCGCGCGAGGCCAGAAGGCGGATGCGCTCAACATGACCCGGCGCGATCTCGGGGGCCAGTTCGACCAGAATCTGTCCCTTGGTCGTGTCTATGACCAACAGGTTCTGCGGCGTGATCGTGCGCCATTCCGTCGGCGCAGGCGGCGATGGGGGAAATGCCGGCTCCTGCACTGACCGCGCTTGGGCCGCACCGCTCAGCAGGGCCAGAACAGCCCCCGCCAACAGAACCCGTTTCATGCCCATGCCCCCGCTCCTCACCTTTATTGATCAGCTCCCTGTGACCTCAGCCACCGGCTGAACGTCGCAGATGTTGAAGCTGGAGCCCTTGGCCGTCCGCGTCTCCTCAATATGCTGGGCAAAGGCGGTGCTGGCGGTGTTCTGCACCCGCACAGTGGGGCGCTGGGCTTCTGGCATGGCCGAAGCCATGCGCACGTGGGTCATGGCGTCCGGGTCGGTCACCTTGCCGTCCTGCGCTTCCTGACCCGGCTTCAGGCTGCGCACCACATCCAGACCCGACACGATGCGGCCGAAAGCGGTGTAGAGGCCGTTCAGGTTCGTGTTGGCGCCGGTCATCAGATAGAATTGGCTGTTGGCGCTGTCCGGCGAATTGGCGCGGGCCATGCCGAACACGCCGGGACAGAACAGGCCGTTGGCGTCGACCTTGAAGTCGGACGTGATCATCATCTGGGCGTTCGGCTGGGTCTGGACCGGCAGGCTTCCCACCAGACCCACAACGCCCTGTCCTGCGTTCTCGACCTGGGTGAAGCCCGCGTCACGGCCACGACGGAAATGGAACTCGCCCTTCAGGTCCGGCAGTTCGCTGCCGCCCTCGCCGGTGCCCTTGGGATCGCCGGTCTGGGCCATGAAGTTGGGGATCACTCGGTGGAACTTCAGCCCGTCATAGAAACCCTGATTGGCCAGGGTGCGAATGCGCTCAACATGGTTCGGCGCAGCCAGAGGCGACAGTTCGACCAGCACCCGGCCCTTGTTGGTGTCGATGACCAACAGGTTTTCCGGCGCGACCGTGCGCCAGTCGGACGCCGAAGCCGCCGTCTGGGCCAGAACCGGAGCCGACGCCACGCCGGACGCCAAAAGAGCGGCTGCGGCCGCCGCGATCACACCAAGACGCATTCCAGAACTCATCCCTTGTTCTTGACCTTGGCCCGCACGCGTTCGGCGATAGCAGGGCTGACGAAACTGTCGATCGCGCCGTCCAGACGGGCGATTTCCTTGACCAGCCGTGAAGCGATGGCCTGATGCCGCGGATCAGCCATCAGGAACACCGTCTCGATGTTCTGATTGAGGCGCTGGTTCATGGCCGTCATCTGGAACTCGTATTCGAAATCAGCGACAGCGCGCAAACCCCGAATGATGACGCTGGCGTCCAGTTCTTCGGCGAAATGCATCAGCAGGGTCGAAAATGGCTGAACCACGATGTCGCCGCCCAAAGGCGCGACCTCGGCCCGCAGCATCTCGACACGCTCGTCCGTAGTGAACAGCGGGCCTTTATCATCGTTCTGGGCCACGCCGATGACCAGGCGGTCAACCAGCTTCAGCGCCCGTTTGATGATGTCGGTATGGCCGTTCGTCACCGGATCGAAGGTGCCCGGATAAAGACCGATACGCATGCGTTTCTCCCCCAGCCTGTCGTCCGCTGTTGACCGCCACTTAGCAGGTGCGAAATGAGCGGCCTAGATCGTCTGACACGGGTTTGATCGCCAGAAGTCATTCAATCGAGCGATCATGGCGTCAGATGAGGCGAACTGATGCCCGTCAATCCCCGCCACAGCGCAGACTGGCGTGGCGGCGTTACAGATGAAGGCCGCGTCGAAATCAGCCAGCTCACTCAGGCGGATCGGGCGCGTGATGCTGTTCCATCCCGCCTGGACGGCGCCGCGTTGCAGCAGTCCCTGCCCTGTTCCCACCAGCATAGGCGCCTCTGGCCAGACCAGAGCGTCGCCCTGAATGAAGCCGATGTTCCAGATACTGCCTTCGGATATACGCTCCTCTGAATCCACAAACAGAGCGTCGTCAAAACCGGCCTGAACCGCCAGACGCCGCGCGCGCGTCAGGCCGAAGGTGGCGGCGTGTTTCAGGTGTGGGACTTCACGTGCATAAATCTGCGTCTTCAGCCGCAGCGATTGGGTCAGGGGCGACGCAGGCGGCGACAGGGTGGTCAGGACACGCGGTTGAACCACCGCATCGGGCGACCTTAAACTGATTGCATCCGAGAACAGATTGACCCGCAGACTGAACCGGCCAGACCGACCATCCAGCGCAAGACGCATCCGCTCGCGCAACAAGGGCTCTGGCACGACGACGCCGAACAACTCCAGAGCCTCGCTCTCCAGACGCGCCAGATGCAGGTCCAGGCCCCGCACTCTTCCGTTCTCGACCTGCATCGAGGTGAACGCGCCATAGTTGGAAGAGACAAAGTGGCTGAGGTCGTTGACCTCAGCCAAATAGCCATCAATCAGGATTTCAGCGGTCGACACGAAACCTCCGCTCATCCCGACGGGGATCAGGCCTCGCCGCCCTCGTCACCGACAATATCACCCTCATCATCGCCGCCGCTTTCGGGCAGACGTTCGACCGAGACGACCTTCTCGTCCTTGCCGGTGCGGAAGATGGTGACGCCCTGGCTGGAGCGGCCGACGATGCGGACCTGATCGATGCGGGTGCGGATCATCTGACCGCCCGAGGTGACCAGCAGCAGGTCGTCGGTTTCCTCGACCGGGAAAGCCGCCGCCAGGCGCGTGCCCGCGCGTCCGCCTAAACCGTGCGCCGTGAGGCCCTGACCGCCGCGACCCGTGCGGCGATACTCATAGGCCGAAGACCGTTTGCCGAAGCCAGAGTCGGTGACCGTCAGAATGAACTGCTCAGCCGCGCCCAGTTCCGCGATCCGCTCGACCGACAGAACGGCGTCTGCGACGTCATCCTCCGTCTCGTTGGGGGCCTCGACCTGTGCCGCATCTTCCTCAGCGTCCGCGCCCGCCAAGGCCTTGCGCATGGCGTTGGCGTGTTTGACGTAAGCCGAGCGTTCTTCCGGCGACGCATCCACGCGGCCCAGGATGGCCATCGAGATGACCTCGTCGCCGTCCTGCAGGCGCACGCCCCGCACGCCGGTGGAATCACGGCCCTTGAACACGCGCACATCGTCGGCCTTGAAGCGGATCGCGCGGCCCAGGGCCGTGGTCAGCAGCACATCGTCGTCCGCCGTGCACAGGCCGACGCCGACCATGCGGTCCTCGCCTTCCAGCTTCATGGCGATCTTGCCCGCACGGTTCACCGTGGCGAAATCCGACAGCTTGTTGCGCCGCACGTCGCCTGAGCTGGTGGCGAACATGATGTCGTAGTCGCCCCAGGTCGCTTCATCTTCAGGCAGCGGCAGGACGTTCATGATGCTGTCGCCCGGCTCGATGGGCAGCAGATTGACGAAGGCCTTTCCGCGCGACTGCGGATTGCCCAGCGGCAGACGCCAGGTCTTCAGCTTGTAGGCCTTGCCGTTGGTGGCGAAGAACAGGACCGGCGTGTGGGTCGAGGCGCTGAAGACGCTGGTGATGGCGTCCTCATCCTTCATCGACATGCCGCTGCGGCCCTTGCCGCCGCGATGCTGGGTCCGATAGGCGTTCAGCGCGACGCGTTTGACATAGCCGGTGTGGGTGACGGTGATGACCATGTCCTCGCGCGGGATCAGGTCTTCGTCCTCCATCTCGCCGTCGCCTTCCCCGATCAGGGTGCGACGCGGCACGGCGAATTTGTCCTTCACGTCGATCAGGTCGTCGCGAATGATGGCCAGGACGTTCTTGCGGTCCGACAGGATGGTCAGATGCCCCTGGATCGTATCGGCCAAGCTGCGCGCCTCGCCGAAGATGTCATCGCGGCCAAGGCCGGTCAGACGCGACAGGGTCAGGGCCAAAATGGCGCGGGCCTGTTCGTCGGTCAGGCGGATCTTGTCGCCCTCGACGATGACGCTGCGCGGGTCGGCGATCAGCTCGACCAAAGCCATCATGTCCCCGACCGGCCAGGCCTTGGCCTGCAGACGCTCACGCGCCTCGCTGGGGTCGGCGGACGAACGGATGATGTGGATCACTTCGTCGATGTTGGCGACGGCGACGGCCAGACCGACCAGCACATGGCCGCGGTCGCGGGCCTTGTTCAGCTCGAACTTGATGCGACGAACGACAACTTCCTCACGGAAGTCGAGGAAGATCTGCAGCAGGTCGCGCAGGCCCATCTGCTCGGGCCGACCGTGGTTCAGCGCCAGCATATTGACGCCGAACGACGACTGCATGGCGGTGTAGCGCCACAGCTGGTTCAGGATCACATCGCCCGAAGCATCGCGCTTCAGCTCGATGACGATCCGCATGCCCTGACGGTCGGATTCGTCGCGAACGTCGGAAATGCCTTCCAGACGCTTCTCGCGCACCATTTCGGCGATGCGTTCGATCAAGGTCTGTTTGTTGACCTGGAACGGCAGCTCCGTGACCACGATGGCTTCACGGTCCTTGCGGATTTCCTCGACCGAGGCGCGACCACGCACGATGACTGAACCGCGACCGTCGCGCAGCGCATTGCGCGGCGCCGTACGGCCCATGATCTCGCCCCCCGTGGGGAAGTCGGGACCGGGCACAATGTCCAGCAGGGCGTCGTCGGAGACGTTGGGATCGTCCAGCAGGGCCAGGGCCGCATCCACGACCTCGCCCAGGTTATGCGGCGGGATGTTGGTCGCCATGCCGACGGCGATGCCGCCCGCGCCATTGACCAGCAGGTTCGGAATCCGGCTCGGCAGAACGACCGGCTCCAGTTCCTTTTCATCATAGTTCGGCTGGAAATCGACGGTGTCCTTGTCGATGTCGGCCATCAACGCGACGGCGGCCGGGGCCATCTTGGCCTCAGTGTAACGCATCGAGGCGGGCATATCGCCGTCGACCGAGCCGAAGTTGCCCTGGCCGTCGACCAGCATCAGCCCCATCGAGAAGGGCTGCGCCATCCGCACCAGGGCCATATAGACCGAAGCGTCGCCGTGGGGGTGGAACCGGCCCAGCACGTCGCCGACGACGCGGGCGCATTTCGAATAGCTGCGCTCCGGCGTCATGTTCAGGTCGTGCATCGAATACAGGATGCGACGGTGAACCGGCTTCAGCCCATCACGGGCGTCAGGCAGCGCCCGCGAGACGATCACGCTCATGGCGTAGTCGAGGTACGAACGCTTCAGTTCGTCCTCGATCGTGATCGTGGAAATGTCGGAGCCGCCGCCTCCGCTGTTAATCGGGGTCGCGGCGTTTTCGTAGCTGTCGTCGGTCAATGAAGCGTGGCTTTATGCGGCCGGAATCGGAACGTGATCCGTTGTGACGATTTCTAGCATTCAAGGGGCTCGGTGGCAAAGCGACGTCGCCGTGAAAGCCCGTCTCTGAAAGGACTTTCCATATGCGTCTCTCCATGCTCGCCACCGCCCTGGCTTTGACCGTGCCGATGGCCCCGCTCGCCGCCTGCGCCTCCACCGCTGACGCCCCCCATGCCCACGCCGAACGCGCGCCGGTCGGCACGACGGGTCAGGCCGTTCTGGTCAACGCCCAGGGCGCAAATATCGGCCATGTCGACCTGCGCCAGGGATCGACAGGTCTGCTGATCAAGATAGAAGCTTCCGGCCTGACGCCCGGCTGGCACGGCATCCACATCCACGCCACCGCCGCCTGCGAAGCGCCCTTCACCTCGTCCGGCGCGCATATCAATCACGGCGATCCGAAACAGCCCCACGGCCTGCTGAACCCCGCTGGTCCCGACGACGGCGACCTGCCTAATGTCTTCGCCGGAGCGGACGGCAAGGTGAACGCCGAGGTCTTCACCACCCGCGCCCGGATTTCGACGGAAGGCCCCGGCCAGTGGCTGTGGGACGCAGACGGCTCGGCCATCATCATCCACGCCAACCCTGACGACCATTCCAGCCAGCCCATCGGCGGCGCGGGCGACCGCGTAGCCTGCGCGGCGCTGACGGCCAGCTAAACACCTGCCCCTTCAAGGCAAGCGCGCCCGCTGAACTCCGGTTCAGCGGGCGTTTTTGTCTTGCAGCAGCCGTTGGATCAGCTCCGTCTGCTCCTGCTGACGGGCGGCCAAATGCTCGACCTTCTCCAGAAGGGCCATGATCTCGATCTCGGCCTTCAGGTTGACCTGATAGTCGTTACCCGCATCCATACGGTCCTTCGACGCCTGCCGGTTCTGGCTCATCATGATCACCGGCGCCTGCACAGCCGCCAGCATCGACAGCACCAGATTCAGAAAGATGAAGGGATAGGGGTCGAACGCATCCTTGCGCAGGAAGATGTTCACCAGGGTCCAGATCAGCAGAAAAACGCCAAAGGCGCTGATGAAGGGCCAGGACCCGCCAAAGGCGGCGACCCGGTCCGCCAGCCGATCACCGAAACTCTGTTCCTGCGCAAAAGTCTCGTTGATGTCTTCGGCTATCGGTCGTCGCTCAGCGGCGCTGCGGACGACGCTGGCTTCACTGGCTTGCAGCTCTTTTGACGACTTGCCCAACCAGCGCCGGGATACGTGGTCGGCGTCGAGGGGAATATGGGGCACGAGAACCTCCTGATCTGCTCACCAAACAGATCAAGCCTTCGCGGCACCTGCGCGCAAGCCCCGTTCGGCCAGAGCCACCAGCACCACCCCGCCCATGGCGATAGCCGCCCCGGTCAGGATCTGAGGTGTCAGCACATCGCCCATCAGCCCCCAACCAATGGCCATGGACACCACCGGCGTCGCCAGCAGATAGGGCGTCACCCGCCCCGCCTCACGCCTCTGCACCAGCCAGAACAACAGGGTGGTGGCCAGAACAGACGACACGACCCCGGCCCAGATCAGCGACACCCACACCATCGGCGGCGCCGCGCGGACAGCTTCAATCTGATCGTGCTCGAACACCAGTGAACCGAACGCCAGCACAGGCAGGGTTCCCACCGCCAGCAGCCCCTGCATCTTCAGCGGCGGGATGGAGGTCGTGCGCCGCGCCACCACTGTCGCCAGCGCCCAGGCTGCACCCGCCGAAATCCCGACCAGAATGGCGCGCCAGTCCTGCAACGCATGGGCATCCAGCGTCATCCAGGCCACCCCGACAAAGGCGATGCCCATGCCGAACAGCGCGCCCCGGCTCAACCGCTCGCCCAGGATCAGGAAGGCGAACAGGGAGGTGAAGGGAATCCACAGTTGATTGGCCACGGTCACCGGGCTGATGTCCTGCGCCAGCCAATAGGCCGTATAGACCAGCCCATACTGGATCGGCCCCCCCACCAGCACGATGATCAGCAGGCTTTTCCAGTCGGGGAACGGCGGCCGCACAAAGGCGAACAGACAGGCGCTGGCGATGCCGAACCGGATCGCCCCGACCAGCAGCGGACTAAGGTGTTCCGTCGCCAGTTTTGCGCCCGCATTATTGACACCCCACACCACGATGATCGCCACAATGGCGGCGATCTCCAGCCCGGTCAGGGCATGCGGCTTGGCAGGCGATGGCTTGGGTTCGGGAGTGGCGACAGTCATGTCGGCCCGAATGCCACAGACGGGATCACGCCGCGCCTCACGTTCAATGAGCATTCCTTTCACTTGCCACCCTGCCCTTTCAGGATCGCAGTGCTATGTCGCCGCAATCCTAAACGGGGAGCTTGCTTGATGAAGCTGTCATTCACCGCCGCTGCGGCCGCTGGGGTCCGGCCTGTTCTGGCTGCCAGCCTTTTGGCGTTGAGCCTTCTGTCCGCGCCCGCGCTGGCCCAGACGGCGCAGGGTCCGCTTCTGGTGACCTCGCCTCAGCCCTTGCCCATCGACAACCGACGACCGCGCGTCTTCCTGGGCGGCAGCATCGACATGGGCGGAGCGCCGGACTGGCAGGCCGCGATGACGGCGGCGCTGGCGGACATGGACGTGATCATCCTGAATCCCCGCCGCCCTGACTGGAACCCTGCCTGGCGGCCCGACGCCGACGAACCCGAGTTCCGCCGTCAGGTCGAGTGGGAACTGAATGCGCTGGAGGCCGCCGACGTCATCGTCATGTATTTCGCGCCGGGCACGCAGAGCCCCGTCAGCCTGCTGGAGATGGGTCTGCACGCGCGCGGCGGAAAGCTGATCGTCCTTGCGCCCGACGGCTTCTGGCGAAAGGGCAATGTCGACATCACGGCGGCCGCCTATGGCGTGCGTCAGGTCAAAACGATGGACGAACTGACCGTTGCTGTGCGCGATGCACTGACCGTCGCAGGGTCATACGGACGCTTCACCAGTCGCCCCTAGAACTCCGGCTTGGCGACCATCAGCCAATAGATGGCCAGCACGCCCGCGAAAGCGGGCCAGCCCAGTCCGAACCACCAGCGGAACAGGCGATGATAGGCGGGCGGCAATGGCGCGCCCTGCCCCGACGCCTGTTCGGCCAGCTTCATCATCCGGTACTGGATCCACACCACCGGCAGCCAGCAGATACCGATCAAAACATAGAGGCCATAGGCCGCCAGCAGCCACGGACTGGTCAGGGACCAGCCCTGCAGATAGATCAGGCCCAGGCCGCTGATCGGCTGGACCACCACGGCGCTGGCGGTGAAGACGAAGTCGGCCAGAACCACGATCTTGCCGACATCCGCCACCGTCTTCGCGTCCTTGGTCGCATGGGCGCGCAGCATGAAGAAGGCGATGCCTGCCCCCGTGCCGAACAGGACGGCCCCGGACAGGATGTGGATGATCTTCAGCAGGACATAGAGGCTCATCGGCGGGCGTCCGTGGCGGCGACGAACAGGCACAGGGCCATCATCGGCAGAACCTTCAGCCACGGCCCCAGCGGATCGAGCCAGTAGTGCGGCAGGCTCAATGTCCCGGCGATCAGATAGCCGACCGTGGCCAGACACATGAAGATGGCCACCCGCGCCGTCCAGAGCCGCACGAACAGGGCCAGCCCCAGCACCACGTCCAGCAGCGCGCCCCACCAGGCGACCGGCCCGGCCCAGCCACCGTATCCGCCCTCATGAAGGATGGCGACGGCGCCGTTCCAGCCGGGGCCGAAACTGATCAGGCCCGTAATCAGCCAGAACAGGCCCAGAGTGACGATGGCCACCGGACGCACGAACCACAGCCGCGCGTGCCAGACATCCTGAACCGAGGCCGGGGTCTCGGCCAGAAACCGGGAAAACCCGCGCGACGTCACGCCCAACCGCTCGGCCCAGCCGCTGTCATGGCCGGACACGTCATGGTCCATCTGTTTGATCGCCGTGGTTCGGATCGGCGACGACCAGCCTAACCGTCCCAACAGGTCGCCGATCACCAGCGCAGGCGCGGCCAGTGCGCGCGGCACACGCGCGACCGGCGCAGGCTTCAACCCCATCCAGCCGCGATAAAGGCGCACCGTCTGGGCCATGGTCACCGCTTCCGGCCCCGGCATATCCAGCGTCTCGCGTGAAACAGCGCCCAGCTTCAGCGACGCGACGACGGCGGCGCTGAGGTCGCCCAAAGGGATTGGCCGGAAGCTCTGATCGCCGTCCACCACAGGCATGAACAACGGAAAGGCCGCCAGCGCCCGGATCAGGCCCGTGCCGCCGAACGCCGCCCGATCCACCACCAGCGACGGCCTCAGGATCAGCCAGTTCAGGCGGCTGGCCTGAACCAGACGCTCCGTCTCGGCCTTGGTCCGGGCATAGTCTGTGCCCGCCGCATCATCGGCGCCCACGGCGGAAATATGGATCAGGCGCGACACGCCCGCCGCCTCACAGGCCGCGATCAGGGCGCGGGGACCGTCGACATGGGCGGCGCGGGTGCTGTCGCCGCCGCCGTCCTGCAACACGCCGACACA
>RCMZ01000575.1_pt1 | contig 17605 bp, 14 predicted proteins | sample 2041141 | NCBI WGS metagenome assembly RCMZ01 (sample SAMN09708263, study PRJNA481090) | Wastewater metagenome, whole genome shotgun sequencing project. | biome: sewage; isolation source: Davis station wastewater (DW) | place: Antarctica: Davis Station | collected 2010-03-01
CGTTGATGAATTGAAAACGCGGTAGGACTTTTTATGCGCAGCGTAGTACTCGACACCGAAACCACCGGCATGCCGGTCACCGACGGCCATCGCATCATTGAGATCGGTTGCGTCGAGCTGATCGGGCGACGCCTCACGGGCCGGCATTTTCATGTGTATCTGCAACCAGATCGGGATATCGATGAGGGTGCCATCGCGGTCCACGGTATTACCAACGAGGCTCTGGAAGGCAAGCCACGCTTTCGCGAGATTGCCGACGAATTCTTCGAGTTCGTCAAAGATGCGCAGCTGATCATCCATAACGCCGCGTTCGACATCGGTTTTATCAACAACGAGTTCGCCTTGCTCGGCCAGCAAGATCGCGCCGATCTCAGCGAGCACTGCTCGGTGCTCGATACCCTGAGAATGGCGCGTGAGCGCCATCCAGGGCAGCGCAATAGCCTCGATGCCCTGTGTAAACGTTATGGCGTCGACAACTCCGGGCGCGAGCTGCACGGCGCATTGCTGGATGCCGAGATTCTCGCCGACGTTTACCTAAACATGACCGGCGGCCAGACCAGCCTGTCATTGGCCGGTAATGCCTCGGACGGCGAGGGTGCCACAGGTGGCAGCCAAGCCAGCGAAATTCGCCGTTTGCCTGCGAGTCGTCAGGTAACTCGAGTGGTGCGCGCCAGTGATAGCGAGTTGGCTGAACACGCCGCACGCCTCGCGGCCATTAGCAAGGCAGCTGGCGGCGAGGCACTTTGGACCCGGCTGGAGCAGCCAGTAGCGCAGGACTGACAAGGCCGCGACTTATTCGTGCGCGACCTTTTCGTACAGTCTCACGCTTGAGGGGTTTCGCCGGTTCCGGCGAGCCTCTAACCTGAGGCGATAAGCAGCACCTAGCTGCTCGCCTCAGGACGCCACAATGTATAAAGACTTAAAATTCCCCGTCCTTATTGTGCACCGTGACATCAAGGCCGACACCGTGGCCGGTGATCGCGTGCGGGCCATTGCCCGCGAGTTGGAGCAGGACGGCTTCAGCATTCTTTCCAGTGCCAGCTCGGCCGAGGGGCGCATTGTTGCCTCTACTCACCATGGCCTGTCATGCATTTTGGTGGCCGCCGAAGGCGCAGGGGAAAATCGCCATCTGCTGCAAGACATGGTTGAGCTGATTCGTGTGGCCCGTGTGCGTGCGCCGGATCTGCCGATTTTTGCCCTAGGCGAGCAGGTGACCATCGAGAATGCCCCGGTGGAGGCCATGCACGACCTCAACCACCTGCGCGGCATTCTTTATCTGTATGAAGACACCGTGGCCTTTCTGGCTCGGCAGGTGGCGCGTGCGGCGCGCAATTACCTAGATGGTCTGTTGCCGCCGTTTTTCAAAGCACTGGTGCAGCATACGGCGGAGTCCAATTACTCTTGGCACACCCCAGGTCACGGCGGCGGTGTGGCCTATCGCAAGAGCCCCGTAGGCCAAGCATTTCACCAGTTTTTCGGTGAGAACACCCTGCGCTCCGATTTGTCTGTGTCGGTGCCAGAGCTTGGTTCGCTGCTCGATCATACCGGGCCGTTGGCGGCCGCTGAGGAGCGCGCAGCGCGTAATTTCGGCGCCGACCATACCTTTTTCGTGATCAACGGCACCTCGACGGCGAACAAAATCGTCTGGCATTCGATGGTGGCCCGTGATGACTTGGTGCTGGTGGATCGCAACTGCCACAAGTCGATCTTGCACTCGATCATCATGACTGGCGCGATTCCGCTGTACCTGTGCCCGACGCGCAACGAGCTGGGCATCATTGGGCCTATTCCGTTGTCGGAGTTCACGCGCGAATCGATCCAGGCCAAAATCGACGCCAGCCCGCTGGCCCGTGGTCGCGAGCCCAAGGTCAAGTTGGCGGTGGTGACCAACTCCACTTACGACGGCTTGTGCTACAACGCCGAGCTGATTAAGAAGACCCTGGCCGGCAGTGTCGAAGTTATGCACTTTGACGAAGCCTGGTTTGCCTATGCGGCGTTTCACGAGTTCTACACCGGCCGCTTTGGCATGGGCACGACTCGTGAGGAGGGCGCGCCGCTGGTGTTTAGCACCCATTCAACGCACAAGATGCTCGCGGCGTTTAGCCAAGCGTCGATGATTCATGTGCAGGACGGTGGCGAGCGGCAACTCGATCGCGATCGCTTTAATGATGCGTTCATGATGCACATCTCCACCTCGCCGCAGTACGGCATCATCGCCTCGCTGGATGTGGCCTCGGCCATGATGGAAGGCCCGGCCGGCCGTTCGCTGATCCAAGAAACCTTTGATGAAGCCCTGAGCTTCCGTCGTGCGCTGGCCAACTTACGCCAGAATCTGCCGGCCAGCGACTGGTGGTTCAGCATCTGGCAGCCGCCGGGTGCCGAGGGCGTTGAGCAGGTGGCCAGCAGTGACTGGCAGCTGCAACCGAATGCTGATTGGCATGGCTTCGGCGATGTGGCGGATGACTATGTGTTGCTCGACCCGATCAAGGTCACGCTGGCAACGCCAGGGCTGACGGCTGGCGGTGTACTGGGTGAAACGGGCATTCCGGCTGCGGTGGTTAGCAAGTTTCTTTGGGAGCGCGGCCTGGTGGTGGAAAAAACCGGCCTGTATTCCTTTTTGGTGTTGTTCTCCATGGGCATCACTAAAGGCAAGTGGAGCACCTTGCTGACCGAGTTGCTGGAGTTCAAGCGCTCCTACGATGCCAACGTGGCGCTGAGTCAATCTCTGCCCTCAATCGCTGCCGCGGGTGGCGCGCGTTATCGCGGCATGGGCCTGCGCGATCTGTGCGATCAGTTGCACAGCTGCTACCGCGACAATGCTACGGCCAAGGCGATGATGCGCATGTACACCATTCTGCCGGAAATCGCCATGAAGCCAGCGGATGCCTACGACAAATTGGTGCGCCGCGACATCGAGGCCGTGCCGGTTGCCGAGCTGGAAGGGCGCATCGCCGCAGTGATGCTGGTGCCGTATCCGCCAGGCATTCCGCTGATCATGCCGGGCGAGCGCTTTACTCCGGCCACTCGCTCGATCATCGACTACCTCGAGTTCGCCCGCACCTTCGATCGCAGCTTCCCAGGCTTCGACTCCGACGTGCACGGCTTGCAGCATCAAGATGGCCCGGATGGACGCAGCTACACGGTTGACTGCATCAAGACGTAGTTTGCGCGCGATAAGCACGTGATCAAGCCAGTAGGGCAGAAAGTACTCAAACTTTCTGCCCTACTGGCTTGTGCTTACTGGCGCCAGCTAGTCGATACACACTGACGAGTCTACGCAATTAGGTCGGCAATTCTGGCCGAAGCGACTTCAAGCAGATCAAACAGTTAACGTTGAGAGTGAAATAACAGCTCGAAGCGTGAGCGCGTGCCCTGTATCACAGTGACCAGCATCGACATTTACTTGATGCTTGTTATAGTTGAACGGTTTTTATAAGCGACTCTATCTATGCGCTTTGGCGCTATTTTCTGCAGAGAGTTCTGCTGGGGAAGTCAGCTGTGTCAGCCAACCACTTCTTCCGGGATTACCTCCCGCTGTCTGCACTGTTTCGCCTCTTGGCGATCCGTGCCAGTCATGCCCAGCCGTTTGCTCAGTGCCGTAAGGTATTGGCTAAAAACTTCTGCCAACTGACACACGACCCCGCGCGGGAGGCGTACTAGGCCAATGGTTACTGGAGCCACATCCCTAAGTTTGGTGCGCGAAGAGCTGTTCGCCACCATGGATGAAGCCGAGCTGAGCCTTGAGCATTTTATTGCTGAGCGCGAGAACGGCAGCTTGTTACAGCAGGCAGTTGAAAGCCTGCAACAAGTACGTGGGACCCTCAAGTTAATTGAGTTGGCAGGCGCTGAGTTGCTGGCTCAAGAAGTGTTGCAGCAGGCGACGGATATTCCAGCGGGCGCCGGCAATGAGCGCGATGGTCAGTTATCGGCTTTGAGCAATGCTTTGCATGTGCTGCGCCGTTACCTAGAAATCGTCGACGCCCACCGCCAGGAAGTCCCCGAGCTGTTGCTGCCGGCCATCAATGAGTTACGTCAGGCCGGAGCCCAACCGGCGCTGCCGGAAAGTTTCTTCTTTAGCGTGCGCCTCGATCAGACGCGTCCGGCCAGCTCTGCGCCGCAGATCAGTGCCGAAGCTTGGAGCGCCGAGGTTAAGCGCTTACGGCAGATGTACCAGGTGGGTTTGCTCGGTTTTATCCGTGAGCAGAACATTGCAGCCAGCCTAAAACTGATGTTGCGGGCAATCAGTCGTCTCGACAGCTTGTTGGCCAATGATCCCCGTGCGCGCTTGTGCTGGGTGGCAGCCGCAGCGTTGGAGGCTCAAGCCGATGGCCAGCTATTGCCGCGTAAGGCACGCAAGGCGTTGTTTGGCCGCTTGGATCGTGAGATCAAGCAGTTGCTGCTCAATAGCCAATATGAAGCGCCGCGGCACCTGCTCAAAGAGCTGCTGTATTTGGTGGCTTTGGCTGATTCGCGTGGCCCGCGAGCGAGCCAAGTACGAGAGCTGTTCAGCATTACGCCGTTGCCGTTTACTGATCACTTGCTGGAAGAGTCCTATCAGCGCTTGGCAGGTCCTGGGCAAGCCGTTATGCGCTCGCTGTCTTCGGCGATCCGTGAAGAGCTCAGTAGCCTGAAGGATCAGCTTGATCTGATTGAGCGCGGCACCGTCAGCGCAGACGGCTTAGCCAATCTGCACGCGCTGTTGGGCAAGTTGGCAAAAACTCTCGACATGGTCGGCCTGACTTCGGCCGGTAATGCGCTGCAGGCACAGTTGCCGGTAGTGACCGGGTGGATTGATCAGGCTCCGGTGCAGTCCGATGAGTTGCTCAAGCTGGCTGACGCGGTGCTTTATGTCGAAAGCATGGTTGCCAGTTTGGAGCGTGGCGGCCGCTACGACAATCGTCCGCAGGTCGCCCAGCCAGGTGATGAGGCGATGTCGTTTGCCAATCATCAGCTGAATGAGGCGCGCATAGTGGTCATTGATGAGGCCCTGGGTGGCTTGGCCATGGCTAAGCGTGCGATCACCTCCTATCTCGAGTCCAGCGACAAACTGCATTTGGCCAATGTACCGTTTACCCTGCAGGCCGTGCGTGGTGGTTTGTGGTTCCTCTATCAGCCGCGCGCGGCGCAGCTGGTTGGTGCGTGCGCGGACTATATCGAGAAGCAAATGCTGGAAAGCCAGCAGATGCCCTCCGAGCAGATGCTAGAAACCCTGGCGGACGCCCTAACCAGCCTGGAGTATTACTTGGAAGGTGGCGCCGTGCTGCGGCCGGAAACCCAGCCGAGCGTGCTCGACCTCGCGGCAGAAAGCGTGCGAGCGCTGGGTATTGTGCTGCCGTCTGTGGCGCTTAACCCCGCATGAGTGGGCGCTGGCAGCCGGCTTGGCTGGATGCTAGTCAGCCCGGCGGTTGGGCTGTGGTGCACTGCCAGCAGCAGTTTCTCGGCGACGCTAATGGCGTGTTGTTTCCTCGGGAGTGGCTGAAGCGCCAAGAGCTGCCGATTTTGGCCGAGCATGGTCTTGGTCATTTCGGTGCTGATGCGGTTTACCTGCTAGAGCTGCAGCAGCCCTTCATGCTGGATGGCTGTGCTTGGCAGGGGCTGCGCCAGTTCATGCTGCATGGCGACAGCGACACCTTCAAAATGCTCGGTTATGCCAGCCAGATCGGCACTTGGGCGCGGCAGAACCGTTTTTGCGGTGGCTGCGGCGCTGTTATGCAGCACATTCCCGGGCAGCGGGCGATGCATTGCCCGGCGTGTGCGGTGCGTAATTATCCGCGCATTTCACCCAGCATGATTGTGCTGGTGACACGCGGTGATGAGCTGCTGTTGGCCCGTTCAACACGCTTTGCCAGTGGCGTTTACAGCACCTTGGCAGGCTTTGTTGAAGCCGGTGAGTCGGTTGAGGAATGCGTGGTGCGTGAGGTGCATGAGGAGGTTGGCGTGCAGGTGCGCAACCTGCAGTATTTGACCAGTCAAGGCTGGCCGTTCCCGCATTCGCTGATGCTCGGTTTTCATGCCGAGTATGCCGGTGGTGAGATCGTTCTGCAGGAAGAGGAAATCGAAGACGCCCGCTGGTTTCGCCTCGATAACCTGCCAAGTCTACCGCCAGCGCCATCCATCTCTCGCTACCTGATTGATCTCTATCTGGCGCGCCGTTTAGGCCATGCCGAACCAATGCTGCCAGGCTAGTCGCGCAGTTAGGGCCAGTACCACCAGAATAAATACCGGGCGGATAAAACGATTGCCGCCCTTGATTGCCGTGCGCGCGCCAAAAAATGCTCCGGCCATCAGCGCTAACCCCATGCAGATGCCCAGCAGCCAAGCCACTTGGCCATGCACAATAAAAATCATCAATGCGGTGACGTTGCTGACAAAGTTCATGCTGCGGGCCACGCCGCTGGCGCGCAGCAGATCCAGCGGATAGAGCAGCATGTTGCTCACGGTCCAGAAGGCGCCTGTACCAGGACCGGCTACACCATCATAAAATCCCAGTGCCAGGCCTTGAGGCCATTGCCTGCCGCGTGGAATCGCGCTGGTAAGCGCAGGCGTAGCCCGAGGTTTACCGCTGAACAGCAAGTACAAGCCGCAAGCAAATACCACGGCAGGGAGCATTTGGTTTAGCCATGCGGCGGGTAGCCAATGGGCGAGTGTGGCGCCCAGTAACGCGCCAATGGCGGTGGCCAATAGGCCGTTGCGCCATTGAGCGGGGTTGAATAGTTGGCGACGGTAGAATGTATAACTGGCAGTTGCGGCACCAAAGGTGGCGCACAGTTTGTTGGTGCCCAACACCAAGTGGGGTGGTAACCCAGCAGTGAGTAGGGCGGGAATGGTCAGCAGACCACCGCCGCCGGCAATCGCGTCGATAAAACCGGCCAAAAAAGCTACTAAGGCTAATATCGCCAAAAGACCTGGATCTACCGCCAACTCAAAGGGGAAAGGCATAAAAAGTCGACCTGTGTGCGTTTGTGCGCCGCCGTGCTTGGCCGCAGTAAAGGGAGTTGCGCATAATGCCGGCTTATTTGCCCACAAGGAATTGCAACTATGCAGTATGACGGCTTAGCCGTAGGGGTTGCCCTGTTGGCGCTCTTGGCATTGCTGGTGGCGGCCCGGGTTCTGTGGCGCAGCGATTGGTTGCTAGGCTGGTTGCGCGGCACTGCAGGTCTGCTGTTGCTGGCGCTGGCCGGCTTGATTGGTTTAGTGGCCAATGATGTGCGCAGTTATCAGCCGCTGCCTGCAGACAAGCCGCTGGTGACTCTGAGCTTTCAGGCGCTGGGGCCGCAGCGTTATCAAGTTAGCTTGCTGCAAGGTGCCGAGGAACGGCTGATAACGCTGGAAGGCGATCTGTGGCAACTGGATGCGCGCTTGCTGCAGTGGAAGGGCCTGGCCGGTTTGATTGGTCTGCAGCCAGGCTATCGCCTGGAGCAATTGTCCGGGCGATTTCTGGCGATCGAGCAACAGGATGCCGCCCAGTTCACCCGTGTGGCGCTAAGCGAGAGCCTGTATGGCATCGACCTGTGGCGCTGGCTGCGAGCAGGCCAGCATGATCTGTTTTTGCTGGACGCTGAGGCGCGTCGGGTTAACTACCTACCGATGGCCGATGGTGCGGTGTATTCCGTTAGCCTGACGCCGGCCGGCTTATTGGCGCAGCCCATGACGCAAGCGGCTGATCAAGCGCTGAAAGACTGGCAGTAGTTTGCAGTAATAAAAAGGGGAGCCAGTGGCTCCCCTTTTTTCTGCAGGTAACGCTTAGGACAAGAAGCCACCGTCGACGTTCAGGGCCACACCGGTGGTGTAGCTCGACGCCGAGCTGGCCAGATACAGCACAGTGCCGGCCATTTCGCTTGGATCGGCCACGCGCTTGAGTGGAATGCGCTGCAGGGCAATCTTCAGAATGCTGTCGTTCTTGGTCAGTGCGGAGGCAAACTTGGTGTCGGTCAGACCCGGCAGCAAAGCGTTGCAGCGGATACCAAATTGCGCGCACTCCTTGGCAAATACCTTGGTCATGCTGATTACCGCAGCCTTGCTGACCGAGTAAATGCCTTGAAACTCGCCTGGAGTTACGCCATTGATCGACGCGACGTTGATGATGCTACCGCCGCCGCTTTCCTTCATCAGCTTGCCGCCTTCAATGGACATGAAGTAATAACCGCGGATATTGACGTCGACAGTCTTCTGGAATGCGCCAAGATCGGTGTCCAGCACGTTGCAGAACTGTGGGTTGGTCGCCGCGTTGTTAACCAGAATATCGAGGCGGCCGAATTGTTCGCGGATCTGCGCGAACACGCTCTGAATCTGCTCCATTTCGCCGATGTGGCAGGCAATCGCCGTAGATTTGCCGCCTTCAGCAATGATGGCATCGGCCACCGCTTGGCAGCCTTCAAGCTTGCGGCTAGAGACAATCACGTGGGCGCCTTGCTGGGCTAGCAGCTTGGCGATGGCTTCACCGATACCGCGGCTGGCGCCGGAAACGAAGGCGATCTTGCCATCAAGGTCGAACAGATTGGTCTTGGACATGCGACTTTCTCCTTAAACGTGAGCCTCAAAGGCTGGATTTGTTGATGACCTGCAGGCTCATTTGCTCCAGCAGCTTGTTCATTTGTACGAACTGGGCAAAGCGCTTGTCTTGGGTCTGGCCATGGAAGAAGCGGTAGTAAATCTGCTGCACGATGCCGGCCAAACGAAACAGTCCATAGGTGTAGTAGAAGTCGATGCTCTTGATTTCGATCCCCGCGCGTTCGGCGTAGTAATCGGCAAATTGCTGGCGGGTAAGCATGCCGGGCGCATTACTAGGCTGGCGACGCATCAGTTGCACGGGCGCCGGATCGCCGGCTTCGATCCAATAGGCGAGGGTGTTGCCCAAGTCCATTAGCGGGTCGCCCAGTGTGGTCAGTTCCCAGTCCAGTACGCCGATGATGCGCTGCGGATCATTGGGGTCGAGAATCACGTTATCGAAGCGGTAATCGTTGTGCACGATGGCCGGCTTGGGGTGATCCGCTGGCATCTTGTCGTTTAGCCAGGCTTTGACCTCGGTCCACAGCGGCGCATCGGGAGTCAGGGCTTTTTCATAGCGATCACTCCAGCCACTGATTTGCCGAGCGACGTAACCTTCCGGCTTGCCCAAGTCGCCGAGGCCACAGGCCTGATAATCGACGTTGTGCAGCTCGACCAGTTTGTCGATAAAGCTCTTGCATAGCTGGGTGGTCTGCGCCGGACTGAAGTTCAGCTCGGCGGGCAGATCAGCACGCAGGATGATGCCGTTGACGCGCTCCATCACGTAGAACTCAGAGCCAATCACTGACTCGTCGGTGCAGTGCACGTAGGCTTTCGGACAGTAAGGGAAACCGGCGTTGAGCTGATTAAGAATGCGGTACTCGCGGCCCATGTCGTGGGCCGATTTAGCCTTGTGACCAAAGGGCGGGCGACGCAGTACGAATTCTTGCTGCGGGTATTCCAGCAGGTAGGTGAGGTTAGAGGCTCCGCCTGGGAACTGGCTGATCTGCGGTTCGCCACTTAAGCCCGGAATATGGGCCTTGAGGTAGCTGTCGATGATCGCAGCGTCGAGCTCTTCGCCGTCGCGGATACGAGTGGATTGATCATTAAGCGCCATGCTTATCCCTTCTACTTATGATGGGGGCTCGAGATTATTGTTTAATCTAATGCTGCCGGGGGCGTCTCACAAGCTGCACGGGCTGTTATTGGTGAGCGTGTTGCCGGCCAATTAGCTGGCCTGATTCTCAGTGCTTAGATTATTCAGGCGAAAAAAAACCGGAGCCCTAAGACTCCGGTTTTCCGTCAGCAACTACAACGCAGGCGCTTAAACTGGGAACAGTTCGCCCAGTTTCATGGCCAGCATCATGTCGCCTTCGGCGCGCAGCTTGCCGCCCATGAAGGCTTGCATGCCGTCGGTTTCGCCAGTGGTGATGCCGGACAGGGTTTCGGTGCTCATGATCAGGGTCACGTTAGCGTTGGCCGACTCGCCTTGGCTCATTTCGCAGGTGCCATCTTTAACGGTCAGGAAGAAGTTCTCGCCGTCTTCGATGTTGAAGCCGAATACCAGGTCCAGGCCAGCAGCAGCGGCGGCGTTGAACTTGGCTTGCATGTTTTGGGCGATGTCAGCAACTGAGGTCATGGTTCTATCCTTTATTTTTCAGGTTTTCTCGCGCCAAGATAGGCGCAGTGGGCAAGAGGTCATCGGTAGGTGATGAGCTCCGGCGCCTTCAGCAGCTCCAAGTGTACGTGGCTGTTGAAGGAAGCTAGGGTCACATCGCTGCCGCGAAACTTCAGGCGGCTTAGCGAGGTGTTAACAATTTGCCAATTCAGCTCGAAAGCTTTTTCCGCCGTCACACCCATGATCAGGTGCAGCAGCGCAGTAATGGTGCCGCCGGAGGTAAATACGGCGATGTTGTCTTTGCCTTGCGCCTGTTGTAGCAGGCGCTGCAGACCGCCGGCAACCTGGCTGACAAAGCTGGGCCAGCTGGGTACGTCAGTCGCGGTGTAGTTGCCATTCACCCAGCGCTGAATTATTAGGGCGAACAAGCGTTGAAACTCGGCGCGATTTTGCGCGCCGTTGCGCAGAATATTTAGGGCCTCAGGTTCCTGCGGCAGTATTTCCGGCAGCAGGTAGCGAATCACACTGTCGGCATCGAACTCGTTAAACGCTGCATCTTGTTCGATGGTCGGCGCGCTCAAGCTACTGCTGGCGTATTGTTCAAGAGCTGCACTGGCCGTGTGTTGCTGGCGGCGTAGGTCGCCACTCACGCAGCGATCAAAACGGATGCCGAGGTCGAGCAGATGCTTACCGAGCACTTGCGCCTGGCGGATGCCGTTGGGCGAGAGCACGTCGTAGTCGTCTGCGCCAAATGAAGCTTGGCCATGTCGAATCAGGTAAATACTGCCCACGCCTACCCGTATCCCGATCGATGAATTTGAGCCGAGGTTAGGGTGATAGAAACAGCCTGTCAACGTAAAAACATACGCTTGTTTGAATTGCTGGATTAGCCGTGTGTGCCTGTGCAAGCGGCTGGCCGGCGCTGGGCGGCGTCGGTATGCTTGACGGACAGCGGTGTCATGCTAAGGCGTGCCCGTATCGGTAAACCTGAAGGAGAGATGTGTGGAGTTTTTTGCCCAGTACGCAGGGTTTTTGCTCAGAACCGTTACCGTGGTGGTGGCGATTATCATGGTCTTGGTGGTGATTGCGGCTTTGCGCAGTAAAGGTCGCGGCCAGAGTCATGGTCAATTACAGGTGCGCAAGCTCAACGAGGTGTACCAAAACCTGCGCGAGCGTCTGGAACAGGCGGTGCTGGATAAGCACAGCTTAAAAATCCAGCGCAAGGCCGAAACCAAACAGGCTAAGCAGGCGAAGAAAGACGGCACTAAAAAGCCGCGGGTATTTGTTCTGGATTTCGACGGTGATATTAAGGCTTCAGCCACCGACAGCTTGCGTCATGAGATCACCGCGCTGCTGAGCATGGCCACTGCCGCCGATGAAGTGGTGCTGCGCTTGGAAAGCGGCGGCGGCATGGTGCACAGCTACGGCCTAGCTTCGTCGCAGTTGGCACGGATTCGTCAGGCCGGTATTCCCTTGACTGTCTGCGTGGACAAAGTAGCGGCTAGTGGCGGCTACATGATGGCCTGCATCGGCGACAAAATCCTCAGTGCGCCCTTTGCCATCCTTGGCTCTATCGGCGTGGTGGCGCAGTTACCCAACGTGCACCGCTTGCTGAAGAAACACGAAATTGACTTTGAAGTGCTGACCGCCGGTGAATACAAGCGCACGCTGACGGTGTTTGGTGAAAATACCGACAAAGGCCGAGAGAAGTTTCAGGAAGACTTGGAAACCACTCACGAACTGTTCAAAGGCTTTGTTGCCCGTTACCGGCCACGGTTGAGCATTAATGAGGTGGCCACCGGTGAAGTTTGGCTGGGTATGGCCGCGCTGGATAAGCTGCTGGTAGATGAGCTGCAGACCAGCGATGAATACCTCAGCAGCCGCGCCCGTGAGGCTGAGTTGTTTCATTTGCATTACGCTGAGAAAAAGAGCCTGCAGGAACGCTTCGGCATCGCCGCCAGTGTGGCGCTTGACCGGGTGCTGCTGACTTGGTGGAGTCGACTCAGTCAACAACGTTTCTGGCAGTAATAGTTGCCGGTAGAGGAGAACAGGATGAGCACATTTCAGGCATTGCTGGTCAGTGAAGACAGCCCTGGGCATTTCCTGCCCCAAGTGGTGACGCGTGACATCGCTGACTTGCCCGCAGGCGAGGTGCTGATTCGCGTGCATTATTCGTCACTCAATTACAAAGACGCACTGTCGGCCAGCGGCAACCGTGGGGTGACGCGCCAGTATCCGCATACTCCGGGGATTGACGCCGCCGGCGTGGTGGAGCAGTCCACAGTCAGTGAGTTTGCCCCAGGCGATGAAGTGATAGTCACCGGTTACGACCTCGGCATGAACACCGCTGGTGGCTTCGGTCAGTACATTCGTGTGCCCTCGGCTTGGCTACTTAAACGGCCCAAAGGCTTGGCGCTGCGCGAGGCGATGATGCTCGGTACTGCTGGGCTGACTGCCGCGCTGTGCGTGGCTAAGTTGGAGCAGGCTGGCCTGACGCCGGAAGCAGGCACGGTACTGGTGACAGGCGCCACCGGTGGCGTCGGCAGCATTGCCGTGGCCCTGTTGGCCAGTCTCGGTTATCAGGTTGCCGCAGCCACCGGTAAAGCCGGACAGGATGAGTTTCTGCGCGGCTTAGGCGCCACACAGGTGATTAGTCGTGAAGCGCTGCAGGCCGGCACGGCCAAACCCATGCTCAAGGAGCAGTGGGCGGCAGCGGTGGATACCGTCGGCGGCGACATCCTGTTTAATGTGCTCAAGTCGCTGCAATACGGCGGCAGTGTGGTCTGCTGCGGGCTGACTGCCGGAATCAACTTCCAAGCCAGTGTGCTGCCCTTTATTTTGCGCGGCGTGAACCTGCTTGGCGTCGACTCGGTGGAGTTACCGTTGGTGGTTAAGGCGTCGATGTGGGACAAGCTGTCGTTGCAATGGAAGGTCGCCAATCTAGCCACCTTGACCCATGAAGTGGGCCTAAGTGAGCTGCCTGCAGCCATTGAGCAAATCTTGGCCGGTAAATTGATTGGCCGAGTATTGGTCAAGCTTGGCTAGTTCGCTGGGCTACAACGGCTGTGTCTAGGTTGGCTGTCGCCGTATTTCTACACCGCAGCTTACGAGCCCGTAACAGCTAACACTGGGCCGGGAAAACACAAAAAAACCGCCGTATTCGGCGGTTTTTTTGTGTCTGGGGAATGGGTAGCTTATTGCGCGGTGACTTTGATCAGTAGGCCCAGGCTGCCGTGGTCGAGGTAAGTCAGTTGGCCATTTTTCAGGCGGCTGTTGTGCTTGATGCGCTCGCTGGCAGTGACCAAGCCATCGGCGTCGAACTGATTGACCCAGAAGTCGGCATTTACATTCAGGTAGTCGACGAAGCTTAGGCTCAAGGTGCCTTCGGCTGGGTAGTGGCCCAGTTGTAGCTGGCCGCTGCTAAGCGCGATGTTTACCGGGGTTGGACCAACGGCTTGTAGCCAGGCTTGGTGCAAAACCACTTCGTAGCCATTGGCCGCTACCAGTTTGGCGGCTTCGGCATTCAGTGCAGTGCCGCGCTCGCTGCCGCTGGCTGGCGGTTGCGCGTCGCCGGCCCAGTCGTCGGGCACCGGCTGACTGGCGGGAATCGGCGCACCGGCCTGACGGAACAGGATCAGCTCAACCTGATAGTTACCTGCGGCAAAAACGCTGGGGGCCAGCAGGGTGAGTAACAGAGGGAGCAAGCGAAGCAAACGCATAAATCAGTCCTTTTTATCTTTGCCGGCTGGCGGGGTCAGGCGCTCAAATAGCGCTTCTAAGGTAGTAAAGCGGTCTTCCGGGCGTTCCATCGGTACTTGGAATTTGAACTGAGTAGCGCCTTCGAATTTGTAGCGATTGGGCTGGCCTTGAATCAGCTTGATCAAGGTCAGCGGTTCGACGCAGGTATCGCTGGCAAATTCCAAGCGGCCGCCTTGCGGGCCGGCGTCGACCTTTTTGATGCCGAGCTTTTCCGCCTGTAATTTCAACAGCGTAAGGCGCACTAGGTTTTTGCTCGGCTCCGGCAGCAGGCCAAAGCGATCGATCATCTCCACCTGCAAGTCCTTTAGGGCGTCTTCGTCGGCGGCCGAGGCGATGCGTTTGTACAGCATCAGTCGGGCGTGCACATCGGGCAGGTAATCCTCAGGGATCAGTGCCGGTACGCGCAGGTTAATCTCTGGCCCGCCGCCTAGCGGTTTGTCCAGATCTGGTTGCTCGCCCTTGCGAATCGACTTGACCGCGCGTTCGAGCATTTCCATATACAGGGTGAAGCCCACGGCTTGGATTTGCCCGCTTTGGCCATCGCCGAGCAACTCGCCAGCGCCGCGGATTTCCAGGTCGTTGGTGGCCAGCACAAAGCCGGCGCCTAAGTCTTGTGTGTTGGCGATGGCTTCTAGGCGCTTTTCGGCGTCTGGCGTCATCTGCTTGCGCGGCGGCGTCAGCAGGTAGGCGTAGGCCTGGTGGTGACTGCGACCGACGCGGCCACGCAGTTGGTGGAGCTGAGCCAGGCCGAACTTGTCGGCGCGCTCGATGATGATGGTGTTGGCGCTCGGTACGTCGATACCGGTCTCGATGATGGTCGAGGCGATCAGCACGTTGAAGCGCTTGTGATAGAAGTCGCTCATCACCTGTTCTAGCTCGCGCTCGCCGAGCTGGCCGTGGCCGATGCCGATGCGTGCCTCGGGCACCAGTTCAGCCAGGTCGGCGGCACATTTTTCGATGGTTTTCACATCGTTGTGCAGGTAATACACCTGGCCGCCGCGCAGCAGTTCACGCAGCAGTGCTTCCTTGATGGTCGGGGTATTGGCTTCCATGACGAAGGTGCGCACCGACAGCCGGCGCGCCGGCGGGGTGGCGATAATCGACAGGTCGCGCATGCCCGACACCGCCATATTCAGCGTGCGCGGAATTGGCGTGGCGGTGAGGGTGAGGATGTCCACTTCACTGCGCAGGGCTTTGAGCTGCTCTTTCTGGCGCACCCCGAAGCGGTGTTCTTCGTCGATGATCACCAAGCCGAGGTTCTGAAATTTAATGTCGCCCTGTAGCAACTTATGGGTGCCGATGACGATATCGATCTTACCCTCGGCTAGCTTACCGACAGCCTCGGCGACTTCTTTGTTGGACTTGAAGCGGCTCATCACCTCGACATTCACCGGCCAGTCGGCGAAGCGATCGCGAAAGCTGTTGTAGTGTTGCTGAGCGAGCAAGGTGGTCGGCACCAGCACGGCGACTTGGCGGCCGCTGTGTACGGCAATAAAAGCCGCACGCATGGCCACTTCGGTCTTGCCAAAACCCACGTCGCCGCAGACCAAGCGGTCCATTGGCTTGCCGGAGAGCATGTCGGCTTTAACCGCATCGATGGTGGTTTGCTGGTCCGGGGTTTCCTCAAACGGGAAGCCGGCGCTGAAGGCGGCGTAGTCGCCCAGCGGGTCTTTGAAGGCGTAGCCTTCGCGCGCGGCGCGGCGGGCATAGATGTCGAGCAGTTCGGCGGCCACATCGCGTACCTGTTCGGCGGCTTTGCGTTTGGCTTTTTGCCATGTCTCGGAGCCCAAGCGGTGCAGTGGCGCTAAGGCGTCATCGCTGCCGGTGTAGCGCGCGATCAGGTGCAGGCTGGCGACCGGCACATACAGCTTGGCGTCCTCGGCATACATCATGGTCAGAAATTCAGCGGCCTGGCCGTCGATCTCTAGGGTGACCAAGCCAAGGTAGCGGCCGACGCCGTGGTCGATATGCACCACCGGTGCACCTTCGCGCAGTTCGGCGAGGTTCTTGATGACTGCGTCATGGCCATCGCTGCGCTTGTCGCGGCGCCGACGTTGCATCACTCGCTGGCCAAACAGCGGGCTTTCGGCAATTAGCGCCAGTGCGGGCTCGTCGAGCAGCAGGCCTTCGTCCATCGGCGCGATGCTGACGGCCAGGCGCTCTTTGCTGGCGAGAAACTCGGCCCAGCCATCTACGGTTTGTGGGCGCAGATTCAGGCGTGCCAGCAGCTCCAGCAGCACTTCGCGGCGCCCGGCAGATTCAGCGCTAAATAGCACGCGGCCGGGGAACTCATCGAGAAAAGCGCCCAGTCTGGCCAATGGCTGGTTAGCCTTGGCCTCAATCGCGAGGTTGGGTAGCGATCGTGCGGGGAAGGATTGACGGCCGATACCGGGCTCGACAGCCTCTGGACGCACGACTACGCGCGGCCAGTTTTTCAGGCGGGCGAAGCAGTCCTCGACTGGCAGGAACAACTCGGCGGGCGGCACCAATGGCCGTTCTAGATCGCCACGGCGCTCTTCGTAGCGGTTACGCACGTCGTGCCAAAACTGCTCGGCAGCGTGTTCGATACCCGGCAGGGAGAACACCTGGGTGTCTTCTGGCAGGTAGTCGAACAGGCTGGCGGTGTCTTCGAAGAACAGCGGCAGGTAGTACTCGATGCCGGCTGGGGTAATGCCGCTGGCCATGTCCTGAAAGATTGGGCAGCGGCGAAAATCCACATCAAAGCGTTCGCGAAAGCGCGAGCGAAAGTCAGTAACGGCTTTTTTGTCCAGCGGGAACTCGCGCGCTGGCAGCAGGCGAATCGACTCAACTTTGTCGATTGAACGCTGGGTTTCTGGATCGAAGATGCGCAGGGTTTCGATTTCGTCATCGAATAAGTCGATGCGATAGGGCAACGCGCTGCCCATCGGGAACAGATCAATCAGTGCGCCGCGCACCGCGAACTCGCCGTGCTCATACACCGTATCGACGCAGCGATAGCCGCTAGATTCCAGGCGGGTGCGCATTTGTTCGACGTTGAGCTTTTGGCCAACATCCAGCACCAAGCTGGTGCCGAGCAGAAAACGCGTCGGCGCCAAGCGGTGCAGGGCAGTGGTAATCGGTACCACCAATACACCGCGGCTCAGCTCGGGCAGGCGATACAGACTGGCGATGCGCTGGGAGATGATGTCTTGGTGTGGCGAGAATTGGTCGTACGGTAGGGTTTCCCAGTCGGGGAACGGCAGCACGGACAGTTCTGGGGCAAAAAAGCCCAGCTCTTGCTCCAATCGATCGGCGCTCTGGCTGTCGGCAGTCAGCAGCAGCGTAAAGCGTTTAGCCGCAGTGGCCGCTTCGGCAATCGCCAGAGATAAGGCGGCGCCGGGCAGATTGCCCCACTCTTGTTTGGCGGCGAAGTGCTTACTGTTGGCGGCGGGGAGACTCGGTAGTTGCAATACAGGCACGGTCGGCTCGCGGACGTGACGGGAAAGGCGCAATTGTAACGGGGGCGACCACTGAATGGCAGCTACTCGCGGGTATGTAGCGCACATCTTCAGGCGTGCTGGGCTTTAAGGCCGCGACCGGCGACAGTCGTGCATTGCTCCTAAGCGACTGCGCCGGTATAATGTAGCCCCTTTTTTCTGCCCCTACATATGTGGAAGGTACTGCCCGTGAATCAGAAGCCCGACCAGTGTCTTGGTGAATGGATTGATCGTGAAGCGCTCGCCGAGGCGATGATTCCGTTGATCGGTCAGCTTTACCGCA
>RCMZ01000672.1_pt1 | contig 17575 bp, 14 predicted proteins | sample 2041141 | NCBI WGS metagenome assembly RCMZ01 (sample SAMN09708263, study PRJNA481090) | Wastewater metagenome, whole genome shotgun sequencing project. | biome: sewage; isolation source: Davis station wastewater (DW) | place: Antarctica: Davis Station | collected 2010-03-01
AACTCATCGGCGATATCTTTAAAACGCGGTTTGTCTTTTAGGTATTCATCGGTAATACCGTGAACCGCAATCGCGCCTTCATCAATGGTTCGATCAGGCTGCAAGTAGACATGATAATGACGCCCAGTAGGCTGGCGGCCTTGCAGTTCAATACAACCAATTTCAATGATACGGTGACCATCGGTGACGGGCATCCCCGTGGTTTCAGTGTCTAAAACTACCATACGGCCAGATCTATTTTGTATACTCATAACAATCAAAAAACCTCTCAACCGCTGATTTTAAAAGCAAAAATGCCACATATCACAATAATTTAAAATAAAATAAGTGTAAACCAAAATACTTAACCAATCACACTAGCCTAAAGTGTAAACATGACCTTCAGAATCAAACACTACATAGCATCCGATGGTGAGCGCTTTTCGCAGCTATATGATATAGAGGCTGGCGGCTTTCCATTGTACTATCCAACGAGCTACATTGCTCGAACGGTACGTCCCAACTCTACTCATGAAACTCAGAAAGTGCACCTGGAGGCTATCAAGCGTGTGTGCGAGTGGGAAGCTCGACAGAAAGCCGCTCTTGACATACGTTTTCAGCGCCGAAAACTCTTGTGTCAATTTGAAATAGATAGCTTAGTAAGACACCTTGTTGCAAGTCGGAGAAACAACAGCACAGAAGCTATCAGTCGTCATAAAGCCAACTCATACATCAGTTATGCTGCTAGGTATTTGAACTGGCTGGCCAATGAGGTAATTAGCGAGAAAGACTCAGATATTGCAGCGGCCATTAAAGACCAACACAAAGCTCTACTTTCAGCTACCGCTCGCAAACGCGGCTCCATATCAGCAAGCAAACAGCGCATCCTTGCTATGCGGTTACCGAATGAGACAACACACGCATTATTTACATTATTCAAAGACCCTCTCAGCGGGGTGCAAAAAAATGCTGACAAAGGGCCTCGCATGAGGAACGCCATTATGCTACGAATTCTATATGAGACAGGCATGCGTCGCGGCGAGCTACTGAGCCTAAAACTTGTCAATTTTGTAGAAGCTATCGGCGGTGAAAGCGCTCAAATACTGATAGAACGCAACCACAATGATAAGTTCGATACGCGAGTGCGACAGCCGGTAGCAAAAACCCTTGGGCGCATCGTGAATATTTCTGCCGAAGGCGAGCAGCAGCTTATTACCTACCGAGATCATTGGCGACCGAGTACAGACACTGAGTTTCTGTTTGTGAATCATCGCATAGGTCGCTCTCAAGGCAAGCCTATAACAGAGACAGGATTCAACTCTGCACTGGAAAAGTTGAAGAAAGCAATCCCAGCACTAGAGCCTCTGCACTTTCACTTACTACGTCACGACTGGAACTATAGGTTCTCACAGAAGGCAGACGAAAGCGGGCTAGAGTTTGAAAGCGAGCGCACTATGCGAGAGCAATTAATGGGCTGGAGGCCTAATTCAGAAATGTCTTTACTCTACAATCAGCGTCACATCCAGGAGCATGCCAACAAGATCGGCAAAGAGATTGCTTCTGACACTATGAGTAAGAGAGGGATATAAATGACTAGCAATCTCGTACAGACAGAAACACCAAACGCAGACTCCGAACTACTAAGAACAAGCCCCCCAGAAAAACAACCTCCAAACTTTATCTGGTTCCAAGATACGTTTCGCTGTGTTGGATACAACCACATACACATGGCAGAAGCACTTTCAGTGCTCGACGTTGCGCAAAAAAAATCATTCAAGGAAGCCATACTTGCCTTTGCCGTTAAAGGTGATTATGCAACTCGCTCAATTATAACCCTAGCTTACTCGCTAAACTCGCTACTGAAGCAATTTCGCACTAACTCCCTCGACATAACCTGGATAGCAAAAATCCTGGAAAAACCAGCGACAAGAAACCATATTGGAATGATTAAAAAATTTTTCATCTTTTGGAAAACACAGGATCCCTCTGCAATCACAGGTGAAGCCTTACAGGTTTTTTTCAAAATAAAACGCAGTAAACCTAGGAATTCCAATGTGCTCTCAGACGACCCCGAGAAGAGATGGCTGTCTCCTGAGGAGTATTCGTCGTTACTCGCTGACACCTGGCGCAACTACGAAAGCGGCCACTTTTCAACAAGTCAGACATTTATGCTACTGCTGTCAATGCAGTATGCTCGCCGCCCAACGCAGCTTTCATACTTAAAGATTAAAGACTTCCGGATCGCTGCAGCTAATGACGTTTCCGGGCTGAGCGGACCAATGGTTAGCTTCCCAAGCATCAAGGATATGACCTCTGAAAGTGGATTTCGTGATAGCAAGTTTGAACATCACCCCGTACCAAGCCACTTATGGAGTCTTTTTGAAGTTCTGCGCTATGAGAATCGAAAGTTGTTCAATTACGAACTTGGAATCAATCTTTCCGACTCTGAGCTTGAGATGCTGCCTGTTTTTATTACTACGGGGCGTATTCAAACAGCCATATCTGAGCTATCAAATCACTACAGGCTCAAATGGCGCAGCAATCTTGACCACATCCTATTTCACCTACATAAAAGTGTAATCAGCAATATCATAGCTTGGCGACCTAATTCACGCCAAATAATCAAACCGCCACTTAGCCACCGCACAGGTCGGCCGATTGTAGTTAATGCAACCCGACTCCGACATACTCGCGCCCGTCAACTGGCACGCAAAGGAGTACCTATGCATGTGCTTTCGCATTGGCTAGGACATACAGACGAGAGAAGCATTCAGGCGTATTACAACGATCCTGCCGAGGATGCACGCAAGTTAGACGAAGCAATGTCACCGGCATTAATACCTCTAGCTATGGCCTTCGCAGGCAACCTTATCGACAACGAGGAGCAAGCATCTCGCTACAAGGACCCAACAAGTCGCTTAGAGCTTGCGCAGAGAGGCAAGCTGAAAACTGTAGGCAGTTGCGGCAAGCATAGCTTTTGCGCCACCACATCTGTACCAATACCCTGCTACCGCTGCCGTCATTTTGAACCTCTAGTAACAGCGCCGCATGAAGAGGTTCTCGAAGCACTAAAAATCAGACAAGAAGAAGAGAACCAAGCCCTACGAATTGGTGGAGCAAGAAACCTGCTTATTCCTATCGATCTATCAGAGGATATTCTAGCGGTGCAGAACTGTATCGACCGATGTAACGCCCACAAGACTGAGCAGAGGATCACATAATGGCAGTGCTCATCCAATTTACACCGAAGAAAGAACTGGCCGCACAAAAGAACCTACAAAACCTGATCACCCTGGCTCGTGATCATCTAGTTACTTGGGCGAGTTTACCCGGTTTTTCCTGGGAAAAAAATGTGTGGCCCACGCCAGGCCACCGTATCCGGTTCACGAACTTCGAGAATCGAGCTTTGCACAAGAGCAAAAATCCCCAACCGCACCAACTGATGCACCCAGCCTTCGCCGATTTCGCTAAAGCTTATCTACGCTACAGCTATACGGCTAAACCCCCAGGCAATATACTCCAAGAGATGACAGCATTAAGAACCTTGGAAATGGTTCTCAGACAAGACATGGACCTTCCAGACATCACCAGAGTGGAACAACGCCACTTCGATCGCGCTGTAACAGCATTACAGCAACTGCGTTCGAGACAGGGTGTCGTTAGCTCGATTCTGCACATACTTAGAACGCTCGCAGACTTTTTCATCGTGACCAGTAGCGTGCACTATTGGTCTAACCCCTACGTTGGCACAGCTTCGTACGCTTTTATTAACGGTGCCTATGCGGACGCAGAAACAAAGTCAGCCAAGCTTCCTGACCAAGATTCTCTTCTTGCAATCGCCGAAGTCTTCGCTCATGGCCACACGCAAAAACTTGAAGACACCGACACAATGGTCACCAGCATCACGTGCCTCTTACTAAGCGCACCAATGCGAATCGGTGAGACACTTAGGCTTCGCGTCGACTGCCTTCGTGAAGAGGCCGATAAAAATGGAGATATCCAGCTCTATCTTAACTACTGGACCCCTAAGATGAAGCAGTTTGTGCCTAAAGGGATTCCCTCTACAATGGCAGCAAACACCAGGATTGCTGTAAAGCGACTACAAGAGATCACAATAGAGGCTCGCCAACTGGCTTTATACATGGAAAGCAATCCGACAAAATTTTACCGCCATAAAAACTGCCCTGATGTTCCAGACGATCAAGTGCTCACACATGCTCAAGTAGTAGCGGCGCTGGGTTATCAAAAAAGAGCTAGCGCTGAAGCTTTTTTCCACAAGCTCACGGGCCGTTTTGCCTTTACCGGCTATACTCTCAACACTCTATGGCAGTTAGTGCTTATTGAACATCGCAACTCAAATCCATATTTTCCCTACCAAGAGCCCGTCGCTGACGGAGGCAATAAGCCGCTAAAAATGTCAGAATCTTTAATGTGCTTTCTTCGAGGCCAGTTCCGAGTACACAGCACCACAAGCCCCATCATCTTAGCTCCATTTAACAGTGACTACTTTGCAAGTCGCCTAAAAGCACCAAGCAGTGATAAAGATAAGTCGACCTGCTTCTTCACTAGGCACAACTATGAAGCTGTGAGGCTCACATCACACGGCCTGCGTCATCTACTGAACCGCCTTGCTCGCCGCAGCGGCGTATCAATCGAGACAATCACCAACTGGAGCAGTCGTGCCTCTACTAATCAGACATTAACCTATCTCAATGACGATCCTCAAGAAGCAGCTAATAAGGGAGCTGCGCTGCTGGGGATGCGGCAGGAACAAACGCACCAGAAACCAATCACTAACGAAGAGGCTGAGATTCACAGCCAAGGGCCATTTCATAGGAGCCGCTACGGCCTGTGCCGTCGTTCCTGGCGATCTGGACCGTGTAACCGCTTTGCCGACTGCCTGAACTGCTCAGAACTGCTGATATGCAAGGGCGATAAAATGGCAGTGGAGGCAGTGGCGAAGGATCGAGAACACTTGGTTCGAACATTTAGCGCAGCCAAAGCAGCTATCGAAAACGGTGAGCGTGCAGCCTCGCGCTGGATGCAAGTGGCAGAGCTACAGATCGAACGCTTAAACCAGCTTCTACACATCCTTAACGACACAAACATCCCCGATGGCAGTCCTGTCGAGCTGGCAGATAGCTCGGATTTTAGCCATGAAGGGACATTTATCGAGGACAAGGCCGCGGCGCTAGGCATCAAACTACTGGACAGAAATAAGCTGAATATTGAATATGGCAACGAACTGCTGGCTTGCCTTGATCTACTGAGGAACCCCGTCAATGTCTAAGACAATTACCGACTCTCAACTCAACAGAATGGCGAAAATGATTCGAGACTGGCCTATGGTAGAGGCGTTCAACTGGAATAATATCTGCATCGCTTCTAAGAGTATTCTCGGCTATACCCCAACCCGTCAAGCACTCTCCAAAAAGCCAATACTGAAGAACGCTTATCTGGTCAAGAAAAACCAGTTAAGGGACGCAGTGGCAAAGATCATAGAAGTTCCTAGACCACAAAGCATGCTGGACGCAATGAACAAAATTGCTCGTTTACAGCAAGAAAACGAAGCTCTCAGGGATGAGCTCGGAAAAATGGCAGAAATAGCTCAGCGCTTCATCTATAACGCTGGCATTGCAGGCATATCCCAACAGAGGCTAATGGAGCAACTTCCAAAAATACGGAATGACTAGTAACGGTAATCCGTCCGTAAATAATAGCGTTAAAAATGTGTGTGCGGGGGTACCTTAGGTCATGGTTGTTTTTTAAAAGCCACCTTTTTAGATGGATTGATGGCAATCTCAGTGTCAACCCCCAGCCCAGTTCCTTGGCTGATTTCTTTTGCTTGGATCGCATCAATCCTATGCTGGCAAGACGGTGTACGTTCGCTTTTCACAACGCCATCCATCTGTTTAACGCTTTCAAGAAGCTCGTTAAAGAATGTACTCATAGTGTTATTTCCACCTCCCAATGACTTTTTAAGCAATTTACACACTACAAAACCAAAACCAAAACTTGGAAATTATCCATATTTTCAACTGCTCAATCAAAATTTGTTCACTCTCTATTTATCACTTACATATGCAGCTTCATAAGTATTACAGTTTTTCTTTTAAAGTATGAATATCGTGAGCTACTTTCTTGCCAACCCAAAAATCTTTTCTCCCAATAATCAGTAATATCATTGGGTTGGGTGCGCACAGAGAAGATCTCCAAGATTTTATATCAATAAGCGATGGGCTTGGAATGTCCTCTGGATGAGTGTGCCACTCCCCAATATATAGAAGGGTGCCAGCTGACGCTTCAAAAGCAATATTGATTTTTTCTTGATGGTGAGAGCCTTCCCTATTTACTCGGGAACGCTCACGAAAATCACCAGCACCTGGCTCTGATATATCACAAATTACAATATGATCGCCTCTGCGCTCACCAATCAGAACTCCTGCAGCTTCTAAACTAAAGCCGCTAAGCTGTCTATATGAATTTAATCGTTCCACAACATCACTCATCACAACTACATGATGCTGCTCATAATCAACATAAACTAACTCTTTAAGCGCCATTACAAATAGAACATTTTAGTTGTTGCGGCACTATTTGAGGTTTGAGCGAACGTGACCCATCCAACATACACTCAATATAAGTCCACTTAGTTTCTGCTTCTAGTGTATTTAGTACAGCGGTCTGAGCCAGTGCAGCAGTAATTTGACTGACAGCTGCATCATAAGGTGTATAGGTACTTCCACAGCTTTTGAACTTCTCAGCAAACAAATCTAATCGCACAAAGCGCAGGTCCACTCCATCACGATATTTTTCAGGATTTACAAGCATGCAGCCATAACAGCTAGCGCTTCCATTATCTACAAAAACCTTAGAAGCTCGACCGTTTCCATCGTTGAAAGCATGAATAACCACTGGTCTACTATCAAAATCTACCTCCCGTAGAACTGCTGCTATACGCTTCGATACAGGAGGCCGTCCCGTACTATCAATAATGATATCGTACTTCTTGAAAATGTCAGATTTTAGAGGATATTGTGCGGCACACCCAAGGATATCAGTAGGAGTATGAACTGAGTTACGAAGCTTTTCAGCTAGAGCATAGGACTTGCATCGACCAAAATCACTAGCTGTAAGAACATGACGTCCAAAATTATGTGGGCTATATGTATCATTATCATAAATATGAAAATATCCTTTTCCACAACCAGCACCACCACGTAATAGAAGCTCAGCGAGATATCCCCCTATAGTCCCACAGCCAATAAGCGCTATACGTTTCTCACTGAGACTCCCGAGCCCTTCTCTTGGCAGGTTACGACTGAGTAACGTGCCAAGGTCCGCACGTGTAACACTCAATCTTTTAAAACATACGGATGCACTTTTCCCACCAAGCATTTCTGCTAGAGTGGCTTTAGATTTTCTGACTGTTTTGAACTTCTTATGCCTCTCGAGATTAATTGCTTGTGTATTAATCTCGACATAAACAGCAACAGTTTCTTGATTAAATATCTCAAAAAGAAATATATGTCTTTTTGCACCAGACAAAACAATATACTCAACTACTTTATCCCTAGAGTTATGATCTACCTGACGAAGCCAGCTAAGTACATCTTTAAAAGATGAAGGAGGCCATTTTACCCCAGCTAATTTATTTGGTTTTACTAAAACAAAATGTGTAGTAATAAAACTGTCAGTCAGCGAGCTAGCCGGTAAACCACGATGGAATAGCCAATTTTTGGTAGTGCTGTGTGGCTCATCGTTCGCCACTGATATGTACTCAAGTCTAGGACTTTCATCAGCCCAAACTGACTGAGATATTTTTGTCTTAAGTTCTGTTCTCCTGTCAGCAGAAGACAATAAATACAAGTCTTCATGAGGCCGCCAGTATGCAGCAAACTCTCCCTCCAACTCTCTGTCATCAGGATCTCCACTTAATGCAGACGATACAGCGCGCTCCAATGTATTTCTGATCTGCACGTCAACTTCACGATATGTACCATCAAGGTTATTAGAGTCCCAATCCGCCTCCATTTGCTCGACATAGCACAAGATCCCTTCTAAACTGATGTGTGGGATCAACAGATTGCTAAGGCAACTAGGTATATCTATGACACAAGCCGTTGGTAGCTCAATATTTGGATCATTCCACACAACCAAAGCAATCTTAAACACCCCTGCTTGAGTGTCAAAATCCTTGACATAGTACCCCTTACGGCGGCTCTTGTTATCAAGTACTAAACCGCTTGGCATTTGCCTAGCGGGAGTAAAACGATACCCACAGCTTAGCAAAACTTGGTGAAGTTTTCTTGAGCCCATTAACCGCTTACCATCGTTTTATTAATCTTAGATGGCTCTGACGCTTTGGTGGGTTCGCTGAAAAACGCAGGTGCTGCTGCAGCTGAAACAATTAATGCTGCGTTAGTTACACGCTCACCAAAAGCTATATTAATTTTCTCAAGTGCAAACTCTCTCGATATAGCTCCTTCTGCCTCAAGTAAAACACCATGTAACTCCTTCATCTTAATTACAATAGCTTGCTGTCGAGAATCATGATCAAAATCAGCAGGAAATAGTAATTTTTCATCTGTATCATCAGGACTTTCTATGCCCTTACAAAACTCACCTGGTATGAGCCTTGCGACTATCTTCATTGTATTAGCTAAATCTTCACTCTCGTGGTATTCCCTGTCGAGAATATTGACTACTGCTGTCATAAGACTTATTGAAGATGGACCTCCTAGATCCCATTGAGCATCACGCCAAGCCTTCATAAAACGGCATATCAAGCGTAAGTGCTTACCTATCCGCAGACAACTATCTTCAAACCAGTCCTCTACTATTTTAGGATCGCTTATAGTCCATTTTTTCTCACCTTCACGTAAAGCAAGATTTACGTTTTCCGAATCAAGCTTGTACGATTCACGCGTATTTACTTCCAAGAGCATTGATTCCATTGACTCCTGCTTAACTTGACTTGCGGAATCTAATGCTGTTTGTTTTGTTTGGAACTGATCTTTTGGAATAGCGTACATAGGCACATCTATATGTGCTTTATGGTGTCGAATTTTTATGCGCCCACAAGTTTTCTTTTGCTCAAATACCCACCCATCATTTTCAGCTGCTAAGGACTTAAGAGACGTATCTACAAGCAGCAATAACAAAGCATGCCCAACCTGAGGCTCTGATTTAAAAATTGTCATTGGCAAGTAAGTACCATCATCAATATCCACTTCTTGACCTGGCTGAAAAGGTAAATTTAGTGTGTCGTACTGAAAACTTCCTTGGGTCCAAAATCGTGGCTGAAGTTTAATAAAGTCATCACGCGCCAGATCATCCATTTCGTGGATAAGCTTGCTGATCTCGTTTATGTCATCATCCGATAGATAGCGAAAAACTGTCTGATTTAGTTTTAACTTGATATCCTTAAAAGTCATGGATTGCTTCTTAACATTTTTAGCAATCGTCTTAGCTTCCGTAAATACCTCCTTTGTTCGCTCTCGTACTGTTTGACGCAAAGACGTAAGTTGCTCAGTTTTCTCACTACTTAGTCTAAGTTTACTAATCAACCCTTCAGAACTATCTCTATAGTAATGGTTAAAATCCCAGCTCATTAGTTTTTTCCCTGATTATTTATGCGCTTGAATGGCTTTGCAGGAGATATGAAAAAATCCTGTAATTTTGTATTTTGAGTGAATTGCACCGTAGCTAACTGCTTACCCCTTGCTAAAAGATTACGTAGTGAGCTCTCACTAGCGTTATCGAGTGTAATATCACTAGCAGCTTCATTAGGTATCACTTCATCGAGATAAACATAGTTTTTTTCGGCATGATAAAGCGCTAGTTCACGCAAAAGCATACTTTTATGAAGCTGCTGATTTGCAGTCATGGTGGTGAGTACGAGACTTTTTCCTGCGCCCCATAATCCGACATATCCATTCCAGTAGCGTCTTCCTAGCCACCACCGTCTCCTTAATGAGTTGGGACTGAGAGCGTAATCCTCTCCGACTGTGCCTATATTTAAAATGTATATATTTTTATGCGATATACCTGAAAAGTCGGTCTTCATATCTCTCAAGACCTCAAGAAGCCCAATATAGCTTGGATTGTTTGCAACCAGCCCACCATCAGCAAAATAAGCTTTAAGATCATCACAATAATGGGGTGAAAAATATGTAGGTGCAGCAGATGTCGCTAACGCAGCGTCAATCAATTTCAACCGTCCGTCTCGATTGAAATTTGGATTATGTGGAGTTTTAAAAAACTGAGGCTTGCCTGTAGATAGATTAACTGTAGGTATCATCACTCTTCGTGATAAATCGTTAAAAGTAATATCATTTCCAATCAAAGCTGCGATTGATTCCTGTAGAGGAGTACTACTATAAATAGGTGAAAAAAGTGATTTAATAGTATTAATCCAACCAAGCCGATAAGGAAATATCTTTGGAGCATTGTTATAGAAAAACTCCTCAAGCTCTCTTGCTGTTTTTCCAGCTGCAAGCCCAAGAGCAAGAACACCACCAATAGATGTGCCTGTAATCAAATCAAAATAATCACCTATTTTGATTTGATCATCGCCTGTTTTAGAAACCAAAATCCGCTCTATCTCAGCAAGAACACTGATAGTAAACAGCCCTCTTACGCCGCCACCATTTAAACTAAGCACGCGCACATCATTATCTATATTTAATTTAGCTTCATTTAATTCAGGCACAACCACCTCTTTTACAGTATAAAATCGCTAAGCTATCACTAGTAAAATGAAACATCATCATTTGAATCACTACTAATCTGGATTAAATTAATTCTGCCTATCGTTTGACGATCAGTGTAATAATGACCGGAAAGTTCATATTTTTTTCCGAACTCAGTATTTACTGTACGCAGATCGAATAATGTTGATCCATTATAAGTAGGCCAATTTGGATTTTTTGGAGTTGAACGATAAAGATAGTATAATTTTTTTTGTCCTTGCTCTATCGTTGGAGTTGTTTCAAGAGTAATAGATTTAGTCGTTTCGCCGTGCATATCAATTTGAGTCACTAATAATGACTGACGAATTACTGCTTTAGCTAATATCTCCTCTCCGTTCTGCAAAATTATTTTACCTTCCCATGTTCCATTTAAATCAGGAAATATTGATTTATCAAAAAATGCTAAAAAAGCCCAAACTTTTCTAGAAACAAAGTCACTTAATAAAATAAATATTAAAAAAGTACTCACCAGTGATGATATAGTAACAATCTTAAAAAGTGAAAAATCAGGTAACCAATATGTTTGCACAAATGTATAAATTGCAATACTAATAATAATAGTAGACAAAGCCACAGCTTTTACAAGCATATCAAATTTTACTATTCTAAACATTTCAGAATCTCTTGCTCAAAGAAATCTAATTTAGAGTATTCATGCATACAGTTTTTACCATTACATTTGGCCGAAGTTAAAGCCACATAGGACTCACGGAGATTCGAGCCTACTCCTGCAGAAAAAGTTATCCCGCTGGGCGCCAGGCTTTGTAATTCTATAAAAATAGCTTCTAACTCAACATCCACATGCGTAGAAGCCACAACCCCATCAGCAGCACAAAATATAATATCAAAACCATATTTCTCGAGCTTATTAGAAATCTCTCTTGTCGTTTCCTCAAGGGATTTACTTAGATTCTTAAGCTCACTGCAATTATTACTTAAGTAACATGAAGTTATTTTTCTACCTACATCATCACCGTCAATTGAGATATATTTCAAGTTTAACCTCGTTAACTAAAATATTGAGCAACTACCTTTTACTATGTAATGCATACCAAGTATAAAGCAGATATTAAAAAGAATATATTTTATACTTCATTAAAACTATACTTTGCTGATTCCACTTATAATCATTAACCAATTTACAACTTAATACTTTAAGAGATTTTTCTATAAAACACAGTCAAAATCGTGCATAAACCGCCAGAAAAATTTACTGTCTACACCACCAACCCCACAGAATTTTCTCTCAACCACTCCCGACACCCCTGATAATCCGACATCACTTTACCAACCTCACGCCAAAACTCCGGTGAGTGGTCATGATGTATCAAGTGGCAAAGTTCATGGATAACAACGTAATCCACCATCCGATTAGGTGCGAGCATAATCAGCCAGTTGAACTCTAGCCCCCCCTTTGCTGTGCAGCTGCCCCAGCGAGCTTTAAAAGTCTTGATACTCACACCGGTAGGATCAACACCAACCACCGGTGCATAGCGCTTGACTTTTTCGCGTATTTTTAATACAGCCTGACGTTTGTACCAACGTACCAATGCGTTACGGATCATATGCGGCTGCTGACTGCCTTCAGGTGTTTGTATAACCAATCGTCCTTGCAGGAGTTTCGCCGGCGAAAACGGGCCGCATTCAACTTTAAGTCGGTAGTTACGCCCTAAGTACGCAAAAGCTTCGCCAGAGACAAACTGTTTGCTGCTTGCCGGTGCCATTTCGCGTTGCAAGGCCATCTTCTCTTTGATCCACATGCGTTTAGCCAGTAGTAGCTGATCAATCTTTTCGACACCGGTGCTGGTTGGCACAATAATGGATACAGCACCTTCCTCGACCCTTATATCAGCGGTCTTGCGGCGGCTGGTACGGATGACTTCAGCAATAAAGCCATTGCCGTCACGGTACTCTGGAGCGCCTAGAGCGGTTCTCATTTGTTACTTACCGCCAAAACGGGTTTGGGCTAATTCTAGAAAGCGATCTTGCACGACTTTCACCAGCGCGGCATCACTGAACGAGCACTCCAAAATGGCGCGTTTGATTTCTTTCTTCATGCGCTTAACTTCATCGCCCTTAGCAAAGAAATCGACAATCTGCGTGGCCTCGTCAAACATACTGACTAAACCTTGGCTAGTGGCTTTGATTTCATCGTGCACGGCTTCGCTGACAGTTTCTTCACCGCTATGGCGAGTGACTTCAACCATGAGGATATTGTAGAAAGCCAACTCAGTATCGGTTAAACCTAGATCAGTGGCCGTCTGCGCGCGCTCGGATTCGATGTTGTTACAAAACTCCAGCAACAGCTCAACTTGCTGATCCCACTTGCCGTTGTATTTCTCGATAATGTCCTGCAAGCGCAAACTGAGCGACCTGTAATATTCAGGGTCATCATCCAGATTGACTGTTATGTGATGCTTAATCGCGCTCTCAATCTCTGATGCCCGCGACTCAGGCGACTTCAGCTTCGCCAACGATTGTTTGAAGTTGGCAGCCATCAGATCCACTGGCGGAATCTTGGGATCAACTCCAGTACTGATGATGTGTTCTTCAACCAACTGGCGCACCTTGGCACCAACATCTTTGATGTTCAGTCCTGGGTCACGGTAGCGGTTACGCGCAGCATTTTGCACCTTGCCCCAGAGCCTTAGATCGCTCACAAAGGGCCGCGCTGCAACATCGGGCAGCACCACATCCATTTGCTTAGCAAAGCGCTTAAACGCCAGCTCAAACTGTTGGCGAACATCTTCGTCTTTAAGAAACAAAACATAATCGTCAATGTCATCGCTCTTGAGCGCACTAAACACATTAGCAACGCGAGTATGTGCGGCTTTAAGTCTTGGGATCTCGTCTTTAAGCGTGTGGTAAGTGCCTTGCACGTCTTCGCTACTGAACATCTCCAGCGCTTCGGTCAGGTAGTCCGACAGGCCATGGTAATCCACCACATAGCCCACATCCTTACCCGGATAAGTACGGTTCACCCGTGCGATGGCTTGCATCAGCGTGTGTTCTTTCAGGCTGCGGTCGATGTACATCACTTGTGCGATGGGCGCATCAAAACCGGTCAGCAGCATGTCCTTCACTATCAAGAAGGCGGTTGGGTCTTCTTTTTCTTTATCGGTGCCAAAGGGTTTGGTGAAGTTTTTGATCACCTGCTTTTGATGGGCCGCATTGGTGTAGGGCGTGTAGATGGCTTCATCATTGTGATTGCCAGAAATAATCACTTCCGATGGCGGTGCGCCCAACTCATCGAGGGTTTTCTTAAACAGCGTGGCGGCATAACGACTGCCCACCACGACCATGCCTTTAAAACCATCGGGCTGAACTTTCTCACGATAATGCTTTAACAGATCAATACACACCCAGCGAATACGCGCTGGAGCTTCACGCACGGCACGTTCGACGCCGTACTTCTTCTTAATCTCAGCCTGATCTTCTTTGCTGTAATCTTTGAAATACTCGTCAAACAACGCATCCAGTGACTTGCCGACCACTTCGCTCTGCACTTGGCGGCCTTCGTAGATGATGCGCACTGTGGCACCGTCTTCCACTGCTTCATTGATCTTGTATTGGTCAATGTAACCACCAAACGCCTGATCCATTTTTTGACTTTTTAACAGCGGTGTACCAGTAAAACCTATCTTCGGTGCATTCGGTAATGCTGCGTTAATGGTCGCGGCAAGATTACCAAACTGGGTACGGTGCGCCTCATCTGCTAGCACGATGATGTTGTCGCTGACGTTGAGGTCTTGGAAGTCGCCTTCGGCTTCAGCCTCCTGAAACTTCTGCACCATCGCCGTGACAATATCCGATGAGTCACGGCTCAACAGGTCTTTTAATTCAGACACAGAATTGGCGTTATAGACTGTTTCGTTTTGCGCAGCGCGGAAGGTGCTGGATAGCTGAGAATCAAGTTGAGTACGGTCAGTGACAAACACCAGCTTGTACTGCTGTAACTCTGGATCACGGCGCATCTTCACCGCCAGCATCACCATGGTCAGTGATTTACCCGAACCTTGGGTGTGCCAAACAATGCCCGACTTCTCACGGCGGTCTGCACCGGTTTTAAGGCGCTCAATGACTTTGTTTACCGCGCGGTACTGTTGATACCGAGCGACTTTTTTAATCAAACGCCCATCAATCGGCTCGTAAATAATAAAGTTACGGATTAAGTCTAAAAAGCTCGACGGGTTAAACATCCCTGCCAGTAAACGCTGTTGTGCGTTGATTTCAACGTGCTCACCTACACCACTAGCAATCTGCTGTGCTTGCGCCAAATACGCTGGAGACGGCACATCAGATACGTCTACCGGCACGCTATGTTCACTGGAGACAGGCTTACTCAGTTGCGCTCGAATATCCGCATCACTGTACGGGTGGGCATCTTTCCAATCGCTGTAATACTGGCTACTGGAGCTGATAGTACCGACCTTGGCTTGATCGCGGCAGGTACTGACCATCAGTTGGTTGTACCAGAATAATTTTTGCGCCCCTTCCTCACTGACAGGATCGCGCAGATTAGCGTAACGGCGCAACTGGATAATGCCTTCGGCAATCGCATCGGCAACATAAGGTGACTTGCACTCAATCACTGCCAGCGGCAGGCCATTCACAAAGCAGACAATATCTGGCGTGATGCTTTTATGGGGGCCTTCAATTTTACACAGGTATTCGTTATTGGCTGGGTTATCAAAGTCGATAATCTTAACCGTCTGACCTTTGCGGCGCTTGCCTAAATCCTGCTCGACCGACAGGTAATTGACCAGCATCTCGTAAATGGAGTGGTTGTACTCCATCAGCGCAGCATGGTTGGGGTGTGTCAGTTCACGCATCACTTTGCCGAGGTTTTCATTGCTGATCCACGGGTTAAGCTTACGCAGTGCCGACTCAAGACGATTCACCAGCACCACATCGCGATAATAAGCACGCTCTGCGGTGGACTGTGCATCCTTGCTTGCGGCAACCGGTGCAAGACTTGCGCCTGGCACATACGTCCAACCCAGCTTGATCAGCTGGGCGATGGCGGGTTGCTCTACTTTGAAATCTTCGTCATTGAACATAGTGATAATCGGCGTCTGATCATCAGACCACCGCTGACTCCTTGTCTGTGAGATTGACGCGCACCTTGCCTGTGAGCAGGTCTTGCATAAGGGCTTTTTTTATTTGTTTCAAATGAACTAGTTTTTCTACAATCGAAGTGTACTTTGAATCTATAGAATTCAATGCACCAGTGATCTCATGCTGCTCTTGCAAAGGCGGCAAGGCTAACTTCAAGCTCTTTAATGTAGTAATACTAACCGCAGGTTGTGCAGTTTCTGTCAACAACCTTCGCATTTCACTGGTATATCTCATGAGGTGTAAAATACTCAGCAAATACGTGTTTGATATTTTATCAATATCAACAGTCATCTTTAGGGAATTCCCTGCCAAGATACCTACAGAGTGATCTTCTGGAATAATTGCGCAAGCGCCTGCGTTCATTCCTATTTTTGCCATTAAAATATCACCTGGCCCTGCAGAACTACGTATTTGCTCGTTATACTTTTCCGCATCGACATAAACGTACTCTCGCTTCACAAAGCGGCCTGAAGTTACAAACCCACTCTGAAAAACAGGAATACCTGTTGGGCGATAATGTTCCGTTTTTAAATTGCTACCGAATGGGCCGTCAACAACAGCATACTTGGAAGTACAGACATCTCTTAATTCAGCAATACTCCAGCTCAGTGGTATCCGCCCCACTGGCGAATCTTTAAACTCAGTATGCCCAATCCCTTTGGTCAGCAGCTCCTGCATCATGCCGGTTTTGAGGTCTTTCAGCTTGTCGATCTGTGCGCATGTTTTTTCGATCACACCATCGACGGATGACAGAATGGTGGCGATTTTTTGTTGTTCGGGGAGTGGTGGAAGCAATGCCTCAATCTGATTTATTTTTTCTTTGTTGAGAGTAATACCCTTTACAGCCTGATCAATATTTTCTAATAGATTCCACTGCTGCAACCCTTGGTATAAAAACTGATTAGATAGCTGCCCTTTGTCTTTTGGTAAAAACGCAACAATAGCCTCATTTGTGTATAAATCTCGGCCAGCAAATGCAACGCGCCCAACAGACAGTTTAAAACTCATTAAAACTGTCCCCTTTTTAACTAGTTTTACATTTGAGTTTTTGATTCCTAGATCAGTTATATACTCGGATGTTTCATAAATCCAAGGCGTACTTAGATCTCTTATTGACACCCAAAGGCTTCCAGTAGTTTTAGCTGAATCCCAGTATTCAGATACTGAACGGCTAGGAGTTCCACCAATAGCGATATTACATATTTCGCTAATAGGTGCTGTATTCCAACCTTTAGGGACTATGTTGCTTACATTACTCATTACTCCGCCGCTCCTTCGCGTCCATGCGATCGCGGCACTTGTGCATCCTGCACGTCGTACCCTAGCTCTTGCAGATAGCCCTTCATCACCCGCTCAGCCTCAGCTACTTCTGCGTCCAGTTCTTTCAGCGATACGCGGTACTTATCCCACCAGCGTTCCAACTGTTCAATCACTGCCGCGCTGGCATCACCCGCCACCTCACGAATCTTTTCTTTGCTGTCGATCTCAGCTTTAAACTCATAATACTTTTCACCTGCTGAAGGCTCCGCATCACGCAGTACAAACACCGCAGACACATCAAAATCTTCCAGTATTTCCTCACGGATATATTCGCTTTCGACTTCACGCACGGGAATGCCGCCGTGCAAAATGGCGCGCACATCAAACATCTCTGGCGGTGGGCTGGTGTCGGCGTAGCGACGGATATTGAGGTTGTAGTCATTCTCAGCAATCTCGGCCAAGGT
>RCMZ01000576.1_pt1 | contig 17529 bp, 13 predicted proteins | sample 2041141 | NCBI WGS metagenome assembly RCMZ01 (sample SAMN09708263, study PRJNA481090) | Wastewater metagenome, whole genome shotgun sequencing project. | biome: sewage; isolation source: Davis station wastewater (DW) | place: Antarctica: Davis Station | collected 2010-03-01
ATTTCCTCGCCGCCTTTAGCGTGTTTTTTCAACAACGAGAAAATCACATCTTGCTTGCGCGAACGGGCCATATTTTCTATGCCCAGTTGTTCGGCCATTTCCAGCAGTTCGGTAATCGGCTTTTGCTTGAGTTCGGTCAGATTCATAGGAATGACGTAATCACGAGGAGAGAGGTAAGCACTTGGCTTAAGAGGCCGCGCCGCGAGGAAGGCGACAAGATCGCTACACTGGATTCGCATTCAGAATGCGTCGGCGACGGCTGGTAGAGGGCAACGGAGAAACCGTTGCGAGCCGAATGTAACACCGGCTTTAGGCAGCCGTCCAGCCTTCAGACAGAAAAAGCCCCGCAGTTTGCGGGGCTTTTAGTGCAACACTGACGCGGCGGCAACGCCGCACGCCATCAGATGTTGGCGTCGAGGAACGCTGCCAGTTGCGACTTGGACAAGGCGCCCACTTTGGTGGCTTCGACGTTGCCGTTTTTGAACAGCATCAGGGTCGGAATGCCACGTACGCCAAACTTCGGCGGGGTGTCCTGGTTTTCATCGATGTTCAATTTGCACACTTTCAATTTGCCCTGGTAGGTCTGGGCAATTTCGTCCAGTACCGGCGCAATCATCTTGCACGGGCCACACCATTCAGCCCAGTAATCGACCAGTACTGCGCCTTCAGCTTTGAGCACATCCTGTTCGAAGCTGGCGTCAGTAACATTGGTGATGAATTCGCTCATGGAAAATCTCCGCGGTCGCAAGCAATAAGTGACGCGCATGATAGCCCGCCTTGGCGCCGGCCGAAAGGCGCAGACGATTAAGCCTAGCTATCGCTATAGCGGTTAGAATCGATCAACTGCTCAGGCCGGCGACGCGACATTGCGCCGCGGCCACCTGACGCGCGCAGGCGTAAACCCCTATCATGGCAGGATGTTGCCGTTCCGCATCGAGACCTATCGACCATGCCGCAAGCCGCTGCCAAGCACTTTTCCATGATTGCCGCCATTGACCTGGGCTCCAACAGCTTCCATATGGTTCTGGCCAAAGCCGATCATGGCGAGATCCGCATCCTTGAGCGCCTCGGCGAAAAGGTCCAGTTGGCCGCCGGTATCGATGAGCAACGCTTATTGAGCGAAGAGGCCATGCAGCGCGGCCTCGACTGCCTGCGCCGCTTTGCCCAGCTGATCATCGGCCTGCCGGAAGGTGCGGTGCGCATTGTCGGCACCAATGCCCTGCGCGAAGCGCGCAACCGCGGCGAATTTATCCGCCGCGCCGAAGCCATTCTGGGCCACCCGGTGGAGGTCATTTCCGGCCGCGAAGAAGCGCGCCTGATCTACCTCGGCGTCTCCCACAGCAGTGCCGACACCCCCGGCAAACGCCTGGTGGTGGACATCGGCGGCGGCAGCACCGAATTCATCGTCGGCCAACGCTTTGAGCCACTGCTGCGCGAAAGCCTGCAGATGGGCTGCGTCAGCTTCACCCAGCGCTACTTCCGTGACGGCAAGATCACCCCGGCGCGCTATGCCCAGGCCTACACCGCCGCCCGCCTGGAGCTGATGGGCATCGAGCACGCCCTGCGCCGCCTCGGCTGGCAGGAAGCTCTGGGCGCCTCGGGCACCATTCGCGCCATCGGCCTGGTGCTCAAGGAAGCCGGGCAAGGCAACGGCGGGATCAACCCGGCCGGGCTGACCTGGCTCAAGCGCAAAGTGCTGAAACTGGGTGAAGTCGACAAACTGGATCTGCCCGGAATCAAACCCGACCGCCGGAGTATTTTCCCGGCCGGCCTGGCGATCATGGAAGCCATCTCCGATGCCCTGTCGCTGGAGGGCATGAGCCACTCCGAAGGCGCGCTGCGCGAGGGCGTGCTTTACGACCTGCTCGGCCGACACCAGCATGAGGACGTGCGCGAGCGCACCCTCAGCGCCCTGCAGGAGCGCTACCACGTCGACCTGGAGCAAGCCGCACGGGTCGAGGAAAAAGCCTTGTCGGCCTTCGACCAGGTGGCCGCCGACTGGGGCCTGGACGACGAGTGGCGCGACCTGTTGATCTGGGCCGCACGGGTCCACGAAATCGGCTTGGATATCGCCCACTACCACTATCACAAACACGGCGCCTACCTGATCGAGCACTCGGACCTGGCCGGCTTCTCGCGCCTCGACCAGCAGATGCTGGCCCTACTGGTGCGTGGCCATCGGCGCAATATCCCCAAAGACAAGCTCAGCGACTTCGCCGATCAAGGGCAAAGCCTGGTGCGCCTGTGCGTACTGCTGCGCTTCGCCATCCTCTTCCACCACATCCGTGGCAGTCAGGAAATGCCCAAGGTCACCCTCCAGGCCGGCCCGCAGAGCCTCGACATCCGCTTTCCGGCCGACTGGCTGGAAGCCAACCCGCTGACCCAAGCCGACTTCGCCCAAGAAGCCGACTGGCTTAAACGCATCGGTTTTACCCTGCGCATCAGCTAGCCATCGGCATGGACGCCACGGCAACTACTGCTAAGGTTCAGTAACGGGCAGGACAACCCGTTACGCAGGCTCTGCCAGCATCATCCCGGCACAGCAGCACACGCTTATACCCACGCGCCTTGCGTCAAAGATCAGCCATGGCTGGCAGAACTTCCCGCCGATGCACTTCGGGGCGACGTGATGCATACAAACTCCCTTGTCACTCACCCGCGCGCATTGCCCTGCGGCGCACGCTTCCATTTGTGTGCACCACTGTGGCTGGCAACTCTGCTGCTCGCCATGCTGTGGCTGCCGACCGGCCACGCAGCTGAAACACCACGTGCCGGTTGCGACTCCTGCCTGCTGCGAATCGACAGCCTGGAGCAGCCCGTAGCCCTCAGCGGCCACTGGCTGTTTACCCGCGAAGATGACCTGCACAACAAGGACATCGGCATTGATACCGCGCAGTGGCGCCTGCTCAAGACGCCCGGCCACTGGAAGGATGCCTATGGTGACGGCAGCACCTTCCGGGTCGGCTGGTACCGTGGCGAGTTCGACTTCAATCCAGCGCTGATTGGCCAGCCGGTGGTGCTGTTGTTGAATGCCTATATGAGCCGGGTCAGGGTGTATCTGGATGGCGTGGAAATCTACCATCGCCCCGACAAGCGCAATATCCAGCGCTATTTTTCCACCCAGCCAATCCCCGTGCTGTTCACCATCACCCAGCCGCGCCAAGTCCTGAGCATCCGCATCGAAACGCCGCTGATGATCGGCATCTATCAGCTGCCCTTCGAGCTGCGCCGCTATAGCGCCGACGACCAGAGCCTGGCCTGGTGGCAGTTCTGGGGCGGCGAACTGCGCCTGATCGTGTCTTACGTGATGCTGTTCTTCGGCCTGTTCTTTTTGCTGGTCTACGGCAAGACCCGCGCCAGGCTATACCTGATAGCCGCGCTCACCGCCCTCAGCGTATTTCCCTTCTATGCCGCGCCCGCCGACTACCTGTTGAAGATTTTCCCACCCGAACCCTTGCTGGCGCTGCACTACAGCGGGCTCTACACACTCTTCTTCGTGTACCTGTTCTGCCAGTTCTTTTATCGCTTCACCCCGCGCCTGAACTGGCTGCTGGGCGTCCTCTATGGCCTGCTGGCACTGACCCTCAGTGTCAGCCTGAGTCAGGACTACCTACCGCTGTTTCAAAGCGCACGCAGCGCCTTCCTGTTGACCGGCGCCCTGCTGACCGTGCTGGCGTTTTACCAAATCCTGCGCGGCGCCTTGCAGAGGCGGCCAGGGGCAAACGTCCTCCTGGCCGGCACCTCGGTACTGCTGATCACCGCCCTGCACGACGTGCTGCTCGGGGCCGGACTGATTGCCTCCACCGGCCTGACCTTTGTCGGCGCGATTGGCTACCTGGCCACCATGCTTTATGTGGCCAGCAGCACCTTCGCCAACACCTTTGTCGAAAACCAGCAACTGATCAAAGAGCTCGGCACAATCAACGACAACCTAGAAGAGCTGGTCGCCGAACGCACTGCAGCGCTCTCGGCCAGCATTGCCGAGCTGCAGCAAGCCCAGGCCAGCCTGGTGCAAGCAGAGAAACTGGCCTCACTGGGGGCACTGGTGGCAGGCGTGGCCCATGAGCTGAATACGCCGATTGGCAACGCCCTGACCTCGGCCTCGACCCTGCAGGACCGCCTGCAAGACATCACGCGCAGCGCCGCCGACGGCCAGCTGCGCAAATCGACCCTGAGCGACTTCCTCAGTGACGGCAGTGCGATCGCCGAGCTGATCACCCGCTCCTGCGAGCGTGCGGCCAATCTGGTCAGCAGTTTCAAGCAGGTCGCCGTCGATCAGACCTCCGAGCAGCGCCGCCAGTTCGACCTGCGCGCCCTGGTGGACGATATCGTCACCACCCTCAGGCCAACCCTCAAACACTTGCCGTGGCACATCACCATTGAGGTGCCGAGCGGCCTGCACTGCGACAGCTATCCAGGCCCCCTGGGCCAGGTCATCAGCAACCTGATCCAGAACGCCATGCTCCACGCCTTTACCGGCCGTCACCAGGGCAACCTGTGCATCAGTGCCAGCGCCCGCAGCAACGGCGAGATCGAAATGAGTTTTGACGATAACGGCATCGGCATGTCGCCGGCGATCCTGGCGCGGATTTTCGACCCCTTCTTCACTACCCGCCTGGGCAGCGGCGGCTCTGGCCTGGGCCTGTCGGTGTCACACAACATTGCCATCGGCGTACTGGGCGGCAGCCTCAGTGCCCGTTCGCACCTCGGCCAGGGCAGCAGTTTCATCCTCACCTTTGCCGCACACGCCGCGGCAACCCAGCCAACCTAAGCAGAGACAAAAAAGCCCCGGCAGACGCGCTGCGCGGGGCCTGTTCAGGCGTGCGGCGTTTATCGCACCGGCGGCAAGCTGGTGAGCTTCTCCAGCAAGGTCGCCTGGGCGTTACGGTGGTGCTGATTGCCGCTGGGGGTATGGCGCACATAACGACCATCCGGCTGCAGAATCCAGCTCTGGGTGTTGTCGGTCAGGTAGGTCTCCAGCTCTTTTTTGACCCGCAGGATCAGGCGCTTGCCTTCGATCGGGAAGCAGGTCTCGACGCGCTTGTCGAGGTTGCGCTCCATCAGGTCGGCACTCGACAGGTACAGCTGCTCTTCACCACCGTTGTAGAAGTAGTAGATGCGGCTGTGCTCGAGGAAGCGGCCGATGATCGAGCGCACCTGAATGTTGTGCGACACGCCCGGCACGCCCGGACGTAAGCAGCACATGCCGCGCACCACCAGGTCGATCTTCACCCCGCACTGGCTGGCCTTGTACAACGCACGGATGATCTTCGGATCGGTCAGCGAGTTGACCTTGGCCATGATGTGCGCCGGCTGGCCATCGCTGGCGAACTGGGTTTCCCGCGCGATCATGTCGAGGATGCCCTTCTTCAGGGTGAAGGGCGCGTGCAGCAGCTTCTTCATGCGCAAGGTCTTGCCCATGCCAATCAGCTGACTGAACAGCTTGGACACGTCCTCACACAGCGCCTCATCCGAGGTCAGCAGGCTGTAGTCGGTGTACAACTTGGCGTTGCCGGCGTGGTAGTTGCCGGTGCCGAGGTGGGCATAGCGAACGATCTCGCCGCTCTCGCGGCGCAGAATCAGCATCATCTTGGCGTGGGTCTTGAAGCCGACCACGCCGTAGATCACCACCGCACCGGCGGCCTGCAGGCGACTGGCCAGGGCCAGGTTGGACTCTTCATCGAAGCGCGCGCGCAGCTCGATCACCGCCGTGACTTCCTTGCCGTTACGGGCAGCCTCCACCAGCGCGTCGACGATTTCCGAGTTGGCCCCGGAACGGTACAGGGTCTGTTTGATGGCCAGTACATGCGGGTCTTTGGCGGCCTGGCGCAGCAGGTCGACCACCGGAGTGAACGACTCGAACGGGTGCAGAAGCAGGATGTCCTGCTTGCTCACCACGTTGAAGATGTTCTCGCTGTTCTGCAGCGCCTTGGGGATCACCGGGGTGAACGGCTTGCACTGCAGCTCCGGGTGGCTGGCCAGACCGGTGATGCTGAACAGACGCGTGAGGTTGACCGGGCCATTGACCCGATACAGCTCGCTGTCACTGAGGCTGAACTGCTTGAGCAGGTAATCCGACAAATGCTGCGGGCAGGTGTCTGCCACTTCCAGGCGCACCGCATCGCCATAACGGCGCGAGAACAACTCGCCACGCAGGGCGCGGGCCAGGTCTTCGACGTCCTCGGTGTCCACCGACAAATCGGCGTTACGGGTCAGGCGGAACTGGTAGCAACCCTTGACCTTCATCCCCTGGAACAGGTCGTCGGCGTGGGCGTGGATCATCGACGAGAGGAACACGTAGTTGTCGCCGGGACCGCCAACGTCCTCAGGCACCTTGATCACCCGCGGCAGCAAACGCGGCGCAGGGATGATGGCCAGGCCGGAGTCGCGACCGAAGGCATCCACACCTTCCAGCTCGACGATAAAGTTCAGGCTCTTGTTCACCAGCAGCGGAAACGGGTGCGTCGGGTCGAGGCCAATCGGGGTGATGATCGGCGCGATCTCGTCACGGAAATAGCGGCGCACCCAGGTCTTCAGCTTCAGGGTCCAGTTGCGCCGGCGGATAAAGTTGATGTGATGCTTGGCCATTGCCGGCAGCAGCACGTCGTTGAGGATGGCGTACTGACGATCGACCTGCTCGTGCACCAGCTCGGCAATCCGCGCCAGCGCCTGATGGGGCTGCAGGCCATCGGCACCGGCCTGTTCGCGGGCGAAGGTGATCTGCTTCTTCAGGCCGGCTACGCGAATCTCGAAGAACTCATCCAGGTTGCTGGAGAAGATCAGCAGGAACTTCAACCGCTCCAGCAGCGGATAGGACTCATCCAGCGCCTGCTCCAGCACGCGGATATTGAACTTCAGCTGCGACAACTCGCGGTGGATATACAGGCTGCTGTCATCCAGCCCCGGCACCACGTAGGCGGCCGGGCTCTGAGCCACCACCTCCGGCGCGGCTGGCGCCTCCACTACGGGCGCCTCCACGGGCAGTTCGTTGGGGGTCAAGTCAGCGCTGGGTCCTTCGGTATTCATGGGTTCTTCCTGTGGGCGTTCTAGCCCTGTTTAAGCAACTGCGCCGCGCGTTTGGCGAAATAGGTAAGGATGCCATCGGCACCCGCGCGCTTGAAAGCGGTCAGGGATTCGAGGATCACCGCCTCGCTCAGCCAGCCATTCTGAATGGCGGCCATGTGCATGGCGTACTCACCGCTGACCTGATAGACAAAAGTCGGCACGCGAAATTCCGTCTTCACCCGCTGCAGGATATCCAGATATGGCATGCCTGGCTTGACCATTACCATGTCGGCGCCTTCGGCGAGGTCCGCCGCCACTTCATGCAGGGCCTCGTCGCCGTTAGCCGGGTCCATCTGGTAGGTGTTCTTGCTGCCCTTGCCGAGGTTGGCAGCCGAGCCCACGGCATCCCGGAACGGCCCGTAGTAGGCGCTGGCGTACTTGGCCGAGTAGGCCATGATCCGCACGTTGGGGTAATCGGCCAGCTCCAGGGCTTCGCGAATCGCCTGCACGCGGCCGTCCATCATGTCCGACGGCGCCACGACCTGAGCACCGGCAGCGGCATGGGACAGAGCCTGCTTCACCAGCGCATCGACGGTGATGTCGTTCTGCACATAGCCAGCCTCATCGAGGATGCCGTCCTGGCCATGGGTGGTGAACGGGTCCAGGGCCACATCGGTGATGACGCCCAGCTCGGGAAACTTGGCGCGCAGCGCACGGGTGGCGCGTTGGGCGATACCTTCCGGGTTCCAGGCTTCCTCGGCGAGCAGGGATTTCTTCTCCAGCGCCGTCACCGGAAACAGTGCCAGCGCCGGAATGCCCAAGGCCACCCACTCTTCGGCTTCTTGCAGCAGCAGGTCGATGGACAGACGCTCCACCCCCGGCATCGAGGCCACGGCTTCACGACGGTTTTCGCCGTCGAGCACGAACACCGGCAAGATCAGGTCATCCACCGTCAACACGTTCTCGCGCACCAGGCGACGGGAAAACTCGTCACGGCGATTGCGCCGCAGGCGGGTGGCGGGGAACAGACGATTGGCGGGGGTAAAGCTCACGGCAGACTCCTGAGCCCGCGCTGGCGGGCGAGTGTGACAGTTATAAGCGGGCATTATGACCAAAGCATGACAGCCTGCGCCGGCCTGCGGCTAGAGGTCGCAGCAACGCCGCGCAAGCCACTGGCGCCATTGTCCACAGCCAGGCAATCGGCGGCCAGCGCTTTCCCACATAAGCAGGAAGGGTTAGTCTGCCAGCCCTCTTCCTTAATGCGCCGCCATCATGCTCGAACAATTTCTCCAGGATTTTGGCTACCTCGCCCTATTTATCGGGACGTTTTTCGAGGGCGAAACCATCCTGGTGCTGGCCGGCGTCGCTGCCTCGTTTGGCAAGCTGGAACTCAACTGGGTCATGCTGGTCGCCTTTTGCGGCAGCTATGCCGGCGACCAGCTCTGGTATTACATGGGTCGCCATAAAGGCCGTCAGCTGCTGGAACGCAACCCGCGCTGGCATAACATGGGCGAGCGCGCCCTGCGCCTGATCAAACGCCATCCCGACCTGTGGGTGCTGAGTTTTCGCTTCTTCTACGGCCTGCGCACCGTGATGCCAGTGGCCATCGGCCTGTCGGGCTATCCGCCGCTGCGCTACCTGGTCCTCAATGGCATTGGTGCCATCGTCTGGGCCGTGGCGCTGGGCTACGCCGCCTTCTACTTTGGCGCCGCCCTGGAGACCATGCTGGGCGACATCAAGCGCTACGAGCTGTGGATTCTCGCCGCGCTGGTGCTGATCGGCGCAGGCCTGTGGCTGCGCCGCTGGTTGAAGGGCAACAAAAGCGTCGACTGATCAGACGGCCTGCAACCCCTGAGCTGACGCGGGCAGACGCCACAGCCACAAAGCACTCGCCAGCGCGTAGAACGCCAGCACGCTCCAACCCGCCGTACCAACCGGCAACAGCGCCGCCTGCTGCAGTGCCAACAGCAATGGCACGCTCGACAGCAGGCGCAGCACTTCCAGCAACCGCGCCCACGGACGGTTTTCCAGCCAGACACCCAAGCTGTACAAACCAAACGCCACCCAGGCCCAGCTCGCGATCAGCAAGCCCAGCGTCAGACTTTCGCTGATCGCCAGCAGGTAAGTGCCACCGACGAGGTACAGGGCGAACTGCACCCCGGCATAGACCTTTTGCCCGCCGCTCAGCGGCACCTCGAACTTAACGAACTGGCTCAGCTCCGGCTTGCTCAGCGGGTACTTGGCCGCCACATCGGCGGGGCGCCAGCCGGTGGGCATAAACCAGATGCGCAGCTTGTCCCACCAGGACGCTGCCCGCGCCGCATCCCGCCACAGCTGCACGTAGAACTGCAGGTTGGCCCACAGCGGATTCCAGCTGGCCAATGGCGTGGTCACGCCGAAGATCACCGGCTCCTCATCCAGCTCCTCCTGGAAGGTGCCAAACAGCCGATCCCAGAGGATGAACACACCACCGTAGTTGCGGTCCATATAGATAGCATTTTGTGCATGGTGGGCGCGGTGATTGGATGGCGTGACGAAGGCCCACTCATACCAGCCCAGCTTGGGCACATGACGGGTATGCACCCAGAACTGATAGAGCAGGTTGAGTGCCGCCACCGTGAGGAACACCAACAGAGGCACCCCCAGCACGGCCAGTGGCAGGTAGAAAATCCAGCCGAACAGAAAGCCGCTGCTGGTCTGGCGCAGAGCCGTCGACAGGTTGTAGTCCTCACTCTGGTGATGCACCGAGTGCGCCGCCCACAGCACATTGCGCTCGTGGCCGAGGCGGTGGTTCCAGTAGTAGCAGAAGTCGTACAGCACAAACGCCAGCACCCAGACCCAGGTCTGCTGCGCCGACAGCTCGAACAGCGCCAGGTGCTGCACGGCAAAGCCATAAGTGAGCAACCCCAGACCCTTGGTCAGCAAGCCGCTGACCTGGGACAGCACGCCCGCACTCAAGCTGTTGATGCTGTCCGCCAGACGATAGGTGCTGACCCCGCGCCAGCGATCCACCAGCAGCTCAAGGCCAATCAGCACAAAGAAAAACGGTATTGCATAGAGAACGTAATTCATCAGTCACCCATAGCGTTACGCAGAGGCGGGCATCAAAGTCTGTGGCCATTTCATTCGCTTGCGATAAAACGGGAACAGACCCTAGGATGACCCTATTGCTTGCATCCTAGCCCAAGCCCTGCGGCGCGCCGCGACGGCAAATGCCAACCTGGGGGGCATTTGGCGACACCCGTGGCGCCAGCACATCAAGCCCCAGGCGATTTATCAGGAGATCACCATGCACAAGAAAGTCGCTGTCATCCTTTCCGGCTGTGGCGTTTACGACGGCGCGGAAATTCACGAAAGCGTGCTCACTTTGCTGCGCCTCGACCAGCGCGGCGCCCAGGTGCAGTGCTTTGCGCCGGACATCGCGCAGCACCACGTGATCAACCACCTGAGCGGCGAACCGATGAGCGAAAGCCGCAACGTGCTGGTGGAGTCGGCGCGCATTGCCCGTGGCCAAGTCCTCGACGTGCGCGAACTGCAGGCCAGCGAGTTTGACGCGCTGATCCTGCCGGGTGGCTTCGGCGTGGCCAAGAACCTCTCCGACTTCGCCAGCCAGGGCGCCGCCTGCAGCGTGCAAGCCGATGTGCTGCGCGCTACACAAAGCTTTGCCGCCGCGCACAAACCGATCGGCCTGCTGTGCATCGCCCCGGTGCTGGCCGCGAAAATCTTCGGCCCCGGCGTGTTCTGCAGCATCGGCCAGGATGCCGACACCGCGGCGGCCATCGAGCAAATGGGCGGCGTACACCAGGCCTGTGAAGTCAGCGAAATCTGCGAAGACCCGGCGCGCAAACTGGTGACCACCCCGGCGTACATGCTGGCCCATTCGATCAGCGAAGCCGCCAGCGGCATCAACAAACTGGTCGATCGGGTGCTGGAACTGGCCAACCCGCACTAAATCGCGGGCATACCGGCCAACCCTCGGGCCACTCCCGCCGCGGCTCTGGTCAACGCCGCGGCACTGCGCCAGCGTAGGCCACCTTCTACCGCGTCTTGCAGGTGCCCCATGCACAAAGCCCCCTTTGAACTGACCGCCGAGCTGCAAGAGGCGGTGCGTGGTTTCTTCGAACGCATCCCCTTCAATCAGTCACTGGGCATCCAGATTGGCGAGCTGGCGGTCGACAAGGTCAGCATGCACCTGCCGATGAAGCCCGAGCTGATCGGCAACTTCGTCCAGGGCATTCTTCACGGCGGGGTGATCTCCGCGTTGCTGGACGTCACCGGCGGCGCCATGGCCCTGATCGGGGCGTTCGAACGCCACCAGCACCTGTCCGCCAGTGAACGCATGGCCAAGCTGGCCAAGCTCGGCACCATCGACCTGCGCATCGACTACCTGCGCCCAGGTCGCGGCCAGCACTTCACCGCCCAGGCGGTGCTACTGCGCTCGGGCAACAAAGTGGCGGTGGTACGTTCGGAATTGCACGCCGATGACGGCACCCTGGTGGCGGTGGGCACCGGCACCTATCTCTGCGGGTAAGCCCACGCCCGGTTTGGCTGGCAATAGGTAGGATGGGTTGAGCTTGCGATACCCATCAAGCTTGATGGGTTACACCGCTACGCGGCTAACCCATCCTACAACGAGCGCTCAGACCTGCCGCTGCAGACGAGTAAGAATCCGGTCCAGCGCATTGGCGAAGGCCTGCTTTTCGCGCTCGCCATAGGCGCCCTGACCACCGCCCATCTGCCCTTGCTCGCGCAGTTCGGTGAACAGATTGCGCACCGCCAGGCGCTCGCCCATGTTGCCGGCGTCGAACTCCTTGCCACGTGGGTCGAGGGCAGCTACGCCCTTCTTCACCAGGCGGTCGGCCAACGGAATGTCGCTGCAGATCACCAACTCGCCGGGTTGGGCATGCTCGACCAGATAATCGTCGGCGGCATCCGGGCCGCTGGGCACTACGATTAAGCGCACGCAAGCGAACGACGGCTTGATCTGCCCCTGACCGGCTACCAACACCACCTGTAACTGGCGCTTGAGGGCGAATTTAACCAGCTGATCCTTGGCCAGTTTCGGGCAGGCGTCGGCATCCACCCAGACCCTCAGCCCCGTCATGCCGGGCTCTGACGCAACCAGCTGCGCCCGTAGAGCACCAACACGCCGGCCAGGGCCAGGCCCTGAGCCGCCAGCGACCAGGCATCCGGGTGAATGCCCAGCCAGTCAAACTCGAAGAACGCCACCGGATGGGCGCCGAAGATTCCGGCCTCCTGCAGGGCTTTGACCCCGTGGCCGGCATACACCACCGACAGCACGCAGAGCAGCACCGCATTGACGCTGAAGAAGGTCGCCAGCGGCAATTTGGCCGAGCCGCGCAGAATCACCCAAGCCAGCACCAACAACAGCAGCAGCGCCGCACCGGCACCCGCCAGCACCATGCCGTGGCCGCCAGGGCCGGCCTGCAGCCAAAGGGTTTCGTAGAACAGGATGACCTCGAACAGCTCGCGGTACACGGCAAAGAACGCCAGCGCGGCAAAACCGAAACGCCCACCGCCGCCCTGCAGATGGCCACGGATGCTGGCCTGCCAAGCGGCCGCGTGGCGGCGGTCGTGCATCCACACGCCGACCCAGAGCAGCACCACACTGGCAAACAGAGCGGTGCCGCCCTCCAGTAGCTCGCGCTGGGCGCCACTGACATCAATCACATAAGCCGCCAGCGCCCAAGTCGCAACGCCCGCCAACAGCGCCAAGCCCCAGCCCGCGTGCACACTGCGCAGCGAGTGCTGCTGGCCGGTGTTGCGCAGGAAGGCAAGGATCGCCGCCAGCACCAGAATCGCCTCCAGACCCTCGCGCAGGAGAATCATCAGGCTGGAGATAAAGCTCAGTGAGGCGCTCATGCCGCCACCCTTGAGCAACTCGGCACAACTGTTCAGCTTGAGTTTGGCCTGTTGCAGCAAGGCCTCGGCCTCACCAATCGGCAGACCGTCCTGCAGCGCCTGTCGATAGGCCATAAGGGCTTTCTCGGTGTCCTTGCGCAGCTGCGGATCAAGGTTATTGAGGCCGCTTTCCACCAGTTCGAACCCTTCCAGATAAGCGCCCACCGCCAGGTCATAGGCCTGTTCAGGTTCGCCGTTGGCATAGGCCGCCAGGCTCTGGTCGAGGGTTTGCACGGTGTGCTCGATCAACTGCTGCGGGCCGCGCTGGGGTTGCGGTGGCGTGGCGCGCTGGGCACGGAACGCGGCGGCCTGCTCAGCACCCTGAGTCGCGAGGATTTGTGCGGGCGTTTGTTCAACCAACTCGCCGAGGCTGAAATGGGTCGTGCCGGCGGCCGCTGGATCGGCACTGAAGCCGGCCACGTAACTGGCCAGGTCCCAGCGCTGACGCTCGTCCAGTTGATCGCTGAACGCGGCCATCTCGGTGCCGTCGATGCCCAGGCTGAGGGTATTGAACAGGTCATACAGGCTCAGGCTGTCGAGCCGCGCCTGGTGCTGGAAATTGCTCGGTGGCGGCTGCAAGCCTAAGCCTGCCGGACCATCGCCAGCCCCGGCATTGCCGTGGCACACGCTGCACTGTTCGGCATACAGGGCCTGACCGCGCTGCGGGTCGGGCGTGATCGCGGGCAACAGGCTGAGCTGGTAGATCTGTCGCAGGCGTTCGGCCAAATGACGGGCCTGGCCAGCCACCTCAACCCCAGGTGCGCGCTGCGTCACCGCTTGCTGCAACTGCGCCACACCGCGTTCCAGTTCGACCCGCTGCGGGTGGGCAGGCAGGCTTAGCAACAGCTCCTGCAACACCCCGAGAAACTCCAGCTGCTCGCGGTACTCGCTGGCATCGACCACCTCGCCGTTGGCCACGGTGGCGGGGTAATCGGCGCCCAGGTAACCCAACAGGTGCAGGGCCCGCGCGGCAGGCTCGGCGCTGGCGGCCCATAACGGCGCACTCATGCAGGCCAGCAGAGAAAACACAACACAACGGACCAGACGGGCAGACATAAGCAAAGCCAAATGAGAATCGAATTGATTTATTATCCGCCTCTCAGCCCAGCCACTCAAGCCTGATGGCTTGTGACCGGATGTCACAGCGTCCGCCTGCTAGTTCGACCCCCGGTGAATGGTCGCCAGCAACCCCGCGGCGGCGACAAACATCAGAGCAAAACTGCGATTGAGCAATCGCTGCTGGCGTGGCGAACGCAAGGCGCGCAGGACCTTGGCCGCCAGGCCGGTGTAGCCGGCCATGACGATCAGGTCAACGCCAACCATGGTCGCCGTCATGCTCAGGTATTGCGGCAATAGCGGCGCCTCGGGCTGCAGAAACTGCGGCAGCACGGCGAGGATAAACACCACCGCCTTGGGGTTACTGGCATTCACCAGAAAGCCGCGCAACACCAAAGTCAGCGGCCGGCCCACGGGCCGCGGCGCGGATTCGTCTGCCAGATTGCCGGGCAAGGCCCGCCACTGCGCCAGCGCCAACCAGAGCAGATAGACCACACCAAACCACTTGATCAGGCCGAAGGCCATGGCCGAGGTCGCCAGCAGCGCGCCGACACCGGCGGCGACAATGGCGATCTGCAGCACCAACGCCAGCTGCAGGCCGATGGCATTCCAGTAGCCGCGACGGAAGCCGTATTGCAGGCCACACGACATCGAGGCGATCGCCCCGGCACCCGGCGACAGACTGATCAGCCAACACGCCACGAAGAAGGCCAGCCAGGTCTCGAAAACCATAATTACACTCGCAGAAAAAACAAAGGGCAGGCTCGTAAGCCTACCCCTTGTGGTGACACGCGCCCAGTCGCCTGGGCATTGCCGGACTCAGTCCGGCAGGTCTTTGTGCAGCTCGACCGGGTTGGCTTTTTTGCCACGCGAAGTGCGGATGCGAATGTTGATCGCTTCCACCGCCAGCGAGAACGCCATAGCGAAGTACAGATAACCCTTCGGCATATGCACATCACACGCCTCGGCCACCAGCAAGGTGCCGACCATGATCAGGAACGACAGCGCAAGGATCTTCATCGACGGGTGCCTCTCGATAAAGTCGCTGATCGTGCCAGCGGCCAACATCATCACCAACACCGAGATGATGATCGCTGCGACCATCACTGGCACATGCGAAACCATGCCCACAGCGGTGATCACCGAGTCGAGGGAGAAGATGATGTCGATGATGGCAATCTGCAGGATCACGGCCATAAAGCCACGAGCCTTGCCGCCGGTCTCAACGGCGTGCTCTTCACCCTCAAGGCTGGTGAATATCTCCGTACTGCTCTTGAAGATCAGGAACAAGCCACCGAAGAACAGGATCAGATCGCGACCGGAGATGCCCTGCCCAAAGACCGTAAACAGGTCGTTGGTAAGCTGCATAACCCAGGTAATCGACAACAACAGCAAAATCCGCGTACCCATGGCCAACGCCAGACCGAAGAAACGGCCTTTGGCCTGTTGATGCTTGGGTAGACGACTCACCAGAATCGAAATGAAGATGATGTTGTCGATACCCAGAACGATTTCCAGGGCCGTCAGGGTGAGAAAGGCAACCCAGATTTCCGGGTTAGTCAGCCATTCCATGTGTCAGTGCCTCGATAGGTGAAGTTAAAAAAGCCGCGCATTGAACTACAGCGCACCTCAATCGGCTTGCGCTAATTGTTGCTCAAGTGTTTCAAGTTGTTCCAACGCAGCCATCCAAGCCTCTTCCAGCTCGCCCTCGCGGCTCTTCAGCTTAGCCTGCTCGGCCAGCGCGTCACGCAGTTCGTCCTTGCGCGCAGCTTCGTAGAGGGCTGTATCGCCGAGCTTGGCTTCGACGCTGGCGAGCTGCTCGTGCAGTTGACCGAGGGCCTTTTCCAGCTTGTCGGCTTCACGCTTGTGCGGCGCCAGTTGCTGACGCAAGGCCGCAGCGGCCTGACGCTGGGCGCGCTTGTCGGTTTTGTCGGCGGCGGGTTCGCTACTGCTGCCCGGCTGCTGACGCAGACGGAAGTCGATCAGCCAGCGAGCGTAGTCTTCCAGGTCGCCATCAAACTCCTGCACGCGGCCATCGGCCACCAGCAGAAACTCATCGGTGGTGCTTTTCAACAGATGACGGTCGTGGGAGACCACCAATACCGCACCGGCAAAATCCTGCAAAGCCATGGTCAGGGCCAGGCGCATTTCCAGGTCGAGGTGGTTGGTCGGTTCGTCGAGCAGCAACAGGTTGGGCTTGTCCCAGGCAATCAGGGCCAGGGCCAGGCGGGCTTTTTCGCCACCGGAGAAATTCACCACCGGCTCGTCGCAACGCGGGCCACGGAAGTCGAAACCACCGAGGAAATCGCGCAAGGTCTGTTCGCGCTCGGTCGGCGCCAGGCGCTGCAGGTGCAGCAACGGGCTGGCGCGGTCATCAAGGGAGTCCAGTTGGTGCTGGGCAAAATAACCGACCACCAGGTTTTCGCCGCGCTGCAAACGCCCGGACAACGGCTGCAACTCGCCGGCCAGGGTCTTGATCAGGGTCGATTTACCCGCGCCGTTGGGGCCCAGTAGGCCGATGCGCGCACCTGGCGTCAGCTGCAGCTTGACCTTCTCCAGCACGGCGCGTTCGCCATAGCCGAGGCGGCCTTCGCTCAAGTCCAGCAATGGGCTGGAAATCTTGTCGGCTTCGCGAAAGCTGAAATCGAAGGGTGAATCGACATGGGCCGGCGCCAGCTCTTCCAGACGTTCCAGGGCCTTGATCCGGCTCTGCGCCTGGCGGGCCTTGGTGGCCTGAGCCTTGAAGCGGGCAATGAATTTCTCCATGTGCGCGCGTTGTGCCTGCTGCTTGTCGTACGCCTGCTGCTGCTGTGCCAGACGCTCGGCACGGGCGCGCTCGAACGCCGAATAGCCGCCGCGGTACAGGTTGATGCGCTGCTGCTCCAGGTGCGCGACCTGATCGACCACCGCATCGAGAAAATCGCGGTCGTGGGAGATCAGCAGCAAGGTGCCCGGATAGCTCTTCAGCCAGCCTTCCAGCCAGATGATTGCATCGAGGTCCAAGTGGTTGGTCGGCTCATCGAGCAGCAACAAGTCGGACGGACACATCAGCGCCTGCGCCAGGCTCAGGCGCATACGCCAGCCGCCGGAAAAATCGCCGACCGGCAGGCTCATCTGCGCATTGCTGAAACCCAAGCCGGCCAGCAGCTTGCGCGCCCGCGCATCGGCGCTGTAGCCGTCGGCACTGTCCAGTTCGGCATGCAGACGCGCCAGGGCGCTGCCGTCATGGGCCAACTCGGCGGCAGCTAAATCATGCTGCACCCGGCGCAAGCGCTCGTCTCCGTCCAGTACATAGTCCACGGCCAGACGGTCGAGGGTCTCGACCTCCTGACGCATGTGGGCAATGCGCCAATCGGCGGGCAGCAGGCAATTGCCGGCGTCCGGCGTCAGCTCGCCACGCAAGAGGGCGAACAGGCTGGATTTGCCGGCGCCGTTGGCACCGATCAGGCCGACTTTCTGGCCGGGGTGCAGGGTCAGCTCGGCGTCTTCTAGCAGACGCAGCGGGCCACGCTGTAGAGTGAGGTTTTCGAGTCGAATCATAATGGC
>RCMZ01000577.1_pt1 | contig 17464 bp, 13 predicted proteins | sample 2041141 | NCBI WGS metagenome assembly RCMZ01 (sample SAMN09708263, study PRJNA481090) | Wastewater metagenome, whole genome shotgun sequencing project. | biome: sewage; isolation source: Davis station wastewater (DW) | place: Antarctica: Davis Station | collected 2010-03-01
GGGAAGGCGATGTAGTGGAAGAAGCAGCGGCGCAGGAAGGCGTCCGGCAGCTCTTTTTCGTTGTTCGAGGTAATGATGATGATCGGCCGAACCTTGGCTTTGATCGTCTCGTTGGTCTCGTAAACGTAGAACTCCATCTTGTCGAGTTCTTGCAGCAGGTCGTTCGGGAACTCGATGTCAGCCTTGTCGATCTCGTCGATCAGCAGAATCACCCGCTCTTCGGACTCGAAGGCTTCCCAGAGCTTGCCCTTTTTGATGTAGTTGCGTACGTCGTGGACTTTGTCCGAATCCAGCTGCGAATCGCGCAGGCGGCTAACCGCGTCGTACTCGTACAGGCCTTGGTGAGCCTTGGTGGTGGACTTGATGTGCCAAGTGATCAGGCGTGCACCAAAGGATTCGGCCAATTGTTCAGCCAGCATGGTCTTGCCGGTGCCGGGTTCGCCCTTGACCAACAGCGGACGCTGCAGAGTAATGGCCGCATTGACCGCCAGCTTCAGATCGTCGGTAGCGACGTAGGATTGGGTACCTTCGAACTTCATGGAAAAACCTCGAACACTAAGGCCAGCGGCAAAACTGGGCAGTACACTATTGGAAAACTCGACTATAACGCGCGAGCCGGTGGGCTGTGAACGCAGACGCAGTATTCAGTCACTGAATGACAAGTCAGCAAACTGACTGGACGGCCTCATGCCGGCGCCTTAGGCTTGGATGATTATTCGCAACGTAGGCAGAAGGACGTCGTTATGAGCCGCATTTATGCAGACAACGCGCAAGCCATCGGCAATACCCCGTTGGTGCGGATCAACCGCTTAGGGCCGGCTGGGGTGACCATTCTGGCTAAGATTGAGGGCCGCAACCCGGCTTATTCGGTTAAGTGCCGGATTGGCGCCAGCATGATCTGGGATGCTGAAAAGCGCGGCGTGCTCAAGCCAGGCATGACCATTGTCGAGCCGACCTCGGGTAATACCGGTATTGGTTTGGCGTTTGTGGCGGCGGCCAAGGGTTACAAGCTGCTGTTGACCATGCCTTCGTCCATGAGCTTGGAGCGCCGTAAGGTGCTCAAGGGCTTGGGTGCTGAGTTGGTGTTGACCGAGCCGGCCAAAGGCATGAAGGGCGCGATTGATAAGGCCACGGAAATCGCCAATAGCGATCCAGCCATGTACTTCTTGCCGCAGCAGTTTGAAAACCCGGCCAACCCGGCGATTCATGAAACCACCACCGGCCCGGAAATCTGGAACGATACCGATGGCGCCGTTGATGTATTGGTCTCGGGCGTTGGCACCGGCGGCACGATCACCGGTATCTCGCGCTATATCAAACACACCCAAGGCAAGGCGATTATCTCGGTGGCGGTGGAGCCGGTGACGTCGCCAGTGATTACCCAAGCGCTGGCTGGGCAGGAGATCAAACCTGCACCGCATAAGATTCAGGGCCTTGGCGCAGGTTTTATCCCAAAAAACCTCGACCTGAGCATCGTTGATCGCGTGGCCTTGGTGACTGACGACGAATCTAAAGCCATGGCCCTGCGTTTGATGCGCGAAGAAGGTATTTTGTGTGGCATTTCCTGTGGCGCGGCGATGGCGGCAGCCGTCCGAATAGCCAGCGAACCACAGATGCAGGGCAAAACTATTGTGGTGATACTGCCGGACTCCGGCGAGCGTTACCTGTCGAGCATGCTGTTCGATGGGCTGTTTACCGAACAGGAAATGGTTCAGTGAGAAAATCCCTTGTGTATGGATTGGCGGCGCTGCTCAGCGGCACCGTTCAGGCTTCAGCCACGGACGACTATTTAAACGGTCTCAAGGCGCTGGACGCGGGTCGTCAAAGTGATGGCCAGTATTTGTTAGAGCAGGCTGCAGTGGCCGGTATGCCCGAGGCGCAGTATCGCTTGGGCGACTTGTTGCCCGGCCAAGATGGCGAGCGCTGGTTGCGTGCAGCCGTGCGCCAAGGTTCGGTATTGGCGGCCAATAGCCTGGCGCAACGCTATTACGATGACGCCCGCTACCGTCGTGCGGCGCAGTGCTGGTTGCTAGCAGCGCAGCAGGGCAACAGCGAGGCGCAATCGCGTTTGGGTGCTTTGCAGGTGATTGGTTATGGCCTGCCTAAGGATCCGGTGCAGGCCTATGCCTGGCTGAACCTGGCGGCCAGTGCTGGCGATGCCGATGTCGTGGAGCTGCGTGACACCTTGGTCGAGCAGTTAGGCAAGGAGCGGCAAATGGCTGGCGAAGCGCTGTCGCGGGACTTGCTTGAGCACCCGCCGGTGCTGCCGGGCGAGCCGCCTTGCGGTGAGTAACGGTTATGCCCGCGCAGCGCTTGTTAGGCGGCGCGCGGGCTACCTACTGCAATGGTAGGTTTGAGCACCAAATACAATGCCAGCAAAATCAATGCGCCGCCGTACAGGTAGGCCCACGACAGCGGCTCGTCCAGCAGTAATACGCCCCACAGCACGCCAAACGGTGGAATCAGAAAGGTCACGGCCATAGATTTCAGTGGGCCGATATCGCTCAACAGCTGGAAGTACAAAACGTAAGCCAGCGCCGTGCACACCAGCCCCAGTCCCAGTAACGACAGCCAAACATTAAGCCCGCCCCAGCTGGCCGGTGGTTGTTGCCATAAGGTCCAGGCAAACAGTGGTAACAGCAGCAGGTTGGCGCCGAGCATGCTGCCAAAGGCCGACAAGCGACTGTCGAGGCCGCCTTGCTGCTCTAGCCAGCGCCGTGCGAGAAAGCCGGCAAAGCCGTAGCAAGTAGTGGCTAACAGGCAGGCTAGAGCACCCCAGAGCAATTCTAAGCTGAAAGCCAACGGCCCAGTGCGGGTCAATACGGCAACGCCAAGCAGACCGAGAAATACCCCGGCGCCTTTGGCTAGGGTCATCCGCTCGGCAAAAAACAAGGCGCCGATTAACGTGCCCATCAGCGGGGTGGTGGCGTTGAAGATGGCCGAGTAACCGGCGGGTAGCACCAGCGCGGCGAGGGTGTACATCAGTGCCGGCACGCCGGAGTTGATCAGTCCAAGTACCAGCACCTGTTTGAATTTGCCGCGAAAATCCAGTTTGACCCCTAACACCAGCAGCAAGGCGAATAGCCCAAGCCCCGCCAGCGATACGCGAAAGAATGCGGTCGGTACCGCGCCGAGCACCGGCGCGGCCACGCGCATAAATAGAAAACTGGCGCCCCAAATAGCGGCAAGGCTGATCAGGCGCAGTAAGGCAGAGGTGGACACAGCAGAGGCTCGCAAGCAAAGGAGGGCGACTATTGTTGGTGGCAACGTCAGCCAAGGCAATGCGAATGTGTGTATGCGGATGAGGCAGCAGGGCGGGGATGGACTACAGCTGTGGCGCAGCCCAGATGTGCTCCGGGCTGCGGGTGGGTGTTAGAAGGTCTTGCTGGCACTGGCAATCAGGCCGGCGCCGCACAGGTCGTCATAGCCGCTGAAGTACAGACACTCGGTTTTCGACAGATCGCTGTCGACGTAGCTCAGGCCCCAGGTGATGTCGAACAGGTCGCGGGTCAGTTTCACTTCCCAGTTGTTGTAATCGGAGCGGCTGCTGCCGTTGGCGCTGAAGAACACGTCGTCTTTGTAGTCGACATGCTCGTAGCGCGCCGAGAAACCGATCTCGGCGGGTAGCACGGCGTGGTAGCCAATAAAGCCCGAGATTAGGTCTTCGTTCTGCTTTCCGTCCTTCACAAAGTTGCCGTCTTCGTCGTAGAAGTCAGGGCCCTTCATATTGGTTGCGTATTTGCCGCCCAGCAGCACGCCGTAGACATCCAGCACGCTTTGCACGTCGCTCATGTTGAACTGGCTGTCGCGCGGGAATTCGTACTGGGTATAAAAGGTGTCGAGGCTGACGTTGTCGTTGATCTGCCAGTAATAGCCGGCGTAGTACTCCAGCTCTTGGCGGGTGTCGAGGTCATTGCCGAAGTCGACGCTGGAGGTCCAAACCCCAGCGTAGAGGCCACTAACGTGATTGAGCACCACGTTCAATTGGGCCGCAGGGTCGCCGAGGCTCTGCGAGATGCCGCTGGCGCGGTAGTCGCTGATGATGGTCGGAGTGATCTCTAGATTGAACTGCTCATTCAGTTCAATGGCCTGGGCACAGGTCAGCGGCATTAGGGTGAGGCTGGCGAGGGCGAAGCGGTACGCAGCGCGCATTAGGTAGTCCTTGTTGTTATGGGTGGCAGCGGTAAAAAAGGCTGCGCCCGTCCAGGGCTAACGGGGAGCAAAACCGCTAACACTGGGCAGAGGCAGACAACGGGTTGGCTCAGGCGTTACAGAGTCTGGGCCACATTTGCAGTGGCTTTGGCGCGGTACGCCGACTTGCCGGCAAAGAAGGTTTCCAGCACTTGGGTGTCGAACAGTTCGCTGTCGCTGACCTTGAGGATCTTGCCGTCTTCCACCGCCACCGCCTGCTGCAAGCTTTGGCCCGGTTCGCCGGTGAACACTTTGGCGTTGGTGAAGATTAAATCGGCAGCAGCCATCGATTCCGCTGAGGCACAAGTCAGTGCGGCGCTGAGCAGGCTTGGAATAAACCGTTTCATGGTGAGTCTCTTGTTTTTATTGGTCTTGCTGCGAGACTAAGCAAGTTCGTCAGGCAGCGGAATGCCTGGCGCAGGCACAACTTTTGTTCCTGCTGGGAGTTAATGGTGGATAAATTCAATGCGCTAACCACCCTAGTGTGCGTGGTCGAACAGAACAGCTTTAGCCGTGCCGCCGAGCAGTTGGGCAAGACGCCCTCGGCCGTAGCCAAGGCCATTGCCGCCCTGGAAGAAGAGCAGGGTGCTCGTCTGTTTGAGCGCACCACTCGGCGCATGCAGCTGACTGAGGCCGGGCGCTTGTATGCCCAGGCCGCGCGCGAAGCGCTGAGTTGCCTGAGCAATGCCAGTGAGGAGATCGGCCAAATGCAGCACGGCCTGCATGGTGAGTTGCGGATCTCGGCGGCGTTGGCCTATGGCCCGGCGTTTCTGGCGCAGGTGTGTGCCGCCTTCTGCTTGGAGCACCCGCAACTGCGTTTGCAGGTGGACCTGAGTGACAACGACCAGTTCATTCTCGAAAGCGGCCACGATCTGATCCTGCACGAGGGCGCCTGCGATATTCCCGGCCTGATTGCCCGGCCGGTCGGCAGCAACCGCATCATCCTCAGTGCCAGCCCGGCTTACCTGGCGAGCCAGCCGTTACCAGTCACGCCGGACACACTGAGTCAGCATCAATGGCTGATGTACAAGCACCCGGCACTCAGTCGCCATTACTGGACCTTTCGCCAAGCCGAGCAGACGCTGCGCATTGAGCAGCCAGTGCCGCGCATTCTCAGCGACAACTACGACTTCTTGCTGGCCAATGCGGTGGCGGGCGCCGGCTTGTTGATTACCCCGTGGTGGAGTGCCGCGCCGTATTTGGCCGACGGTCGTTTGGTGCGGTTAATGAGCGATTTCGAGCTCGATCCAGATGCCTTTGGCCCGCATATCCTCGCGGTCTATCCGAGCCATCGGCGGGCTACTCATAAGGTCCAAGTGTTTATTCAGTTTTTGGAAGCGTTTCTGCGTGAACGCGGCTATGCCTAGGTGTTTTATGTGCCTAATCGGCAAGAGTAATCGGCCGAGACTCAATGTCTGTGTCGCGTTACCCTTGGCCGACTATCACGGCTATGCCGCAGAGGAATAAATGGACAAGCTCAGCGCCCTCAATATGTTTGTCGTAACCGCCGAGTTGGGCAGCTTTAGCCGCGCCGCTGAGCAGTTGGGTAAAACCCCATCAGCGTTGACCAAGGCGGTTGGCCATCTGGAAGCTGAGCTGGGCGCGCGACTGTTTGAGCGCTCAACCCGGCGCTTGTCACTGACCGAGGCTGGGTTGCTGTATCTGGACACCGCTCGGCAAGTGCTGGCCAGTTTGCGCGAGGCGGGCGAGGAAATTGGCCAGCTGCAAGACAGCTTGCATGGCACCTTGCGCCTAACCGCGTCATTGGCGTTTGGGCCGGCCTTTCTCAATGACGCCTGCGCGGCTTTTTTGGCCGAACATCCGCAGCTGAAACTGCAGGTCAACCTCAGCGATGCCTATGTCGATCTGCTTGAGGCAGGCACCGACCTTGCCTTGCGTGAAGGCCGTGGCGATCTGCCGGGGATGATCGTCAAGCCACTGGCCGCCAGCCGCATCGTCCTCTGTGCCAGCCCGGCTTATTTGCAACGCTGCGGCACACCGCAGGTGGCGGACGACTTACTCAGCCATCAGACATTGATTTATGAACATGTGGCGCTCGACCGCCGCTGGCGTCTGAGCCTTGACCAGCAAACCTTCACCGTGCAGCCGCGTGGACGTTTGAGCAGTGACAACTACGACCTGCTGCTGGCCGCCTGCCTCGCGGGGCAAGGCGTGCTCGACTGCCCGCATTGGAGCGTGCAACCGTTACTGGCCAGCGGTCGGCTGGTGCAGTTACTGCCCGATTACCAGATCACTCCAGACGCCTTTGGCCCGCAGATTCTTGCGGTTTACCCCAGCCATCGGCGTGCCACCCGCAAGGTGCAGGCGTTTATCGAGTTTGTTGAGGGTTATTTGCAGGCGCGGCAGTTGCACTAGCGCTTGAGCATTCATGCACAGATTGATTGCGAGGGTGTGCACTGCGCTGGCTCTGCTTACACTAGCGACTAACTCTCCCTGTAGGCAGGTTGCGAGATGTCCAAGCAGACGGTAACTCACGCCAATCAAGCATCCTCCACTTCACGCACGGCGCAGACACAGATCCGCTTTGCCGTGGGCCAATGTTGGCTTGGCAGCATTCTGGTGGCTGCCAGTGAGCGTGGTGTGTGCGCCATTCTTCTCGGTGACGATGCCGACGCATTGCTGGACGATTTGCGCGGGCGCTTTCCTCGTGCCGAATTGCTTGCAGGCGATGCGCAATTCAAGTTGCTGTTGGCCACGCTGGTGGGTTTTGTTGAGGCGCCGCAACAGGGCCTTGAGGTGCCATTAGATGTGCGTGGCACGGCCTTTCAGCAGCAGGTCTGGCAGGTGTTGCAGTCGATCCCACCGGGTAGCACCTTGAGTTACTCCGCTGTAGCGCAGCGCATGGGCGCGCCCAAGTCAGCCCGCGCGGTTGCTCAGGCGTGCGCGGCGAATGCGCTGGCGGTGGTGATTCCCTGTCATCGAGTGGTGCGCAACGATGGTGGTTTATCGGGTTATCGCTGGGGCGTTGAGCGTAAGCAGGCGTTGCTGGCGCGCGAAGCTATGCCATAAATGCCGTGTAAACCAAGCGCTGAACCCGCTGCGCGCCAGCGAATACGGGCTGTCAGCGATTATTCCGCCATTAGGCACACGACCTTGCCGCCCCTGCGGTTGTTTGGCGCGGGCGGTTAAGCTTTTCCTTCGGCGCGGCACTGGCTAAGCTCGCCACTCTTTCTTTATTCCGCGTAGAGGCTTTCTCATGCCACAGCAATGGCCCGCCGGCGACATCGCCAAGATCATCCTCGAAGGCTTTGACGATTATCGCGAGTTTTTCCGCCAGATCACCAATGGCGCGCGGATGCGTTTCGAGCAGGCGCAGTGGCAGGAAATCCAGCAGGCGTCGGCGCAGCGGATCAATCTGTATGAAGAAAGAGTGCACAAAGTTACTGCCCAGTTACACGAGATCCATAGCGACGAGGTGCTGCTGGATGTAAGTCAGTGGCCGTTGGTGAAAAGCGCCTATATCGGCCTGATCGACCTGCGCTTTGACGATGAACTGGCGGAGACTTGGTTCAACTCGATCTTTTGTGGCCTGTTCAAACACGACCAGATCAGCGATGGCTGCATGTTTATTCACACCACGCGGCCCTCGCTGCGGGTCAACGAGCGAGCTCCGCAGGTGCGTCAGTATCACCCGCAAGGTGACCTGGATGCGGCGCTGCGACAGTTGTTTGAAGATTATCGCTTCGAGGTGCCTTACGAGGACTTGGAGCGTGACCTTGGCCATGTATTGAGCCAGTTGCGCCAGAACCTGCCGGACTGGGTGTGCAAGGACCCGGAGCTGTGCATCGAGCTGTACAGCTCGCGGCTGTACCGCAACAAAGGCGCTTATGTGGTCGGGCGCATCTTCACCTGTGACGAACAGTGGCCGCTGGTGATTCCCTTTTTGCACCGCGAAGGTAAGGGTATTCAGATCGATGCGCTGATTACCGATGAGGCGGAGGTGTCGATCATCTTCTCCTTCACGCGCTCGTATTTCATGGTGCGGGTTGGCTATCCGGCCGAGTTTATTGGCTTCTTGCGCCGCATTATGCCGGGCAAGCACATTGCCGAGCTGTACACCTCACTAGGCTTTTACAAGCACGGTAAGTCGGAGTTCTACCGGGCGCTGATCAACCATCTGGCCAATGTTGATGACAAGTTCATCATGGCGCCGGGCGTGCGCGGCATGGTCATGAGTGTGTTTACCCTGCCGGGCTTTAACACGGTGTTCAAAATCATCAAGGACCGTTTTTCGCCGTCGAAAAACGTCGATCGCGCCACCGTGCTGGAAAAATACCGCATGGTAAAAAGCGTCGACCGCGTCGGGCGCATGGCAGACACCCAAGAGTTTGCTGATTTTCGTTTCCCACTGAGCAAATTCGATCCTGAGTGTCTGGCCGAGCTGCTGGATGTCGCGCCGTCCACGGTACAAGTCGACGGTGATGTGGTGCTGGTGCGTCACTGCTGGACCGAGCGGCGGATGACGCCGCTGAACATCTATTTGGAGCACGCCAACGAGGCGCAGATTCGCGATGCGTTGGAAGAGTACGGTCTGGCCATCAAACAGCTGGCGGCGGCGAATATTTTCCCCGGCGATATGTTGCTGAAGAACTTCGGTGTCACTCGTCACGGTCGTGTGGTGTTTTATGACTACGACGAAATTTGCTATTTGACCGAGGTGAATTTTCGCAAAATTCCCGAGGCGCGTTACCACGAAGACGAAATGTCATCCGAGCCGTGGTACTCGGTGGGGCCGCAGGATGTGTTCCCCGAAGAGTTCCCGCCATTCCTGTTTGTCGATATTCGCCAGCGGCGCTTGTTCAACCAGTTGCACGGCGATTTGTTTACCGCCGAGTACTGGCAGGGCCTGCAGGCTGCCATTCGCGAAGGCAAGGTAATCGACGTATTTCCATACCGGCGCAAGGGCGATGCGGTCTGAGTTTCAGCCATGAGTGAGTCGTCTGAACGCTCTGTGCGTGCGCGCTGCACGCACTGTCAACGCCCGCAAGACCATTGCTTGTGTGCCTTGATTACTCGGCTAGACAGTCGTACGCGGGTGTTGATTTTGCAGCATCCGGATGAAAGCCGGCATGCCTTGAACACCGCGCGTTTGGCCGCTTTAGGTTTGAGCAATAGTGAGCTGCAAGTGGGCGAGCACTTTGCCGACTTGTCACGTTGGCTGGCTGATCCGTCATATCAGGCGTGTTTGTTATTTCCCGGTGACGAGGCTCAGCCGCTGGCGACATTTGCCGCAAGCGCTGCCGAGCGACCGCTGTTGCTGGTAGTGCCAGATGGCACCTGGCGCAAGGCGCGCAAATTGTTGTACTGCAATCCATTGTTGGCGGCATTGCCGCGGGTGTGTCTGCCAGAGGGGCTGGAATCGCGCTATCGGCTGCGCAAAGCACCGATGGCCGGGGCCTTGTCGACCTTGGAAGCGATTGTGGTTGCGTTAGAAACCGTCGAAGCGCCGCAGTCGTTTAGCGCTTTGTTGCGACCATTCGAGGCGCTGATCGATGGGCAGATTGCGGCGATGGGTGAATCAACCTATCAGCGTAATCATGTTGTTGCTTCTGTTGCTTCTGTTGCTTCTGTTGCCGCTGGGCCTGATTAGCGTTCGCGTAAGGCTTCTGTGCGGGCTTTGAGTACCGGTTTAAGCAAGTAGTCGAGGACGCTTTTTTCACCGGTGATGATGTCGACCGTGGCGATCATGCCGGGGATGATCAGCAGTGGGTGAGCGTCGTTGCCGAGGTGGTTTTTATCTGTGCGTACCTGAATCAAGTAGAAACTTTTGCCTTCCTCGTCGGTGATGGTGTCAGCGCTGATCAACTCTAGGTTGGCTTTGAGGCCGCCGTAAATGGTGTAGTCGTAGGCGCTGAACTTGACCATGGCTTTTTGCCCTGGATGCAGGAAGGCCACGTCCTGTGGCCGGACCTTGGCTTCGATCAGCAAGTTGTCTTCCAACGGTACGATTTCCAGCAGGTCGCTGCCGGGCTGTACCACGCCGCCGATGGTGTTGACCTTGAGCTGTTTAATGATGCCGTACACCGGTGATTGCACCGTGGTGCGGCTGACTCTGTCCTCGATGGCCAGGCTGGTGGCGGTGATTTTTTGCAGGTCAGTACGTACTTCGTTGAGCTCTTTGAATGCGTCGGAGCGGAACGCTAATTCGGACTCATCCATCTTGCTTTTGATTTCACTGATGGCTGCTTGCGCACGCGGGATCGCCAGTGTGGTTGAGTCCAGCGAGCCGCGCATTTCTACCGCGCTGCGGCGTAAACGCAGAATCTCCACTTCAGAAATAGCCCCGCTACTCACTAACGGCTGCGACATGTTCAGCTCTTGCTGAATAAGGCCGAGGCTTGAGCGGTATTGCTGCTGTTTGGAGTTGAACTCCGCCAGCTCCTGGGTTTTTTGCCGCAGTTGTTCGTTGAGCGTGCGTTGCTCACTGTGCAGCCGATCTTGGCGTGATTTGTACAGGGCTAGCTCGTCTTCAACCAACTGTGGTGCTTTGGCGGTTATTTCAGCGGGCATTGCTAATGCTCGGCCTTCGGCTTCTGCTTGCAGGCGTTGTACGCGAGCGGTAAGCGCCATGCGGTCGGCATCGCTTTCGCCGCGGTTGGAGAGAAAGCGCGTGTCGTCTAAACGCAGTAGAACATCGCCCTTTTTCACCAACTGGCCTTCGCGAACAAAAATCTCGGCGACGATGCCGCCTTCCAAGTTTTGAATGACTTGGATCTTGCTCGACGGAATGGCTTTGCCTTCGCCCATGGTGACTTCTTCGAGCACGGCGAACTTGGCCCAAACCAAGGCCGTTAGCAGCAGTAAGCTGACCAGCCAAACGGTGATGCGGGTCAAGGTTGGCGAGTCTTCCAGCAAGGCACCGTCAACCTCGGGCATAAACTCGGTGTCGGGCTTTTTCCGCCATTGAGTGGCGTATTCACGCAGTGACTGACTGAGTTCCATCAGGTGTGTCCTACAGAGCGGCAGGGCCGACACGGCCTTTGCGCAGGGCTTCGATGACCGCCTCTTTAGGGCCGTCGGCGACGATATGGCCGTTATCCAACACAATCAGTCGGTCCACCAGACTGAGCATCGAGGTGCGGTGGGTGATCAGCAGTAGCGTCTTGTTTTTTGCCCAGCTGTGCAGACGGGTGCGCAGGATGTCCTCGCTGGTGTTGTCCATGGCGCTGGTCGGCTCATCGAAGAGCAAAATGGGCGGGTCCAGCAACAGTGCTCGGGCCATCAGCACTGCCTGGCGTTGGCCGCCAGAGAGTAACTGGCCACGTTCGCCGACCGGGCGTTCGAAACCTTGCGGGTGCTGCCTGGCAAGGTCGCCGACGCCAGTCATTTCAGCCACTTCAAGCATGCGCTCATCGCTTACATAGCGTGCGCCGAGTGTCAGGTTGTCACGCAGGCTACCGGCCAGCAGTGGCATGTCGTGGGCGACATAGCCGATCTGATGGCGCAGATCGGCCACATCCAGTTGCCGTAAGTCGAGGCCATCCAGCAGCAGCTGACCTTCTGCGGGTGGGTAAAAGCCCATTACTAAGCGGGCCAGTGTGCTTTTGCCGGACCCGCTGCGACCGATGATGCCAACGTGCTCACCGGCTTTCATGCGTAGGCTGATATTGGTCAGTGCTGGGCTGCTCTGACCTGGGTAACTGAAGCTGACTTGTTTTACATCCAACGCGCCATGCAGGTGCGGACGTTCCAGTGGGCGCTGTTTAGCCTGGCGCTCTTGGGGCAAGGTCATCAGGGCGTCGGTGCTTTGCATGGTCAGTTGGGCTTGTTGGTAGCGGGTGATCAACCCCGCTATTTGCCCTAGCGGCGCCAATACTCGGCTGCCGAGCATGTAGCAGGCCACCAGTGCGCCGACGCTAAGATTGCCTGCGGTAATGCTGTACACCCCGGCAACGATGGTCGCCATGCCCGCCACTTGCTGTAAAAACAGGGTGCCGTTCATGGCCACAGCAGCCAGCAGGCGTGAATAAGTTTCCAAGCGTGCCAAGGCGCCGTGGGTGCTTTCCCATTTGTGCTGGCGTTCGCTTTCAGCGCTACAGGCCTTGAGGGTCTCTAGGCCGCCGAGGGTTTCAATCAGCAATGCTTGACGAGCGGCGGCGAGGGTAAGACTGCGTTGCACGGTGTCGCGCAGGCGACTCTGGATGATAAAAGCAAACACGGCGGTGATAGGAAAAGCCAGCAGCGGGATTATCACTAATGAGCCGCCCAATAGGCCGATGATCAGCAGCATCAAGATGGTGAAGGGCAGGTCGATCAAGCTGGTCAGAGTGACCGCGGTAAGAAACTCGCGCAGTCCTTGAAAGTCATGAATGCTCTGGGCAAAGCCGCCCACTGAGGCCGGTCGGGCGCTCATCGACATACCGGTAATGCGCTCGAATAACGTGGCCGACAGCACGACATCGGTTTTTTTACCTGCGGTATCCAGCAGGTGCGCACGCAGCACCCGCAACAACAGCTCGAACGCAGTGCCAATGAACAAGCCGATGACTAACACCCAGAGGGTCGATAGGGCTTGGTTGGGGACCACGCGATCATAGGTCTGCATGACGAACAACGGCACCATCAAACCGAGCATGTTGACCAGCAGGCTCGCCAACAAGGCATCGCCGTACAGGCCGCGCGAGAGTTTTAATGTGTCGCGAAACCAAGCCTCAACCCTCGGCACCAAGGGCTTTCTGGCTTCCTCCAGTTCATGTCGAGGACGAGCAAACAGAGCTTGTCCACTGTACACAGCAGCCAGTTCGTCATAGCTAACCCATTGTTCGCCGCCGTCGGTTTCGCAGGTCAGCACTAAGGCTTGCTGGTTGTCACCCCAACGGCTCAGAACCGCACTGCGGCCGTTTTTAAGCAGTAACAACACCGGCAGATTGAGCTTGGAAATGGCGCTTAGTTCGCGTCGCAGTAAGCGCCCCTGCAGACCGGCGCGAGCGGCGGCGCGGGGCAGTAGCTCGGCCGATAGACGTTGTTCGGGTAGCGGCAGGCCGGCAGTGAGGCTGGCACGACTGGCGGGACAGTCGTGCAGCCGGCACAGAATTAACAGGCCATCGAGCAACGGATCATCGTGGCTGAGCCGCGGATCACCCACAGGTCCGGGCTGTTCCATGCTAGTCAATGGCAACTACTCCTTTGCACTGCGTTTGCCGGCCGTTTTGCCAGCGGAGCTTGTACTGCGCCTTGCCTGGCTGTCGCGTGAGCGTTTGCGCAGCCAGCTAGCTTGGCTTACTTCATCTCTGGCAGGCTGGCCTGGTTTTGCACATCACTGAGTGCCACTGCTTCTGCCGGCACGACAATGTTTTGTTGCTTGAGTAAAGCGCCGGTGGCGGCGATGACCCGGTACATTGAAAACTCTTCGGTGTAGCGCACCTCGGTGTAGCGCCGATTGGCGGTGAACATCTCATTTTCACTGTCGAGTAGATCGAGCAGGGTACGTTGGCCTAGGGTGAACTGTTGCTGATAGGCCTCGCGCACACGAGCCGAGTAATCCGCGTAGTCACGTGCTTTTGGGGTTTGCAGGCGAGCGTTGTTCATCGCATTCCACGCCAAGGCAAGATTCTCATTGAGTTCGCGCAGGGCGTTGTTGCGGATGTCCATCGCCTCGTTGATTTTGTAGGCCGACGATTGCAGACGAGCCTTGTCGCGCATGCCATTGAACAGGTTGTAGTTCATGGAAACACCGGCACGCCAGCCGTTGGCGTGGCCATATTCGCCCGAGGTGTTGTTGTCGGCATTGGTGGCCAGTTCAGCATCAAAGCGTGGATAGAACGGCGACTTGGCCGATTCATATTGTTTCTCGGCGGCTTGCACATCCGCTTGTGCGGACTTCAGTAATGGGTTGTTACTGGCCACGCTTTGCCGGGCGCTGTTTATGTCCGCAGGCATGGCACTTTTGATGCTGGCTGGGGAGGCCAGGTCGTCAGCTGGGCGGCCGGTGACGCTCAGGAAGTTGGTTTCGGCGTCGGCCAAATTAACTTGTTCGGTGTAAAGATTGTTTTGTGCCAAGGCCAAGCGCGCTTCAGCTTGGTCTGAGTCGGCTGTGCGGCCCACGCCTTGATCGCTGCGCAGACGTATCTGGTCGTTCATGCGCAAGTGCGCCTGCAAGTTGTTGGTGGCCAGGGTCACCATCTCGCGGCGCTTGAGCACATCGAGGTACACCTCAATGGTGCGCAGCGCCAGTGCTTCGGCAGTACCTAGCGTGTAGTAAGCGCGGGAATTAACCACTGCCTCGGTGCGCGCCACTTCATTGGGGGTGTTGAAGCCGTCAAACAGCATTTGCCGCAAGCGCAACTCTGAAGTGCCATAAGTCAGGGTTTCTTCGTTGTGACTGCCTGGCGCAAAGCTACGGGTGCTGGGGGTGTCGGAGTTTTGCCGACCGTAACCGGCGAGCACATCAACGCTGGGTAGGTAGCCGCCCTTGGCCACTTTGACCTCCTCACTTGCAGACAGTCGTGCGTTTTGACTGGCCTGAATTTGCGGGTGGTTTTCAACCGTGCTTTGAATGGCTTCTGTCAGGGTCATGGCATGGGCTGGGACGTAGCTCATGGCGAGCACAATGCTGCTGCAGAGAAGGTTCTGACGGCGCATGAAGTCGATCTCCTAAGATGCTGTTTTGTTTCGGTCGCCAACTATTTGACGACTTTGCCTGCTCATTTGATTCAGGCTTGTAACTACACAGCTAAGAACATCTTTTTGTTTGCCTAAGAAAATTTTGTAACAAGCGATATGCCAAAAAAATCTTATGCACTCTGTGGAATCCAGCACATTGTTTAGCTCGTGATCACGCAATACGTGGCTTCTAGCTATTGCGCGGCAAGAGATAGGTGGTTGGTGGACCCGTGGTACGTAAGAGACGAGCGATCGAATTGGCAGTGATGTTGAGTGACATTTAATTGTCGCAATATTTTTTTGACGTCACCGAATAGGGCTTTTGGCTAACCGGTTTCGCGTATTTTTACGGGGTTTGGCAGGTGCACTGACCTTTTGAGCATGTGCCGACGGTGGTCGGCAGCGGTGTTTCGGAGGGTGGACTCATGGCTACGTTGATCGGTGTCGTCAGACAAGTAGTAGGCGAGGTTTACGCAGTCGCTAGCGATGGAACGCGCAGAGCCTTGGCCGAAGGCGATCGTGTGTTTGCTGGCGAGCAATTAGCTACGGGCGCGAGTGGGTCCGTGGATATTGCGCTGGCGGGTGGTGGCGAGCTGACTCTGGGTCGTGACAGCACTCAGTTGCTCAACAGTCAGTTGCTTGCCCAGGCACACGCGGATGGCGCAGCGCACGTACCGACAGATGCCGCACCAGTGGCACCTAGTCAGCAAGAGCTGACGGACGTGCAGAAACTTCAAGCGGCTATCGAGGCCGGCGTTGACCCCACGAAAAATTCTGAAGCCACTGCAGCAGGCCCTGGTGCGGGTGGCGCTGGTGGTGCTAGCGCTGGCGGTGGTCACTCATTTGTGTTGCTGGGCGAAACTGGCGAAGTGGTTGCTCCAACCATTGGCTACCCCACTGGGCCTATTGGCTCAACGCCGGAGTTTCCCGTGGCTGAAGTGGCAGGCTTGCCTGACCCTGAAGCGCCAGGTCCTAGCGTTGAGATAGTGGATTTCACCCCTGAACTCGAGGTTGAGTATCAGGATGGCGCAGGTCAGATTTTTGCCGGCCCTGGTGTGGTAGATGAAGAGGCCCTCGCGGATGGCAGTAATTCCACGAGTGCAGCTGAACAAGCCAGCGGACGTATTGTTATTAATTCCCCTGATGGTATTTCAGCCCTGCAAGTTCAGGACTTCAACGGTAACTACATCGATGTGACTAACGGCGGTGTGGTTCAGGGCCAATACGGTGTTCTTAACGTGGATGCGGGTGGTAACTGGATCTACACGCTGACCGATAACACGCTTGATCACACTAATCCGAATGCCAGTGGTGCCGCTGATCAGGTTGGCGAAAGCTTTGCAGTGCGCATGTTTGATCTTGATGGCGACGTATCGCCAACCGTGCAGTTGAGTGTGCTGATTAGTGATGATAATCCCAGCATTAGCTTGGGGCAGGGTGAGTTTTCCTCATTGGTGGTGGATGAGAGTGACCTTGGTTTGAGTGTATCCGGGAGTTTTGCTGGAGCCTTTCAGGCTAGTTTTGGCGCTGATGGCGGAGATGTTGCGTACGCATTGCAAGTCAACAGTCTCGACAGCGGCCTGCGGGATGTCTCTACGGGGGCAGTGGTCGAGTTGCACCTAGTGGCCGGTACCCTTCAGGGCTGGGTCAATGGTGATCCCGCCGTTGTAGCGTTTACGGCTGCAGTTGATGCGTCGGGTGACTTGACTCTAACCCAGTTGCGCGCCTTGCAGCATCCAGACCCTAGCGATAATGACGAGCCTCTTGCCATCGCGGATGGCGCTGTGAAATTGGTTGCGGTTGCCACCGATGGTGATGGTGATAACGCCAGTGCCAATCTGGATTTGGGTGGCTTGTTGGTGTTTCGCGACGACGGCCCAAGCCTAACGGTGGGCGCGGATATTTCACGTGAAGAGCAGGCCGCGCTATCGGTCAATGTGGATGAAACTGAGGGTGCTGAGCGCTTGGCTGTTGGCGAGATAGACAGCGATGGCAACACAGATGATGCGGGCCCAGGGCTTGGTCAGGTTACAACCAATGTGGCCGGTGGCTTGACCAGCTTGTTTAGCGCTGTAGGTGGCAGCTATGGCGCCGATGGTGCGGGCCTCACTACAAGTGTGATGCGTTTTGTTGGCTTCCCGGATGTCGGTGGTCTAGCCACCAACTTGTCCTCGACGGCGGGAGGCACGATTACCCTGTTCCTGGAAGGCGGCGTGATCGTGGGCCGGGATGCCGATGGCGGCGCTCCGGTGTTCACCATTGCCATCGTTGGCAATCAGCTGCAAACCACGCTGTTTGAAGCGCTGGAACACCCTAATAACGCCACCTTTGATGAGTCGGTACAGCTGCAACTGCTGACCGATGGTGCAGTGCAACTGCAGTACGAAGTGACTCGTGTGGATGCTGATTTCGATAGCATCACCCAATCGGCCACGGTGGATCTGATCAGTCACACGACAGTTGAGGGTGAAGGCCAAGAGGGCGGGGTTAGCAATACCAGCTATTTTAGCTTCGATGACGACGGCCCTTCGGTGAGCGTGACCCTGAAAGAGGGTGGTGCAGTCATCACGGACGAAACCAGCGATCTAAATGTACTGAAAACCGCCAGTGGTGCTGCGGTCGACATCAGTGTGCTGACCGGCCAAGACAA
>RCMZ01000578.1_pt1 | contig 17436 bp, 13 predicted proteins | sample 2041141 | NCBI WGS metagenome assembly RCMZ01 (sample SAMN09708263, study PRJNA481090) | Wastewater metagenome, whole genome shotgun sequencing project. | biome: sewage; isolation source: Davis station wastewater (DW) | place: Antarctica: Davis Station | collected 2010-03-01
TGCATGGTCATGGACCTGAACCTGCCCGACCTGAGCGGCTACGAACTGCTGCAGCAGATGACCGATCAGGACGGTGTCTCGTTTCCACCCGTCATCGTGTACACCGGCCGCGCACTTTCGCGCGATGAAGAGCAGCAACTGCGGCGGTTCTCCAAGTCCATCATCATCAAGGACGCCCGCTCGCCCGAGCGTTTGCTCGACGAAGTCACGCTGTTCCTGCACCAGGTGGAGTCCGAGCTGTCGGCAGAACACCGCCAAATGCTGCAGGTGGCGCGCAACCGCGAATCAGCCCTGGAAGGCCGCACGGTGCTGGTGGTGGAAGACGATGTGCGCAACGTGTTCGCGCTGTCCAGCATTCTGGAGCCCACCGGCATTCGCATCGAAATTGCCCGCAACGGGCGCGAGGCCCTGGATGCGCTCGCGCGGGCGGGCAACGCGGATCGCCCCGTCATCGACCTGGTGCTGATGGACATCATGATGCCGGAGATGGATGGCTACACCGCGATGCGCGAGATCCGCAATCGCCCCGAATGGCGCCGCCTGCCTATCATCGCGCTCACCGCCAAGGCCATGAAGGACGACCAGGAAAAATGCCTGGCAGCCGGGGCGAACGACTACATCGCCAAGCCGCTCGACGTGGAAAAACTGCTGTCCCTGGTGCGGGTGTGGATGCCGAAGTAAAGCCTCCTGACTTTTTCACGACACACCGAAACACCCCAACGACGCGCTTACCGCCCCATGTCCCTTCCGAAGAAAGTGCGCACGGCAGACATCGAACAGCAGTTGCTCATCGATGCGATCTATCACCGCTACCACTACGACTTTCGGGGGTACGCCCAGGCGTCGCTCAAGCGACGGCTGGCGTCCGCCCTGCTGCACTTTGACTGCAAGACCCTGTCGCAATTGCAAGACCAGGTGTTGCACAACCCCGTCGTTTTTCCCGCGCTGCTGCAATACCTCACGGTGCAAGTCAGCGAGATGTTTCGCGACCCCACCTACTACCAGGCACTGCGCCGCGAGGTGGTGCCTCTGTTGCGCACCTATCCTTCGCTCAAGGTGTGGGTCGCGGGTTGTAGCGCTGGAGAAGAGGTTTACTCGCTGGCCATTTTGCTCCAGGAAGAAGGGTTGCTCGACCGCACCCTGATCTACGCCACCGACATCAACCACCAAGCCCTGCGTGCGGCGGAGTCGGGGGTTTTTGACATGGACCGCATGGCCTTGTTCACCGAAAACCATGCGCGCTCCGGGGCCTCCCGTTCGCTGTCCGATTACTACACGGCGCGCTACGGGCGCGTCGTTTTTGATAAGGCGCTGCGCGACCACATGGTGTTCTCAGACCACAGTTTGGCCACCGACAGCGTTTTTGTTGAAATGCACCTGGTCTCATGCCGCAACGTGCTGATTTATTTCGAACGCGACTTGCAGAACCGGGCCCTCGGGCTGTTTCGTGACTCGTTGTGCCACCGCGGCTTTCTGGGGCTGGGCTCCAAGGAGTCTCTGCGGTTTTCAGGGCATGCCGATGCATTCGACGATTTCGTGCTGGAAGACCGCATCTATCGAAAGAAGGCGGGGCTGTGATGTCGTCATCGCTGCAACCGCCACCCCATACCGCCCGTCGCGATGCCATCGTCGTGGGTGGGTCATCGGGCGCCATCGATGCGCTCATTCAATTGCTGCCAGCCTTGCCGCCTACGCTGTGCGCTGCCGTCCTGATCGTTTTGCACCTGCCCCGCGACCGGCGCAGCCTCCTGGTGGACATTTTTCGCCAGCGCTGTGCGCTGCCCGTGCAGGAGGCGCAGGACAAAGAAGCCATCTCACCTGGTACGGTGTATTTCGCGCCCCCCGACTACCACCTGCTGGTGGACCAAGGACCCCACATGGCACTGTCCATCGACCAACCCGTGCACTATTCACGCCCGTCCATTGATGTCCTGTTTGAGTCCGCCGCCGATCAATATGGCGACCGGTTGGTCGGCATATTGTTGTCGGGCGCCAATGAAGATGGCGCACGCGGCCTGCAGGCCATTGAAGCGGCCGGTGGGCTCACCCTGGTTCAGGACCCCGCCAGCGCACCCATGCCGACCATGCCGCTGGCCGCGCTGGCTCAGAGTGCTGGCCACCACGTGTTAACCCCTGCCGCAATGGCCGATTGGCTGGCGCAATGGCCCACGCGAGCGAACCAGGGGCTGCTCTCATGATGCACCCCCACCTACTCGCCGCCGCACAACCCACCCCATTCAAGCCCGCCTCCTCCATGTCACACACCGACCGTATCAAATGCCTTCTTGTCGACGACGTTCAGGAAAACCTGATCGCGCTGGAAGCATTGCTGCAGCGCGACGACCTCGACATCCTGAAGGCCCAGTCGGGCCCCGAGGCGCTAGAGCTTTTGCTGACCCACGGCGACGTGGCGCTGGCACTGCTGGACGTTCAGATGCCCGAGATGAACGGCTTTGAGTTGGCCGAACTCATTCGCGGTAGCGAGCGCACCCGCCATATTCCGCTGATTTTCATCACGGCGGGCTCCCGCGAGCACAACTGGCAGTTCAAGGGTTACGAAAGTGGTGCGGTGGACTTCCTGTACAAGCCCATCGACCCGCACATGCTGACCACCAAAGCCGGCGTTTTCTTTGAGCTGCAACGGCGCAAGCAAGCCCTGGCACATGAGCTCAAGGAGCGCACCGAAGCGCTGCGCATCAACGAAATGTTCATGGCGGTGCTGAGCCACGACCTGCGCACCCCGCTCATGGCCATCCAGGCTGCAGCCACCCTGCTCAAGCGCAATCCGGACGCCGACAAGAGTACCGCGCTCGCAGAACGGGTGCTCAACAGCAGCCAGCGCATGGGCAGCATGATCGAAGACCTGCTGGACATCACACGCATCCGGCAAGCGGGCGGCATGGCCCTGGGTCTGCTGCCGGCCAACATCCAGGCACTGGTCCAGCGAACACTCGACGAAGTGCTGACCAGCTTCCCGGCTCGCAGCGTCAATGTCGAATGGTCCGGGGACATGGACGGCACCTGGGATGGCGAACGCCTCTGCCAGGTGGTGACCAACCTTGTGGGCAATGCGCTGCACCACGGAGCGCTAGACCAACCCGTGCAGGTGACGGTCGACGGCTCGCAGGCCAACACCGTGGTCATCACCGTGGCCAATGGCGGGATGATTCCCCCCACGCTGCTGCCGCAGATTTTCGATCCATTCAGAGGACGTGACCGCGAGCCTGGCCGCCACCAGGGATTGGGCCTGGGGCTGTTCATCGTGAATCAGATCGTGCGGGCACACCAAGGCCACATTGATGTGACATCGCAGGCCGGCACAACGTGTTTTCGTGTCGAGCTGCCACGGCACGCAAGGGCGCCAGAGCCAGTGGCATCTGCCTCTCACAAATAAAGGGCCAACCACCCTTGATGCGGCCGTGGCAACACCCATGATGCCAACCACGACCGCTGTGTTCCTGCTGTGTTGCTGTATTGATGCGGCCGTAGCTTTCCAAAGGCCCCCTGACCGCCGGGGGCTGCGTACCGCCCCGCTATGGGAGCGTCGTCAGGCGGATTGGCTGCCTACGGCCTCTTCAATGGAGCTGAGCAATTGCTCCAGCTCTTCCAGCTCAAAGGGCTTGAGCAGGGTACGTACATTGGGGCCCCAAGCACCGGGGTAACTGCCCAGGTCGTACCCCGAGCACAAGACGACCCAGCGCAGCGGATCTTGGGCAAGCAACTTGCGGGCAAGATCGGTCCCTGACATGCCGGGCAGGCTGACATCCAGGACCAGCAAATCAAAGGTCTGCTGACCATCGAGCACCAGGGCCTCTTCGGCCGTGGCGCAGGCGGTCACCGTCTGGCCCTCACCTTCCATGAGCATGCCAATCGTCTCTCGCAGCTCCGTGTTGTCTTCAACGTACAGTATTCGCATACATCACCGTGGTTCTTGCCCTTCGTGGCGCCTGCCCCAGGCCCGATAAGCCCCCCCAGCAACAGGCACAGCACGCCCAAACGCGAATCATCCTCAAAACAGACGCTACATCCTGTAGGACAAAACGCACTTCGGAACACAAGACACACGGCGAAGATCACTCTTCCAGCAGCGAACGCAACATCCAGGCGGTTTGCTCATGCACCGTGAGGCGCTGGGTCAACAGGTCTGCCGTCGGCTCATCGCTGGCTTTGTCGGCCACGGGGAAGAGGCTGCGGGCTGTGCGTGCTACCGCCTCATGGCCTTCCACCAGCACCCGCACCATGTCCATCGCCTTGGGGGGCTTGGCGGGCGCGTCAGGCACCGTGGCCAGCTTGCCGAACTCGGCGTACGACCCGGGCGCCACGTGGCCCAACGAACGGATGCGCTCCGCGATGGGGTCTACCGCGTTCCACAGTTCGGTGTACTGCACCATGAACATGGTGTGCAGGGTGTTGAACATGGGGCCCGTCACATTCCAGTGGAAGTTGTGGGTGGTGAGGTACAGCGTGTAGGTGTCGGCCAGCAGGCGCGACAGGCCTTGGGCAATGGCGGCACGATCTTTTTCGCTGATACCGATGTTGATGCCGGGCGCAGAATTTTTGCCGGATGCGGTTTTTCCTGGAGCTTTGGCCATAAGAGGATTCCCTTCGTTCTAAAAAACAAGAAACAACCCGTGCGCAAAACACCCTGGTAGCGAGCCGCGCACAGGTCCCTCAAACACTGTAGCGCAAGGCACTGGGGGCGGGCTTCAGCCCCAGCGGTGACCTTGTGCCTGGATCAAGCAACCCCTACTGCATTTGCGGCAGATTGCCGATACGCACGAGCATTTCGGTGAACATCTGCATGTCGGCGTCCAGATCCACCACTTCCTTGAATTCCTTGGCGTTGTGTGCGGTGTACTTCTTGCCGGGCATCGCAGGGCCAAAGTTGATGGCATTGGGCATCAGCTTGGCAGTGGTGCTGCCGGCGGTGGGCACGGGTTTGGCTTCAAGGCCCGTGGTGTCACCAAAGGTGTTGAGCAAGGTGCTCAGCCAAGCTCCCTTGGGGTCGCGGGCCATCCAGTTGCCTTGCGGGTGGTCCACCTCCACAGCGACACCGGCCTGAGCGCCCCATGCCTTGACGCGCGCCGAGGTGGCTTGCGACAGTGCTTCGGGGGTGTTGCCGCGTGGCATGCGCACATTCACCAGCACATCCACCTTGCCGTCTTTTTCACGGACAAGGTTCGGCGACATCGTGAGCGGGCCCATGAAGTCGTCGCTATACGCCAGACCCATGGTGCGGCCCAGATAGTCCACCCCGTACAGATCGGCCATGTATTTGGCGGCCTGGGAGTAACCATTGGGTGTCAGCGCCACACCCGATTGCTGCAGAAACAGGGCCAGGCGTGGCAGCGGGTTCACGCCTTCTTCGGGGCGCGACCCATGGGCCGATGCACCGGTCACCTTGACCAGCACGTCCGCGCCGTCTTGCGCCACGTCAATGCTGAACTTGCCGCCCTGCCCTGCGTATTTGCCGACGAAGGCGTCCTTCGCGGCGTTGAGCTGCGCCGCCGTAGCTTGCGTATTGCCTCCGCGCAGACGTGCCGTGGCGGTCTGTGGCACAGCATTGGCCGAAGCGGCCCCGGCCATTGCAACAATCGCAGGGGCATTGCCAGCGCCGGTTGTGGCACCTCGCACAAACGTGGCACGCAGGGCGCCAGAGCCCTTCTCTGCCACCACGGCGGGGTACTTGCTGTCGAGCACGATGTTGTACTCAGGCAGCGCGGTTTTGGCGCGGTAGTACTTCATGGCATCGCCACCGGTTTCTTCCGTCGTCTCGATCATCAGGCGAATGGTGCGCGCCAGCGGCAGGCCGCTTTCCTTCACGGCCTTCATGGCGTAGAGCACCGCCGCAATCGAGCCCTTGTCGTCGATGGAGCCCCGCCCGTACAGGTTGCCGCCCACGCGGGTCAGTTTGAAGGGGTCGAGCTTGGTGCCGTCGTCCAGCACCCACTCGTCGGCCACAACGGGCACCACGTCGGCGTGGGTGAGGATGCCAAACTCCTCAGGCCCGCTGCCGGGCAGCTTCACTTCAAAGATGCGGTTGTCCACGTTGCGGTATTGCAGACCAAACTCTTTGGCCATGCCCTCCACCAGCACACCAAAGGCAATGATGTTCGGGTCTTCGTGCGGCGGCACTTTGTCAGCACGCACGGTGGGCAGGGCAACCATGCGGGCCGTGGTGTCGATCACGCCGGCCTGGTTCTTCAAGCGGTTGTACAAGCCCAGCAAGCGGCTGATGTTGACGAGGTCATCCCCCTGCAGCGGGGCCTTGTTTTCATAAGCGCTCACAGCCGGTGCCAATGCCGGTTGCATCTGCGCCGACAACGCCAGGAACTGGCTGAAACTGCCGGATGTGGCTGTTGCAGCCTGTGCGGCCGTGGCCGCTGCGATGCGGTCGAGTTCTGGTTTTTTAAGCGTGCCCGCAACGGACGGCGCCGCAGGGGGCACGGTGGAACACGCGGACAGGGCGGCAACCAGCGTTGCCGTGAGCCAAAGCTTCTTCATGAGAACCTCTTAGGAGATACAAAAACTGCTGTTGCCATGTGGAGGGCGACGGAGCAATCGGGGCGATACAAGCGCATCACCTATGCGCAGGGCGCTGAGCGGGCCCAAGGGTTGAACCGACATGCCCGGGCGCGGCGCGAGTGTAGCCGCGCAGGATGACCATCACGGGCACCAACGCGCTCAAGACAAGCGCGTGACCCCGGGCAACTCGCAGGCATAAATCGCATTGCGCAGCGCCGCAATGGCCTCGTACCGCGTGAAACTGCGGCGCCACGCCAGCACCACGCGGCGCATCGGCGGCGGGCCTCCATCTTCTTCGCGGATCGGCAGGTAGCGGATATACGTTTCATCGCTCTTGCGGCGCCGCGATACCGTGAGCAGCGCGTCACGCGGCACCGACAGGCGAGGCACCAACGTCACGCCCATGCCAGCTGCCACCATGTGTTTGATGGTTTCGAGCGAAGACCCCTCGAACGACTTGCGGATGCCCTCGGCATTGCTGGCAAAGCGCGCGAACTCGGGACAGACCTCCAGCACGTGGTCGCGAAAGCAGTGGCCCGCGCCCAGCAGCAGCATGGTTTCGCTCTTGAGCTCGGCAGCCGTGACGGACTTCTTGGCCGCCAGCGGGTGCGCGCTGGGCACCGCCGCCATGAACGGCTCGTCATACAGCGGCGCCATCGCCAGGCCGGTGTCTGGAAAAGGCTCGGCCAGCACGGCACAGTCGATCTCTCCCGTGCGCAACATCTCCAACAATTTGACGGTGAAGTTCTCTTGCAGCATCAGGGGCATCTGCGGATTGCGCGCGATGGAATGGCGCACCAGCTCCGGCAACAGATACGGGCCAATGGTGTAGATCACCCCCAGGGTGAGCGGCCCGGCCAGCGGATCCTTGCCCCGTTTCGCAAGCTCCTTGATGGCCGCCGCCTGCTCCAGCACGCTTTGGGCCTGGCGCACGATCTCCTCGCCCAACGCTGTGACCGTCACCTCGCCCGCACTGCGCTCGAAGATTTTGACGTCCAGCTCCTCTTCGAGTTTTTTGACGGCCACCGACAGCGTGGGCTGCGACACATAACACGCGTCAGCCGCGTGGCCGAAGTGCTTTTCGCGCGCCACGGCGACGATGTATTTGAGCTCGGTGAGGGTCATGGGGTTTCCAGACGGATAGACCCTGCATTGTGCAGCCCCGCGCACTGGGCGATCCAGTACGCGACACAACTGCGGTGCAGCACCACGGCAACCAACAGCGCAAGCACCGCTGCGACGACCATCGGCATCGGGGCGACAAAGCGGCTGGCGGCCAGCGCGTCGTCGAAAACCCGGGAACGCAGCAACTCCAGCGCCACGAGCAGCAGCCCGGCCCATGCCAGCGCGACCAGCAGATGGGGCGCCAGGGCCGCTACGCCGTGCCCGCCCTGACGGCGCGCCAGCCCGGCGGCCAGTGCCAGGTGCAGTGCCATCACCCCCGGTGCCAGCAGCAGGCCAGCCCACCAGAAGGTGCCAAGCCCCGAGCTATACAGCGCCTGCACATCCCAGTGGCGCAGATAAGGCAGCGCCGCGAGCAGCGCGCACACCGTCATCCACATGGTGAGAAGGAGGGCCAGGCCCAGCAGGGAGCCCACCAGGCCAGCACGGTCTGAAGCTTGCATGCTGCGCACCGGCACGCCGGCCGAGCGCGCCAGCGCAACGGCTGCGGCCTGCTGGCGCGCCTGCGCCTCTGCGGTATCGGCGTGCCACGCATGGACGGGAATGGCGTAGGGCTCCACAGACCCCGGGCGGTGCAGGCGCAAGCCCGTGGGGCCCACCGACAGTGCACTCCACCAGCTCCAGTGCGAACGGGCCTCGTGGCGCACAACGGCATCGGGTGCCGTCACACGGTAGTGCAGCCCCTCTTGGCGAGCCTCCCAGCAGGCCGTGTCGCCAGCAAAGGCATACCGGCGCGCATTGCTCTGCAGCATCACCGGGTAGGTCTGCGCCGCGAAGAGCGCCAGCAGCAACAGCATGAGGAGCAGCGCAGGCACGTGCGCCAGCAGGTTGTCCCACCCAAGCAGGATAGAGAGGCCCCCCCAGGGAGAGAACACCATCGCCACCAGCAGCGCCATGCAAAGGGGCACCGCAAAGCGCCGCGCCGCAGGGCGGTCGGCATGCGCCAGCCGAACGGCGGCCTCCAGATAGGCCCCATCGCGCACCCACTGCGCTGTGGCGGGGGCGGGTACCGACTCCTGACCATCGACCAACGTCATCTTCATCGTATGCCTCCATCCTTCATGGCGCAGCGCGCCTCCCACGCTCCACGAAACTCATGCTTTGAGGTAGTCGGACTTTCCGCCCAGCCAGCGCGTTACGTGGCGCTGAGCAAGTTCGGCATGGCGGTCCAGCATCATCGGGGCCAGTTCGCGCGCCCATTCAAGCAGATGGGTGTCGGTGGCCAGGTCGGCAAAACGCAGCAGCGCGTCGCCCGACTGCCGGGCACCGAGAAACTCGCCCGGCCCACGGATTTCGAGGTCGCGCCGGGCGATCTCGAAGCCGTCGTTGGTCTCGGCCATGGCGCGCAGGCGCTCTTTGGCGGTTTCGCCCACGCGGCCGCTGTCGTTGGTGGCGTACAGCAGCACGCAAGCCGAGGCTGCGGCACCCCGCCCCACCCGGCCGCGCAACTGGTGCAGTTGGGAGAGGCCAAACCGCTCGGCATGCTCGATGACCATGAGCGAAGCATTGGGCACGTCCACGCCCACCTCGATCACGGTGGTGCTCACCAGCACGCCCATCTGGCCGCTGGTGAAAAGCGCCATCACGGCCTTCTTCTCGGCCGTGGGCATGCGTGAGTGCAGCAGGCCGACCATGCAGCCGGGCAAGGCTTCGCTCAGGTCGGCATGCGTGGCGGTGGCGTTGGAGAGGTCCAGCGCCTCGCTCTCTTCAATCAGCGGGCACACCCAGTACACCTGCCTTCCGGCCTCCACCTGGGCGCCAATGCGTTCGATGACCTCGTCCTTGCGGCTGTCGGCAATGAGCTTGGTGACGATGGGCGTGCGCCCTGGGGGCAGCTCGTCGATGACCGAGACATCCAGGTCGGCGTAATAGCTCATGGCCAGGGTACGCGGAATAGGGGTCGCGCTCATCATCAACATATGCGGCTCCATGCCGTGGGCCGCCAATTTTTGCCGCAACGCCAGCCGCTGCGCCACGCCAAAGCGGTGCTGCTCGTCGATGACGGCCAACGCCAGGTTCTTGAACTGCACCTGGTCCTGGATCACGGCGTGCGTGCCCACCACCAGCGCGGCCTCGCCGCTCGCCACCAGCGCCAGCATGGCGGTGCGCTCTTTCTTCTTTTGCCCGCCCACCAGCCAGGCCACCTTGCGGCCGCGCACGGCCAGCAGGGGTTCGAGCCAGCCGATCATCTTGGCAAAGTGCTGCTCGGCCAGGATTTCGGTGGGGGCCATCAGCGCGCATTGCCAACCCGCATCCATGGCCAGACAGGCGGCCAGGGCCGACACCACCGTTTTGCCCGAGCCCACATCGCCCTGCAGCAGGCGGTGCATGGGCACCTGGCGGGCCAGGTCGGCCGCAATTTCTTCGCCCACGCGGCGCTGGGCGGCCGTCAAATCAAACGGCAGCACGGCCATGAGCTGCTCGTGCAACGGCAGCGCCCCGTCAGCAGCCCTGCCGGGCCGCAGCACCGGGGCCCGCAGCCGGTCGCGCTCACGCCGCGATTGGTGCTGCGACAGCTGCTGCGCCAGCAACTCTTCGGCCTTCAGGCGCTGCCAAGCGGGGTGGCTGTGGTCTTCCAGGGTGGACAGCGCCACGTCGGGCGTTGGGTGGTGCAAAAAAGTGAGCGCCTCACGCAAGCTGTATAAGCGCTCCAAGCCCGTTTGAGCACTAAACCGTGCGGTGGGTGGCTCCGCGCCTGGCGGCAGCGTTTCGGACAGATCCACCCGCGTCAGGGCGCTGACCACGGCCCGGCGCAGGTAAGGCTGCGGCAAACCCGCCGTGGTCGGATACACGGGCGTGAGGGAGGCTGGCAGCTCCCCGCCGGCCAGCCGAAACGCCGGATGCAGCATCTGCCGCCCCCAAAAGCCGCCTTTGACCTCGCCCCGGATGCGAAGTCGGGCGCCCACGGCCAGGGTTTTCTGATGCGAGGGGTAGAAACTGAAGAACCGCAGCTCGCACACTCCCGTCGCGTCCTCCACCTGCACCAGCAGCTGGCGCCGAGGGCGCAACTGCACCTCGCTGGCCGTCACCGTGGCCTCGATCTGCACCATCTGTCCGTCGCGGGCGTTGGCCAGCGGTGTGATGCGGGTTTCGTCCTCATAGCGCAGCGGCAGGTGCAAGGCCAGGTCGATGTCGCGCCGCAAGCCCAACTTTTGCAATGCCTTCTGCGCCACCGAGGCCGCGCCCTTGGGGGCTGCGCCAGACGTGACACGGGCCGCGGCGCGGGGGGAATCTTTGGCAGGTGCTGGCATGAAGGCAATTGAAAACAATTGGCACGGCGAAGCGCGTTTCGGGGATTCAAAAAGGCTACCATGGTTCACCTAGTTACCGCCTCGCCAGCGTGCGTTTTCGAGTCGAGGTTTTGCCATCATGCTCAAGCGTATTCAAATTCAGCACCTCACTTTGGGTATGTACCTGCATGAGTTTTGTGGCTCATGGATGGAACATCCTTTCTGGAAAGCCAAGTTCCTGCTGAAAGACCCCAAGGACCTTGCCCGCATTCAGGCCACGGCCATCCATGAGTGCTGGATCGACACCTCCAAGGGGCTGGATGTCGCCATCGGCACCACCTCAGAGTCCCGCGAGGAGGTCGACGCACGCATCGAGACCGACTTCAGTCGGCTCGAAGACCTGCCCCCTCTGGAAGTGACGCTGCCTGTGCCGCAGCCCCCGGTGCGCGACCGCCGCCCCGCCGACATGGCCAGTGAGCTCAAGATGGCGGCGGCCATCTGCGTCAGGTCCAAGACCGCCGTGGTCTCGATGTTCAACGAAGCGCGCATGGGCCGCGCGGTGGACTCCGCCAGCGCGGTGGGGCTGGTCCAGGAGATTTCCGATTCCGTCGCACGCAACCCCAGCGCCCTGATCAGCCTGGCCCGCCTGAAGACCGCCGACGACTACACCTACATGCACTCTGTGGCCGTGTGCGCGCTGATGGTCGCACTCGGACAGCAGCTCAAGCTCAACGATGAGCAGACGCGCCTGGCGGGCCTGGCCGGCTTGCTGCATGACCTGGGCAAGGCGGCGATTCCGCTGGCGGTGCTCAACAAGCCAGGCAAACTGACCGACGCGGAATTCACGGTGGTGCGCAGCCATCCGGTGGAGGGCTATCACATGCTCAAAGCGGGCGGCAAGGTGCCCGACGCCGTGCTCGATGCCTGCCTGCACCACCACGAAAAAATTGACGGCTCGGGCTACCCCGACAAGCTCAAGGGCGACGGCATCAGCGTGATTGCCCGCATGACGGCGATCTGCGACGTGTATGACGCCATCACCTCCGACCGCCCGTACAAGCGCGGCTGGGACCCGTCCGAATCCCTGCGCCGCATGGCGGAGTGGACCAGCGACCACTTCGACGCGCGGTTCTTCCAGGCGTTTGTGAAAAGCATCGGCATCTACCCCGTGGGCTCACTGGTGCGCCTCACATCGGGCCGCGTTGGCGTGGTCACCGAACAGGTGCCCACCGCACTCACAACGCCGAAGGTCAAAGTGTTCTTTTCAACCAAGGCCGACCTGCGCATCCCTGCCGAGGTGGTGGACCTGGCAGCGCCTGGCTGCACTGAAAAAATCGTGGCCCGCGAAGACCCCGACAAATGGCGCTTTCCGGACCTGGCCGAACTCTGGTCAGGGTTTGCGGAAAAGCCCTGGTAGGAGCGGTCGCTCCGCTCAAGCGCGCGCGCCGCGCACAACGCGGCAACGGTACGGCCGTGCCATGGAGGCATGACGGTCACCGCATCACCATACCGCCCGTGTCGCACCCACGGTGCCCCGGCGTGTGTTGCCGCGCACTGCAATGCGGTGCACTGCGGCGACCGTGGCGGGCGGCGGCAAACCCATGCCAGCCCCTGCGGGCCGCGCAGCCCCATGGGACAATCTCGCCCTCTGCAATTTTTACCTTGGCACGGGCCCGTTCGGCCCTCAAGCACGATGACTGATCTCTCCAGCGGCGCAGCCAGTGCGCCCCTCGCTCCCAGCGCTCCCTCCACGCCGCGCGTTTTCACCCTCAGCGACTTCGATTTCACGCTGCCCCCCGAACTCATCGCCCAACACCCGGCCGCCGAACGCAGCGCTTCGCGCCTGCTGGATGGCCGCGCCATGCAGCCCGTCGATCGCATCTTTCGCGAGCTGCCCGGCCTGCTGCGCGAGGGCGACCTGCTGGTCTTCAACGACACCCGCGTGGTCAAGGCGCGCATTTTTGGCGAGAAGGCCAGCGGCGGCAAGCTGGAGCTGCTGATCGAACGCGTGTTGCCCGCCGAGGCCGGCAATGACGAAGGCGGCACCGCAAGCGGTGCGGGCAACGAAGTGGTCGCCCACATGAAGGTCAGCAAAAAGCCGCTGCCGGGCAGCCTCGTTCACATGGCCGGGGGCCGCAAGGCGGGCGGGTTTGACGCGCTGCTGCTGGGCCGCTGGCCGACGGAAGACGGCCCGCTGTTTCGTTTTGCGCTCCTCGGCCCCGCAGGCGAATCGCCCTGGGAGCTGATGGACCGCCACGGCCACCTGCCGCTGCCGCCCTACATTGAACGCCAGCAAAACACCGACCACGACCCCGACGAGGCCGAAGACAGCCAGCGCTACCAGACGGTATTTGCCCGCGCGCCCGGTGCCGTGGCAGCCCCCACCGCCGCGCTGCACTTTGACGAAGGCGTGCTGGCCGACCTGGCCGCGCGCGGCATCGAGCGCGCCAGCGTCACGCTGCATGTGGGCGCGGGCACGTTTCAGCCCTGCAAGACGGAGAACCTGGCCGAGCACCAGATGCACAGCGAGTGGTACGAAGTGCCCCTGGCCACGCTGGCCGCCCTAGAGCGATGCCGCCAGCGCGGCGGGCGCGTGGTGGCCGTGGGCACCACCACCGTGCGCACGCTGGAGTCGTGGGCGAAAACCGGCCAGGCCTCGGGCGACACCAACATCTTCATCACGCCAGGCTTTGCGTTCCAGGTGGTGGATGTGCTGATCACCAACTTCCACCTGCCCAAAAGCACACTGATGATGCTGGTGAGCGCGTTTGCGGGCTACGCACACATCATGGGCCTGTACCGGCACGCCATTGCGCAGCAGTACCGCTTCTTCAGCTACGGTGACGCCATGCTGCTGGAGCGCGCGCGCAGCACGCCATGAGCCCATCGCCGTCCGCACCCGACGGCTCACCGGCCCACAGCACCCGACTGCGCTCCGCCCTGGTGGGCATTGCGCTGACGGTGGTGGCCTGCGCGTGTTTTGCACTGCTGGACACCGCCACCAAGCTCGTGAGCGTGGGCGTTCCGCTGCTGATGGCGCTGTGGATGCGTTACCTGTTCCAGTCGGTGCTGACCACGGCCTTTGTGCTGCACCGCGAGGGGCGGGCCGCACTGCGCACCACGCAGCCGCGTTTTCAGGCGCTGCGCGGGGCGCTGTTCACGGCCACCAGCCTGTTTGGCTTCATCAGCATCATGCACATGCCCCTGCCCGAGTTCACCGCCGTGGTGGCCACCACACCGCTGTGCGTGACGGTGGTGGCCGCGCTGTGGCTGCACCAGCGCGTCAGTGCCTGGCGCTGGCTGCTGGTGGCGATGGGCCTCACGGGTACCCTGGCCATCATCCGCCCGGGCGGCGAGGCCTTCACCTGGGCCCTGCTGTGGCCGCTGTGCCTGCTGGCATCGGGCACGGGGTACCAGGTCATCAGCAGCAAGATGGCCGGACAAGAGAGCCCCGCCACCACGCAGCTTTACACCAGCTGGATCGCCACGGCGCTCGTCTCGCTGGGCGTGCCGTTTGCCTGGCAGGCCATCAGCGACCCCTGGATGTGGGCGGGCATGTTCGCCATGGGGGTGTCGAGTGCGGTGGGGCACATGCTGCTGCTCAACGCCTATGCACGCACCACGCCGGTGACGATTGCGCCGTTTTTGTATTCGCAGATCGGGTTCGCCATGCTGGCGGGCTGGCTGGTGTACCGCCATGTTCCGGACGCGTGGTCGCTGGCGGGCATGGCGGCCATTGTGCTCAGCGGCGCGGCCAGCGCGTGGCTGACCGTGCGCGAGACTCGGTAACCCAAAAATCCAGCCAAATAAGGCTCTAGCGCTTATCCATCAAGCGCTAGTAGCTATATTTTTAGCAGTGTGCGCTGTTGCCGCATCAGTACGCCACCGCGTGCCCATCCTTGCGCGCGTCAGAGCCTGCGATGTAGCTGCCGCCTTTGCGCAGCACCAGTTGGGCGCCGCCAAAGGCAAACACGCCATTGCCCTCTTCCACCGTCACCTCATGGCCCCGAGCACGCAGCGCCGCGATCACGGCCGGGTCGAAGCCGGGCTCCACCGCCACGCCCTTGCCGCCCGTCACGCGCCAGCGCGGCGCGTCAGCGGCGGCCTGCGGGTTCTGGCCGTAGCGCAGCACGCGCAGCGCCATCTGCGTGTGGCCCTGGCTCTGCATCGGGCCGCCCATCACGCCAAACGCCATTTGTGGCGAGCCATCGGCATGCATGGCAAACGCCGGGATGATGGTGTGTGAGGGGCGCTTGCGCGGCGCCACTTCGTTGGCGTGGCCGGGGACAAGGTTGAAGCCGTGGCCCCGGTTCTGCAGGCTGATGCCGGTGCCCGGCACCACCACGCCCGAACCAAAGCCCATGTAGTTGGACTGGATGAACGAGACCATCATGCCGGACGCATCGGCCGCAGCCAGGTACACCGTGCCGCCTGGGCGCGGCGTGCCATAGGCGGGGTCCCCCGCGCGCGCCGTGTCGATGAGCGCGGCGCGGCTGCGCAGGTAATCGGCGTTCAGCAGCGCATCGGGGGTGACGTGCATGGCGTCGATGTCGGCGTTGTACTGGTGCAGGTCGGCAAAGGCGAGCTTCATGGCCTCGATGCTGGCGTGCACGGTCTCCACATCGTCCAGCGGGTGGGCACCGACGCCGTGGGCGTCCAGCATGCCCAGCGCCATCAGCGCGGCAATGCCCTGGCCGTTGGGCGGAATCTCATGAACCACCGAGTCGCCAAAACGTTGGCTCACCGTGCCGACCCAGTCGGCCTGGTGCGCAGCCAGGTCAGCCAGCGTCATGGCGCCGCCGTGGGCTTGTGAATGGGCGGCCATGCGTTCGGCAATCACCCCCCGGTAGAAGGCCTCGCCCTCGGTCTCGGCAATCAATTCCAGCGTGCGGGCGTGGGCTTCGCTGCGGAAGATGTCGCCGGCCTGAGGCACCCGCCCGTTCGGCATGAAGCACTCGGCAAACCCAGGCTGCGCACCCAGCTTGGCGGCGCCCAGCGCCCACAGCCGGGCGATGGTGGGCGACACGGGGTAACCGTTGCGAGCATAGTCAATGGCGGGCTGCGCCAGTTGCGCAAACGGCAGCTTGCCCAGGCGCTTGGACAGCGCCACCCAGGCCGACACGGCGCCCGGCACGGTAACGGCGTTCCAGCCGGTTTCAGGGATGCCGCCGCGCTGCGCAAAGTAGTCGGGCGTCCAGGCTTCGGGCGAGCGGCCCGAGGCATTGAGGCCGTGCAGCTCCTTGCCATCCCACACGATGGCAAACCCGTCACTGCCCAGGCCACAGCCCGTGGGCTCGACCACCGTGAGTGCCATGGCGGCGGCAATGGCGGCATCCACCGCGTTGCCGCCGGCCAGCAGCATGCGCAGGCCCGCCTGCGCGGCCAGCGGTTGCGAGGTGGAGACCACGTTGCGGCCCATGACCGCGCTGCGGCGGGAGGGGTAGGGAAGATTCCAGTCGAGTGGGTGTTGGTTCATATCAATGCGCTATCTCTTGCGATTTTTCATATCCCCAGGCCTGCCCAGCGGGCATGGCACACGCCAGTGACACCGAAAAGCCGCAGAGGGGCTGAGCCCCTCCGCACCGAATGCGCCGTCTGCCTCCAAGGCTGAAAGGCGCCAAAGGCGACGCTGGGGAGCTTCAATCAATCAATCACGATCTTGTGCTGGCGGATCACCGTGGCCCAGCGGTTGCTGTCGGCCTGCACCATGGCCGCAAACTGTGCGGGCGTGCTGGGTGCGGCGGGCTCCACACCCAGCTTGGCCAGGCTGGCGGCCACATCAGGGGCCTGCACGGCCTTGGTGAAGGCCTGGTGCACACGTTGCACCAGCGCGGGCGAAGCGCCTGCGGGCAGGTACACACCAAACCAGGTCACCGACGAATACCCGGGCAGGCCCGACTCAGCAAGCGTAGGCAACTCGGGCGCCAGCGCGCTGCGTTTTGCGCTGGTCACGGCCAGGGCGCGCAGACGACCGGCCTTGGCATGCGGCATGCCGGTGGGCAGGGAGTCAAACAGCACATGCGTCTGCCCGGCAATAAGGTCCGGAATGGCCAGCGCCGTGCCTTTGTAAGGGATATGGGTCATCTCCAGGCCCGCCTGGGCGCTGAACGCGGCGGTGTTCAGGTGCACGATGGTGCCGTTGCCGCTGGTCGCGTAGTTGAGCTTGCCGGGGTTGGCCTTGCCATAGGCAATCAGCTCGCCCACCGTTTTGACCGGCAGCGAATTGGTGACCAACAGCACGCTGGGTGCATCGGCCACGTGGACGACGGGCGTGAAGTCCTTGCGGGCGTCGTACGCCAGGCGCGGCAGCAGATGCGGCGAGATGGCGTGTGTGCTGCTGGTGGTCAGCAGCAGGGTATAGCCATCGGCGGGGGCCTTGGCGGCTTCGGCCGTGCCAATGGTGCCGCCCGCGCCGGGCTTGTTGTCGACCACCATCTGCTGGCCCAGGTCGGCCGCCACGCGCTGGGTGACTACGCGAGCGACCAAGTCTGTGGCGCCA
>RCMZ01000593.1_pt1 | contig 17314 bp, 15 predicted proteins | sample 2041141 | NCBI WGS metagenome assembly RCMZ01 (sample SAMN09708263, study PRJNA481090) | Wastewater metagenome, whole genome shotgun sequencing project. | biome: sewage; isolation source: Davis station wastewater (DW) | place: Antarctica: Davis Station | collected 2010-03-01
ACGCATACGTTAGTTGCAGTGGGATAGAATATATCATCAGGCATTGAGAAAACTGCTTTAAGAGTATGCTTATCAAAAAGACGTTTGCGTACATCTTTAAATCTCGTGCCGATAGCGCATGACATAGGAACAACTACGGCCGCCTTTGAACCCCTAACTAATAGTTTCAATAATTGCTCTACGAATTCAAGCTCAACAATATCTTTTTGAGAGTACGGAGGGTTTAGCAGGCCAGCAGTTAAACCAATATTTTCTTCTGTTATTTTGCCATCATGATTAATTTGTTTTTTTACTGATGATTGCATTGCTTTTATCGTACTGGAATTAAAACAGTCACCGTGAATAATGTTAGACTTTCCATCCTTACGGATAATCATATTAGCAATTGCTAGAACATAAAGATCAGGATCTAATTCTATTCCATGAAGTTGATGTTTACGTATATTTTCATATTTCAGAGGATCAGATGTTTTTTTAAACATTTGATTCATTGCTGACACTAAGAAGGAACCGCTACCACAGCAAATATCAGCTACGTAACTGTTTTCATCAATTTCAGCGAGCTCGCACATGAACTCTGTCAAGTGTTGAGGAGTCAGGACAATGCCTAGGCCACTACCATCCCCACCACTATATTTTACAAATTCATGATAAAAAACACCTAAAGCATCTAAAGAAGAGTCAGCATTATTCATCATAGGCTTTATCTTCATTTCAAGCTGTTCTATGTACCATGTAATAGAGTTGTCTGTGCCTACTGGTATGCTTTTAAGTTTTTCATTTTGACTTATCGACTTAAAAGATGACTTTATGTTTTCTTTCTTTTGTTTTGTTATATCACTTACATCTAAAACATTATCAATAGCATTGCTTAGTGCTGCCATTACAAAGTTAAAACTTGAAAGGTTAATATAGTCTTTAGCAAAGTCTTTGTCTTCTAACGCTATTAATATTCCAGCAATGAAAATAGGTTTTTGGCGTTCTGTAACTTTAATTGTTCTTAATTTATTATGAAAATCAATAGCAGTTTCTCTTATTTCATCTAAAGAGTAACTTTTTGAGATCTTCTCACCAATAATTGCATTTAAATAGTTCTCAGGGGTTAAGAATATGTTATGTAGCTTCTTTTGACGGAGAGGAGTGTCTTGCCCTTTAGGCCAGTAATACACATCTACTGATGACTTGCTTTTTTCTGTGCCGCTAACACCAATAGCAATAATATTATACTCATGTTTTAGGAACTTTGAGTAATAAAGAGATCCATCTACAGCATAACTGTTTGGTTTATTTAATTTTTCTGATTGATGGTTTCTTACTGCTTTTTTACACTCTATAACAATTAGTGTGGATGGGTCATTTTTTAGCGTAATTATGTACTCTGGTTTTGCTCTTCCCGTACCGCCTTTAGCGTAGTCATTTAAATCGCAATCTTTAGGTTTTCCACCTGCTTTTTTTAAGGCATCTTTGATTTTCGTTATATCTATTACATTGCCTTGAGGGTAAACATAACCGAAATCGTTTTCCCCTAAATAGAAAGACATTTCTGACATTGTTAGCTGTTCTGTATAACTTTCTACTTTAGACATCACTGTGACCCTTTCTATTAAAAGATTTACCCCTTGGGTTAGCTTTTTTTAATTCTAGAAATAATAAATCATCTCTGAAAGCAATATGCTTATCAGCTAATAGGCCCATTAATAAAATCAAGGCTGCCATATGGTTTGGCACATTATCTCTTTTAGACATATTTGATATGGTTTTTTCATGCACACCAATCAATTCTGCAAACTCTCTGTTTGCCAGACCTGCTTTCCCCATATGTCTTTTAAATTCCGCATAATTCATGAGGTGTACTTTATCATAAATAGCTGAAAATACATATTTTTCTAGATGTTTTTTTAAAATTAATATGTGTGTAAAGGAAATTAATTAATTTTCTTTTAGCGTGTGCTCGTGAGTACTGTTTGGTTGATGTTATATCGTGTCTTTATATTCGAAATTCTAAACTAACATCATTTCCTAGGCATTGACTGAGTATGTGCTGAGTTGTTTCTCCAGGGGAGATAAAGCTTGTGCTCTTCCAGTGCAAGCTGTACGCGTAACAATAATCCTGCGTAATCAGCACTTTTTGATGCCGTAGCTTGCGGTGTAGGCTGTGATGCGGATCTCGGGACTATATCAAATCATCATAAGACTCGGGCCGAAGATATTGAGCCTAAAGAGCGGATTGAGTAGTTTGCCGATGTAAGAGTCGACTCATTAAGAGAAAGGCGCAGCTATGCTTGTATTATAGTGTAAGATTCAACATAGTGTATCTTGTCTTTTGCTGTAAGATGCTTTGGGTGGCGACAGGCCTAAATTAGCGTTTCTGAGTGAGGGGTCATTACATGTCCAGTGAGCAAGCCTATCGATACGATGTACTTCGAGCTCTCCTCCTATGGGAGGGACGATTGAATAACGCTCGTTTGAGGGAGGTGCTGGACATAGGAATAACCCGGGCAAGCCAGCTTATCCGGGCGTTCCGCGAAGATCACCCCGCTTGGATGGAGTGGAACACAGTTACACGTAGCTATCACGCCACAGCGGCAGCTTATCGAAGCAGCTTTGACGCATCGCTAATGCTGGCCAAGTACCTATCCTTGGTGGAGCTACCGCATGCGGTTAGTGGCCCACCCAAGAGACTGGGGCTCTGGAATGCGTTTCCGGACATGTCTGTTCCCGAGCCTCAGACGTTCGCGTTGCTATCCGAAGCCATCGAAACTTCGCGTCGGATACAAATGAGTTACCGCTCCATGGGAAACCCTAAACCCCATAAGAGAGAGATTTCACCACACAGTTTAGTGCGCGCTGGTCGGCGCTGGCATGTGCGCGGATTTTGTGCGGACAAGCAGGAGTTCCGTGATTACGTACTGGGACGTATCGAGAATCTCAAAATTCTTGAAAAGGAAAGCGAGCGTAAAAGTGTGGATGATAATGCATGGAACACTGTTCTGGATGTTCGGCTAATAGCTCACCCCGCTCTGAGTCTTGATCAGCAAGATGTGGTTTGTCTCGAATATTTTTCAAAAACTTCCGCTCGGGTTGATCGCTGCCGAGCAGCTCTGCTGAGCTATTTTATTCAGGACTTGAGAGCTGCGACTGATGTTCAGCGACAGTTGCCACCGGAGTACCAGTTGGCGGTTGAAAATATGGAGGAACTGCGACAGTGGACGTTCGATCGCTAGCCGGAGAAAGCGGTAACCTTCTTGTACGGGTCCCGGATCGATTGTTCAGCCCGCTGGCATCAGCCAACCGGCATGGATTTTGGTCCCTTCTCGCTAATTTACATCGTCGCCGCTTTGGGCCTGATGCTCCGTTGCCTCCAAGTTATGGCTTTGTGCAGCGCGATATTGTGCAGGATATCTTAGATCACATCGAGTTTGCCCCAGCCTGGCAACCAGAGGATGGTGAAGAGCCGGACACGCCTCTAAATGCTCGAGCTTCGGGCTACTTTCACCGTCTTGTGGAATCAGGGTGGTTGCGGACTGAAAGATATGGTTTGGCGCACACTGTTTCGATGTCTCCCGCCGTTAGCCAACTGCTCAGTTTGTTGATCAACTTCGCTGATACTGGCCCAGTTTTTGTTTCAGGTAAAATTCGCTCAATCGATGCGGCTATTAGCAGTGTTCTAAAAGGCGAAGCCGGTGCGGACCTGTTCCGGGAAGCTGCTGAGCAATGCCGAAATCTATTGGTGCATATCCGTAACACCGGTACCAGCGTGCGAGACTTGATGTCCTCGATAGCCACTCAGGAAACTACCGCTGAATATGTGCGCAAGTTTTTTCGTGAGTATGTCGAACAAGTTTTTATCGGGGACTACAAAGAGCTTCGCACCCAAGAGCATCCTCTTTCACGACGCCCACAGATTCTGGCGGCGGTAGAGGAACTCAGCGAGCGACCAGAACATCGAGATAGATTGATAGAGTGGTATGTGATGCGTTGGGCTCATGGGGATCAAACTAAGGGTGAAGCTGCTTTTGAGCGAGACTTATCTCGACTCAATGAGCTTACTCGCATTGAGGAGTATCTTGAGCGCCTTGATGATGAGATTCGTAGCGCCAACAAGCGAGCATTGGTAGTCCTCCAGTATCGCCTTCGCTCCATTCGTCCTATTGATGATCTCTTGCGTGCAGCCATTGATGGATTGGTCGCTGGTGGGCCAGAAAACATGCTTGATGACTATTGTGAAAAACAGCCTGGATTGTTTGCGCCAGGTGCGTTGATGGCTGGTAGCCGTCTGGCTCAGCCACAAAAAGAAAGGCCGCGACAACCGCCTTCTGCTTTGCGTCAAACAGTCCTTTCAGACCACGCTCGCGCAGTCGGTAACTTGGTGCGTCGTGCCCAGGAGCGTCGACGTGTCACTCCGGCAAAACTACGAGCTTATGCCGCTAAAGCTCTCGCAGATCAAACCCAGCTTGATAGCAGCAAGCTGCCTGTCGACAATATTGAAGAGACCCGCGCTTACCAAGCATTCACCAGCTTGGTTGCCTCGTTAAATTCAGGTATTCCTGGCAGAGCATTGATAGCGCGAGGGCAGATTCCCGGGCTGGATCTCTGTTATGACGAAGGTGGTGGGGCTACGGACCACCCTCTCATCATTAGTAAGCCTTTCAAGTTAGTTCGCCGTAAGCGGCCACATCAAACAGTAAAAAAGGATGAGTTATGAGCAGCTACTGGCAGGAACTCGCAAGCAACTCGGATGGTTACTATCAAGTAGAAGATTTCGAAGCAGCCGCGTATAGGTTGGTCACAGAGCAGGTTCTTTATCATGCGGATCGTGGCAGCCGGAAGCTCTATGGCATCGTTGAAAGATACGAGCGTAACTTTGTCAAAGTACTTGCCCCGTTAGGTATTACGCTAGGTGTGGATCGTCAGTTACTTTTCGCTTACGCCATTCCTGTGCACGTCACACCAACATTGGCAACTGTCACCCAGACGCTCTTCGCACTTGTGCTACGAGGAATATACGAAGATGGGATGCGAGCTGGTTACCTGTGTGATGAGAGCGGAGAAATTCACTGTGACTTTGTTGAGTTACGAGAGAAGTTTCAGCTCATGACAGGCCGAGAGCTGCCAGGTAAAGGCGAGCTGGAAACACTTATTCGTACAGCGAAGCGCTGGGGTATAGTCCGGCGTTTGGATGATATTGAAAGCCCTGAACCTGGGGTTTCGGCTGGAGGAGTGGCCATCCGCCCTGCTATTCGAGAGGTCCTGGGTGAGACAGCGCTGCAGCAGCTTGCCTTATGGGCTGGCGAGCGTAAGGAATGTAGTGAAGAATCTGATGACCCAGTGACCGTAGAGCGTCAGGAGAGGGAGGATAATCATGAAACACCTTGAAAGCGTCAAACTCGTTCAGTTCTTACTGTACGAAAGCCAAGAGTTTCGTTTGGGTGAAACGAGTGGTTTGTTCGGAGCCAATGGAAGCGGCAAGAGCACGGCGCTTGATGCGGTGCAAATCGCGCTGTTTGGTGCCAATAAGAGCAGTATGGCCTTCAACGCACAGGCGGACTCAAGTGGTTCAAGAAAAGCACGCACTTTGCGTTCGTACTGTCTTGGTCAGTATGGTGATGATGCTACTCAGTGTGTTCGAACAAATGCCATTACCTATATTACTCTGACATGGAGAAACCAAGAAACAGGAGAGCCGATTACAGCAGGAATTTGCATTGAAGCATCCATTGACAGCGAAGATACCAGAGTACTTGGTCGGTACGTAATAACTGGCTTGGAGCTGGCTATGGTTGACCATCTGCAAACTGTAGACGGAATTGCTACCCCGCTACCTTGGAGTAGCTTTCGTCACCGCCTGCTTGAACGAGCCAAAATTGTCGGTGAAAACCCTCTTTTTGATGATGCATCAAGTTTTACAAAACAGATTCTATTCGCGCTCCGAGGGAAAGCTGGACAGCCCTCCTATGATGCGTTTATACGGGCTTTTCGCTTTGCTCTGCGGATGCGCTTCGATAAGCCTGTCGATCAAATCGTCCGCCAAGATGTGCTGGAGAGTCGTCCAACCAACATCAATAAATTCAAGTCGATAGTCGAGACATTCAAGCGTTTAAGCAGCCTTGTGGAAGCTGTAGAGCATAAGATCGAGGGCGGCAAGAAAATTGCTGCAGCTTTTCACGGAGCACAGAATAAGTTACGACAGGCGGCCTCATTGAGGTATCTGGGTGCGCTTGCTGAGGAGGAGAATGCACAGCTTAAGTGTGAATTAGCGCAGGAGGAGTTAGAGAAGGGGCAACAGACAGCTGAGCAACTTAGAAGCACAAGCGAGGAAATGCAAAGGCAACTCGATGTTTTAGAGCAAGAGCTCAGCCACCTGGAAGATCGTCAGAAGACTCACGCAGCCCATCAGGATAACGTCACAGCTCAGATTGATCAAAATAAAGCTATTAAACGGCTGCAAGAAAGTAAGGCTTCATTCAAAAAAGAGCTGAACATGCTTTCCGCGATGATTCGGCAGTGGGGAGCATCACCGCACCTCGCTGAGTGGAAGCAGCAGCTTCATGAGCTTGACGTTCAGATTCAGTTTGGCGATAGCGCCCCGCAACAAGGGCCGTCCGATTCGCTACAAGCGTCGCTACAGCAGATGTTGTCGTTAAGTAGCCAGATCAGCGAAAAGTTGGATTTAGTCCGTCTACAGCGTACTAGTCACCGAGAGGAGTTAGAGGAGAAAATTGGTACCCTCAAATCTTCACTGGAGCGAGCTGATCAAGGTAAAGCTCCGTTGAGCTCACAAACACAAAAACTTATTGATGAGCTCAAGGATTATGGTCTTGCTCCTACCCCTGTATGTGATCTGGTCGAAATCACTGATACACGTTGGCAGCCAGCTATTGAAGCGTATTTAGCTAAAAATGTAGAGGCGCTCCTTTTGCCTGTAGAGCAAGAAGAGCAGGCGTTTGATATTTATCGAGCGCTGCAAGGTAGACGGGTTATCCATGGCGTCAAAATTGTTCGAAGCGCCCAAGTCAATCATGCCCCTATTTCTCAATCTGGACTGGTTTCAAAGTTGATTGAAGGATCAAATCAAGCAGCTGTTTCATACCTTCAGGGGCAGCTTGGCAATTTAAAATGTGCTGATCAAAGCCAAGAAGCATTGCGCAGTGATCGCACCCTTACCGAGGATGGAATGTATGTTAGTCCTAAAGACTTTGAGCGGCTCAGGCTCGATAGTAGCTACCTCCGGATTGGTAAGGGCGGCCGTGCTCAAGCTGATCGCTTACGCAGTGAGATCAAAGATTTTGAGCACTCATTAGCGAATGTTAATGCTGATATTGAGCTTCTTACACCTATGTATAAGTCTGCCAGCGGGCTTCCCGAACAGATCAGACTGCTTCAAAACCTGTGGGGAAATAATAGAGCAGCACTCAAGGATAGCGAGTTAGCTGACCAGCGGGTGGCTGGTATAAAGGATGCTGAGTATAAGGAAATCTGTAGCCAGATCGTGGAGCGCGAGCGTGATTTAACGACTCTGAAAGGTCAGGTAAAGAACGCGGATAAATCCGCCATGGAGGCGGAGCTTCAGTTGCCGATTCTCAATGAAAAATGTGGCTCAACCGCTTTTCGACATCAACAGTGTATCCAGTTCAAGAAGATCTGTAAGGAGCATATTGATTTCGACGAAAGCTTTGCTTCCTCCCAGTGGGACAAGCTGCTTGAGCAGTTTGGCGATCCCGAGGCGATGGTTGGTTATTGTAAGAAGCGGGCTGAAGAGATTGAACCTAAAGGGCAGAAAGAAGCGGATAGGGCTCGCAGTGAGCTATGGACTTATCAGCAGGAGCACCGCGAGTATTTAAGTGAGGAAATTAGCCAGGACTGGCGTAAAGGTAAGGCTTGGATTGATGAGCATGTTGCCAAACTGATCAATACTGAACTGCCTGCACATAAGGAGCAGGCAGATGAAGCCTATCAGGCGTCGCAGGATACCTTCCGGCAGGATGTTGCCATCGCTCTCAATACTAACCTGCAATTTTTGAAGCAAACCTTTGATCGGCTCAATGCCGCACTCAGGAAAACCCCACCTTTTAGCAATGGTGAGCGGTACCAGTTTGTTTACAAGGTTCGTCCTGAGCTCACCCCTTTGCTGGATTTTATTAAGTCGGTTGCCGAGTTCGGCGTCAATGGAGGCTTATTCGGTGACCCAGGCAACATTCCACCACAGTTTGAAGAACTGTTGCGAGAAAAGACTATCTCGGGGGCCGGCGCAGTTAAAAGTCCACTCGACGATTACCGTGAATTCTACTCATTCGACGTGCGGATTGAGCGTGTTGAACCGGATGGTGCCACCAAAACAGTTGGCCACCTCAGCAAGCGTATCGGACCTGGATCTGGTGGTGAGCATCGTGCGCCTCTATATGTCATTGCTGGAGCGAGCTTGTGGTCAGCCTATCGGATGGATCAAGGGGATCGTGATGGCCTGCGACTGATCCTGTTGGATGAGGCTTTTGATAAGATGGACCCTTCCAACGTGATATCGACCATGAAATATCTGCAGGAACTTGGGCTGCAGGTGCTGATGGCGAGCCCAGGGGAGAATCTTGGGACGCTGAATGCGTTTCTAAATTGCTACTTTGAAATCCAGAAGGATCCTGTGCGTCATGCGATACAGGTAGATCGATTCGAAGTGACCGAGCTTATGCGTGAACAGTTCAGGGAGGACTTGTGGGAGTTCAACCCAGAGCTTCTCGAACAAGAGCTTGAGGCAATTAAAGTGGCCAAGACGTCAGTGACCTCCCCAGCACTTAATCATCAAGGAGTTCCCTGATTATGGATGTGCTTGCTAAGGGGTTGCTCCAAAAACTGCTAGCGTTGGGTGATAAGACTGAAGCTGGCGTACGACAGCGATCACCTGCACTGACAGCAGCGCATATGAAACCTTACCGGACACTACGCAACTTGCATCAAAAGCAGGTCTGTGAGGAGGTTTTTCTTGCGGCACGGGATGAGGGAGCCGTTAGCCTGACTCGCGACAAAATGAATCCCGATGATGGTCTCGTTGATAGGATCGATCTACTTGATATAAAGATCCTTGCCCGCTTTCTTGGGCGAACAACACACGCGGATCAATTGGAGCAAGCAAGGTTGCTTCTGGAGCCGCTGACTCGAACGCATGCGGTTCTTGATGAGGTGGTTGCCGTATGGGCAGTCATGAAGAAGGTGCGGGGCTTGGGGCCTGAGGATGTCTTGGATTGGATTGACGCAGGAGCAGCAATAGAGGCAAGTCCACAAAGAGCCGGGGGCGATTCAACACCAGTCCGTGAACTCAGCGCTCGGTTGTTTCGTGACAGCAAACGTATTGAGAAACTTACAGCCCCGTTAGACGTTCTGCTCATGGGGTCTTTTGAGTCAGCGTCACGAACTTCTGTTGAAGTCTGGCAAGAGATGGGGCTCTTCCGCGAAGAACAGCCAGTATATCTTGCTGGGCATGTCCAGATTACAAGAACTCGGGTAACGGCCTTACTGGATGAGCCTTTCACTGGTTTGCCAGCCAGTACGATTCTGAAAGTCTCTGGGGGCTTAGAAGCTATACTCACCATTGAGAACCTGACGACATTTCATAGCGAAGCAAAACAAGGTGCTGGCAAGCCGACTCTGCTGATTTACACAGCGGGGATGCCGTCACCAGCGTGGATAGCTATGTATAAACGGTTGCTGTCCAGTGTCCCAAATACTATTTCGGTGCATCATTGGGGGGATGTGGACGAAGGAGGTTTTCGCATCGCGGCACATCTCGCTACTGCTGCAGCTGACTGTGGGCACACCTTGCAATCCAAGAATATGAGTCCCGAAGATGTTCCAGTGGCAATGCGTAGGCCAGTTTCTGAGCGAACATTGCTGCGTATATTACATTTTGCAAAAGCAGCTGGTTGGAGTGAGTTGGGAGCTCGCGTGGTAGACGCAAAGTTTACCGTTGAGCAGGAAGCATTATAAATTGGGAGTCGGCAATATGGGCAGGCGCTTCTTTATTACCCAATGGATGTCCATCGTGGTGAAGTTTACTAACAAATCATATCTGAGTTTGATGCACTACTCCGCAGTTAAGTGAATCGCATGTCCAAGTTTAAGCTTATACTTCTCAGTTGATGGAGCAGAACCGCATTGGTAGTCGGTTGCAGTCTGAATCATCCAGTACGGTGCTGATAGTAGGTTTGCTAACATTAAGTGTGGATGCTACTAGATGGGATTTGGTTGGCTCTCAGGGAGCGTTCGCCAGAGGTTTAGGGTGCTGGCTAGTCCACAGGGAAACCCACCAGAGTATATATTTTCAGGATTTCTTCGTCTTCAGTTTCACCCTTTGCTGCACCACTTTCAGAAAAAAGATCAGGAAATAGCATGTTGGCTTGAATGGTCATTTCGTATTTTGTAGCAGTAAAGTCATCTCCTTCTTCTGAGATTACCTCGTTAATAAAAAAGAACTTATAGAAGTCCTGTAAATGCCTGTCATCGGTCACGAATTGGGTTCTAATATAATTTGTTTTATTTTTTTCTATAAGTCGCGTGAGCTGCCCAATTCGTTGAATCGTTTGCACGTCACCCAATGCGTTACTTGGGTTAAATTTCGCGGGATCAGCCTTGAATTTTAGAACTTTTTTCGCAGCTACGCAGCCGTAAATACATGCAAGGGATGCCAAAATTAACGGATGCCCCTTATAAATATCGAGACTCGCAGCTTTTTTACAAATTGTTTGGGCTACCTTAAACCTCTTGGTACGCTCGATTGTGTTAAAAACCCGCATTCCATTAACAAAACTCAAAAATTCGAGATAGTTATGACCTAAGAGCTCTGGATGTATACCTTTTAGGTTTGAGATGTAGTCGGTGACGATCTCAATGGTCTCTTCGACTCGAGCCTGTTTGAAAAATTCTTTTAAAGCCGTCAGATCGCGAACAACTTCCTGCTTTAACCATTCCTCACATAATTTACTATTGGCATCACTGGCTTTTTCTATAAGAGCGGGCAGGTAAGATATTCCATTGTGCGGCAAGTCATTATTCCTCAGAGAAGCCAAAAGTTTGGTTTCAAGAAATTCACCATTAGATCCGAAAGCAAGCGATTTCTTAATGTGACTGATTGTGCAGATATCCAAGAAAAAAAGAGTCGGAATCGTTTGACTCCATTGTTGTATGAGGTCTAGAGAAGCACGGTTTTCTGACGTGTTTGGGACTTGTATATTGAACTGTTGTTTTTTCAATTTAATGACTCTGCTGACAGGTGGGTTCAGGGGGCTTATCAGAGTTTAATAGATTTATAATACCAACATAGGGTCCGTTTTTCGGAGAGCATTGCGCGCAGCAGCTTCACAGGACATCTGATCACTACTTGCCGAGGTATTCTTAAAGAGCTTGTGAGAAGTATTTGTTGCAAAAACAGCAGCAAATGCCTCCGCTGGATGTGTTTAAATATTCAGAATAGAAGTGGACGGGCACAGGTTATGTTTGTAACAGGTAAGGCTCAGGCGCTAAGCAAAAATCATGGCGCTATCGGTTTGTGTGCCGCGATAAATATTCTTGATAAGTGGGGTGCTAGCGCTAAACAGGCATGTGCCATTTTGCGTATATCACCTAGCACCTACGGGCGCGCTAAAAATGCCGATGACAACACTTGGTCGGTAAACCTTGATATTGATGCCATGCAGCGCATCAGCTTCATTCTAAATATACATAGCGCATTGCGCCTGATCTTCGATAATCCCGACAACGTATACGGTTTCGTTGGCATGAAAAACGACAATGAGTTTTTTAATGGTCGCGCCCCATTAGAGATCATGGCCCAAGGTGACATTGTATCGCTGTACGAGACGTTCAGCTGGATTGATTCTTTACGTTTAGTTGACTGATAAAGAGTTAAATGGACATGCTCTTTAAGCGCTCTTCAAACCCAATTATAGATTTTCTTGATCGATTCTGAATTTAATTTTCTCAACTGCATTAGGTGCTTCAATTAAGAAGTTTTCATCCTCAAAGTTCTGAATAAGCGTTACCAGCGCATCCAGTTCAGCAGCCTCCGGCGAGTTTGCTTCTGCATTCCAGATTTCATCAACTCTAGCTAAAGCTATTTGATGATCTTCAGCTGTTTTAATTCCTTTGATTTTCATAATTGCTCACACTCTTTTCTTTCTGAATACGCTCATATATTTCTTCGCGGTGCACCTCAACATCCTTGGGAGCATCTATTCCAATGCGCACCTGATTGCCTTTTACGCCTAGTATGGTGACTGTCACGTTGTCACCGACTCGTAGGTTTTCACCGAGGCACCGTGTTAAAATTAGCATGTATAAATCCTTTTAATAGCTGTTTTTAAGCTTCTAAAACTCATGGTAGGTTCTTTTACTAATAAGGCAAATTTAAAAATGCATGTAAATGATAAGTTGGGGCAGGTATCACAAGTAAAGCAAGGTTTTAATGTATGTTTTTAGAAACTAATGGCATCCCCTTTCTTGATGTTTTAGCAGCCTACAGTCGTACGGGTATGCTCTTCTGTTTAACGGCTCAGATTATATCTATTTACGTGGGGCACATATTTAAAATGCCGACATTGCAGCGTATGGCGATAGCCATCACATGCTCATACTCTGCATTTTTTGTTGGAATTCAATTAACCGACTCACATTTTATTTGGATTACATTGTCAGGTATGATTTTCTATACCACTTATTTTTTAACACCAAGATTTGTTGGAGAAGCGTAAGCGTCTGGTAAACCCTTCTTGAGCCTAGCGACGTCCCCGCCAAGATTGTGACCACTTATTTCTTAGAGACTCTTAATCCTTGAAGTAACTGTCTTGCTTGATCAAGCCAAAGGTTGGCTGGGTGTTCGCTGGCTTATGTTGCACTTAGAATTGGCCGCCAAGCATATTAAAAATATCGCGAATTACTGATTTTTTAAGCAAATCAATTTTTTTCATAACAACTAAATAGATTTATTCCGTCGATATCACGAAAGTCTTTATCGTCAGTAATAATATTCATTACACTATTTTCGTTCATGAAGTGATAATAGAGAGCGTCGTAACCATCGACTAGATTGTTCTCAACGGTTTTCATTATTGAGTCTGCTACTCCCTGCTTTAAATGTGCTGGTAACTCTTTGGCCATACTTTGAATTTGTGTCCATGCAGTTTTTAACTCCTTAATCACCGCTCTTCGTTCGTTATTTATTTTTCTAAATTTTTTTAAGGAAATATTAGGATCGTTTTTATAAGATTTGAATATTTCAAATTCAGATTTTTCTATTAGCCTTGTTAACTCAACCAGTGTTAAAGGGGAATAATAAAGGACTCCGTCATTGTCGAGAGCTTTTTCGATAAAATCAGGATAAAATTCAGCTTGATAGCCTTTTGGTCCGTTCCCTGTAAAGGTTTTTGACGCAGCATAGGTAATCCAGTACCAAACGTTGGTGTCTACAAAAAAACAATCACCTTTCTCTGGTGATTGTTTTTTAATATTAATAAACATTTCACATATCCTTTTGAGCTTGGTCTAAGCCTAAGTCTGTTTTTCCGCTACTGTCAGAGAAAAACTTTATAGCATTATCTATTACTAAGTTGAGTAGCCTTTTGCCGTGATCAGATATCTCTTCAAACACAAGCTTTTCTTGTAGATCTTCGATGGTTTTAGTTTTCAAAAGAGCACCTATACTTGCATTAAGAAAAGGAGATGCAAATACATCAATACCTGAAAAATCTAAAATAATTTTCTCATCCTTTGGCCATTCTTTTAAAATTATCTCCCTGAGCTTGGTGCCAGAATTCATTGATATCGCGTTGACTCCAACAATATCTTTTACGAATATAACTTTCATTGTAAGCCTCTCAAAAATAAGCTGGAGTCAGGTTATCTGTTTCTGACTTTAACTTGTAATGTTTGTTGTCACAGTTAACAGTAATGCTAACAAGCGTCCCCAAGAGAAGCCCCTGTACGCTCTGAGTCACGTAGGCTCCGGATGGGTGTACAGTGGCCGTATAGGCATCACTACATACTCGGAGCTCACCCCCGTTTAGCAATACAAATTCTTTCAAAATACCAAATCCAAGCCCTCTTGGTAGATCAGGTTCGCTATCGGTTCTCGTAGAATTCCCTGCTTTTAGTGCCCAATTGAAAGCAGCCTCCTTACTTAAAGAAGGTATGTGTTGCTGTACAGAGTTCACTATGCCTCCTCCAAAGTCCAGAACTGATAATGACAGTTTTTTCTCTTTTGAGTCATAGTATCCGCAAGAAATTACGCTTTGTTGATTGTAGTTGTCTCTAAGCCCATGTCCATATGCATTGACAAAAATCTCATAAATACTACTAACGATTTCCGCTTTCAGTGATTCTGAGACAGAGAGTTTTTCGTTGGTTAACCAGCTATCTTTTAGGTGATTAATAATTTTAGAGTCTTTTAAAGCGGTATCATGCTGTCTATATCCAATGTAGTCGCTAGATTCTACAGTGCCATCATCAGACTGCATGTAATTCCAGAACCCTAGATTATGTAGCCGATCCATTAGTCTTGGGTTGATTTTTTCGATACTGAATTGTACTTTTTTAATATTTATAAAGCTTCTAATGCCAAAGCCCTTAGACATATTTCTTACTTTCTCATACCTCTTTAGGTAATTACATAATCCCCCAATTACAGCTAATCCATTGTGACTAATAATTGAGCACTTTGAAAAATCAAATATATATATATCATTCGGCAGTGAAAATATAAGCTCAGCTAGTTTACTTAAATAATTGTATCCGGACTTGTCGTCTCTAATTGGAGGGAGAAATATTCTGGTAGATTGTCTTTCCATTTAGATCACTCGCCTGAGTTTTTTGATAGATATGTATTTGAACTTTTGCTAAGCCAGTTAAATACCAATTTTATTAAAAGCATTTTTTAACGCTGACGAGCAGGGTACTTCATCGCTTGATGACGGTACGTGCTTAAATGAGTCTGCTTTGCCCGGGCAGTGTTTGGTCAGATTGTGAACAACTCCTTTCACGTATCGAACCTGTGATAATACTGTTTTTATCCAGTTATAAAACTTATCTTGACTATTAAGAATGAAGACAAGTCCTTTGAAAGACTCTTCTGTGTTTATTGTTTTTCCGTTTACATCTTTACGTTTGCATGGGCGACGCTGTATTTCAATAATATAAACATACTTGCCCTCGATATTTATTCTAGCTATCAATAACCCTCTGGGTTCGTTGCGAGTGGTTGTGTCCATGTAAAGCCAGTTTTTGATGTCTGTAGGAATCGGCTTTCCGCTGGAGGTGTCGTCAAGGTCGAACGGTTTTAGAGCAACCAGTTCAGGAGTATCGCTTTGTGTAAACCCTAGTGATTGTGAATACCATTCTACCGATCGTACAGAGTTCGGATGTTGTTTTTTAAGGCGCAACATGGCATTCCACATGTCCCGCAGTACGCCCTCTGACTCCAGTACTATTTTTGTTTTTAAGGAAGCCAGACCCACACCTTTGCCCTTTCCATGAGGATCACCGGCAGAGTACGTATCTATATCCTCATCGTCACCTGATGTTGTTAGACGGCGAGAGCTTCTAACCTGCAAGTCGCGGCGTGTATAAACAACCCTTTTTGGGCCTAGAGTAACGAATTCAGGATCATCTAATTCGATGGAGTATCCACCATTATCCGGTTCAGAAAAAGCAGTTAAGCTCAAAGAATCTGCTCTCTGATTTAGTCTTGTGAGCGGCGCTCCATACTCAGTATTACTGCCGCCCTCCTGTCCTGTGGGGTTCAGAGTATTCTCTCTGTACTCCCTAGTCATAAGGATATTCATGCCTGCAGGTTCAGTTCCACCAAGTATCTGTAGCCCAAGAAAAGACTTACCGTCATTAAAAGAAATCCCGCTAACTCGTAACCTAGCGCTGCCAGTATACCAAGGCCCGATTTTGGCAAAGGCTGCGGTAGTGGTATTGCCGGAGTACTGTCTTTCAATATTACTATGAATAAACTTTGCGGTACGCTGCGTATAGTCATCATATTTAACATGTGCTAGGAATGTAGCGTCTCCGTTAGACAATCCTTCTCTGAGCTTAACCTTCCAGACTCTGTTCGCCTCTTCAGGTTCGCCTAGAGGTGCGAAGAAACGGTCTAAACACCCGTCCTTACCATTCCATGAGTAAGTCATAAGAGTGCGCCGTAGCTCTGCGGATTGCCCGTAGCAACGATTAAAGTATTCAAGGCATGGCACTATCAGATTGCTGCCAGATTTGAGTTTAAATTCAACTAGCCAGTTTTTATCGCGCTCATGGGTAAGAGGGTAAATATCAAACGGGAATGGAGACTGACGATTTAGATCTGTGGTTTTGTCAAAAGAAGTGAACCACCAGTTTCCTTTCTCATAGAGCAAGTCAAACTCTCGCGTTACATAAGTAGCATGAGCAATTACTCTGTTATCCCTGCAAAGACTGCCTATTCGTATCTGGCCGAGCAGAGCTATGGAAATGTAGCGGTATACAATTTCATCTGAAAAAGTCTTGTCATTGATTTGTATTCGAAAGGCTACGAGAACGAGAGGTTGAGACTGATCCCTTGCGTTTTTATAGATGCCGCAATACCACCACGCTAAAAGAGTGTCATCTCTACAGTTGAGTTGGATTATTTCAGTTTTTGTGTTGATTTCACGGAAAGGGTAATCAAAATTTATCGGCATCCAAAATCCCCTTGGTTTTTCTAAAGCAAGGCGCTTTTCACTAGAAATAACTTTTGAGGTGTAACTATATCGCAACTAATTCTTTAACGTCGCAGTTAATTGTTTATCTGACAACCACCGCCGACTAACGCTGGGCCTGAAGCGCTATGATGCGGTTGGCGAAACGGTCTTTGTGGCCAACCACGCAAGGGCTCAAGGTTGACAAGGTTGACTACTGATTGCACCGCAGCCACTTCCAGTGCTTCTTTTTCACTGAGTGGTGGCAGTAGCCCTGGAAGCCGACTGGCTAAGAGGGTTTTTCCTGTTCCTGGCGGCCCGGTCAGTAATAAGTTATGCATACCTGCTGCTGCGACCACCAAAGCGCGCTTAGCAGCTTGCTGGCCTTGTACTTCAAGTAAGTCTGGATAGCGCGGCACTTGTGCCAGCAAGCCTTGCGACACATAAGGCTTAAGCGGGCTGTGTTGATTAAAGTGACCAACCAACTCGAGCAGATGATCAATCGCATAGACTTTTAAGCCCGTGGCTAAGCAAGCTTCTTCGGCGTTGGCTAAAGCTACGACCAGCGCACGTCCGGCAGCGCGAGCGGCGAGGGCGGCAGGCAGCACGCCACGTACCGGCCG
>RCMZ01000582.1_pt1 | contig 17237 bp, 18 predicted proteins | sample 2041141 | NCBI WGS metagenome assembly RCMZ01 (sample SAMN09708263, study PRJNA481090) | Wastewater metagenome, whole genome shotgun sequencing project. | biome: sewage; isolation source: Davis station wastewater (DW) | place: Antarctica: Davis Station | collected 2010-03-01
AAGATGCGGGTCTCGCATCCCATTCGCTGCAGCAGACGGGCCGCCTCCTCGACGCAGAGCCGCGAATACGACCGCTCGCGCAGCGATCCGTACAAGAGAAGTATCCGCGGCGCCGGGTCGGTCGGGCCCAGTCCCCGGGCGGGTGCTGCGGACAAATAGGCCGCGTCCAGAGCCGGCAGGTGATCCGGATCCGGCAGCGAACGCAGGCGGGCGAAGGTCATCAGAGGTCCTTGGTCAGATAGGCGGCCGACGCCGGGCAGACGTCCGCGAACTCGCGGGTTCGCCGGATCGCAAGGGGCGCAGACGCCCGATCGGCCGCGACGAAACCGCGTCGGGCGAAGAAGGTCTCGGCCGTCGTGGTGAGCAGGTGCAGACGTGCTACGCCCAGATCGCTCGCCCCGGCCTCGACGGCGGTCAGGATGCGGCTCCCGATCCCTTGGGCCTGCAGGTCGGCGAGCACGACCAGGGAGCGCAGCAAGAGATCCCGCCCCTCCCCTTCCAGGCCGACGTAGCCGGCGAGGCCGCCATGTTCGCGGGCGATGAAGTAGCGGCCGTCGGCGGGGTCCGGCAGGCCCTTGCTGCGCAGGGCCGTGATCAGGCCGGCGTCATCCGCGTCAAGGAGATGCAGGACGACCATCAGGCGGCGTCCGTTGGCGGAGCCGTATCCGGGAACCAGCGGCGCCCCATCCACAGCGCGACCGACACCAGCAGGATCAGCACCGGCACCTCGACCAGGGGGCCGATGACGGCCGCGAAGGCGACCGGCGAGGTCAGTCCGAAGGCGGCGATGGCCACCGCGATGGCCAGCTCGAAATTGTTCGAGGCCGCGGTGAAGGCCAGGGCGGTGGTGCGCGGATAGTCGGCCTCGATCAGCTTGCCCATGAGGAAGCTGACCACGAACATGACGAGGAAGTAGATCGTCAGCGGAATGGCGATGCGCAGGGCGTCCAACGGCAGGGCCACCACCTCCCCGCCCTTGAGGCTGAACATGACCACGATGGTGAACAGCAAGGCGATCAGGGTGATCGGTCCGATGCGCGGCAGGAAGCGCCGCTCGTACCAGTCGGCGCCGCGTCGGGCGATCAGACTGCGCCGGGTCAGGAAGCCGGCCACGAAGGGAAGACCGAGGTAGACGAGCACCGCGCCGGCGATCGTCCAGACGCTGACGTCGACCACGCTGCCCCGCAGGCCGAACAGGGGTGGCAGGACGGTGAGGAAGATCCAGGCGTAGAGGCTGAAGAACAGGATCTGGAAGATCGAGTTGAAGGCGACCAGACCGGCGACATACTGGTTATCGCCCCGCGCCAGCTGGTTCCACACCAGCACCATGGCGATGCAGCGCGCCAGTCCGATCAGGATGACGCCGGTCATGTATTCCGGCTGATCGCGCAGAAAGATCACCGCCAGCGCGAACATCAGCACCGGGCCCAGCACCCAATTCTGGAACAGCGACAGGGCCAGCACCCGCTTGTCGGCGAAGACACGCGGCAGCGCCTCGTACCGGACCCTGGCCAGCGGCGGGTACATCATCAGGATGAGACCGACGGCGATTGGGATGTTGGTCGTGCCGATCGAGAGGCTATTGATCCAGGCGGGCAGACCCGGCGCCAGCGTCCCCAGAGCCACGCCGAGACCCATGGCCACGAAGATCCACAGCGTCAGCCAGCGGTCGAGGAAGGACAGGCGACGCGGCGACGTAGTCGTCACGGGGGTGTCGATCATCGCTTCACCCGCTGGCCGGCGGCGTCGATGACGACCTCGCCGTCCTCCTTGGTGAAGGGTTTGAGATCGTCGTCGGGCAAAAGATCGAGCACGGCCTCCGATGGCCGGCAGAGTCGAACGCCCAGGGGACTGACGACGATCGGGCGGTTGAGAAGTATCGGATGGGCCTCGATCGCGTCGAGCAGTTGATCGTCCCTGAGGCCTGGATCACCGAGGCCCAGTTCGGCGAAGGGCGTGCCCTTTTCGCGCAACAGGTCGCGCAGCGGCGCGCTGGTGCGTTCGGCCAGCTGGGCGATCATGGCCCGCGACGGCGGGGTCTTCAGATACTCGACGACGTGCGGCTCGATGCCGACGTGGCGGATGAGCTCAAGCGCGTTGCGCGACGTCCCGCAGGCGGGGTTGTGATAGATGACGACGTCCATGGGATCCTCAGGGGCGGCAGGGTGCGAATTCGGCCAGCAAGGGCTGACACAGGTCCGCCCTCCCCTCGCAGCAGTCCTTGAGCAGGAACAGGACCAGCTCGCGGAACCGGTCCAGGTCGGCCCGGTAAATGATCGAGCGGCTGCGCCGCTCCGACCTGATCAGCCCCGCGCGGGTCAGAACGCCGAGATGGGACGACAGTGTATTGGCCGGGATGGCCAGATGGTTCGAGATCTCACCGGCCGGCAAACCGCCGGGTTCGTGGCGCACGAGGAGACGAAACGCCTCCAGCCGCGTGGACTGCGCCAAGGCGGCGAGAGCGAGAATCGAGGCTTCCGTTTCCATAGTTCTGAATTAGTCGAACTATGGAAACAATCAAGCTTTAGCGTTCCCCTGATCAGGCTGACCGACGTCCCAGCCCGGGGATGCCGCGAATGTAGACCAACTCCGCCAGGAGCTCGATCAGAGTCTGGGTGACGATGATGGCCGGGACCAGGGGGATGGCGCCGGGCACGACCAGGGCCAGCGGCAGGACCACGAGCGAGTTGCGGGTCCCGGCGCTGAAGGCGACGGCGCGGCCGGCTTCCGGCGTCAGCCCTGCGAGCCGCGAGACGGCCCATCCGATGAGCGGCGCCAGCACGGAGAAGGCGACATAGACCGGCACGACACTCAGGGTCCGGTCGAGGGTCTGTCCGAGTTGCGGCATGACCGCGGCGACGACGATGAAGAGCACCAAGGCCGTGGCCGGCACCGGCGCCAGGCCGAGACCAGACGAGACTCGCTCGCCCGTTTTGCTGCGGGCCGCCCAGGTCTGGACCAGCGCCGCCAGAACGAACGGGATGGCGATCAGCCAGACGAAGGCGTGGATGAACGGACCTGGCTGCACATAGGCCGCCGCCTCGGCGCCGAGGAACAGACGCAGATAGATGGGCAAGAGCGCCATCTGGGCAATCAGCAGCACCGGTGTCGAGGCCAGGAGCAACCGGGCATCCGCTCGACCCAGATGAGCGAAGGTCACGACATAGTCGATGCAGGGACAGAGCAGCACCATCAGCACGCCGAGACGGATCAGGGGATCGGCCGGCAGGAACTGCACCAGGCCCAGGACAAGCAGAGGCACGGCGATGAAGTTCACGGCCAGCAAGGCGCCCATGAACCGCAATTCCTGAAGCGCCCGGCCGAGGGCGGCGACGGGCACCTGCAGGAAGGTGACGAACAGCATCAGGGCCAGCGCCGGATTGATCGCCGATTCCAGCACCGCCGTGCCCGGGATCAGGAACGCGATAGCAGCCGCGACGATCACGGCGGCGAAATAGATCCAGACCTGGTGTGCTTCGAGGCCGTCGCGAAGTTCAGACGTATTCATCCCGATCCTGACTTCGCACTGCCCCCCTAACGGCCGCTGACCGCCCCGGCCTGTCAAGCCTCGTCCTGCGTCCGCGGCTCAGAGGGTGGACCGATCACTGGCGGCGTTCGAGCGGCGTCGGCGCACGCCCGCAAGCTCTGGCGCGCGCACCGCACTCAAGGGTTTGGCTTGGTTCCTACTCCGGCTAAGATGGTCCCCGGCGGGCCTCGACCGGATAGCCTTTGATCTTGAGCCAGGGGACGTTCTGCGTCGGCGGCGATCACGGGTGAAGACGTCGAGCTTCACACAGAAGTTCCCGGCCCGCCCCCTCCCCTCCTCACCAACGGGCGGCGCTGAGGCGACGCCAACGATCCTTCTCCGCCAGAGGCACCTCGGCCAGATCGGCGTGATCGCGCCACCGAGTGATCACGCCCTTCTCAACCTCGAAAACGTTGATGACGCGGACGTTCATGACGAGGCCACGGTTCGCGGCCAGCAGATAGAGGCTTTCGGCGATGACCAACTCGCCCTGGGTGACGGACTTGAGGATGTGAAGTTCGAACAGAGAATAGCTTTGGAAAAGCCGACGCCAGAAGCCGAGAAGCGCTGTACGTCCGACGAGTTCGCCCGCGATGTCGAACTGGGCCGCGACCTGCTCCGACAGATAGGATTCGAGGCGACGCACATCGCGTGATGCGATCTCCCCGGCGAAAGCTTGGACGACGTCTCCGGGCATAAGCGACCTGATCACCGTTCAGGCGCGCAATCATGCTCCGATTCTCATCGGAAAACTCGCGTATCGCGTGTGACCAACGATGTCACTCCGGTTCGATAACCCCAGCCCCCACCCCGACCGCGACGGCCTCTATCCGGGTGCGCACGCGCAGCTTCGAGCACACCTTCTCAAGGTAGCTGTCGACCGTGCGCGGCGACAATCCGAGGATGGCGCCGATATCTCCCGAACTCTTGCCGCGACTGACCCACAACAGGCACTCCAGCTCTCGCGGGCTCAAGGCGAATACTCGAGAGCCGACATTCGGTTGGAGGTTCGGAGCCATGATTTCACTCGCGATTGACCGGTGAAGGCTGAACGGACCAGCGGTCACGAGCAACACAGGGGAGTTGCGCATTCTCCGCAAGAAAGTTGCGGAGAATCGACGTCGGACCCGCCGCCCCTCAGGATCGAAGCCAGCGCCAGAGACTGATTGCCCCTGCTTTGGCGACCGCTTACACAGTCCGGCGTCGGGCGCCGTCAGATACGGGCGCAACTTGAGCCGGGGTCCGTCAGCGGCGGAGGCGGCGTTTCACCCTGAAGTAGCGGGCCTCTTCGCAGAGGATTCCTCGCCCGACCCCTCCGCCTTGCACCGGGACTCGCTTTGATTCATTGTCGGCCGTCGGCGCTTGCGTCGACAGGGGCCGGGAATCCCCTGTGCGAAGCTCAATCTTTACGACCGCGCCTCGACGCGCGGCGTCCGTCCGCTGGTGACCGCGGCGCACCCCTGTGTGCGCCCGGTCGAGGCGGGCGCGCTCTCGGATTCCTGCCTCCTGAAAACCGGCGGGAGGTCGCCTTGAGCGATGTGAAGGAGATGGATCCGGGCGCTGCGGCGAGCCTGAATGGGCTCTACCGACGCTATTCGGGGTGGTTGGGAAGACGGCTGCGCGGACGTGTGGGCGCCGATGAAGCCGCCGATGTGGTGCAGGAAACCTATCTTCGCCTGGCTCCCTATCTCCTCGAAGATATCCGCCACCCCAAGGCTCTGCTTCTTCGCGTCGCGCTAAACCTGGTTCGCGACGAGCGACGCCGGATGGCGCTGCGGGACCGGGCGATGCAGGGGGCGATTCCTATGTGGGTCACAGCGGCCGACGCGCCTGTCGACCGGCTTCACCTCAAGCAGGTTCTCCTGACCATGCCGCCGCTGTATCGGGACGTCTTCGTCTTGAGCCGGTTTGACGGTATGACATATCCGGAGATTGCTCTGGCCCACGGGATCAGCCTGGCTACGGTTGAACGGCGGATGGCCAAGGCTGTTGAGCACTGCATGGCCCAACTGGACGTCTAAGGCACGAACGATGACTGCCGATAATGACCTGGACGTAAGACGACGCGAGGCCGCGTCTTGGTTCGCCACCCTCAACCAGAAGCGGGTGGCGGCTTCGGACATCACTGCTTTCAGTCAATGGCGCCGCACTCCTGCGAACGCTGAAGCCTATGCCCGGATAGAAACGATGTGGGAGGCGGCAGGGAGCCTCAAGGGCGACGCCGACATCGCCGCCTTGACCGCGGGCGCGCGCGCCCGGGCTGACGCCTCGCGCAAAATGCAAAAAGGCATCAACAAGCGCCTCATTCCCATCGGCGCCGTTGCAGCTGTCGCCGCCGTGGTGATGGGCGTGACGATGTGGTCCGTTCGTCCTCTGTCCTATGAAACCGGGCTGGGCGAGCGAAGGGTGGTGGTTCTGGCGGACGGATCAAAGGTCACTCTGGACACAGAGTCCCGCATCACTGTGAAGCTCACACGCGGCCGCCGAGCCGTCGAGTTGGCGAGCGGCCAGGCCTTCTTCGACGTGGAGGGCGATCCCGCCCGACCCTTCGTCGTTCGCGCCGGCGCGACCGAAGTCACCGCCGTGGGAACCCGGTTCGACGTCCGCCGCGCGGACGGCGGCGCACAGGTGACTCTCGTGGAAGGCAAGGTCGACGTCGTGAATCGGGCGGCGTCCTCACCGCGCTGGTCTCTCGCGCCTGGTCAGCAGATTGTCACCGCCTCGCCGCGTCCGGCTGTCCGATTGGTCGATGTGGCCTCAGAAACCAGTTGGACAGTCGGCCGTCTCATCTTCGCCGGCGACACCGTTGAAGCCGCCGTCGCCGAGGTCAATCGCTACACCGCGTCCAAGGTTGTCCTGGACGCGCCCGCCATTGCCGACATCGCTGTCAGCGGCGCCTTCAACACAGGCGATGTGGAGGGCTTCGTGTCCGCGCTGACCGAGCTCTATCCGGTCGTCGCCGAACGGACGCCGTCAGGTCAAATCGTCATTCGTGACGCCCCCGCGAAAAATGCGAGCGTGCGCTGAGGGGTTTTGCCACGCCCCTTCGTCTCTTCCCCGAACCGCGTCTGTGCGGATATCCATTTCGGGGGATTATTATGCGTATCGGTCTTTGTTCGTCTGCATTCGGAGCACTCGCTATCGCGGCGGCAATGCCTGTCGTCGCCCAAGCGCAATCCCCGGCCGTCCAGTTCCAGGTCCCGGCGGGCCCGCTACAAACTGCTCTTCCGCTGTTCGCGGCGCAGAGCGGCGAGCAAATCCTCTATTCCACAGACCTCGTAGCCGGTCGTCAGTCTCCGGGCGTCAGCGGCGCGCTGCGGACCGATCAGGCGCTGACCGCGCTACTGCAGGGCACGGGCCTGCGCGCGCGGCGCGCGAGTCCCAACACCCTTGTCGTCTACGATCCTTCCGTCCGGGCGGAGGCAGCAGATGAGGCGATTGAGATCGACGAGGTGATCGTCACGGGAAGTCTGATCCGGGGCGTCGCTGACGGTCCGTCTCCCGTGGTGACCGTGACCCGTGACGAAATCGATCGGCAGGGTCATGGGACGGTCGCACAGGCGCTCGCTGCATTGCCGCAGAATTTCGGCGGAACAGCGAACGAAGGGGCCTTGCAAAACGGCGCGGACAGAAGCGCTTCGAATGGCGGATTTGCATCGGGCGTGAACCTCCGCGGGCTGGGCAGCGATGCGACGCTGGTCCTGATCAATGGTCGGCGCCTTTCAGGCACCGGCGCATTTGGTGATTTCGCCGACGTATCCACCGTGCCGACAAGCGCGGTTTCCCGGATTGACGTTTTGCTCGACGGCGCCTCGGCCCTGTATGGCTCCGACGCCGTCGGCGGGGTGGTCAACATCATCCTGCGACGCGACTACGATGGCGCCGAGACCCGGGCGAGATACGGGCAAACAGGCGACAGCGCGACGCGGGAGTATCAGTTCGGTCAAACGGTCGGCCGGCTGTGGTCGGGCGGCGGCCTGATGGGATCGTACGAGTACAATAACCGCGAGGCGTTGGCGGTGGCGGACCGCCCCCTTGCTGGAAACGCCGACCTGCGCCCCCTTGGCGGGTCCGACCGGCGACTCAACTACGCCAGTCCCGGCAACCTCGTCGCCTACAGCGCTGCGCTCGGCGGCTATGTCTCCGCCTACGCCATTCCCGAAGGACAGAATGGCCGGAGCCTAAGACCCTCGGACTTTCTCGCGGGCCAGACGAACCGCAGCAATCAACGCCAGGGGATGAATGTCCTTCCCCGTCAGGAGCGGCACAGCCTCTACCTCACGGGTCATCAGGACCTGGGCTCCCGTCTCACTCTCAGCGCGGATGCGCGGTGGGGCCGTCGGGAATGGGAAACCGTGTCTGCGCCGATCGTCACCCTGATCACCGCGACGCCCGCAAACCCCTTCTTCGTCTCGCCGACTGGCGCCGCGTCACATCTGATCGCCTATTCCTTCCTCGACGAACTGCCCAATCCCGTCTTGAGCGGAGACGCCGAAAGTCTTGGCCTGTCGCTGGGAGCGGATTTCGAGATCGCTGGCGACTGGCGGCTGAGCGGTTATCTCGCCTTCGCTTCGGACGAATCCGAGAACAGGGGCTCCGGCGTTCTGAATTCGGTGTTCCTGCGTGAGGCGCTTGGCACCCTGGCCGACAATCCCGCCACTCCATTCAGCGCGCCGCGCGATGGCTACTTCAACCCGTTCAGCGATGGCGGCTCGAGCCCCCAGGCCGTCCTCGATTTCATCAGCTCTGGCTGGAACTACACTCGCGGTAAGACAGAGGTGCGGTCGGCAAACCTTCAGATCGATGGAACGCTGTGGAGTCTTCCTGGAGGCGACCTGAAGCTGGCGGCAGGGCTGTCACTCCGGCGCGAGGACTTTTCTAGAGAGTCTGGCAACCTAACCTCGGCGGTGGCCCCGACGATCGGCGCGCCAGCCGAGTTTGACCGGCAAGTCTCCAGCGCCTTCGCAGAAATCCGCGCGCCTCTGTTCAGCGAAACCAACGCGCGCGCCGGCCTCAAACGCCTCGAGTTGTCGCTGGCGCTGCGGTACGAGGATTATGACGACATCGGCAGCACGCTCAATCCCAAGGTCGGCATGGTCTGGGAGCCCGGGGCCGGCCTCCTGTTTCGCGCCAACTATGGATCCTCGTTCCGCGCTCCGGCCCTGCGGGAGATCCATGACCCCACCCGGCAAAGCCCGACCTTCCTGACGCGCGGAGCGGGCACGACCCTGTCCCTGATCCTCTACGGCGGCAATGCCGACCTCAAGCCCGAGGAAGCGGACACCTGGACAGCAGGTGTGGAGTATCGGCCCGCGGCGATCGACGGTCTGCGGCTGGGGCTGAACTGGTTCCGGACGGACTTCGACCAGCGCATCGGCCAACCGGCCCTCAACAGCGTCTCCACCGTCCTGACGGATCCGGCCCTGGCGTCCTTCGTGCGCCTGATCAATCCGGTCACCAATGCGGAAGATCGCGCAGCGATCCAGGCGTGGCTGGATCTTCCGAGCACGGTGACCGGTGGCTATCCCGCGACAGCCTTCGGCGCGATCGTTGACGCGCGATACGTCAACACGACCCGCGTCGAGGTCGAGGGCCTGGACGCCAACCTCGACTACCCCTTTTCACTCCGGGGCGAGGCGTTCCAGGTCTCGGCAAATCTCAGCTATCTCGACCGGTTCGAAAGCCAGAATACCCCTGGGGCGCCGGTTGTCAGCACGCTCAATCGCCCCAACGAGCCAATTGGGCTGCGCGGGCGAGGCACCCTGCGGTGGTCCCGGGGGCCCTGGACCGCATCCACCAGCGCCAACTTTGTCGACAGCTACCGCGACTTCGACGGGGATCGTATCGGATCCTGGGTAACCGCAGATGCACAAATCGCCTTTGCCCCCGAGCACGGCGCGCTCGCTGGGACCACCATCGCCCTCAATGTCCAGAACGCCTTTGATCGCGATCCGCCATTCTGGGACGGGCTCGAAGGGATTGGGTACGACGCCGCCAATGCGAACGTGCTGGGACGGTTTGTTTCGGTTCAGCTGACGAAGGCGTGGTGACGTGCGCCACGCTCTTCACGCATTCGTCTGCGCCCTGGCGCTTGGCTTTAGCATGGACGCCCACGCCCAGACACCGTTCAACATCGACGATCTTCTCGCCCAGGAATCGCTCGGCAATATCCGCATAAGCCCGGACTCGCGCTGGGTGGTGATCGACCGGGAGGCGGCTTGGGATCAGGCCGCCTCCTACGATCTCGGGCAATATACGGCACAGCTTCTGACGCGTTTAGAGGTGCATGATGCGTCTGGCCAAGGCCCGGTGAGGCGCGTTCAGGATCCAGGCCACGCCACCGGTTACATTTCGGGACCCTTCTCTCCGGATGGTGGACGGATGATCGTTTATCGGCTCACCGCCCGCACGCTTCGGCTAGGGGTCATGACCCTGTCGACCGGTTCAATCCGATGGCATGACCTGACCCCCGAGTGGCCCAACATGGGTCAGACGATCGCCTGGCGCTCGGATCACGAGTTGGTCCTCATCGCCCGTCCCGATGACGATCTGCCCCTCGGCATGCGTCATGGCTGGGAGGCTCAGGCGCGGGCTTCGGCGCTCTGGGCTGTTGCGGCGGCCGGACGCCGTCCGTCCAGCGTCGCCTTGATGAGCGGCGCGAACCGCGACGCGCATCGTAGGGCGCGGCCGAGCGCCCTCATTCGTCTCGATGTGGCCACGGGCGCCGTCACCACGATCGCGCGTGGCGAGTTCTTCGACTTCACCCTGTCTCCGGACAGGCAGGCGGTGGCGGCGATGGCCGTGACCGATGACATCCAAACCGGAATTGACGAGCCAGTGCTGACCGGAACGCCGGCACGGCGCCGACGGTTGACCATCGCTTCCCTCGATAGCGGTCGGGTACGGCCGAGCGAAGAAGCGGCCGACTATCTCCCCTATCTCCTCGCGTGGAGCCCGGACTCGCGTCGGGTGCTGACCTTCCGTCGCCAGGATGGCCAGTCCTGGACACAGGGTCGTTTTACGATTCTTGACCGCACGAACGGCGACGAGACGCTCGACATTCAGGGGGCCCGACCACACATCGACGTCAACGGCAGTCAGATTCCCTACGCGAGAGGGACGTGGGACGGAAATCGGCCTGTCGTTCTGGTGGAAAGTGAGGACGGCGCACGGTTTTGGCGCCGGATCGAAGCCAACGGCCGGTTCGCCGACATCACTGCCCGGCCAGGCCAGGTTCTGGCTCAGCGAAACGGCCATCTACTGGTTGGAGAGGCGAAGTCGTGGCGCAGCCTGGACGGACGGGACGAAGGTCAGCGTCCCGCGCGAGCCGTTTCCAGCGATCGCGCGCAGGATGAAGGCGGACGGGCTGCAGTTAATCCTGACCCTGTGGCCGTCGCAGACTGGGTTGGACAGGATGAAGAGGGTTGTCTGGTCAAACAGACCGCGCCAACGGAGAGGGCCTGCCTCGGCCTTACCCCTGCCCTGCCTTCAATCGTCGCCGCCAGCCAAGACCTGACATTCATCATCGAAACGCAGATGTCCGCGACCGGGTCGACCGTCGTCCGGCTTCGCAACGCCGAGGGCGTTCGACCCCTTCTCACGCTGAACGGTGCACTCGACGACCGTCTGTGGGGCGAGATCCGCCCCGTCGAACACGCCGCGCCGGATGGAACGCCCTTGACCAGCTGGCTCCTCCTGCCACCCGGCGGGGAGCACCGAGAACTGCCCGTGGTCATGATCATCTATCCCGGCACGACCTACTCTACAGCCCCGACCTGGCTGAGGCCCGGAAGCGAGCGTCGCCACATCAATCCTGCCTTACTCGCCGCCGCCGGCTACGCCATCCTCGTCCCCAGCCTGCCGCTGTATGATGGCACGGGCCAGGCTCTCGACGACCTCGCTCCCCGGCTCGAGGCCATTCTGGACCGCGCCGCAGAGACCGGCCTCATCAACCCGGATCGCGCTGCCGTGCTGGGTCACAGCTACGGAGGATATGGCGCGATGACCGTCGCCACCCAGTCTCGTCGCTTCCGGGCCATCGTGGCGTCCGCCGGTCGCGCGGACCTGACGGATCTCGCAGAACTGCCACCGCAGTACGTCCTTACGCCCGAGAACGGCGTGCCGTTCAACGTCAGCCTGGGTTGGGCGGAAACCGGTCAGGGCAGGATGGGCGCGTCGCTCGTCTCCGCGCCACAACGCTACATCGACGCTAGTCCGATCTACCGCGCGGCGGCCATCAACACCCCCATATTGATGCTCGACGGAGATATGGATTTCACGCGCGGTCGCGGCCTGTTCGGGGCGCTGTACCGTATGGACAGGGAAGCCGGTCTCGTCACGTACGCGGGCGAAGGCCACGTCTTCGTCAGTCCCGCCAATATCCGCGACCTTCATAGCCGGATCATCGCCTGGCTGGATCGCTATCTCTCAGCGTCTGCCGAGGCGGGCCTCCCAGTTTCGCACCCAGCTCTCGAGGACGCCAATCAGGACGATGCGATTGTGCTGGCCGTCCCAAATCAGATGGTCGTCGGTCAGGACAGCCGAAAATAGATCCCTGTCGAGGACCCCTTCGTCAGCAAGCCTGCCTTTCAGGAGATGTTTGCGAAGCATCGGAAGGCTGAGCTGGTTGATCCGGCCGTAGTAGCGGGTCAGATCTCCCTTATTACGCCGGTCTCTTATCAACGCTGTCAGCCGCTCTGCGAAAGCCTTGCGCGCGAAGCCTCGATCCCGTTCGCCAAAGGCGAGGAGGTCTGTCGGGAGGGCCAGACAATGCTCCATGACGGGTTGACTGAGGAACGGGTGAATCAGCGGCCCGGCTCGCGCGCGCAGGCAATCCCGCCAGAAGACCTGACAGTTGGAGAGTTGGCGGATCTGCATACGTTTGGCCGGCGGCACATCGCCCGTCGCCCTGTTCCAGGGGTGCGGGTCGTCGTCTTCTCTAGGCCGTTGCCCGAGAACCGGGCCGAGCGCCGCTCGAGCAACGGCCCACGCGGACCGCCGGGTCCATCGCCCCACGTTCGCGAGGTAGCGGGGATCTAGGGCCCCGAAGTCCCCTCTGAACAGGCGATCGGCGGCGATCCACGGCGTCGCCTGTTGGAAAAACACCGCGTCCCCGCCCTGCCCGGTGAGGGATACCGCCCGACGCCGCGACAGCCGCGCTGCCATATCAGCGTCGTAGGTGGTGTCGACACCCTGGAACGCTGGCCGGATCCCCTGACCCAATCGCGCCAGTTCAGATGCAAGCACCGCTTGGACGGGCTTGGCGACCTCGGTGAGATCGGCCTCCAAATGGGCCGAGGTGGCTCGAGCGTAGTCGCGTTCGTCTCCCTCTATCCAGGGTCCGTAGTAGTTCACAAGCTGCACTCCGCTGCGAGGCTTGCATTGGAGCAGGCTCGCCACCGTAATCGCGGAATCGAGACCTCCCGACAGTTCAGCGATCACCGTGGCGGCCCCGTGCGTCAGTGAGGCGATGGTGCGGTCTACGACCTCAACGAGCGCGTCCGGATCCGGCTCATACCGGCGGCCGAATGCGTCCTTCGGTCGCCAGATGGCGGTCTCGATGCACCGCCCCAAATCGGCGAGCCCGCCCGCGTCGACTGTCTTGACGCCGCAGAGGGCGACGTGGCGCACAGAATATTGTGAATGAAGCAACATCCGGCCCAAGGCCTCCCAGTCGATCGCAACCTCTCGCGGAAGCAGGGCATCGATCTCCGCAGGCCATTGATCGCTGACGACCGTCAGACCGTCACGCCGCCAATGCGCGCAATCGATCGCGCCCGACGGGTCACGAAGAACCCGCAAGCCACCGTCGTCCGCTCGCCAGACAAACACGTAATTGCCCCAGCCCTGAGAGGTCACCGCCCGAGCGAGCGCGACAGGGTCCCGGTTCAACCCGACGAGGGCGGACAAGGTCCGCTCGCCATTGGCATGCCAGTCACCGATCATCAGGTGCTTGGGACCCACCAGCCGAGCCGCGTGGCGAGCGCGCGGACCGAGCAGCAGGCTGATCTCGCCGACGTCCCAGACCAGGGACCAGCCTCCTTTAAGAAGATCCGCCGTCAGGGTTTGGACCAAGGCCAGGGCTTCGCCCCCCGCTTGCGAACGGTCCAGGACGACGTAGCCGGTGTCCGATGGCTTTGCGATCATCGACACAGGATCGGCGTGTACGCACGCAGGCGTTCATGATCGTCGTTGAGGCAGACATCCCCGGACTGAACCCAGCAATGGGCGCTGAAGGGCCAGAGCCTGACGCCGAACACCCAGTCTGCGGTCAGGCCCAACTCACGCAAAAATGCGACAAGCAGCATGGACCGCTGGAGGCATTCCCCGTCGAACGGCAGCCAGGGCTGGATCCTCCAGAGGGCGCCGGCCGCGCGGAGGGCGGCGGCCGGGTCTTCTCGCCGTCGCGCGCGACCGACGACGGAGAGTTGGCTCGCAATCCCTTCGTGTCGCTCCGCACGCCGCACGCTCAACGCCGCAGCAACCAGCGGCGCGACATCGGAGAGCCTCAGCGCCTCGGGAGCATCATGAAGGATGGATCGAGACGGCGTCGCCGGCAGCCTTTGCGGCGGTTGCCCGGGCTGCGCTTGCGCCAGTCCCGCCTCGTGCAAAACGACGGCCAGCGGGCCTGAGACCCGGCAACCGTTGTCATGCCATGCTGGGTGAAAGTGCGCGGCAGCGCCAGGAATGCAGAGATAGTCGTCGCGGGCGAGGTCGAGAACGACCAAGTCGTCGTCAACCGGCGCTGCGAACACATGCAACCGCAAAAACAGCGCCTGGGGTGCCGGCGCGATGACGTCCTTTGATGCGAGAGGCTCAGGAACCAGCAAGACGCGCTCCTCGGAGACGGGTTGGGTCGCGAAAAAAGGCGCCGGCTCGCGCCGACGCCTTTCCGTGTCAGGCCGAGCGGGCGCCCGGGGTGACGTAGCGCAGCTCCTGGATCTGCTCGAGGTCGCCTTCTTCCTCGACAGCCTTGGTCCGCAGTTTGGCGGAGCCCAGACGGATCAGGTTCATGGACTTCAGCATGGTAGTCGCCTCCGATCGTGGCCGATCCGGGGATCGGCGGTTTACGGCGTCACTCGCCACTAATCTTGAGATGAGTGACCGGGCGCCGATCTAGAGCCGGCGAGCGCCGGCAGGGTTCAGCGCGCCGCGGACGGCTGGCCATCCCATAGAAAGATCTGGATCTGCTCCATGAAACCCGTCTCCGAGTCCGCACGGGTGGCGCGTTTGGCTGATCCGATGCGCACGAGGCGCAGTTTGGTTGTCGTCTGCATCACTGCCTCCTGAACGGGCGGAAGCGCCCGTTGAAGACAGGTCGCGCCCTCGGAAGTGTATTTTCAAACTATATTTGCAATATACTTCAAGCGGACTGACGCATCACCTTCTCAACGGACACCGAAAGGGCGATCCGGCCTTGGTGATATTCGTAGAGCGCGCTCTCCAACTCGGCGCTCTTGTTGTCTAAGCGCAGGCGTTCAATCTCGAGCGCGATATCCAATCCCATGTTCTGCAGGAGCGCTTCAATCCTGCGGATCGGTCTGAGCTGCGTAGAAACGCGGCGATAGGCTTCAAAGACGGCGCTGTTCTCCCCATGCTGCGCGAGCCGGTCGAATACGGACTCGACCCGCAACACCGGATCCGCCGACGGTTCGGTCGTCGGTGCTTCAGGCGAGCAACCGTCCGCAGAGCCCCAGCGCACGATCTGGTGGTGAAGCTCGTAGAGCCCGACAATGTCAGACGCGGTGGGACTGGGCGCGAAGTAGCCACGTCCTGGCCGATGCTCGATGATGCCTTCGCCAGCAAGATGGGCGAGCGCCTCGCGTACGGGCGTGGGGCTGAGACCGAGTTCGTTCGCCAAGCTGGTGGCGACGAGCGGAAGGCCCCAGCCGAAGCGCCCCGCGGCGGCGTAACCGGCCAAGGCGGTGTGAGCGACTGCGAAATGATCTCTCTCTCGCATCACGACCCGCCCATCCGCCTGCAGCGCGACGCCTTGCAATTACCAAGCCCTTCTAAAGGCCGAAGCGGAGCCGATCGGTGAGTAGCTGAATGACAGACGCTAGTTTTCATACAGACACCGCATGTTCTTTGCGCACCTTCCGCAAGACTAGGGACACCGTGAGCTTCCCGTCTTTCATTTGATGCTCAACTGACGCATTTTTCAACCACCGGGAGTACGGCGTCGTGAATCGCGTTGACCTCCACAACCCGAGGCAGCCGAGCTGATGGAAAGCGACCGACCCCGCTCTCAGAACGAAATCTTGGCTGCAGCGCTGCGGTTGATCCGGCTGCACAGGCGGATGAAACCGGCCGAGGTCGCCGATGCTATGGGCATGGCGAAGCGGTCCTACGAACACTTCGAGGCCGGAAAGGGAAAGATCAATCTCGAGCGTATCCACCGCTTCGCGGAGGCCACGGACAGCGATCCTTACGCCATCATCGACTGCATGGCGCTGGGGTCCCCGGAGTTCGCCGTCCGCTGCGCCGACAACAAGGCGATGCTCGCGCTTCGGGTCGTCACACAAGAGTTCGACGAGGAGGTCGGCGACGCGATCATGGAGCTCGACACACGCTCTATCATCAACGCCTTCACCCGAACCCTGAAGGACCTCGGGATGCAGGCCGTGAGACGTGATGACGCGGCCAAGGCTTGGCTCGATGAACGGATCGGACGGTTGGTCACGCCCTCGAAGGACGAGGAAGACTGACTGGGGTTCGCCCCACACCGTAAATTCGCTGCGTGAACCTTGCGGTCTTGCCGCAAGTTCGAAACCGGGTCTGGCTTGAGTCCCATGACCCAGTCGCTTTCCAGATCGTCCGGTGGAGGTCGTCTCGCGCTCGCAGCCCGCCTGTCTGAACGGCAGTCAGATTGCCTGCGCCTCGCCGCCCAAGGCCTTCCGTCCCGCGAGATCGGACGTCGCCTCAGCCTCTCCTCCCGCACGGTCGACGACCATATCCTGCTCGCCTGCAGGACGCTGGGTGTCAGAACCCGCGTCCAGGCCGTAGCCCGGCTTGTCGGGGACGACCGCCGGGCGGACGAACGGCGCAGCTTCGCCCCGTAGGTCTGCGGTGGCGCCCTGACGGATCGATTGGGCGCTGCCGATGGGGTCTGCTGACGGCTCTTAACGGAGCCCTGCCTTGCTCGATCTCGCCCTCGTCCTCGCCCTTTCCGCCCAGTGCGCGCCCGGCGTCTCGCCGCAGACCCTGGCCGCGATCGCCCATACGGAGAGCCGCTTCAATCCCCTGGCGATCGGCGTCAATCGCGGCGCCGCCGTGCGTCAGCCCAGGACCCGCGAGGAAGCGGCACGGGTCGCGCGCCGTCTGATCGCCTCGGGCGCCAACATCGATCTCGGTCTCGCCCAGATCAATTCCAGCAATCTCGGATGGCTGCGTCTGAGTGTAGAGGACGCCTTCGACCCCTGCCGCAACCTGACCGCGGCAGGGACCGTGCTGCGCGCCGGCTTCGATCCCGCATCGACGGCCTTTGACCGCCAACAGGCCCTGCGCGTGGCCCTGTCCCGCTACAACACCGGTCATCCCGATCGCGGCTTTCGCAACGGCTATGTCGCGCGCGTCGAAGCGTCCGCGGCGCGCCTGGGCCTGGCCGTCTCCGCGCCGCCGCTAACCGAAGCCGCATCAGGCTCGCTCCCCGATCAGGTGGCGCCAGCCCCCGCCGCGCCACCCGCAGCCTGGGACGTGTTCGCGCGCGCCA
>RCMZ01000583.1_pt1 | contig 17235 bp, 9 predicted proteins | sample 2041141 | NCBI WGS metagenome assembly RCMZ01 (sample SAMN09708263, study PRJNA481090) | Wastewater metagenome, whole genome shotgun sequencing project. | biome: sewage; isolation source: Davis station wastewater (DW) | place: Antarctica: Davis Station | collected 2010-03-01
AGCGCGGCCATGGCCAAGGTGCGCCAGCTGGTGCTGAACCTGGCGCCGAAGTCGGCCGACATCATCATCCTCGGCGAAACGGGCACGGGCAAGGAACTGATCGCGCGCTGCCTGCACGACTTCAGCGAGCGGCGCGACCACCCGTTCGTGGCGATCAATTGCGGCGCCCTGCCCGAATCGATCTTCGAGTCGGAGCTGTTCGGCCACGAGGAAGGCGCGTTTACGGGCGCGCAGCGCCAGCGCATCGGCAAGATCGAATACGCCAACGGCGGCACCCTGTTCCTCGATGAAATCGAAAGCATGCCGCTGGCCCTGCAAGTGAAACTGCTGCGCGTGCTGCAGGAACGCCAGGTGGAACGCCTGGGATCGAACAAACTCATTTCCGTGAATTTCCGCGTCATCGCCGCCGCCAAGGAAGACCTCAACGTGCTGGCGGAACAGGGGAAATTCCGGCCCGACCTGTATTACCGCCTGAACGTGGCCAGCCTCACGCTCCCCGCGCTGCGCAACCGGCGCGAGGATATCCCGCTGCTGTTCGAGTTCTTCGTGCTGCAGGCGGCCCTGCGCTACGGCCAGCCGGCGACCCTCGTGAGCGGCGAACTGCTGGCCTCGCTGATGGCGCAGCGCTGGGCCGGCAATGTGCGCGAACTGCACAACGTGGCCGACCGCTTCGTGCTGGGCCTGCTCGACGACACGCTGAGCCCGGCCGGCTGCCGCGAAGCCTCGCTGGCCGAACAGGTCGACACTTTCGAGATTTCCATCATCGAGGACGCCCTGCGCCGCCACAACGGCAACGTCATCGATGCGGCCGCCGCGTTGAATATCCCGAAGAAGACCCTGTACGACAAGCTCAAGCGTTTCGATATCTCGACGGAACAATTCCGCTGATCTGGAGCACCTGGCCGACACGGCCATGAGGCGGCGTCCTACTCGCGCGGGCGGACAGCTGTGTGAGAATGCAAGCTCATACATATCTCTGCACAGGACACCGCCATGAAAACCGCCGCTCTCTTGCTGGCCGCCACCCTGATGACCGTCGGTGGCGCCTGGGTGCAAGCCCAGTCGACGACAAATGTCAACCAGACGGGCAACCACACCAACAATCCCAACGACCCGGGCCAGAAATCGGACCAGTCCGACAAGCTCGACAACAAGGGCCAGGTCATCCGCGACGGCAAAGCCGGCAAAACGCGCACGGACAAGCGCAGCCGCCGCGGCAAGCCGACGCCCGATTCCGAAAACAAGATGCACAATGGCCAGCCTAGCGCGCCACCGGCGACGATACCAGCCGTGCCCAGCATTCCGATCGCGCCCGTGAAATGATGCTGGCAGGCGCCTGCGCTGCGCCACATTTCTTGCAGGCAAGCTATCATCACGTCCTTTAAAAGAGCAAGGATGACGATGAAAGCAGCATGGCAAGCAATGGTGGCGGCGGGCGTCCTGGCGGCGGCAGGTGCACAGGCATCGCCCACGGTAGGCCAGTGCATGGAACTGACGACGGGTGTCAAGTTCAGCAAGAACAATGGCGACGCGCAAGTCAACGTCGAGGAACTGTTTGAAGGCAAGAAACTCAAGGGCACGCAGCTGATCCTCGACGGCGGCGTGCTGCTGGCCACTTCTTACCAGGACATCCGCGATGGCCAGGTCCACCTGACGGGCGCGATCCACTACAACGAAGACGGCAGCGTGCGCAGCAAGAACGTCTACACGCCGCAATCGGCCATCCCCGTCAACATGCGCCCGGGCCAGGAAGTGCGCGTGCAATTCACGGACACGCGAACGGACACGCACTACCCGCTGGCGGGCCTGTCCGACAAGATCACCACCTCCACGCGCACGGATCAACGCGATTTTTCCATCACCTTCCTGGGCTGGGAACGCCTGGAACTGGGCGGCCGCCGCTTCCCCGACGCCTGCAAATTCGAACTGCATGACGTGGGCGGCAAGAGCAAGGGCAAGAGCGGCGAATACGTGTGGTATGCGCAGGGTTTCGGCGTCATCATGACGGACAAGCTGGACAAGGATGGCGACGTGCAGCCAGCCTACCGCATCGCATTGACGAAGATCCTCAGCGCGCCGTCACCTTGACAACATTGCGGTAGAATCGGTGACACACTTCTTACTAGGAAATCATGTCGCCGATCGAACGCAAATGGTGGTTCATGCTGCCCGTCATGACGGTCGCCGCCGTCGCCACCCTGTTTCTGCTCGACAGTGCCAACGTGCCAAACACGAACCTGTTCGCGCGCAGCCTGATTTTCGGCCTGTGCTTCGCATCGCTGCACCGCGGCCTGTCGTTCTGCATCTGGATGGGCCTGTTGTGGGGCGCGCCGGGGCTGGCGGACAGCAAGCTGACCGAGGGCAAGCCGGCCAGCCGCTAGCGCCTGCACCTACGGCATCGCTGCCTTCTTTCCCGCAAAGTTTGCGTAAGCGCAACTAATTCCCCATCGCCCGTCCTACACTGTCCTGTCTGGTCAGCAAGGAGCGGCGATGGCGTATCCGAAACTTCCCTATGTCAGCGGCAGCAACAGTGCCCTGCTGCATTGCGGCCGCAGCAGCGACGCCATCGTGCGCATCCGCCCCGAACTGCCCGGCAATGTGATCGTCATCCATGGCGTCAACGACGTGGGCACCAGTTTCGGGGCCGTGGAAAAAGGACTCTGCCAGGGACTCGATGCGCGCATGTATGGCGGCGGCCACGTGTTCACCCCAGCCGCCTACCGCATGCCGCAGCCGTCCGACAAGGCCAAGCTGATCGCCGATCCGGACGACGTGTTTTTCAAGCGCCAGCCTGACGATACGACGTACAGCCCCGTCATCCCTTTCTATTGGGGCTTTCGCGAACAAGGCAACGCCAGCAAAATGGTCAATGGCCAGAACACGGACCGCTACGGCAACCGCCTGGACAAGGACATGTCGAAGAACGGCGGCCCGTTCGGCAACGCCACCAACACCCTGCCCGACATGTGGAACAAGGGGCTGTTCTCTCCGTACGACGTGGGCGGCGACCCCGTGCGGCCCCTGATGACGGCACCCGGGCGCATGTATATGGTGCTGGCCGCCAAGCGCCTGGCGGCCCTCATCGCCATGATCCGCGATTACGACAGCAACGACGTGGTCTCCATCGTCGCGCACAGCCAGGGCTGTTTGATCTCGCTGCTGGCGCAGGCCTTCCTGCTCGACGAGGGCAAGCGGCCCGCCGACACCTTGATCCTCACGCACCCACCCTACAGCCTGGTGGAAGACACGACCATGTTTTTCGGCGCGGCGGAATCGAGCCGCATCTTCGGCGGTGGCCAGGATGCGGTCATGCGCAAGCAGTACATGGCCATCAACGACCGCCAGACCTTCCATGCGCGCCTGCAAACGCTGGTGCAGATCGTGCAGGGCGTGGTGGCAAAAAAACACGCCACGCCCGCTTTTGCGCAGATCAAGGATCACGCCGTCTGTCACGGCATGGCCGGCGCGGCATGGCGCGCGGAAGCGGACCGCGACAACAGGGGCAAGGTCTACCTGTACTTTTGTCCCGAAGACATGACGGTGGCGCTGGACAATATGCAAGGCATCGGCTGGCAGGGCGTGCCCGATCATCAGAACGGCCATGGCCTGTCGACAAGCAAGGGCAAGAAGGAGGGAGGCATCTGGGGCGCCGGTCCCACTACTTGGGAAAAGGAGTATCAAATGCGCAAGCCGCTGGCGGAACTGGGGGCGGGATTTTACCAGCGGGTCTTTACCAACAAACAGCGGTCCGATGCAGCTGGAAAAAACAGCGGCCCGGTACTCGTCGGGCTGCCGCCGCACGACTTTGCCCTGCGCCTGGAAGACGAGGACGACCATGCCCACGTGGCCGGCGCCAACCGGGGCCATCGCGGCAACCACGACGAGGCACCATGGCCGCCCGTCAAGGCCAGCAAATGGAATGTCTTTTCCACGGAAGCGGGCCGGCGTGAAGGCTTGCGCACGATCAATGGCGAAGCGCTGCACGCGCCCAGGGCGGCCGTGCTGGACGGCGGCGAAGTCAAGCCGGCGCAATTCCCCAAGGATTCCGACCAGGCCAAGCTGCCGCGCGACCAGCAAGGGCCATGCGAAGAGGTCGATCCGATCGATGCGGCCATCGCCATTACCAGTAAAAAAGGCGTGCGAAAACTCCCGAGGGAAGTCGTCGACGATCCTCGCCCCCTGCACGACCGGAAATCGGAATACAACTATGGCCCCTTCAGTCCGTCCGCACTCAAACAGGTTGAGCAAGCTCTCAATCTGGGCAAAGAACCGGGAGACTGGCGCAAGCTGGAACGCGTGGCCCGCTACCCGCGCGGCGGTGACCTGCTATACATCGATCCGCTGGAAACCCCGAACCAGGCGCGCAAGCGCTGGCAGAACGAGGTCAGCCCCAAATCCTTCCACGGCGCCATTATCGGCAACGCGGAAAACCACCGCAACGTGACGGCGTATGACGTGGCCATTGGCGGAGGCAAGGCGAGCAGCGATCCGAAGTTTTATGCATATTTGTGTGCGGTGGCGGATTGGCGATTGCAAAACGACATGAAAACACCTGAACGCTCATCAATATTGCGATGGGAAGCTTTTATGGAAGACTTTTCCATTTACTGGGGCGCCGAACCAGTAGCACGTAAGCAACTCATAGAAGGAAACGCAAACTATTACAGTTCGGGGCAACTACCAGCCTGCGTTCCAGCCCTGCAGGCCGGCCTGCCGTCCACTGTCGTGTGTGAAATAGTCAACGGCAGACGCACCGTGTCTGTCGTCTCTCCGGTCGTTCGTAAAGCCAGCGATGACATTCCAAAATGAAAAACTTGCCTCTACGCTTCACTTACCCGCTCGGTGCTGGCCTTGGTGCACTGGCACTCCTACTGCTTGGGTCTTTATTGATCGTCCAATCACCTTCCTTCTTACTGGAGCCCACGATGAGCAGTAAAATATGGCCGCACCTGCAATGGCTCTTGCTCATCCCGCCCATTGTCGCGGCCATATTGATTGGTTCACCCTGGCTGCACTCGTCCAAGTCTGCCATCGCGCTCAAACCCCAAATACAACAGGCGATACCCAATGAGCAGGAAAAACGCGAATATGTCCTGGAAGTCATCGGTCTCGGCGTCACGCTGGACAAATACCGGCAGGGCAATTTATGGGACGCACTGCAAAAGGAAAATGCCTATGCCAGCATCCGCGAGCAGGATAGTCAAAAATATCAGTGGGATTCGAGAAGAAGATCTGGAATATCCGGCAGCCGTGGGGGTGATACACTGGAAAATGGCGCAAAGTACATCCCCATGTATTTTGGTGTGCCCGTGTTTAATGCTGAATCACCGATTTACAACTCACGCATGCTGGACAGGCCCGACTCGCCGACAATAGGCTTGGCCGCAGGCGCCGCACCCTCTGGCCTGCACTGGCATCTCTTTGTCGCCGGTCCCCGTCGCTTCAGCGAAAACCCGGATCGCATCCTGGAGGACGTATTTGCCTTTTTCGATGCTCATCCCGATGTACCGTACATCGTGCTCAATTCCGAAGACAGCATGCCGACGCGCAATTTATATCGGCCCGACGGATCTCCCCGACTCGTAAAAGACGGCCGCTACATCCCCGAAATGCCCGACGCCTCCGCCCTGTTCGTGCTGGCCCGGCGCGATCGCATCGATGCCGTGCGCAAGTTCGCCTACGATGACGCGCCGCCCGAGGACAGCGTCGATGACTTGAATACCTACGGCGTGGCGCGGCGCCTGTATCTGGCGTACGACGAATTGATGCGGGCAGTTCCGCATCCGCGCAAGAAGGACGATCCAACTGCCTTTACCCAGCGCCAGCCCACCATCGCCGAATGGCTGCCCGTCGCCGCGCAATTCGCCCGGCGCGCCGATATCCGTGGCACGGGCACGTTCAGCATGCTCGACAGGCTCCAGCACAAGACCTATCACCCGCCGAAAGACTGGCAACCCACGCCATGGTTTCCCCTGCCGTTCAACAAAGAGCAGCTGGCGCAGCTGGACCGCCTGCCCACCTTCGGTTTCATCCACCGGCCCACTTACGTCAAGATGACGGATGAACACGGCAAGCCGCTCACGCGGCGCGACCAGCGCGAACAAGCCCTGCAGGCGGGCTGGCAGCAAGCCTTGCGCAGCTTGCCGGAAGCGGAGCGGCCCGCCGCGCCGGCACGCCTGGTCGCCGCCACGGGCGGCAAGCAAGCGCAACTGATTGCATTGCACAAGACCTTGCTGAAACATGCGGAAGATGGCGGCACGGAACTCGACAGTGGCAACACGGCGCAATGGATAGACACGGACCAGCGCCTGGGCAACACGGGCGCGGCCACCCTGTTCGTGCAGATGGCCATCGGCGTGATGGGCAGCTACCGCGATGGCGGGATCAGCGCCGTGGTGAATTGGCGCAACCCTGACGAGGCGAGCATCGTGCTGGTCAGCCCGCCGTCCGAGGAAAAACGCCGCACGCAAAAACATCCGCATGGCGGCGACGTCTTGCGGCACTACGTCACGCCGGCCATCGACCCGGAAAATTACCCATCGAACTGATTATTTTCCCTGTGCGGCCAGCTGCGCCAAGGCATTCCCCCGCACCTGGAACCCCACCCGCGCCACCGTTTTCCCGGCGTCATCGACGAGGGCCAGTGCGTGCTTGCCCGGCACGGGGCGCCAGCTGATGCTCTCCGCTGCGCCGCCCAGATCCTTGCCGTCGAGCACCCAGCGCAAATCACGGCTGCCTTGCGCCTGGAAGAACACGCGCTGCAAGGCGGGCGGAATGTCGGGGTCGATGGCGAGGATACTGTCTTCGGCCGGGTAGACGATGGCCGGTGGCCGTACCGTGTCGCCCACCACGGCGATGACGGCGCTTTCCGTACCGACGATAAACCATTCGCGGCGCGGCGCTTCCAGCGCGGGCTGGTACGCCACCATCTGCTGCAGCACGCCGGGCGGCGCCTTCGGCGCATGGCTGGGCGCGTTCTTGTGCAGGTAATCCATGACGTCGCGCCACACGGGCGCGGCGCCCGTCACGCCCGACACGTCCCACATGGGCTTGCCATCGAAATTGCCTACCCACACGCCCACCGTGTAGCGTTCCGAGTAACCCATGCACCAGTTGTCGCGCATGTCCTTGCTCGTGCCCGTCTTGACGGCGCTCCAGAAATTCGTCCCCAGTTCGTTGCGCAAGCCAAAGGTCATGCTGCGCGCGGCGCGGTCGGCCAGGATATCGCTGACGATGAAGGCGGCGCCCGGCTCCATGACCTTGCGCCTGTCCTTGCCCGCCTGGCCCGGCTGCAGGCTGGCCGTGCTGTACAGCCCGCCATTGGCCAGCGCGCGGTAGGCGTTGGCCAGTTCCAGCAGGGTTACTTCCGACGAGCCCAAGGCCAGCGAGGGGCCATAGTATTCGGCCGGCTCCGTCAGGCTCGACAGGCCGACGTCCTTGAGGCGGTTATAAAAACCGTCCTGCCCCGTCAGCAGCACCGTGCGCACGGCGGGAATGTTGAGGGAACTGGCCAGGCTGGTGCGGGCGCTGACATGGCCCTTGAAGTTGCGGTCGTAGTTTTGTGGCGCATACATGCCGGACGCCGTGGCGATGTCCAGCGGCGAGTCGTCCATGACGGACGCGGCCGTCATCAGGCGCCGCTCGATGGCCAGTTCATACAGGAACGGTTTCAAGGTGGAACCGGCCTGGCGCAAGGCCGTCACGCCATCGACGTGGCTGCCGCCCGCATTGCCCACATAGGCGAGGATCTCGCCGCTGCGGTTATCCAAGACGACGATGGCGCCATCGTTGACATTGCGCTCGCGCAAGGACGCCAGCTGCTGGCGCAGATTGTCCTGCGCGAAACGCTGCAAGGACCCGTCCAGCGTGCTGCGCACGGACAGCCCGGGCTGCTTGAGCAGTTGCTGCGCCACCTGCGGCGCGGGCGCCAGCTCCGGATACACACCGGTCTTCTGCAAGGCTGTCTGCACGCGCTGGCCGATCAGCTGGCAGCTGCTGTCCATGCGCCACTCCTTGGCCAGCGCGCAGGCGCGCCGCGTCACGGCGGCCGGCGGTGCATTCGGCGCGCGCACGAGGCTGGCCAGGATGATGGCGTCCGTCTGGTTCAGGCCGGACGACGCCTTGCCGAACAGGCTGTAGGAGGCGGAGGCGATGCCCTGCAGTTCTCCCCGGAATGACACCAGGTTCAGATAGGCCTCGAAAATCTGCGCCTTGCTCCAGCTGTCCTCGATGGCTTGCGCCGCGCGCATCTGGTCCCATTTCTGGCGCAGGCTGCGCCCGCCCGCTTGCGCCTGCAAGTCCGCGTCCAGCTGGCCCGCCAGCTGCATGGTGATGGTGGAGGCGCCGCGCGGTTTCTTGGAAAACAGATTGTCCCAGGCGGCCGTGGCCAGCGCGGACACATCCACGCCGCCGTGCCGCATGAAACGCTGGTCTTCCGCCAGCAGCACGGCCTGCTGCACGGCGGGAGAGATGTCGGCCAGCGGCACCCACGGCAGCCGCCGCACCTTCATGTCCACGCGCAAGGATTGCAGGGGCGCGCCGCCACGGTCCAGCAATTGCGCTTCCGAACTGCGGTAGGCGGCCTGCACCTGGGCCGGCGTCAGCACGGCCTCGGCGAGGACGTGGCCAGCCAGCAGGCAGCCCATGGCAAAGATGACACGCTTCACTGCCCCACCTTCACATTCGCATTCGGCGCTTCGCCAAACATCTCGGGCGAATACATGGCCTCGATGCGCGTGGCCGGCAGGCTGAACTCCCCCGCGTTGTTCAGCCGTACCGTGTATTCCACGCTCCAGTTACCTTTCGGCACGAAGGCGTAGTAGGCGCGGAAGGCGTCAAACGCGCGCTCCTCGAACGTGGGCCAGACCCAGCCCGTGGATTTCTCGCCGGCCGTCAGCAGCTGCGAATCGCGGCCCAGGCCATTGCCCAGCACCGTGGCGCTGGCGGGGATCGGGTCGTCGACCACCACCCAGCTCATGTCCGCCTGCGCCGACAAGTCCAGGCGCACGCGGTAGACATCGCCGCGCGACCACGCGCCCGCCGTCTTCTGTTCCACGGGCGTCACAGTTTTCCTGATCGTGTAGCCGCTGGAAACGGGCGCCTTGAGCGGGATGGCCGCCAGGCTTTGCACGGTGGCCCACGGCTTGCCCGTGCCGCTGTGCGCCAGGCCCAGCGTGTCCATGCCCTTCGGCCACGCCTGCAGCACGGGGCCCACCTTCGCCGCGCCATTCCACACGAGCGCTTGCGTATCGCCGCCCAGCTTGACGGCGCTGGCGCCCGTCACGGGCGTCGACTCGAACTTGGCCGAGAATTTGGCGATGGCCAGCGTGCCCCAGGCGTTGGCCACCGTGGTATCCCAGCGGCCCTTTTTCTGCCGCCCCATGCTGCCGCGCACCAGGCGGCCGATGTCGTCCTTCCACGCCGGATCGTCCATCACGGCCAGTAATAAACGGTTGGCGTTGACGTCGCCCGAGACCATCAGCCACCACCAGTTATCCTTGCGCTCGGTGGAAAAGCCCATGGTCGTGCCCTGGAAGTTCAAGCGCGAACGCAGGATCTGCTGCGCCTCGGCCAGCAGCGCATCGCGGCGCGCCAGGCTTGGCGTGCGCTGCAGCAGCAGGCTCCAGTCGATGACGGCGGACGTGGGCCACAGGTTCGGGTTGATGCTGATGCTTTCCAGCGCATCGGGCGGGACCTTGTTCGAGCGCGACAGCGCTTCCAGCGCCGCCAGCTTGCGCACGGCCAGGTCGGTCGTGGGCAAGGCCGAATGGCGCACGATGCGGCCCTGCACGAAGGCCGTCAAGGCTTCTTCCATGCGGTTCTTCGTCTGTTCGGGAATCGCATAGCCCGCTTCCTTCGTAGCCGACAGCACGTACGCCGTCAGGCTGTCGCTGCCCTGCTCCATGATGGGGAAATATTTCAGCATGCCATCGCTATCGAGGTAGGCGGGCAGGCTGGCGGCCAGCTTGTTCCACGCCTCCTGGTCTTGCAGGGCGATGGCTTTTGACGTGTTTTGCTCGAAGCAGGTGTAGGGGTAGGCGGCCATGTACTCGCGCACGCCGGGCAGCTCGCCGCCCAGCTTGGCGACAAAGCTGGTCTGGATGCCGCCGCGGCCCGGCAAGGCGCCGGCCGGCATCTGCACGGACATATTCGTCGGCTTCTCGATCTGCAGCAAGGTGGCTTGATAGGTGCGCACGGGCGTGGCCTGGCCCACCTTTTGCTTGATTTTCAGTTTATCGGTATGGCTGCCCGCCTTCGCGCCGATCTCCCACACAAGACTTGCCGCGCCGAGCGGCACCTGGTAATCCCAGCCCGTTTCGCGCGCTTCGCCGGCCGCCAGGGTCAGGCTCTGGCGCGGCAGCGCCTTGCCCGCCGCCGTGGCATTGAGTTCCACGTTCAGCGCCGCCGCCGAAGTGTTGCGCACAGTAAATCCTGCGCGCAACTGGTCGCCTTCGCGCACGAGAGTCGGCAAGCCCGACATCAGGATCAGGTCTTGCGAGCTGCGGATATCCGTGCTGCCCGTGCCGAACAATTCCTTGCCCGCGCTGGCGATGGCGACGATGCGGAACCCTGTCAAGGAATCGTTCAGCGGCACTTGCACGCTCGCTTCACCCTTGGCGTCGAGCTTGACGGTGGCCTTCCAGAACAGCAAGGTATCGAACAGTTCGCGGCTGGCCCCCTTGCCGCCGCCACCGCCGGCCGGAAAGGCCTTGCGGCCGAAGTGGCGCTTGCCGATCACCTGCATCTGCGCCGTCGCCGTTTCCACCTGCAGGCTGCGCTGCGCCATCATGGTATCGAGCAATTTCCAGCTCTCGTTGGGCATCAGTTCCAGCAGCCCCGTATCGACGGCCGCCAGCGCCACCTCGGCGCCGGCCGGCAACGGCTTGCCATCGGCGCGGCGCACGCGCACGGACACCTCCGCCTTGTCACGCGTTTTATATACTTCCTTGTCGGACACGACCAGCACGTTCAGTTCATGCGCCTGCCACCCCACGTTCAGCGGGGCGATGCCCATCTTGTAGGCCGGCTTGCCCAGGTCCACCAGGGCCGTGGGCTGCACGCCGTCCACCCGGCCCCGCACGACGAACACGGAGACATACACGTTGGGCGCGTAATTCGGTTTGACGGGGATTTTCACCACGGGTTCCCGGCCATCGAGCTGGCGCACATAGGTATCGAGGATGCCTTCGCGCTCGACCGTGATCAGCGCCGTGCCCGAACGGAACGGCATGCGCACTTGCAAGCTCGCTTCCTGGCCCGGTTCATAGCGTTTCTTTTCCGGCAGCACGTCGATGCGGTCGTTGTCGCTGACGTTGAACCACCAGTCACCGCTGCCGGCCACCCAGGTTTCGCGGTTGGCGACGGCCGCATTGCCGGCCCCGTCCTGCGTGCGCGCGCGCAAAATCAAATTGCCGCTGGCGGGCGCCTTCACATCGCAGATCAGGAGGCCCTTGTTGTCCGTCTTGCCATTGCAGGCCGGCCCCAGCTTGACGACTTCGCTGCTGTTTTCATACGCATAGAAGCCGCCGATCAGACGCCGGCGGTGCGAGTAGCTGTTGCGCTGGAAGAAATCCACGGCCACCGGCGCATTCGCCACCGGCTTGCCATCCGTGCCCAGCACGACCACCGTGAACTTGAAGGCGTCCTTGCTCAAGGCCCAGGCGTCGGGCTTGATGCCGATCACAACATTCGATGGCCACAGCGGCACCCGCGTGGCGACCGAGGCCGTCTCGCCATTTGCATCCTGGAAAGCCATTTCCGCCACCAGGTCGCGCGGCGTGGACAGCTGCGGCAACTGGTCGATGACGATGCGCGCGCCGCCCGCCTTGTCCAGATTCAGGTTCTGCGTGCGCGCGGCCGCCGCTCCGGCGCCGGAGGGGCCGCCACGGCCTTCATCCTGCCACTCGCCCTCCTCGTCGTCGTAGCCCGTGCCCTGTTTCACCAGGCCTTCCTTGACGTCGCCATTGCTGAAGCTATAGTCGGGATAATCGGCAAACGTCACGCTCTTGTCTTGCAGCACGGTGCGCAGCTTGACGGGCGCATTCGTGGCCGCGCCGCCGGCCAGGTAGGTGATCTGCGCGTCGAGGGCCAACTGTTTCGCCTGCACGGCGGGCGCTTTCGGTCCCTGCAGCACGGCTTTCATGGTCGGCACGCGGAACGCTTCGACACGGAAACTGCCGGACGGACGGCCCGCCATCGTCACGCTGTATTCGCCCTGCTTGGCGTCGGCGGGAATGAGCCAGTCGCTTTCCGCCGTGCCGCCGGCCGACCAGCGCAGCGGCAACTGGTAATTCTGGTCGCTGCCCTGGTGCGTGATGACGACGGAGGTGGCGCTGCCGGGGCCGTTGTTCTTGTCGACCAGGCTCATGCCTTCGGCCGTGTGCTTGCGAATAAAGTGCTTCATGTGCACGGTTTCGCCGGCGCGCAGCAAGGTGCGGTCGAATACGGTGGCCAGCAGGGTGTTGTCGGCCCGCGTGTCGTCCGTGGGCAAGTTGAAGCGCCACGCTTCGATGCCGCCCACCCAGTCCGACAGGGTAAACGTCATGTCGCCGCCGCTGCGCGCACTGATGAAGTAGCGGTTGTTGTTCTTGCAGCTGGAAGCGGCCAGCTCGCCGGGAATGCGCGCCACGCCGTCGCCGCCCGTGGCGCCTTGCCACAGCAGCTTGCCGGCGCAGTCGCGCACGGCCACCTGCGCCTTGGCGACAGGCGCGCCCTTGTCCAGCGTCGTCACCCACACGAGCGACGATTGCGCGCCGTGCTTGAAGTGGGCCGCCAGGTTCGTCACCAGCGCGGCCGTGCGGATATACGCGGTGGTCGGCTTGCCCAGCAGCACCTTGCCGAGGATGGGGCTGGCCAGTTCGACCACATAAAAGCCCGGCTTTTGCAGCGGAATGCCGATCACTTCAAAGGTCTTGCTGCCCTCGGGACGCGGCAGGCTGATCGGGCGGGTGCCGGCGGCGTCGGCCAGCACGGATTTGCTCATGTTGCCCGCATACTGGGCATACGGCTGCCAATACTCTCCTCCGTCGCCATGGCCGGCCAGGCGCTGCATCCACTCGATGACGAACTTGTCGTCATTGTCGGCTACGCGCAAGGTGGCGCCCGTGGCGGCGGCGGATGGCCGGGACACTTCCTTGCCCGACAGCACAGGCTCGATATTGCGCACGGTAACGGGCAGCAAGCCGTCGCCCTTGGCTTCGATGATGCCGAACGGGGCCGGAAACTTCAGCAGCGGCGGCTGTTCGCCCGTGCGCACCGTCATGGGAAAGCGGGCACGGTTGAGCAGGAGGCGGCCCGCATCATCGGTCAGCTTCGGCGGCAGCGCCAGCACGAAACTGGCTTGCACGGGGAAGGGGCCATGGAAGGTGGCATCGTTCAAAAATTCGGCCTTTTCCTCCTCCTTCGCAATCGTCGGCGCATATGTCTTGCCGCCACCCGTCAGGGTCATGGCGCGCACCAGCGATGCTTTCACGGGCGCGGAAAACTGCACGCGCATGGGCAGGAACGGGATGCACTGCTCCTTCGGATTGCTGCGCTCGCAGCTGAACCTGGCCGTGAAATCGGGCCGCGTCTTGAAATGCAGGCTCTGCGCCTTGTCCGTGGCGATGCCGCTGGCGCTGGCGATGCCCTCGCCCCACACGAGCGACACCTTGGCGTTGGCGGGAAAGCTGCGCTTGCATTGCAGCACGGTCACAGGCAGCGGCGGCGCGCCCTTGCTGGCCACGGGCATGCCCACTTTCCACACCACGCCACGCTTCTTGAAATACACGGTCAGGTAGCGGTCGACAAAATTCTTGCGCAGAGCCAGGACTTGTTCCAGCTCCTTGCCCACAAGCTGCCGCACGGGAATTTTTTCATTGATGCCATCGGCGCGGCAATAGGCATGCGCGGCCACGCTGGCCTCGTTCGGCGCGGCATCGAGGCCCAGCACGAAGATCTGGTTCTCATCGATATACGGCTGGCCGTCATACGGCATGGACTCGACGATGGCCGGTCCGCCCGTGGAAAAGCGGTAGGCCGCCGTACCCTGCAGCGGCTGGCCCGCCAGGTCCTTCAGGCCTGGTTTCAAGCTGAAGCTGCAGGCCACGCCGGCCGGCAAGTCGCGCTCGAAATCGTAGTTCCAGTTGCGCTCGTCGGCCCAGCGCCCCGCGCCCGCCACCACGGCCGGCTCGGCCTTGCCGCAATCGATGGCGAACGGCGCGGCCAGCGCCATGTCGCCGAAGGGCACCATCGGCGTGGCGAACTGGGCGCGCACCTGGCGCACGGCCTTGACCGTGCCGCTGGGCGAAAACAGGGCGACGCCGCTGTCGGCCGAAGCGGGCAATGCCGTCGCCAGCGACAGCAGCAGCGCACAGGCGCCCGACAGTGTCAGCGTTGGGAACGTGAAAGGGAACAGGCGGAAAGTCGTGGGCACGAAGTGACTCCTTGATGAAAAGTGGCGGAGCTGGCTGCGGCGTGTAAAAGTTGCCCAGGAGAAGCCCGGCAATTCAACAGAACGCGGCAGGATTACAACATCAATGTAATATTAGTTATCAAGCTCATCATTGTTGCTAATATACAGTGGCAAGCTGGTAACAAGTCGTACGATTGCCCGTGCCGCCACTCCATGAAATCGGGAAGGGATGGCAAAGATGAGCTTCGGGCCAATTAGTTTTTTTCAACATCGCAGTATTTGTCGTGAATCTGCAACACTATTGATATACAACAATGCTTTGTGCGCCAGCGCACCGACCACTGGAACCTGGAACCGTATTCTCTAGTCCAACAGCAGTGCATTTATGACAAAAGAACGCACCTGGAATTGTTGTCCATCTTCTTAGCAATAGCACGCGCAGCAAGATGTGGCATTGATGCAGTAGAGAAAATCTCTTATCAACGTTGGGAGTTACTTGTGAATAATCTAAAAAAAATCGCCGTTGCCGCCGCAGTCCTGTGCTCCGCCCTCGGCGCACAGGCCCAGGAAATCAACCCATCCTGGTATATTCAACCTAGCATCAATGCTATGAAACCGGATTCGGATTTCTCCACCGATAAAACGGGCTATGGCGCTGGCTTGCGTTTTGGTAAGCCAGTTTCGCAAGACTGGGACGTGCAACTGGGTACCACGTATGCCCGTTCCAAAGATGGCGGTCGCCGCTACCAGCAAAATACGCTGGGCATCGATGGCTTGTACATGTTCAACCGCGATCCTTCGTTCAGCCCCTTCGTGGTGGTTGGCGCGGGCATGCAGCGCGACAAGGACACGGGTCCCCTGGGCGAACGCAGCAAGAGCTCGCCGTACGTGAACCTGGGCCTGGGCTTCCAGAGCAAGCTCAGCGATCAATGGTCGACCCAGGTCGATGTGCGCAACGTGCACGGTTTCCTGCGTGGCAACACGTTTGACCAAAGCAAGTCCAGCAACTGGTATGTCAACGTGGGCCTGAACTACGCCTTCGACAAACCGCCAACACCGGCAGCTCCACCGCCGCCACCGCCGCCAGTGCGTGAAGAAGTCGTCGTGGTCGTGCCACCACCACCACCGCCACCACCGCCACCACGCTTTGAAAAAGTGACGATGTCGGCGACGGAACTGTTCGCGTTCGACAGTGCCAAGCTGGGCCCGACACAGACCAAGCTCGACGAAATCGCCCGCGTGCTGAATGCGGCGCCGGACGTCAACAACGTCGTCATCAGTGGTTATGCCGACCGCATCGGTTCGCCGAAGTACAACCTGAAACTGTCGCAGCAGCGCGCTGATGCAGTCAAGGAGTACCTGGTGTCCAAGGGCGTGGCCGCGAACCGTCTGACGGCCGAAGGCAAGGGCTCCACCAATCCAGTCGTCACTTGCGATAACAAGAAACGTGCTGACCTGATCAAGTGCCTGGAACCTAACCGTCGCGTTGAAGTCGAGCAAATCACCATCGAACGCCGCGTACAGTAAGCTGCACCAGTGGTACGCCACTAGGTAATACGCGTTAAAAAAGGGGCTGCGGCCCCTTTTTTTCATTGAAAGCCACCATGAATTTCTCTACCCGCTACCCCAAACTGGCTGGCCTCGCCCCGTTCAGCAAACAGATGCGCAGCGTCATCGTCTGCTCCGTCACCGAGTGGCTGGAACACCGGGCCTCGAGCAAGGGCGCGGCCCTCGCCTACTACACGCTGTTTTCCATCGCCCCCATCCTCGTGCTGGTGATCGCCATCGCCGGCTTTTTCTATGGCCCGGCCGCCGCGCGCGGCGAGCTGATGGGCCAACTGCAAGGCCTGCTGGGCACGCAGGGCGCCGAGGCCATCCAGCTGGTGCTGGCCGGCGCCAAGAATCATGAACAGGGCCGTATCGCCACGCTCATCGCCAGCGCCCTGCTGCTGTTTGGCGCCACCAGCGTGTTTGCCGAACTCAAGGCCAGCCTCGATGAAATCTGGCAAGTGCCACCGCTGAAGGAAGCGGGCGCCTGGGACATGGTCCGCACGCGCTTGCTCTCGTTCGGGCTGGTGCTGGTGCTGGCGTTCCTGCTGATGGTGTCGCTGGTGGTCAACGCGGCCATGGCCATCCTTGCCAACTTCTGGGAAGGGGTGTGGAAAGATACGGCCGTGCTGTTTACCATCCTGTCGAACCTGATCGGCTTTGCCGTCATCGCCAGCCTGTTCGCCGTCATCTATAAAATGCTGCCGCGCGTGCGCCTGTCGTGGCGCGACGTGCTGATCGGCGCCCTGGGCACGGCGTTCATGTTTTCACTGGGTAAATACGCGATTGGCGTGTATATCGGCAATAGTGGCGTGGCCAGCAGCTATGGCGCGGCCGGCTCGCTGGTGGCACTGCTGCTGTGGGTGTATTACTCGGCGCAGATCTTCTTCCTGGGCGCGGAATTCACGCGCCAGTTCGCCTTGCAGCTGGGCAGCATGAAGGACATGCCGAAGACGGAAGATGGCGACGTGCAGGTCAAGATCCTCAAGCGCCACCAGTCGTAACAGCATTCTCCGCACGCAACAACGGCGCCCGCGGGCGCCGTTTTCTTTGCGCGACGCCCATTACTCGCCCAGCAGTTCAGCCACCACTTCCATGCCCTGCACTCTTTCGGCGACGACTTTCACGATGACGATGATGGGCACGCCCAGCAGCAAGCCCCAGACGCCCCACAGCCAGCCCCAGAACAGCAGGCTGATGAAGACAGCCGTGGGATTCATGCGGGCGATGCGGCCCGTCATCCAGGTGGTCACGAAGGTGCCCACCAGCGTGGCGATGGCCATCGACGTGCCCGT